>WNGG01001886.1_pt1 | contig 24556 bp, 22 predicted proteins | sample 5400661 | NCBI WGS metagenome assembly WNGG01 (sample SAMN13153372, study PRJNA577476) | soil metagenome | isolation source: 100 cm soil or saprolite under Garry oak tree replicate 1 | place: USA:California | collected 2016-06-15
CAATAGTCCTCTTCCCGAAGAACTGGCCGAGCGTCGTGACCTGCAGCAAACTCTTCACAAAGCAATTATGTCTTTGCCGCCAAAATTCCGTGCGGTCGTCAGTTTGCGCTATGCCAATCAACTGAGTTTCTCAGAGATTGGTCGGGCGCTGAATATGCCGGAGGCCACCGCCAAAACCTACTTCCAGCGTGCGAAACCCCTGCTCCGCACCTTCCTGACGAAGCAGTTACAGATCGTATCGATGAGCTAACATTTTGAAAGTGTGAAACTTCTCTTTGGCTCTATTCGTGCTAGCAGCAGAGATAGCATGCATGGAGTCGAAACCAATCCATCCCGCCAACGCCGCTGAGCCGCGGCTGAACCAAGCCACCGCGTCAACGCTGCTGTCGCAGCTAGCCTTCGGCTCAGACGCGGTGCAAGGCGTGCCGTACGCGCTCAGGCGGGATGCAAGGAGAAGGAGTGTAGACATGCGATATGCCCGCCCTATCTTCTTAGAAGGCGCCTTTTTCACCGGTGAACCTGGCGAACTGGATGAGCTGGAAGAAGTCGATCAGCTTGATGAGCTTTTTGGTCAGCTGCAGCAACTTGAACCTCCCCCATCTGTGATTGCGCGTATTCTTGCGTCGTTTTCCCGTCTCTCACACCCTCAACCTCCAGTGTGGGATGAACTGGATGGCCTGGTTGTACGAAATGAGAAACAGGACCCGTCCTAGCCACTCATTCTAAGTTCTCTCATAACTCTTCAGTTCTTCTTGCCGCCTGCGATGACTTATTCATCTATGTGTGGACGGTGGGCTTTGCCGCCGCAGGCGGCAAAGCCCACCGTCCACACAAAACTCTTACGAACTGCCGGAGGCGGTGAGGAGTCAAAAAGAGCATGATCTGAAGAGTCAGGTTTTCTCTTTATACTCCATCAAAGTGAGGTTCAGGGCGATTTAAAAGAAGCCATAGAAATTGTCAAGCCCCTAGGGCCACCAATTTGGCCGACGAAAGTGGCTGCAGTGGTGCTGGCTCCACCAGCGCTGGTGGAGCCAGCACCACTGCAGCCACACTATATTGATTTTTCCCCTGCTTCCCTGTAGGTTCGAGACGCAGGTTTGTGTCTCCAACGGGGCATTCATCGACGTGAATCAGATAGACTCTTCTCAATTCATGGCTGTAGACACCGAAGTATTCGGCATCTCCTTGATATCCCCGTTTTTGACGTTTCCCCTCTCCACCTAAGTTGTATGCATTGAAAAGCAAACACGTTTTATCCCTGGACAGCCGAGCAGACTTACATTGGATGCGCACCAATTGCGCCTTTTGGTCTGAACTTGCAGGAACGTAGTAGGCGAGGTCGTAACGGAGATGGTTGCCTATTGGCTCTAGAACTTCAAACCCCAATTCGATTAAACGCTGTGCTACGGCTAAGTGAGCGGCTAACCCTCTTCTGGCGGTGTCTCCAAACATAAGCATCTGCTCCTGGCTTAAAACATATTTGACACTAGATTTCGTAGTCCCTGGCCCATATCACTTTCTTTTCCTGGTTGTTTTTAGTTGGTTGGATACGCAGGCGTGCCTCACTAGCGTAGGGAAAGAGGTCTATGGGAACGAGGTAGACTGTATTGAGTTCTGCACAGTACACACCAAAGTATTCGGCGTCTCCAACGTAGCTGCGCCTTTTGCCTCGTCCTCCTGATCTGTTAAAGTTTTTGAAAAAGACACAACCTATATCGGGATCGTATTTCCCTGCTTTGCACTGGATGCGGATGAGTTCGGCGGTCTCTTCTACATGGTATGCCAGGTCGTAACGTAGATCATCGCTGAGTGGTTGAAGCACTTCAAGTCCCATAGAGACTAATTTGTGCAGGATTGCTGTATGTGCAGTCAATCCTATTCTTGCCGGGTCCTTGTCTTTTCCGAACATGTACGCAACTCACCCTTTCAACACTCTGGGCTCGATTTTATATGTCTACCTGGTCTCGTATACAGCTCATGAAAAGCATATCATGATAAATCGGTAAAGTCAATAATATTTTGGTCAAATTAGTATATTAGAGAGGATCACAATATTTTTCGATAAAATTTATACAAATTGGTAAAAATAGGTATTCATTGACAAGCCTATAGGGGAATAGTATTATCTGGTAAATCTAAGAAAGGAGGCAAGCATGTGAGTGTTAGAAGAGATTCTTGACGCTGGCGAGGTAGCCAGGCTTCTGAGAGTTCATCCGCGAACGGTTAAGCGTCTTGCTAGTGAAGGCATATTGCCAGGGTTTAGGGTGGGAAGTCAATGGAGATTCCGACGCGAGGCCATTAACGAGTATATCAGGCGACAAGAGCAGCAACACGATGACCAAAAGAAAGATGATTGAAGCTCCAGCTTGCTAGCTGATAGAAGTACGGAATGTGTACATGCGGAAGACAAAGCAACTCAGATGGAATGAAAAGTAATGAATTGATAAAATCGATTGGACCAGTTATACTCCTTTCTCAAGTAGAAAATAGTGCCCTGGGACATTGCAAAATACTCATGACCTGGGAAAGGAGACTTGCCTATGGCGAGTGTGCATAAAGTCGGAGAGCCTGTGGATGATAACGAACGGAAGGCCATTAGTTACTTTGCCAGGCACCTGCCCGACCACTACCACATCTATCATAACCTGGAACTACCCACACGGTCTGGCCTCTCTTACGAATACGATCTGATTATTATAGGAGATTCTGCCGTCCACACTATCGAAGTCAAAGGCTACCGGGGGCGCATTCGAGGGAATGCTCGTGAGTGGGAGTTGGAATCCGGTCATATCGGCCCAAGTCCTGTGCCATTAGCGAATACCAAAGCCAGGGTAGTCGCCAGCCGCTTGCATCTCTCGGATGCGCTCAAGGATGTCAGGGTACAGCCGCTGATTGTGTTAACGGATGACCAGGTCAAAGTTGAACTTGATGACGATCAGGGCAGGCAGGTGGTCCTCCACCTGGATGAGGCTTTGACTTTTATTCTTCGCTCCCGTCGTCACTTGAATGAGGGAGAGTCTCTGCCTGATGTGACCAGCTTGATTTGCGAGAAACTCTCCCGGCAGTTTCAGCCCCTCCATCGTCAAGACCAGATTCGCGAGTATAAAGTTCTGGAGACGGTTGACAAGAATGATCGCTATACCCTTCTGCTGGCTGAGCATCAATTGATCCTTGTCCGTTTCGCCCTCAAGGTCTACAATTTCGATATCTACTCCACCAGTCAGGCACTTCGTGAGATGAATAAGGAGCGCGTCTTACAGGACGCCAAAGCGCTGTACCGGTTAGTCTGCCATCCCAATATCGTGCGGGCGGCTCCTCCCTTCCTGTGGGGAGATAATCAGATCGTCTTGCCCCTGGAATGGTTTGAGGGATACTCTCTGCGTGGGCTACTCGATGCTAAAGATGGCAACACCGGCATGGATTTCTCTCGCAAAATAGGGATCATGTGTCATATCTGTGAGGCATTGCATCATGCCCATACCCACGGAGTGATCCACCGTGATTTGCGGCCCAATAACATCATCGTTTCCAGTCAGGGAGATGTGAAACTGGTGAACTTCGACTGTGCACGGGTGGAGGGAAGTAATATGACCATCTCACATCGTGTGCGCCAGTACCTCGACGAACACTATACGGCTCCTGAAGTGTTGATGAGTGCGGGTGCTGTCTCACGAGCATCGGATCTGTATGCAGCTGGTATCATTCTCTTCGAGCTCCTCACGGGAAAGATACCCTATCAGCATATCAAAGAGGCGACTGCTGCCCGCGGGTTGCCTGTCCGACCTACTCAAATCAACCCGCATCTGCCTGCCAAGGTAGATGCAGTAGTCGGTAGAATGTGTGCCTATCGCTCAGAGAGCCGCTATAGCAGTGCTGAGGAGGTGCTCAAAGACCTGGCACAGCTAAGGTGAACGATGTTTCATGAGACCAATCTCCGCGTTGCTGTGAGAAGTCGCGCCTCAGTTACGTATTACTATGTAACCAATTCGTGTTCGTAAGCGGTACTACTGCCTTGTGGATGAATCCATGGGCCTCTATACCGCACGTTGGTAACAGTTTTTGTGACCCGTAGTTTGTACGTATAGTATGGAGCCTTGTTCCTTTTGTTTGACTACATATTTGAAAGGCAGGACATGATGCTCAAGAGACCCAAAGCGCGATCTCTCGTTGTAGCCTTCTCCCTCTTGTCAGTGCTGATCCTGATACTCAGTGCCTGTGGCCCTTCTGGCACGCCATCAACAGGAGGCACCACAAGTGGCAAGCCAGTGCATGGCGGTACCTGGGTCGACGATCTCTTTGAAGAGCCTACTTCATTGATTCCTCTTGGCTCGGCGGAAACGTTTGCGGATATAGTGGACCAGACTATCTGGACAGCCCTCTTCGTCGGTGATTCGCAGGGGCAGCTCCATCCCGGCCTGGCGTCAGAGATACCCACGTTGGCAAATGGCGACATCAGCGCGGACCTCAAAACCTGGACGTTCAAGCTGAAGCCGAATCTCAAGTGGTCTGATGGACAGCCAATCACCGCTGATGACGTGGATTTCAGCTGGAGGCTCTGGACTAACCCCAAGTTCGGTGCGGCGAGCACTCTTGGCTACAACCTGATCACCTCGGCTGATGTCTCCGCTGACAAGCTCTCGATCACCTTCCACCTCAAGCAGGCATTTGAGCCATTCATGACGGTGTGGGCAGATGGCTTGCAGGCACCCCTACCGAAGCATGTTTTTGCAAGTATGGCACCAGACCAGGTCCTGAAGTCCTCAGAGAACCTGAAGCCCTCAGTGGCGAGCGGCCCCTTCATGATAAGTGAGTCCCAGTTGCATGACCACTACACCGTGGTAAAGAACCCGAATTACTATCGTGCATCAGAGGGTCTCCCTTACCTGGACAAGATTGTGTTCCGTATCGTAGCCAACGATGCCACCATCCTCAAGGATTTCCAGTCCGGCGCGATCGATTCCGCCTACTTCCTGGATGTGAGCAAGACGGACACCTACAAGGCCATCTCGGGCTATCACGCAGTCATCAATCCCATCTCAGTGAACTTCGAGGTCTCGATCTTCAACTTCCAGAATCCCATTCTTGGGAAGGACCTCGCCGTTCGTAAAGCCATAGCGATGGCGATTGACCACAATACCTTGATCAAGACGGCTCGTAAGGGGACGGCAACACCGCAATGTACCGACCATAGTAAAGCGTTTGTTCCAGGGTATCAAGCAGATGCCGCCTGTCCGAAATTTGACCCTGCCGGTGCGAATGCCTTGCTGGACCAGGACGGCTGGGTGAAGGGTTCCGACGGATATCGAAGTAAGGGCGGTCAGAAGCTTGAGTTCAAATACTCAACGACAGCCAACAAGCCCTGGCGCGATGCCGACGAGTTGATCATCCAGTCGAACCTGAAGGATATCGGCATCAAGATCAACATCCAGAACTATCCGGCCAGCACCTACTTTGGTCCATTCCTCAATGGTGGCAAGCACGACATTGCCGAGTACGAGAATAGCTGGACCTATGATGCCGATAATGCAAGTGGATGGGCGTGCAACCAGATCCCGCCCAATGGCTCGAACTGGACCTGGTACTGCAACCCGAATCTGGACAAGCTGTTCCAGCAGGAAGAGGGCAGTGCAGACCCGGCTGTTCGCCAGGATGCCTTCAACAAGATCCATGAGATCGAGTTGACGGATTTCCCCTTCGTCGTCCTCTATAGCCCGACCGACCTCTCCGTAGCAAAGAATGTTGTTCACAACTATCTGCCTTCCTCAGAGGGTGCCGCAGAGACGATCAACAACTGGGAGTGGTGGTGCGATGGCGGTAAGTGTTAGCCGATGCTGGCATTCCCTGTTGTGGCTGAGCTGGAGAGCTATAGGCTAGACAGGTAGTGTAGATTGCCTCTGGTTGGGAATATCCCAACCAGAGGCTCTTTTCTAAACTGGTGGTGAGGATTGGGGTGTTGACCCAGGTGGATAGAAATATGGTAAACTAACTAAGTAGACTGTATCCAACGTTTGCTGCCTTCGTTTTCTGCTCGTCGGAGGTTTTTATGGGACGATATCTGATCAGACGCCTGATCCAGGCAATTCCTCTGTTGATCCTGCTCTCTATTTTCATGTTCTCCCTGATCCACCTGTTGCCCGGCGGTCCGGAGCAGGTATTGTACAATCCTCATCTGGGTGCAGAAGGACGCGCTGCAATGCGTGCCCGTTTTGGCCTGGATGATCCCGTGCCTGTTCAATACCTCAAATGGATAAGTCGTGCCCTGGTTGGTGACTTTGGCTTCTCGTTTGCCAACAATCAACCCGTTTCCCAAAATATTGGGCAGGCCTTTCCCAATACGCTGGAGTTGCTTGGCACTGCTTTCTCGATGGCCCTGGTTCTTGCGATTTTGCTGGGAGTTATCTCTGCAGTGCGCCAGGGAACAATCACAGATTATGCCCTGACGACGATTTCCTACTTTGGTATTGCGATGCCCACCTTCCTCTTTGGGCTCTTCGCCCAGGATATCTTTGGCGTGAGGTTACACCTGCTTCCTGTTTCGGGAACCTCGACGCCAGGGGTCATCTTCTCTAATCCCTTCGATACGTTTCTAGATCACTTCATCCACCTGATCTTACCGGCGACGGTGCTTGCCGGCCTCTCTATCGCCGGGTGGAGTCGCTATATGCGCTCCAGTATGATCGAGGCTATCAAGCAGGACTATATTCGTACGGCTCGTGCGAAGGGCGTAGGCCCGGTGAGATTGCTGGTCGGGCATGCGCTCCGCAACGCGGTGATCCCGCTGATCACGGTTGTCGCTCTCGATTTTGGGCAGATAGCTGGCGGCGCGACGATTACTGAAGGGGTGTTCGCCTGGCCGGGTATGGGGAGACTGTTTCTCGACTCTCTTGAGGCGCGTGACTTTCCGATATTGTTGGCGATGTTGCTCATCGGGTCGGTTTTTGTCGTCCTATTCAACTTACTGGCTGATGTCCTGTACGCTGTCATGGACCCACGCATTCGCTACGCGTAGTATGGTAGGATAGTGATGAGCAACAGGCTGGCTAGCAGCATCGTTCATCGATAGCAAGAAAGGAGGAGGCGTGGCTTTCTCTCTCCTTCCGGCGAGAAGGAGGGGCGTATCCGCTGCGCTGGTTTACTATGGAGATACCCGAACAACTTAACATTGCTAATGTCACAGAGGAAGAAATCGAACCGTTTCTCGAACTGACTCCAGAGCTGGTACGGAAGCGCCGAAGCCAGGGACGCATTATCTTCGACCGCTTCATTCGCAACAAAGCGGCGATTGTCGGGGCGGTCTTCCTGATCCTGCTCTTTCTCTTCTGTTTCCTGGGTCCGCTGTTCTGGCATATCGATCCTAATGCCATCAATCCTCCTGCCGCCGATGTTGGCCCTTCCTTACAACACCCGTTTGGAACCGATGATGTGGGACGGGATGAGTTCGCACGTGCAATGACCGGTGGCCAGGTCTCACTATTAGTAGCCTTAAGCTCGATGATGCTGGGCCTCGTGTTTGGTATCCTCATTGGGGCTTTTGCCGGCTTCTATGGCGGTATCATAGATAACCTTTTGATGCGTTTCACCGATGTCATCCTGGCGGTCCCTCTCTATCTCCTCCTCTTCGTCCTTTCGTCATCCTTCACTGATGGCTCGCGCCAGAGTATTATTATCTTGATAGCCCTCTTTGGTTGGACCTATGCGGCGCGCCTGGTGCGTGGAGAGTTTTTGGCTCTAAAGGAGCGTGAGTATGTCCTGGCCGCGAAAACAATCGGGGCGCGAAATTTGCGCCTGATGTTCCGCCACATGTTGCCTAATGCTGCCGGGCCGATCATCGTCAATGCAACCTTGCTCGTCGGGGGAAACATCATCACCGAATCGGTCTTGAGTTACTTTAGCTTTGGTATCCGCCCCCCTGATGCAAGTTGGGGGAACCTGGTTGCGCAGGGCCAGATCTCCTTCGATGCTTCTCCCTGGCTTGTCTATGCCCCCGGTCTCCTCATTTTCTCCACCGTGCTCAGCCTGAACCTGGTGGGCGACGGCCTGCGCGATGCGCTAGACCCCTATATGACGGAACGTTAGAAACTTTAGAATGGTGCGGAAGGAGCAAACACCTTGGGAGAGTATCTGCTAGAGGTACAGGATCTCAAGACCTACTTCAAAGTGAAGGCAGGTCGAGTGCGTGCGGTCGATGGCGTCAGTTTTGCGATTAAGCCGCGAGAGAAGGTGGCTATTGTAGGAGAAAGCGGTTGCGGCAAAAGTGTGACGGCTCTTTCAATCATGCGCCTGGTTCCGCAACCGCCGGGAGAGTATGCCGGCGGTTCTATCCTGTTTGACGGGAAAGACCTGTTGGATATGCCGGAGAGTGGGTTACGGAAAATACGCGGTGGTCAGATCGGCATGATCTTTCAGGACCCACTGACCTGTCTCAATCCCACAATGACGGTGGGCAATCAGATCGCTGAGGGATTGCGCCTCCACCTGAAGGTGAGCAAGGACCAGGCACAGAAACGCGCTATCTCCTTATTGGAGGAGGTGGGGATTCCAGAAGCGGCACGGCGCATCGGTTCCTATCCACACCAGTTCAGTGGGGGAATGCGCCAGCGTGTGATGATAGCCATAGCCCTGGCATGTAACCCCAAACTGCTGATTGCGGACGAGCCAACAACAGCGCTGGATGTGACAGTGCAGGCCCAGATTCTCGAATTGATCAATGCTGTGTGTAACGAGTTCGGGACGGCGCTTATTCTGATCACGCATGATCTTGGTGTGGTTGCCGAGATGACGGACCGGGTGGTCGTGATGTATGCCGGCAAAGTTGTCGAGGAGGCACCAACGGAAGAGATTTTTGCCAATCCTCGTCATCCCTACACGCTCGGCTTGTTAGCTTCGGTGCCGCGCCTGGATGAGGTACGTACATCTGAGTTGAAGACGATTGAAGGCGCTCCCCCCGATTTGCTGAAGCCGCCTCCGGGCTGTCCCTTTATGCCTCGTTGTGCCTTCGCCCGTGCCATCTGCCGCACAATGCCTCCACTTGATCCTCTAGCTGGGAATGCTACCCACCGTAAAGCCTGCTGGGTGGATGTGACGGACCCGAGGGAGCAAGCTTATGCGGATAGGCGACGCCAGGCCAGGTTGCAGGCAATGCAAGCAATTATCGATCAGGCAGCAAGTGATACTACACAACAAGTGTCGTAAGGAGCAGGAGAGATGGGAGATACAGTAGTAGCAAGCAAGACACTGATCGATATACGCGACCTGAAGATGTACTTTCCGCTGACGCAAGGCGTTATCCTTCAACGTACTGTAGGCTATGTGCGTGCGGTAGACGGAGTCAGTTTTAGCATCGAACGGGGGCAGACACTCGGCCTGGTAGGTGAGAGTGGTTCTGGCAAGACAACCATCGGGCGTACGATTGTAAGACTTTATAAACCGACGGAAGGGCAGATTCTCTTTGAAGATCAAGACCTGGCGAAGATAAAGGGAGAGCAATTACGGCAGATACGCCGCCGCATACAGATGGTGTTTCAGGATCCCTTTGCTTCGCTCAATCCGCGCTTTACGATTGGATCATTGATTGCCGAGCCAATGCATATTTATGGTATCGGGACCAACCATGAAATTCGTGAAAGAACAGAAGAGCTCTTGAAGGTGGTAGGTCTACGTTCTGAGTATATTGATCGCTACCCCCACGAGTTCAGCGGTGGCCAGCGCCAACGTATCGCGGTGGCCCGTGCACTCTCGATCAATCCGGAATTTGTGATCGCTGATGAGCCAGTTTCGGCGCTGGATGTCTCGGTGCGTGCCCAGGTGCTGAACCTGTTGCAACGCCTGCAGCGCCAGTTCCATTTGACCTATCTGTTTGTCTCGCATGACCTGAGCGTTGTACGGCATGTATCTGATCGTATTGCGGTGATGTACCTTGGCAAGATCGTGGAAATGTCAGACCGCGACGAACTATATGCAAACCCTCAGCATCCGTACACGAAGTCATTGCTCTCAGCCGTGCCCATTCCTGATCCCAAGATCGAGAAGAAGCGCCAACGCATCATTCTCTCAGGAGACCTGCCCAGCCCGATCAATATTCCCAGTGGATGCCGTTTCCATACACGCTGTCCAATGGCCCAGCAAATCTGCCGCGAAGTAGAGCCTCCTCTTGAGCGGAAGGCTGGTCGCGAGCATTACGCGGCGTGTCATTTCTCGGAGCAGGTAAGTTCAATTTGAAGAAATCTGGCACCTGTTCGACAGGTGCGCTGAAGAGGTAGTGATGAGAAATAGAAGTGGTGCATGGGGACAGTTAACCCTGCTGGTGCTTTCGCTACTGGGAGCGGGTATCGCTATATATTTGACAACAGTGCATTATGAAAATGCTCCTCTTATCTGTTCTACGAATGGCCTGGTTGATTGTGCCCGTGTGCTCTCCAGCTCTTATTCTCTTGTTCCAGGCACAACCATACCTATTTCAATACCCGGACTGGGCTGGTGCCTGGTTATTGCTGTGCTGGCAATTCTTGCTTTAAGCGTGAGACCGGAACATCGCTGGATACGTATGGCCCAGTTCGCCTGGTCGCTAGTAGGAATAGTGGCTGTTCTCTACCTCGTCTATGCTGAGATTGTTGCTCTGCATACTATTTGTGCCTGGTGTACCGCCCTCCATGTGATTATTCTGGTGATTTTTCTCATCAGTATGGTACAATTGCGCCAGGCAGAGCCTGACTCCGAGTTGGAAACTGAGGAAGAAGAAAGAAAAATCACGACCAAATCGCGTTGAAGTACCAGATATTTCCCATGTAACAGGTTCACTGGCAATATGTTAGGTACCTCAATTTTGTTCAAAGTAGTGGTAGCAAGGCACAAGTTGGACTCATTTTTCCCTCATGACGTGAGAGATTCAGCCATAACCCGACGTATTACTATAGTACAGAACAGTTTAACTCATCCCGACGTATTTCTTAGACTAGTACACTGTTGGAGCTACCGCGACAAGAACCAGGAAAAGCCGCACTACGTTTTCTTTTACGTCGTTCTTCTACACGAAGGAGAAGGTTATTTATGCACTCTGGCAAGAAAATCCTAGCAACCGTCCTACCAACGCTCCTTTGCTTGATGGCAATGCTCGTCGCAGCTTGTGGTGGTGGCGGCCCCACAGCGCCTTCCCATGGGAAGGCACCTCCTGATAAGCAGGTGCTCCGCTACCCGGTGGTGGGTGACATCGCGACGCTCGATCCCGCTCTGGCACAGGATACTGACTCTGTCACCTCTCTTGACCTGGTTTTTACGGGCCTGGTGTCACTTGACGACAAACTCGCTGTGGTGCCAGAGCTTGCGAAATCCTGGCAAGCGTCCTCAGATGGCCTCACATGGACATTCACCCTCAAACCGAACCTGAAGTTCAGTGACGGCACACCTCTGACTTCGCAAGATGTCGTCTACACCATCAACCGCGTGTTGCTGCCAGCCACAAATTCTCCCGTCGGATACTATCTCTCGCTCCTCAATGACTACGATAAGATAAGCAGTGGCAAAATCCCGACGCTGATTGGCGATAGCCTGTTGACTCCCGATGCCAACACGGTGGTTATCAAAATCAGTAGGCCAGCTGCATACTTCCTGCAGACCCTGGCATACAATACGTCTTATGTAGTCGAGAAGAAGTTGATCGACAAGTATGGCACGAAGTGGACCGATCACCTCGACGAGGGCGGTGGTGCTGGGCCGTGGAAAGTGGTAAGTTACTCGCATACCAAGGGTATCGACTATGTGCCCAATCCGTACTACTACGGTACCAAGCCCCAGTTGCAGCATCTCTCCATCCTCTTCTACGCCGATCAGAATGGGATGTACCGGGCGTATCAAGCAAATCAGCTTGACTTCACATTTGTCCCCCCGGCCAACGTTGCTTCCGAGAGGAGCAGCCAGGGATTCCGTGAAGTAAATGTTCTGGTGATCAGATACATTTCGATGAACTATCTGGCGAAGCCATTCGACAACATCAAGATTCGCCAGGCGTTCGCGCTCGCGCTCAACAAGGATCAAATAGTCCATAGCGCGTTGAGGGATACAGAAACTCCCTCTAACCATATTATTCCCAGTGGAATGCTGGGCTATTATCCGGCCCTGACAGGTCCTGCTGGAGTTGCGAGCACAGCTGGCGACGCAGCTAAAGCTCAGCAGTTACTTAAGGAGGGCATGCAAGAAGCCGGGTATGCGAGCGTATCAGCTTTGCCTCCTATCACGCTCACCTTCTACCCCAGGAATCAGAATTTCAAGGATGCAATGACTGTTGCAGTACAGATGTGGCAGACTGTCCTGGGTATCAAGGTCAATGTTCAAATCGTTGCACGGGCCAAGTTACTCAGCCTGGAAATCGCCACGAAAGGCAACGCCGGCCCTCTACAGATGTGGCAAGCTGGTTGGCTGGCCGACTATCCTGATCCACAAGACTGGCTGACAACGTTCTTCGATAAAGGTTCGGACTACAACCAGTTCAACTATGGCCAGAACAACACTTCTGCCGCATCCGCACAACAAGCGGTGCAACAAGAGTTAGAACAGGCCGATGTCAGCCAGGATCAGACTGCACGGCTCAAGTTATACAACGATGCCGAGCAGAAGATCATCAATGACGTTGGGTGGCTCCCGGTCTGGCAAGAGAAGGTTCAGACTCTGACCAGCTCAACGCTGCAAGGTCTTGTGATTAACGCGGAGGAACTGCCTATTCAAGGTGACTGGGGCAAAATTTACATCTCTCAATAGTCTGCGTCCTACGGCTGTCAAGGCGTCTCAACCTGCTTGAGTAAATAGGATAGTAGTGGGGACAGCGACCACGTGGTCGCTGTCCCCTTTATAACTTTGAACCAGGACCCTTCTGGTGTCAGGCAGTTCTCTTGACAGACTGGCTGAGCATCTCATAAAATGTTTAGAAAGCAACCCTTGGGCCTTAGTTTTTACCCACCATCAGGAACTATATCTGAAAAGATGCCGCTTTATAGATAGTTCTGCGAACATCGTCAGGTGCGCACAAAGGTGTGCCACTCGTAGAGAGATAGCTCAGAGAGCTGCTTCATACACGATTGTGACCTTTGCGTAAGGAAGTAGGGGGCACAGCATGGTTCAATTTTTGATCAAAAGGCTCATCGGCCTGATCTTTGTTGTTATTGGTGTTACCTTTATCACCTTCATCATGGGCTATTTTTCCCCGGGCAATCCCATTCGTGTCTTGTTGGGTGAACACTTCAACCCAACGCTCGAAGCCCAACTGAAGCACGCGTACGGACTGGATCTTCCCTGGTATCAACAGTACTTCAACTTCTTAACACATCTTGTCAGGTTCGATTTTGGTCTCTCTTTCAGATATGAAAACCGCTCTGTCTGGGATATCCTCAAAGATGGTGTGCCAATATCAGCCGAGCTGGCATCCTGGGCGCTGCTCCTACAAATAGTGGTAGGAGTGCCATTGGGTATTCTTTCTGCTCTTAAGGCTAACAGCTGGATCGATACCCTCAACATGGGTGTAATGCTCATTCTTTATGCTGTTCCTGTTTTCATCCTCGCGGTTATATGCCAGGTACTCATTATATGGTTGGACAAGCACATTGGCCTGAGCTGGCCAGTGTCACAGTGGGGTAACCCCTGGCAGTATAGCTGGGATGACCTGAAGTACAAGATAGTTCCAATTCTTCTGTATGCAGCGACAGGGATGGCATACTTCGCTCGTCTCTCCCGTACCACCATGCTGGAAGTCTTACGCCAGGACTACGTACGCACAGCACGGGCAAAAGGCCTGGCTGAAAAAGCGGTCATCTATCGCCATGCGCTACGTAATGCACTGATTCCACTGGTGACTATTTTTGGGCTCTCCATAGGCTTCCTCGTCACAGGTGCATTTTTCATCGAATACATCTTCTCTATCCCCGGTATCGCTCGCATCACGCTGGATTCCATCAATAACCTGGACTATCCTGTTATTCAAGCTACAACAGTTTTGCTGGCGGTTAGTGTGGTGTTTGGAAACCTGATATCGGATCTCCTTTATACCATTGTTGACCCACGTATTAAGGCTGCATAGGAGGCGAGAACGCTGATGGATACGCGGGATAGAGATTCAGAACTTGCTCAGCCAGGAGTCATGCTTCCTGACACAGGTATGGCTCTACCACCAAGAGAGACCGTGGATCCGTCAAGAAGTATGGCAGAGATGATGGTCGCCCCCATTCCTGCTGAGGGAGCTGATCAGGCCGCAGAGAAGTCACCCACGCCACTGCAAGACTCGTTACGGCGATTGCGGCGCAACGCTCGTGCGATGGTCTGCTTAGGCATAATCATACTGTTTGTCATGATCGCCATTGTTGGTCCCCTGATCTACCAGCATGTTGGTGGCATATATAAGAGTTCCTTGTATGGTGCTCAACCTCCAAGCGTATATCATAGCTTTTCCAATCAAGAGCTCGATCGCCTGGATGAGGGACCATCAGCGCAGTTCTGGCTCGGCACCGATGCTCTCGGTCGTGACCTGCTCGCACGCTTAATGCAGGGCATGCTTATATCGTTAACAGTGGCTCTGCTTGTTGAGGTGATGGATGTCGTACTTGGTATCCTCGTCGGGGTTTTGGCAGGTTTCTATGGTGGCTGGATCGATCAGCTGCTGGCACGCTTCACGGATCTCATGTTCGCCTTCCCCGGTCTGCTTTTCGTCATTCTGCTCACCGGTATCTTTGGTGCCCAGGCTGATGTTATTCTGAGTGGTCTCCCCCTGATTGGTCCGAATGGGAACGCACGCTTGTTGCTTGTCTCCCTGGCACTGGCATTAACTGTCTGGCCATTGATGGCACGCTATGTCCGTGGGCAAACGCTCCAGCTCAAGGAGCAGCAGTTTATTGAGGCGGCGCGGACGGCAGGGACGAGTGACGTGGGCATCATTTTGCGCCATATCATACCGAATCTGTTTAGTATTGTGATCACCGCCTCAACTCTGAACATCGCCAACACGATTATTGGCGAAGCCGGTATCAGCCTGCTCGGCCTGGGTGTGCAACCACCAGGTTCGAGCATCGGCCTGATGATTTCGGACGCAGCGAATCTCTTAGATACCCATCCCTGGGAGGCCTTGCTTCCTTCTATCGTTCTAGCAATTATTGTGCTGTCCTTCTCGTTCCTGGGCGATGGTTTGCGCGATGCCTTTGATCCACGGACAAAAGACTAGAGGTGAGCCACGAACAAAAAGACTAGAGGTACTTCTATGAAACGTTGGCTTCTGCCCGGTTTGGTGATAGTCGTTGTTATAACAAGCCTCTCAGCTCTCTATCTGCATTTGAAGGCTTCCGCCTCTGTACCACGTCCCCCTGACCTGCGTGCCCATCTTGTGCGTGTTCCGAACAGCGCGTATAAATACCATTTGTGTTTGGAGGCTTTTGCTTATACCTCTCCTGTTGCCAGAGCCAGTTACAAGACGGATTATACGTTCCATGATCCATTTCGCCATGCAAATGATACGATTATTCCGCTCTTTCTAGGCTGGGATAAACAGGGGACCAGTGTCAGCTTTAGCGTGCAAATCATCGTTAACCAGGTGGCAACCTTTAATGAGACAATTTCGCATGTACAGGTTCTGGATGGCATTTCTGTCCTGCTGCCTGATGCTCGAGATAATCTTGAGCATTCAAGCGTCCCTCAGTTTATCATTCGCATAATCGATCGGGGCCTGGCCGTGCTCGATTATACGTGCCCGGAGCAATGGGTATGGAAGACTACATGACATATTAATCTGGCAGAGTAATGTGCCAGCGGTGCGCCTCATTGTTTTGCATCGAGCCTGGAACAGTCTGTGGGCACCCGTGTAGAGTGCCGATTTATCGAGCACGTGGGATGCCAATACACATCAATCGAACGCAAAGCTCATCAACATCCGTAGGGGCGAGGGTGGATGAAGGGCCGTTGGGAGGGCCTTTATGGACGCAGTCTGGGGGACTGTGTGGCCCGCGTAGCCGCTTGATGACAAGGTGGGTAAACGTCGCAGAGAGGAACGGCGGGCGACCATAAAGGCCCTCCCAACCCCTCCCGACCACCCTCGCCCCTACAGGTACCCCGGCCTCCTGCCGCTCTCTCTGGCTTCCCTGCGCCTGCTCCAAAACTCAATTGCTTGCAACACGTTCACCACGATCTGAGAGACTGCGACCAGGATGGTCAAAAGAACGAGCGCAGTCGGGAGAGAACGAGGAGGTTGAAGATTGGCCACTCGAGGAGTGGGCGAAGTCCTTTCGGGTGAAGAAGCTCCTGCCGGCTCGATCTGTGGCCTCTTTTCCAATCGGGGATGCCGACGGAACGGGGCAACTGGAGGCAAATCAGTAGTCCTGGACCTTGCTGCCCGGCCCAGAGGAGTGCCAGACCGTCCCTGCTTACTTCTAGCAGGAGAGTCTAACGAATCGGCAACACGGAAGCCTGCCTCTCTGGCTATCAAGCGAATCTGGCGGTCTGGACTAAAGACCAGCACATCTTTGCCCATCTCGCGTACACGAGAAAAAAGTATCCGCCAACTAACATGACTGCGCAGTTGTGTTTGCGATGGAACGACCAGCATAATGCGTTGTACCTGCGTCTGTGCCAGGCGCTCAGTCACATTCGTCAGGTCTTCCTCAGGAGGAAGATAAATGATCTGCTCTTCAGGGGCCATGCTGTTTTTCTCCTCTGCTTACAAGTACATCAGCTATAGATATCTTCACTGTCTAAAACGGTTGAGCATCATTCTGTTCACTGTCCAGCACTGGATAAGTCAAAGAGTTTGGTGCCGTGCAAATTGAAGAAGTTGCTCACTTAATCAGGCACGTCACACATGTAGTGGCTCGCGCCCACAAATTCCGGCTTCTGCTCTTTCCTATTCCCACTTGAACGTTCGTATAGCCACCAGCAGAATGATAACAGCCCATATAGTCAGCACGAGCAGGGGGGAGCCTGGAAAAGCTGTTCCATTGGTCATTGTAGCCTGGAGAGCCTGGGTGAGGGCGGCTGCCGGAAGATACTGTGCAATGGCAGCTAGCGGAGCTGGGAGGTGACTGAGCGGCAAGATACCGCCGCCAAGCAGGATGAACAGCAGGAAGAGTGCATTTGCTCCTGCCAGTGTCATCTCGGCGCGTAATGCCCCGGCCATAGCAAGACCCGATGCTGCGAATGTTATCGTCCCTAGAGCCAGCACCAGTGCGGTTAGCAGTGGTGAACCAGCAGGTTGCCAGCCGTAGAGGAGTACGGCCACGCCGACCAGGATAAGCACCTGAATGACTTCCAGAACGAGTATGGAGATCACCTTGGCGATGATCAGTCCGCTCCTCGGCAAAGGAGACCCCCCCAGTCTCTTGAGCACTCCATAATACCGCTCGTAGGCTGTCGCAATCCCCAGATTGACCATTCCTGCAGCAATGATGGCTAAAGCGAGGATGCCTGGCAGGAGAAAATTAACGGCCTGTCCCCTGCCGAAGGGCACGATATTTAACGAGGTGAAGAAGATCAGGAGCAGGACCGGTACAATCAAGGTCACCAGTACATTTTCACCTCGACGTAGCGTGAGTAGCAATTCAAACTGGGCCTGGTTCAGGATTTGGCGACCGAGCGGTGCTGCTGTGCTGCTTCCTGTGTTCTGATTTATTGTGGATGTTGCCATAGTTATTCTCGTTTATTCGCGTATCTCTGCACCTGTTAAGCGCAGGAACAGGTCTTCCAGTGAGCCATGTCCTACGCGCAGTTCAGAGAGGGTAATATTCTGATCACGTAACCACGCTGTCAGTTCTGCAAGAAGCGCTGGAACTGCTTCCGTCTCAATCAAATAACTGCCAGGGCGAATCTCTTCGGCTTTTTGTGCTGATGGTAAGGCCGCGAGTTGTGCACAGTCCAGCCCTGCGGGAGCGACAAAGCGTACAATATTCGCATGCTGCCCACCAGTCAAGCCCGCGGGCGTATCAAGAGCAATCAGCCGTCCATGATCGATGATGGCGACACGATCAGCCAGCCGCTCGGCCTCGTCCATCAGGTGAGTAGTAAGTAGCACTGTTGCCCCATTACGCTTCAGGTCACGAATAATTTCCCACGTTGCTAATCGGGCCTGCGGATCCATTCCTGCGGTCGGCTCATCCAGGAAGAGGAGTGTTGGATTGCCGACCAGTGCTACTGCCAGCGCCAGGCGACGTTTCTGCCCACCTGAAAGTCGCCGACAGCGTGTCTTAGCTGCTGCACTCAACCCTACCCGTTCGAGCAAATCATCGACGCTCTGAGGATGCTTATAGTAGCCTGCAAAGAGGCGTAATACCTCACGAGCCGTCAGTCCAGGGTAGAGGCCATCCTGTTGCAGCATGATCCCAATTTGCGGCTTGAGTGCTTGCCCATTACGAATAGGGTTAAGTCCCAACACTCGCACGCTGCCTGAAGAGGGAGTGCGGTAGCCTTCAAGAATTTCGACCGTTGTGGTCTTACCGGCCCCATTTGGTCCCAATAATGCGAAGACCTCTCCCCTCTGGACGCTAAATTGTAACTGGTCAACGACTCGATTGGAGCCGTAAATTTTTGTGAGTTTGTCAACGACGATGGCCTCATTGCTTCCTGCAAGTTGTGCTTCCTGCATATTCGCCATGTGAGTCGTTGTCTGCGGATTGGCAGACATAGGTTGATGCTCCCTGGATGAGAATATGATGAGAATTTATTTAGAATAGCCTTTGCTTTGTATACAGTACAGCAGTTTTGTGCGAATGACAAGTCTATTGGAGGTTCTCATTCGTGTCAATGGTAGTGGGTGGTGGAACGAACCTGTCTTTGAAGCGGAGAAAGTTCATTCCCATCGAGTTAGTAGGCTATCTTGTTTATCAAAGGAGGATAATGTAATGGCTGGTCTTCTTTGGACAATTGTTGTTGTTCTGGTAGTCTTGTGGCTGCTAGGCTTTATTGTCATGCATGTCAGTAGCGGCTTGATTCACCTGCTCCTGATCGCAGCGGTGATTGTGCTGCTGTATAACCTGTTCATGGCGGGTCGTACGCGCACTCTATAGGGAAACAACGATATTGACGCATGAACAGGCCGGGCACTTCCTTGCAAGGAACTGCCCGGCCTGTTCATGCGTCAATGACAACTATTTGACGTTTGCTGATCTCAGATGCTACATTATCAGTAAATAATAAGGAGGACTCTGCCATCATGTCCCTGGCTCATAACGATGGCACCTTTGACGACAAATTTGCCATGGAAGGTCTGACTTTCGATGATGTGCTCATCATCCCCGCTGCCTCATCTGTACTTCCCAGCGACGTCTCCACTCAAACCCGTTTGACACGTACAATCTCCCTCGGAATTCCCGTTGTCAGTGCTGCTATGGATACTGTTACTGAAGCGCGGCTGGCGATTGCCCTGGCTCGTGAGGGTGGCATCGGTATTATCCATCGCAATCTGTCTATCGAAGATCAGGCCCGGGAAGTCAATGAGGTCAAGTGCTCCGAGTCAGAGATGATTACGGCAGCCAAAGATGAGCATGGTCGCCTGCGTGTGGGTGCTGCTGTGGGTGTTGGACCGGATACGGATGCACGTTGTGCCGCTCTGATCGAAGCAGGTGTGGATGTGCTGGTCGTGGATACCTCACATGCCCACTCGCGCATGGTGCTCGATACTATCGAGCGAATCAAGGAGCGCTTCGGCAGGCAGGTGCAACTGATCGGAGGCAATGTAGTGACAGCCGAGGCGACCGAAGCACTGATCCAGGCAGGTGTGGATGCCGTCAAGGTCGGCATTGGGGCAGGATGTTTTGCAGCAGGAACCCGTGTTCTCATGGCTAACTCCACCTATAAGAACATCGAGGATATCCAGTCCGGCGACCGCGTTATCAATATGAACGGTGAGCCGGTTACCGTCGTCAAGGCCTGGTGTACCGGCATTCGTGAGGTTATGACCCTCCGTCACACCGCCTCATACCGTGAGACGCAGGTGACACCCGATCACCGCTATCTTGTGGGCGATCTGACCACAGTCAATGCCTCTACTCTGGCATCGAGAGGCTATGTGAGGATTCTGGAAAATCCAACCCGCCTCGCCGTCTCTAAGATACGTTGGAAAGAGATCAGCGAGAGCGAGCGCGATACGATGCTGCTCCCAAGATATATCGCCTTCGAGCTTCCACAAGGTTTTGAGATTGATCTGCGTGAGTTCGCCATCCGGCAGGATAAACAACTGGCACGCTACAAGACAACCATTACAGATTCCTATGAACTTGGATATGTCTTCGGAACGTTCCTGGGCGATGGTCATGCATTTATCGCTCCCTCTCGGAACTCTGAAATAGGGCGAGCTTCATGGTATTTTGCAATCCATGAACAAGCAATTACTGAAAAGCTCGTTCATTGCCTGAAAGAGGTAACAGGTATAGATGCGGCTCTAACTCACGATAAGAGCATAATCGCTATTAACCTGTATTCACTCCAATGGGCACGCTTGTTCTCTCAGTTCGGCAAGCGCCACGAAAAGCATCTCCCAGTAAGGTATCTGAGTGCTAATCGGCGCTATCTGCAAGGTCTTTTCGATGGTCTCATAGACAGCGATGGCTGTCTATCTTCGGATGGTCGCTTCGATTTCTGTAACACTTCGCAACCACTTGTCGAGTTGTTCAATGTGCTCTGCTATCTGCTGGAGGGCAGCTTTCCTAACAGTGCAACGAGGAAAGCGAGTGCTGGAGGTCTCAAGGGCGCATCCGATGATCGATGCCATGCCAGCTACCATTCTCGTCTCAATGTCTCGCATGAGCAGCGTTTACTCTCAAAGTATCAGGTCGTGAAGCATCTTGCTTCACATCGTCTTAATATCGCAGTCCCTGTGTACGATATTGAGGTTGATTGCCCAACACACAGCTTCATCGCCGATAATGCGATTGTACACAACTCGATTTGCACAACGCGCATTATCGCAGGTGTCGGTGTGCCACAGGTGACGGCAATCTATGATTGTGCTCGTGCTGCCCGCCCGTATGGTGTACCAATTATTGGCGATGGTGGTATCCAGTATTCTGGTGATATCGCCAAAGCAATCGCTGCTGGTGCGGATACCGTCATGCTGGGGAGCCTGCTTGCCGGTGTCGATGAGAGCCCTGGGGACCTGATTATCTCGCATGGGGAGCGCTTTAAGGACTACAGGGGTATGGGCTCAGTTGGTGCGATGAAGCAGCGCAGCTATAGCAAAGATCGCTACTTCCAGGGCGACATAGTGGACGAATCTCGTCTGATTGCTGAGGGTATTGAGGCGCGTGTCCCGTATAAAGGAATGTTAGGACCGTTGGTGTATCAACTGGTTGGTGGTCTACGGCAGGCGATGGGATATGCTGGTGCTGCGACAGTCAGAGAGTTGCAGGAGAATGCTCGTTTTGTGCGTATTAGCAGTGCAGGGTTGCGGGAGAGTCATCCGCACGATGTGATGGTTATGCAAGAGGCTCCTAATTATGGCCTACAGCGTTAAGGAATGTAGACCTCAAGAGAATGACTTCTTTAGATCGCGCCTTGCGGCTGCATCTCTCGATCTCTCTCTTCCGTCTCGTCCTTTTTAGGAGCTACCAGGCCGAATACTAAGCTTTTAGCGTGGCCTGACTCTAGAAGTGAAGATAGCAAGTGCTGTAAAAGTTTTGCTCTTGCTTCTTCATCGTTGGGATGGAGCATACTGGCGAGCTGATTGGCCCTGGTGAGTGCAGAGTCCAAACGTCTTTCATCTAACTCTAATCGTTGTTTCTCTATCTCAAGCCGTTGTTTCTCTATCTCAAGCCGTTGTTTCTCTATCTCGAGCTGGGTCATTTGTTTTCCCGACCCAGCTATTTGGGTTGCTATATAGTTGTGGTAAGTTTGTTCTTTACTCACAAGATCTAATTGTGCCTCGGGTTCTGCCAGCTCTTCTCTTGTCACCATCATGTTACCTGGTCGAGCGTGTTGCTCCCGCAGGTATTCATCCAAAGCGCTATGTCGAAACCGCCAGCGGCGAGCGACCTTGATAGCGGGTAGGTCGCCTCTTTCGGCCATACGCAACACTGTACGAGGGTTCACACGCAAACGGATAGCAACATCTTTGACATCCAGGAGTTCATCTTCTCTCTGCTGCATTGAGTAAGCTCCTTGTTGCGTAATCAAATCTTAGCCAACATCTTTCTCTTAGTGATGCCTTGGTGTACATCTTACACTATATAACAAACGACCTGTGTGGTATATTTTGGGGCTTGATTATCTACAAGCTCTGTGCTTGCGAGTTGCTTTCTAGAGTGAGCCTACATGCCAGAAGAGAAAGGTGCCTCCTAAAACAGGTAGAGTAGACAAAATAAACTGACAACGAACGGTTATGGCGCTCTAGTCCAAAAAATACCCCACAGGTACTAGAACCAACTACTTCATTAGCTACCTACACTGTTTAGTACACGGAGGAGAGCACAAAATAGTTGCGGACTCTTCTCAGATGGCTCAATCCGGTTTACCGATGAGAGTCACTCTTGACTCCCCTTTCCATCGGCTCCTTATGCATAATAGTACTATGGCTCATCTAAAAAGTCAAGTCTCTTTCCTCATTTCAAATTCATTTTTGTCTCAAAATTACGCTACAGCGGAGTGCAGAAGTGTCGAACTATGTACATAAGTTCCTGTTTCTGTGTGACCTGGCTCACTTTCCAATTGTGGAAGCGATTATAGCGTGATCAATTCAAATAGAGTATGCTGGTTCTGTAATAAATATCCCGTATTTAAAGCTGTATGAGATGACCTCTCCTTGCTCGTATTCTGTCGGCTGATTCCATTCACCCACAATTTGATAAAATCCGTTGCTCAACGTCTAAATGTCTAGATGGTGCTATTTAGTCGTTAGTATTTTGTCGTAAAAAGACATTTGAAAACTGCTTTGTCTAGCCGTCAGATAATTATAGAGCCTTTGTATCTCATCTACCTTGAGAGGGGGTGGAGTATTATGCATAACCAGGGGGATTATCAGCCTGGCAATTATCGCATTATCCGTCGTATAGGGAAAGGTAATTTTGGCTACGTCTACCTTGCTGAACATGTGATCCTTGGAACACCGGCAGCCATCAAGGTGTTGCGCACTAACCTGACAGAAAGGGAGCGGAACAACTTTCTCGTTGAGGCACGCACGGCAGCCGATTTAGGCCTGATCCACCCCCATATTATAGGCATCCTTGACTTTGGTATAGAGGATGGCCTGGCATTCCTGGTGATGACCTACGCTTCTAATGGCTCCTTGCATCGGCACTATCATAAGCCTATGCAGCAACTCACGTTGCCTCTCGTCGTAACCTATGTCACTCAAGCTGCTGATGCGCTGCAATATGTCCATGATCATAATCTCATCCATTGTGATGTAAAGCCGGGGAATATTCTACTAGATGCCAATCAGAGTATCCGGCTCACTGATTTTGGATGTGCCATCAGGGCTGATGGTATACACAATGGACAAGCTCGTAATGGTGTGGGGACCGTTGGCTATATGCCACCTGAACAATTGCGGGGATACCCCCATAAGACGAGCGATGAATATGCATTGGCTGTCATTGCCTGCGAACTGCTCATCGGCGATAACCTCTTCCATGGCTCCCATGATGAGCTGATTAAGCAGCACCTGCATATGCCGATTCCCTCCTTACGTCGCAGACGTCCAGACCTCCCTGTTGCTGTTGAGCAAGTACTGATGAGGGCGCTGGCAAAGCATCCCGAGGATCGCTATCCGGATATTGCTGATTTTGCTGCTGAACTCGATCAAGCCAGCAAACAGCCTTCTGTGAAACGCTCTTCCAGTTCTCTCGCCGGTCGTTCACCTCATAGAGAGGTTGGTCGACATTCAAATAAACCTTCCCTTGGTGGTGTGAGAAGACAGCAGCTACAACCGGGAAGACGTCCTCCCATGTCCAACCCCGTGCAGGTTCAAACTCATCCGCACTCGGAGGGACTGTCTCCGTATATGGATATTCTTCGTCCGCGTCGCCGTCCGACGTTCTCCCAAATGCCTATAACCGACCCACATGGTGAGGTAGTGAGCCGCCAGGGTTTCGAGGTTCGTCCGTCGCGCCGTGTGGATTTGCGGCAGGGAGTACATCAGGCGAATGTAGACCAGCAGGCTCTCGCACGTGAGGCAAGGAACGCTTCTCGGAATCTGGGAGCTCGCCTCATTGCTGTGAACCTCTCAGTGTTTGTACTGGTAGAAATCCTACTCTTCATCCTACACTTTGCGTTAGAGGCTGGCTCGTTTCTTCTCGGAGTGGGGTTACTCTTCTCATCAGTACTGGGTACAATTCAGCTCAGGAGGTTCTCACTCCTCTTCCTGCTCATGATTATTCTGGCGATTCTTTTGATCATAGGGAGCGTAATCAGGCTGTAATACCGTGTCATCCTGAGCGAAGCCAAAGGTCGGTCTGCCTCCTCGATTGTCACCCTGAGTGAGCCGAAGTGTATGGATTACCATCATCATCACCTGGTTTCCCATCATCGTACCATGATGGTTGAGGCACCTGTCAACGGCTTGGAGGCTGTAGACACGATGGAAGTGAATAGCGTCATGATGTCCGTCATC
>WNGG01001755.1_pt1 | contig 24537 bp, 24 predicted proteins | sample 5400661 | NCBI WGS metagenome assembly WNGG01 (sample SAMN13153372, study PRJNA577476) | soil metagenome | isolation source: 100 cm soil or saprolite under Garry oak tree replicate 1 | place: USA:California | collected 2016-06-15
CGCCTGCGCGGCGTGCGCGGCCGGCGACGAGAACCTGTGCGCGGCGCCGCGCCATCTCGGGGTTTACGTCGACGGCGGCTTTGCCACCCACGTGCTGGTGCCGCACCCGCGCTATCTGCTCGATTACGCGCCGCTCCCCGCCGCGCTCGCCGCCGCCTACATGTGCTCCGGCCTCACCGCCTACGCGGCGCTCAAGCGCCTTGCCGCCCACGCCGCGCGCGGCCCGGCGCTCCTCGTCGGCCTCGGCGGCGTCGGCATGATGGGGCTCGCCTTCGCCCGCGCGATGTTTCCGTTTCCGCCGATCGTCGCCGAGATCGATGCGCGCAAGCGCGAGGCGGCGCTCGCCGCCGGCGCGGCGGCGGCGTTCGATCCCGCCGATCCGGCGGCGCGCAAGGCGATCCTCGCGTCGACCGGCGGCGTGTTCGCGGCGTGCGATTTCGTCGGCTCCGACCGCTCGCTGCAGTTCGCGCTCGGCGCGCTCGCCAAGGGCGGCAAGGTGGTGATCACCGGCCTCATTGGCGGGGCGTTCTCGACGCCGATCGCCATGTTCCCGCTGCGCGCCATGACCATCGAGGGTACCCTCGTCGGCCGGCTCGACGAGGCGCGCGAGATGCTCGCCCTCGCCCGCGCCGGCAAGATCGCGCCGGTGCCGATCGCCGAGCGCCCGCTCGCCGCCGCCCAGGCGACCCTCGACGACTTACGCAAGGGCGAGATCGTCGGACGGGTGGTGCTGACGATGTGATGGTTCCGCGCCTCGTCATCCTGAGAGCCCGACCGAAAATGAAGCTGAGTCATTTCAATGAGTTGCGTGAATCGCTATCGAGAGGGATCGCCCGGCCTGCGATTGCGAGAAGGCCCACCGTTTGGGCATCTTGCAACTTGGCGGAATCGGATACCTCCCCGAAGCGGGTCCAAGACTCATTGATTCTGCTAGCCGCATTTTGAGTCAGGCTCTGAGGCGGCCACGCGGAGCGCGGCCCTCGAAGGATGACAGCAGGCGCGACCGTTTCCACCCTTCGGGACTCGCGCGACTTCGTCGCGCGAGCGCCTCAGGGTGACGGCTTTATTTGCTGATGCGCTTTTGGTTACAAATCCGCCTGCAGGCCGCGCACGAAGGCCGACAGCCCCGTCTGCCGTTCGCGCTTGAGCCGCTCGGCGGCGAGGATCGACTGCACCTCGGCGAAGGCGCGGTCGATGTCGCGATTGACCACCACGTAGTCGTACTCGGCCCAATGGCTCATCTCGTCGGCGGCGGTGGCCATGCGCCGCGCGATGACGGCGTCGCTGTCCTGGGCACGCTGGCGCAGGCGCCGCTCCAGCTCGCGCATCGAGGGCGGCAGCACGAACACGCTCACGAGATCCGAGCGCGCCCTCTCCCGCAGTTGCTGGGTGCCCTGCCAGTCGATGTCGAACAGCATGTCGCGCCCCCGCGCCAGCGCCGCGTCGACCGGGCGGCGCGGCGTGCCATAGTAATCATCGAACACGCGCGCCGATTCCAGTAATTCGCCGTTCTTCACCATTTGTTGGAACCGCGTCATATCAATGAAATGATAGTCGCGGCCGTCGACCTCGGCCGCGCGCGGCGGGCGCGTGGTGACGGAAATCGACAGGTCGACGGCGGGGTCCTTGTCGAGCAGCAGGCGCGACAGCGTGGTCTTGCCGGCGCCGGACGGCGAGGACAAGACGAACATCAGGCCGCGCCGCGTGATCGCGTCGGTGCGCCTGGCCGTGCCCGCCCTCCCCTCCATCGTGCTCACTCCAGGTTCTGCACCTGCTCGCGGAACTGCTCGACCACGCTCTTGAGCTCGAGCCCGATATTGGTCAGCTCGACGTCGTTCGATTTCGAGCACAGCGTGTTGGCCTCGCGGTTGAGCTCCTGGGACAAAAAATCGAGCCGCCGGCCGACCGCGCCGCCCTGCGCGATGAGGCGGCGCGCCTGCGCCACATGCGCGGCAAGGCGGTCGAGCTCCTCGCGCACGTCGACCCTGGCGGCGATCAGGATCGCCTCCTGGTGCAGCCGGTCGGCGTCGAAGCGGTCGGACTGGTCGAGCAGCGCCGCCACCTGGTCGGCGAGCCGCGCGCGGATCGCTTCCGGCTTGCGCCCCGGGGCGGCCTCCGCGCGCGCGGCGAGCGCCGCGATTTCGGCGAGGCGCGCCTCGAGCACGCGGCCCAGGGCGAGCCCCTCGTGCCGGCGCATGTCGTTGAGGCCTGCGAGCGCCGCGCCGAAGCCGGCGACGACCGCTGCCTCGCCGGCGCGCCGGTCCTCCTCGCGCTCGTCCTCGTCGAGCACCTCGATCACCCCCTTGAGCGCGAGGATGCCGTCGAGGCTCGCCGGCCGCGCGTCGAGCCGCTGGGCGACGTTGCGCATGGTGGAGAGAACGGCGTCGAGCACCGGCTCGTTGACGCGCACCACCGGGGCGACGCCTTCGCGCCGCACCGCCAGGTTGGCGTAGACCGTGCCGCGGGCGAGCGCCTCGGCGGCGCGCGCGCGCACCGGCATTTCCACCGCGTCCCATCCGGGCGGCAGGCGCAGCCTGACCTCGAGGCCCTTGGCGTTGACCGATTTGAGCTCCCAGATCCAGAAATAGGCGCCGTGCGCGCCGTCCGCCCGCGCAAAGCCGGTCATGCTCGACAGCGCCATTCGACTAAGACCTCGCATGGCATGAAGCGGGGCGGGCCGGCCGCAAATATCCGCGGGAATCACATCGCCGGGAAATGTTTGCAGCGACCTTAACGGCGGCCGGCAAGGCTCACAAGGCCGGTGGGATCAGGGGTTGCGCGGCGCAAAGGCGGGCGCCGTGGTGGCGCGCGTGCCGCCGTTGGCGACAGGCGCCTGCATCGAACGCCCGCCGGGACGCGCGGCGGGCGCGGGCGAAGGCGGATTGACCGGCGCTGCCGGCGCGGGCGCCGCGGCGGGCGCGGGCGTCGGCGCGGCGGGCTGATCCCGCTGCTGCTCGATCTGGCGCAGCCGCGCCACGTTGCGCTGGTGCTGATCGAGCGATTCGGAAAAGGCATGGCCCCCGGTGCCGTCGGCGACGAAATAAAGCTCCTTGGTGCGCGCCGGGCTCGCCACCGCCTCGAGCGAGGCGCGGCCCGGATTGGCGATCGGCCCGGGCGGCAAGCCGTCGATCACATAGGTGTTGTAGCGGGTCTTCATCTCGATCTCGGAGCGCATGATCGGCCGCCCGAGCGTCCCCTTTCCGCCGACCAGGCCGTAGATGATGGTCGGGTCCGACTGCAGCTTCATGCGCTGCTTGAGCCGGTTGACGAACACCGCGGCGACGCGCGTGCGCTCCTCCGCCTTGCCGGTTTCCTTCTCGACGATCGAGGCGAGGACGACGAGCTGCTCCTGCGTCTCGATCGGCAGGTCGCGCGCGCGCCGGTCCCAGATCTCCTGGACGAAGCGGCGCTGGTCGTTCTGCATGCGCTGGATCATCTGCTCGCGCGAGGTGCCGCGGGTGAAATTGTAGGTCTCCGGCAGCAGCGATCCCTCCTTGGGGATTTCCTTGATGTTGCCGGTGAGCGTCTCGTTCTCCATGAGGCGCGCGACGATCTGTTCCGAGGTGAGCCCTTCGGGGACCGTGAGCTTGTGCTGCACGACCTTGCCGTCGACGATGGTGTCGATGATCTCGCGCAGGCTCGCCTGCCGCTTGAACTCGTACTCGCCGGCCTGGGTGTGGTCGCCGCGCGCCTTGCGCACCATCGCGCTGCCGACGAACACCCACCACTGGTCGATCACGCCTTCGCGCTGGAGCAGGTCGGCGATGTCGCGCACGCCGGAGCCGCGCGGGATGTTCACGACCTTGTCGCTGCCGAGCGGCCCGGGCGAATCGAATTTCTGCCTGCCCGCGGCCAATGCCAGCCCGGCGACGAGCGCGACCAACAGGACGAGCGTAAAGAGCGCGCTGCCGGCGACGATCACCGGATGGCGCGCGCGCGCGGAGGGCCGCTTGGGCTCGGGCACGCGTTCAGGCTCCAAGGCCGCGCGCGGGCTGCGCGGCGTGAACCGCTTGGCGTCGAGCGAGCCCGCCTCGCGCCACTGCGCGTCCGGCCGGATCGGATCGCCCCCGATCGCGCGGGACGACGGCGTGCCTGGCTCGTTGGCCATTCGGTTATGTTCCCCCCAATGGCAGGTTACGGCCAAATATGGCGAAAGGGTGAAGTATCACGCGTCCGGGCGGCGAAACACGAGCGAGGCATTGGTCCCGCCGAAGCCGAACGAGTTCGACAGCGCCAACCCGATGTCGCGCCGGCGCGCCTGGCGCGGCACCAGGTCGATCGGCGTCTCGACCGACGGATTGTCGAGGTTGATGGTCGGCGGCGCAACCTGATCGCGCAGGGCGAGGATGGAATAGATCGCCTCGGTCGCGCCGGCCGCTCCCAGCAGATGGCCGGTCGCCGACTTGGTCGACGACATCGAGATACGGCCGGCGGCATTGCCGACCAGGCGTTGCACCGCGTTGAGCTCGATCTCGTCGCCGACCGGCGTCGAGGTGCCGTGGGCATTAATGTAATCGATCTCCGCCGGCGAAATCGCGGCGCGGCGGATCGCCATGTTCATGCAGCGCAGCGCCCCGTCGCCGTCCGGGGCGGGCGCCGTGATGTGATAGGCGTCGCCGGACAGGCCGTAGCCGATCAGCTCGGCATAGATCTTCGCGCCGCGCCGCTTGGCGTGGTCGTAGTCCTCGAGGACGACGACGCCGGCGCCCTCGCCCATGACGAAGCCGTCGCGGTCGCGGTCATAGGGGCGCGAGGCACGCGGCGGATCGTCGTTGAAGGCGGTGGAGAGCGCGCGGCAGGCGGCAAAGCCCGCCATCGACAGCCGGTTGATCGGCGACTCGGTGCCGCCGGCCACCATCACGTCGGCGTCGCCAAGCGCGATCAGCCGCGCCGCGTCGCCGATCGCATGCGCGCCGGTCGAGCACGCGGTGACCACCGCGTGGTTGGGACCCTTGAGGCTGAACTCGATCGACACGTATCCGGAGGCGAGATTGATCAGCCGCCCGGGAATGAAGAACGGCGAAACGCGGCGCGGTCCGCGCTCCTTGAGCACGATCGCGGTGTCGGCAATGCCTTCGACGCCGCCGATGCCGGAGCCGATCATCACGCCGGTCTGAATCTGGTCGTCGTAGCTGTCCGGTTTCCAGCCCGCGTCGTCGAGCGCCTGGCGGGCGGCGCACATGGCGAAGATGATGAAGTCGTCGACCTTGCGCTGCTCCTTCGGCTCCATCCACTGGTCGGCATTGAAGGTGCCGTTGGAGCCGTCGCCGCGCGGGACCTGGCAGGCGATCTTGCACGGCAGGTCGGAAACGTCGAACGTCTCGATCCGGCGCGCCCCGCTCTCGCCGGCGAGGAGGCGCTGCCATGTCGTCTCGACACCGCAACCGAGCGGCGTCACCATGCCCATCCCGGTGACGACGACACGCCTCATCTGGGCTCCCTGGGGGCAGCTCCTGCGGCTCGATCAGTCCCGATAGGGGCGATCGACATCAGCCTGCAATCTTAACAGAGGCCCTGCCGCCGCGACCATCCTGGCGTGATCGCACGGCGGCGCGCGATGCCGGCCGAGTTCAGCTTTTCGCGTTCTTCTCGAGGAACTTGATGGCGTCGCCGACGGTGAGGATGGTCTCGGCCGCGTCGTCGGGGATTTCGCAGCCGAACTCTTCCTCGAAGGCCATGACCAGCTCGACCGTGTCGAGACTGTCCGCACCCAGATCGTCGATGAAGCTGGCGCCCTCGGTCACCTTCTCGGCTTCCACCCCCAGATGGTCGACGACGATCTTTTTGACCCGCTCGGCAATGTCGCTCATCGCTTTCAACCTCGTGCGTTTTTGAATGGGCTCGGTCGGCGGTGCGGCCCCGAGCCGTTGCGTGGCGTTTGGCGATGCGCGCCGCCCCCGATCGCGGGCGGGCCGGGCGCAATGCCAGCCGCCCGCCCGTCGGTCACCCCAGCCGGGCCGGGATCGGTTATCATACTTCTCCGGCCATGGCCAGCATCGCCGCGCGCGCCCGCGCCGATGCAAATTGTCGTGGCCGCAGCGCTACATGCGTCAGATCATGGCCATGCCGCCGTTGACGTGCAGCGTGTGGCCGGTGACGTAGCCGGCTTCGTTGGAGGCAAGAAACAAAGCCGCCGCCGCCACCTCGGCAACGGTGCCCAGCCGCCGCGCCGGCACCGTCGCGAGGATCGTTTCGCGCTGCTTGTCGGTGAGCGCCGCCGTCATGGCCGTCTCGATGATGCCGGGCGCGATGCAATTGACCGTGACGTTGCGCGAGGCGACCTCGTGGGCGAGCGCCTTGCTCATGCCGATCATGCCGGCCTTGGCGGCCGCGTAGTTGCCCTGTCCGGCATTGCCGGTGACGCCGACGATCGACGTGATGCCGACGATGCGGCCGAAGCGGCGCCGCATCATGCCGCGCGCCGCCGCCCGCATGAGGCGGAAGGAGGCGGTGAGATCGACCGCGATCACCTGCTCCCAGTCCTCGTCCTTGAGGCGCACGAAAATGTTGTCGCGGGTGATGCCGGCATTGTTGACCAGGATGTCGAGCTGCCCCATCGCCTGCTCGGCGCCCGGCACCAGCTGCTCGACCGCGTCCTTGTCGGCGAGATTGCAGGCGAAGACGTGAACCCGGTCCCTCAGCTCGGCGGCAAGCGCGTCGAGGGCCTCGCGCCGGGTGCCGGAGAGCGCGACCGTCGCGCCTTGCCCGTGCAGCGCGCGCGCGATGGCGCCGCCGATGCCGCCGCTCGCGCCGGTCACGAGCGCCGTCCTGCCGGTGAGATCGAACATCGTCTGCTCCTTCTCATACCTCCCCCGCTTGCGGGGGAGGTCGACACCGCGAAGCGGCGTCGGGTGGGGGCGATACTGCGCGACACCCCGATTTGCGCAAACTTACCCGGCGCGCGACGCCTTGACGGCGGCGATGTCGTCGGGCGTTCCGATCGCCACGCCGGTTGCGGAATCGACAATCCGCTTGACGAGTCCCGAAAGCACCTTGCCGGCACCGACCTCGTAGAAGGTCTTGACCCCCGCCCCCGCCATGAACGCCACGGACTCGCGCCAGCGCACGGTGCCCGTGACCTGGGCGATCAGCGAGCGCACGATCTCCTGCGGGTCGTTGATCGGCAGCGCCAGCACGTTCGCCACCAGCGGCACCGCCGGGGCGCGCATGCTGATGGCCGCGAGCGCCTGCGCCATCGCGTCGGCCGCCGGCTGCATGAGCGCGCAATGGAACGGTGCGGAGACCGGCAGCATCAGGGCGCGGCGGGCGCCGCGCGCCTTGGCGATCTCGACCGCGCGCTCGACGGCCGCCTTGTCGCCGGAGACAACCACCTGTCCGCCGCCGTTGTCGTTGGCGGCCTGGCACACCTGTCCCTGCGCGGCCTCGGCGGCGACCGCCGCGGCCGCCTCGAACTCGAGGCCGAGGAGCGCCGCCATGGCGCCGGCGCCGACCGGAACCGCCTGCTGCATGGCGCGCCCGCGCGTGCGCACCAGCCGCGCCGTATCGGCGACGCCGAGCGCGCCCGCCGCCGCCAGCGCCGAATATTCGCCGAGCGAGTGGCCGGCGACATATGCGGCGTCGCGCTCGAGATCGATGCCCGCCTCGGTTTCGATCACGCGCATGGCGGCAAGCGACACCGCCATCAGCGCCGGCTGCGCATTCTCGGTGAGCGTCAGCGTCTCGGCCGGACCGTTCCACATGATGGCGGTGAGCTTGTCGCCGAGCGCGGCGTCGACCTCGTCGAACACGCGGCGCGCCGCCGCGAAATTCTCGGCGAGCGCCTTGCCCATGCCCACGGCCTGGCTTCCCTGGCCGGGAAATACCAACGCGACCGCCATTTCCTCCCCCGAAAAGGCCGGGCCTACCCGCGGGCGGTAAGACACCGCGCCCGCCGTCGTGTCAAGGACGCTTGTCTTTCCTTGCGCCCGCATTGTTATTTGATCCGCCTTGCCGGCCTTTTGCCGGCGCGCAGGTGACCGCCGATGAACATTCTCCTCACCCCGGCCCGGATCGGTCCGGTCGATGTGCGAAATCGCATCGTGCTGCCGCCGATGACGACGCGCACCGCGACGCCGGAGGGTTTCGTCACCGACGAGACGATCGCCTATTACGTCGCGCGCGCGCCCGGCGGAGTCGGCCTCGTCACCGTGGAGATGGCTGCGCCGGAGAAAGCCGGGCGCCACCGCCATCGCGAGCTCGGCATTCACGACGATCGTTTCCTGCCGGGCCTCGCGTCGCTGACAGAGCACATCCATCGCGCCGGCGCCAAGGCGTCGATCCAGCTCGGCCACGGCGGCGGGCACACGCGCCGCGACATCTGCGGCGAGGAGCCGATCGCTCCGTCGGCCATTCCCCACCCGGTGTTCGAGGTCACGTTCGAGACGATCGTGCCGCAGGAGATGACGACGGCGCGCATCGCGCGCACGACGCAGGCGTTCGTCGCCGCGGCGCAGCGGGCGCAACGCGCCGGCTTCGACTGCGTCGAGATTCACGCGGCGCACGGCTATCTCATCTCGCAGTTCCTCAATCCGTTCGAGAACCGGCGCAGCGACGAGTATGGCGGCTCGCTTGCGAACCGCGCGCGCTTCGGCCTCGACATATTGCGGGCGGTCAAGGCCGCGGTGCGCGGCATGGGGGTGATCTTCCGGATTTCCGTCGAGGACTTCTTTCCTCAAGGCCTGCACGCCGATGAAGGGACGCAGGTTGCGGTGTGGGCGGCGCAGGCCGGCGCCGACGCGCTGCACGTCACCGCCGGCCATTACCGCTCGCTGCCGTCGGCCGCCATGATGATCCCGCCGATGCGCGTTCCGGACGCGCCGTTCCTCGCCTATGCGGCCGACATCAAGCAACGCGTCGAGGTTCCGGTCATCGCCGTCGGCCGGCTCGGCGACCCGGCCGCGGCGAGCGAGGCGGTCGCCCGCGGCAAGGCGGATTTCGTCGCGCTCGGCCGCCCGCTCATCGCCGATCCGGATTGGGTCGCGAAGGTGTCCCGCGGCGAGCCGGTGCGGCGCTGCCTCGCCTGCAACACCTGCGTCAACGAGATGCGCGGCGGCGCCCGGCTCGGCTGCGTCGTCAACGCTGTTGCCGCGCGCGAGCTCACATTCCGCGACGCGGCGCCGCCCGCGGGCGAGCGCATCGCCGTCATCGGCGCCGGACCGGCCGGCCTCACCTACGCGTCGCTCGTCGCCGCCGGGAACGCGGTGACGGTGTTCGAGCGCGCGGCGCGGCCGGGCGGCGCTTTCCTCGACGCCGGCAAGGCGCCGCTGTTTCAGGAGGTCGAGGCCGACCCGCGCGCGTTCGAGGTTTACGTCGGCGAACTCGCGCGCGCCTGCGCGCACAAAGGCGTGACGTTCCGCTTCGCACTCGACGTATCAAACAACCGCGATCTCCTCATGCCGTTCGACCGCATCGTCGTCGCCACCGGCGCGCGTTATCGCTTCGGCCTCGGTGCGCCCTTGCGTGCAATGCTCGATCTCGGGCTCGCGCGGTGGCCCGGGCTGCGCCGCGTGTTCTCCGCGCCGCGCCTGCGCGACTGGTTCTATCACCGGGCGCGCCGCGGCACGGCGAGCGAATTCCGCTCGCTCGCGCGCCCGGGCCAAAAGCTCGTCGTGATCGGCGACGCGGACAAGCCCGGCAAGAGCAAGGAGGCGATCGCCAGCGCCTTTGCGGCGGCGTTGCTCGAGCACGCCACGCCCGCCGGCCCGCGTTGATGGCTGGCGACGCCGGCAGCGCAGGAACGCCGGCGGTCGCGGGTTCAAGCCATTGTCTGCGGCGCCGAGATCCGCGCGGCAGACCCGCCAAGCGGGGCGCATGGCAATGGAGACTGGGAATGTGGAAGTCGATACTCGTAGGCACGGCCGCCTTGGCGGTGGCCGGCGCGGCGCTCGTCCATGCGCAGGACCGTCCGCGCGGTCCGCATATGGAACGCTGGGGCGGCCCCGCGGCGCACCATCAACTGAGCCCGGACGACATCCGCGCCTTCACCGACGCGCGCATCGCCGGCCTCAAGGCCGGGCTCGCCCTGACGCCGGACCAGGACAAGAATTGGCCGCCGTTCGAGCAGGCGATGCGTGATCTCGCCAAGGATCGGTTGGACCGCATGGAGGCGCAAGGCAACGCGCCGGGCGAGAGCGACCCGATCGTGGGCCTGCAGCGGCGGGCGGACGCCGTGACCCGCCGCGGCACTCTGCTCAAGCAGCTCGCCGCCAGCGCCGCGCCGCTCTACCAGAGCCTCGATGACGCCCAGAAGCGCCGCTTCCTGATGCTCGCCCGGTTCGGCCGGTCGGAGCACATGCGCGGCCACTGGAGGGATCACGGCGACGACCGCTGAACGCGTCCTCTCACCTCTCCCCGCTTGCGGTGCGCCAGCGGGGAGAGGGACTCCACGCGCCGCCTCTCACCGCTTGTCGACGTGCGACGCGACGAGCTTGCCGAGAACGCGGTAGCCGGCCTCATCGAGGTGATCCCAATCGATCGGTCCATGAATCACGGCAACCGATGCCGCGGCGCGCAGGGCAGGTCTTGCATCGAGGAAGCTCACGCCCTGCTCAGCCGCGATCTCGCGCACGCGGCCGGCCATGAAATCGCTGTTTCGCTCCACCTTGGCGCCGGGCACCGAGCCGATGTTATAGCTGATGCAGTAGGAAGCGTTCTCTCCGGCCAGACGATAAACGGAGAGCGGCCCGGGAACGTACACGACGGTAATCGGCACGTCTTCGAAGCGGTGCCGCAGCCAGTGCAGCGAACGCGCCAGAACGTCCATGCCCAGCAGAATATGCTCGTCTCTGAGGGCCGGCGCCGGCCCGAGAAGCGGGGGCGCCTCCACCGTGCGCCCGCCCGCGACGATGCGGTTCGCATGCGGCGCCCGGTGCCCGCAATAGGCGATGTCGATCCTGCCGAGGTAGTATTGATAAAGGAACTGCGCCATCCTGATCGCGGTGTCCAGCAATTGCAGGTGACAATGCCAGGGGTATGACGCGCCGTAGACGTCGGCCAGATAGCGATCGATCGCGTCGGCGTCGTAGCGGCCGTAGCGGTCGCGCACCTTGAGCAGGAAGTTGACATTGTCCTCCATGTCGTTGCCTTCATAGAAATAGATGAACATCTGGCGCGGACGCTCGATGGCGGGGAATACCGAGCATCGCGATTCCGGAAATATGCGGGCGGGACGCAATACGATGGCTTCCGCGCTGCCGGCGCCGCTCTTGCCGAACGTCACCACGTCGCGGCCGGTCAGCTCCTGAATGACGTTGGCGGAATGAAACGGCTTGGCGCGGTCCCCCTTGGCCTGCACGAGCCACTCGCCCAGTCCTTCCGCATAGGAGTCGCCGAGCAGGGCAATATAATCGTGCGGCAGATAATCGGCTTTGGAATTCTGCGTCAGCACGTCGGCGACGTCGGGAAGATGCGGTCGGATACCGAGCGGCATCTCGGGGAGGAGCACGCGAAAGAGTGCGTACTCCATCAGCGTGTACGCCACGAGCGTGGAGACGATCGCCAGCGCCGCATTGACGAGCAGGGGCTTGAGTCGAACCGTCATCGGCTACCGAAGCAATCGTGCATTTTGGGATTGAAACGACCTGCAACAGGCGCCCGGAGGATCGGGTGCCCCGTCCCTCTTACTTTGGCGAGCCATGTCCTGCAACGGCATGGCATGATCGCGGCGGCGGCCGCAGGACGTGCAAGATCATGCGCGGATCGCGTACTATGGACACGACGCGGCATGGGCGCTATCCCGTGCCCGGCACGGCCGACGCGAGCCGTTCATTTCACCAATGACGCGCCGGTTCGGAGAGGGACGAGGATGCTGCGTATCTTCGGCGAATTGTGGATGTTTCTGCGGGTGCGCAAGAAATATTGGCTGATGCCGGTCGTCGTAATGCTTGCCGTCATGGGCGGCCTGATCGTGCTCACCAAGGGTTCGGCGATCGCGCCTTTCATCTACACGCTGTTCTGAGCGGCCGGACGGCCCCCGCGCTTTGATTCCTTACTTGATCGCATTTTCTGCGGAAAACCGGTGTCCACCCCGGATCAAGTCCGGGGCAGGCTTTTCCGGAAAATGCTCTAGCGCGGCGCGCCCGCCGCAGGCGGCCGCGCCGTGGACGAGCCGGGAACGGGTGCGCGAGGCCGCGGGACGTCGCCCGTCGCGGACGACGCGGTCAGTTCGTTCGGCTTCGCATTCGCCGACGGCGGACGCTTGGCGGCGGCCGCCGGGCTTGCGGGCGGCGCGCCCGCACGCGCGCGGGTCACCGGGTCGGTGGCGCGCACGGCCTGCTCGTCGAGCAGGACGGCCTCGGTGATGGCGTTCCATTCGTCGTTGTCGGGCAGGCCGTTCATGAGCTTGAAATTACGCAAGGCATTGCGCGAGGCGGCGCCCCACGGCCCGTCGCCGCGTCCGGCGTAATAGCCGAGTGCCGCCAGCCGGCGCTGGATGCGCTGGCCGTCGGCGCGGTTGAGCGGGTTCATGCCGGCGGCCGGCGGCGGCGGATACGCGGTTTCGATCGCGCCGACCGCATCGTCCGGCGAGATCGCGCCGGGCGGCGCGTTCACCGCCGCGGTCGAGAACAGCCGCGCGGCGGTCTCCGCATCGAAGGCGTCGTTGACGAGCAGTCCGTTCGCTTCCTTGAACCGGCGCAGCGCATTGCGCGACATCGCCCCCCAGGTGCCGTCGGCCGGAGCAATCACGTAGCCGAGCTCGTTGAGGCGCTTCTGCACGCGCATGGCGACGTCCACGCGCAACAGCGCCAGCGACGGCAATTTGGCCGGCACGCCGGCATCGCGATCGGGATCGTCGGCCGAGGCGCGCCCGAGCCGGATGAGCAGCGGCAACGGCTCGGCGGCCGATGCGTCGCCCCCGGTCAGCGAGGCGGCGCCGGTGGTGGCGATCTTGCGGCGCCACCCGCTCATGAGCGCGCGGCCTTCCGCTTCGAGCAGGGCCCGGCGGGCGGCGGCTTCGGCGTCGATCGCCTCTTTGTCGGCGGGCGCATAGCGGTAGCGCGGGCAGCGCGCGTTCCAATCGTCCACGTGGGCGTTGAACACCCCGAGGTCGGCGGCGTCGATGAGCGGCCCCACGGCCTCCAGCCGGATCTGCTGGAAGGTGCAGTAGCGCATGTTGGCCTGGCTGAACTGAAGGCCGGCGCCGACCGGCGGCCGTTCCTCGGCGGGCGGCAGATCCGGCGCGTTCGACGGCCAGCGCTGCTCCTCGGGTGCCGAGGCAATGGTGAAGGACGGCGCGCGCCAGTCGACCGGAAGGCTGAAGAGGACGATGCAGATGGCAAGCGCCGCGGCCGCGCAACCGAGCCACATCCCGAGCGTCGCTGGCGGACGGCGCGACGCGATCGCGTCCCAGCCAAGGAACTTTTTTTTGCGCAGCGCCCCGGTGAACGCCTTCAGCCGGGCATCGAGCTTGAGCCGCAGGGCCGGGCCGCCGGAGCGCTCGGCGCCCAGATGCAGCGGCTCGCCGGCGAGCGCCTGCTCCGCCTGTCGAACGATATCGGCCGGATGGAGACCCGCATCGGCGGGCGCAGGCGCGGATGAACCTCGTGGCAATGCGTCCAGAGGCAGCCCTTGGCTGCCCGGCTCGATCGAATCGCTTGCCCCCGACACGTTGCCCCCTGCCCCACCGCGAACGCTACCTGAACATGCCGCGTCTCACGCCCCGTCCCCGAGCGGCACGGCACAGGCAGCAGGAGATACCAGGAACGACAGAACGAAAAATTCAATCAGGACATTATGGCGATGATTGGATCGCGGGAGCCTCGCGGCAGATAATGCGCCGCCGCAGCGGCGGCGCCGCGCCTGCCGATTCCCGCGTCAGATGAATAAGGCGAGCAGCCCGGCCGACAGCGCGAAACCGGCCAACAGCGTGGACCAGTCTCCGGTGTCCAACCCCAGGAGCCGACGATCAGCCGCGACACGCACCAACATGACACCCCTCGATCTTGTTCGTTGTTCTCGCTTCCCGCACATCCCATAGCACGGGAGTCGCGCCTTGGCTGTTGCGTAGGGGACACACCCGAACGACAATCGAGCGCGCAGCGCGGCCACATTGTGCGCCCGATACCGCCCGCGGCTCGTGCGATATTTCGTAAGGTGGGTTAGGCGCGAAGCGCCGTAACCCGCCGTTCGCCGACGAGCTTGCTTGAAGGGATCGGTGGGTTACGCGCGCTTCGGGCGCTGACCCACCCTACGCACGTCCGCGGCTCGCGCGATAGATCAGGCCGAGCGCAAAGCCCGCCGCCAGGGCGAGGCCGAGCATGGTCTTGGGATGATCGACGGTCATCTCCTCGAGCGCATCCTCGATCGCGGCCATCCGGTCGCGCACGTCCTCGACGGCGTCGGCGAGGGTTTCCCGCGCCGCCGCGCCGGCATCCTGCAGGGCGTCCGAAGCCCGTCCGCCGATTTTCTGCACCGCCTCGCCGACCGCCTCGGCGCCGCCGACGATGCTGGGGCTGCGAGCCATCTTCCTGACCGGCATGGCGCGATACTCCCGTTCGGTGACCCCCTCTGGATAATTCGCTGTCGTGCGACAAGTTTCACGCGAATAGCGAATAGCGAATAGCGAGTAGCGAATAGTAAAGAGGTGGCCCCATTCCTCCCTATTCGCTATTCGCTATTCGCCATTCGCTACCCTATAATCAGAGCGTGGCGGAGGTTGCGTACATGATCAAACGGATCGTCCTCGGCGCCGTGCTTGTCGCACTGGCCTCGATCGGCAGCGCGGCGGCCGGGCCGCTGCAAGCCGGCATCGCCGCCTTCAATCGTCACGATTACACCCGCGCGGCGCAGATCCTGCTGCCGCTCGCCGCCGCCGGCGACCCCCGGGCGCAGACCTACATGGGCTTCCTCTACGCCAATGGACGCGGCGTGGTGCAGAACCGCATCGTGGCGTCCAACTGGTATCGCTCCGCCGCCGAGCAGGGCGACCCGACGGCCCAGTACATGCTCGGCCTCATGTACGACAGGGGCCATGGCGTGCCGCAGGATTACGTCATCGCCTATACGTGGCTCAACCTCGCCGTCGCGCACGCGAGCCCGAGAGAGCGGCAATATTGGCTGCGCATACGCGACGCGGTGTCCTCGAAGCTCTCGCTGCGCCAGCTCACCGAAGCCCAGCGCCGCGCCGTCGAATGGCAGGCGGGACGCCCGGTGATCTATTCGCACTGGCCGTACGAGTAACCTCTATCAGGTCCGTCAGGAAGCGAGCAGCGTCGCGTCGAGCAGCCAGCCGAGCCAGATCGCCGGCGCGAGAAAGAGGCCGAACGGCAGCCGCGCCATGGCGCTGACCGGACGGCGCCCGGCAAACTGCCGCAGCAGATAGACCGCGAGCGCCGCCAGCGCGGCGATCTCGATCGCGATGGGGATCGTCGTCCAATCGAGCCACGCGCCGGCGACGCCGGCGAGCTTGACGTCGCCAAGCCCGATGCCTTCCCGCCCGCGGATGCGATAGTAGACTGCGCGCAACGCAAAAAAACTCGCCGCCAGCACCGCGCCGCGCAGCAGGGCCGCGCCGAGGCCCTCCAGCACCGTCCCCCAGGGATCGATGGCCGCGTTCGCCAGCGCGAGCGCAAACGCCGCGCCGCTCAGCACGTCCGGGATGATGAAATGACGCGCGTCGATCGCGGCGATCGCCACCATGGCGAGCGCGAGGCCCGCGCCCAGGACGCCGCGCAGGCCGGGCGCAACCGCGAGGCTCGTCGCCGCGGCGGCAAGCGCCACAGCGCCGATGGCGGCGAACGCGCACAAGTCCCGGCGGGTCAAGCCCGTGGCAATCCTGCTGATCGGTCGCGAGGGATCCGGCGGATCCTCAGGCACGGCGTGTCGGCACGCCGTTGCGGCCGGTCATCGCACGATCGCGGGCGCGCGCGGCACCACCGCTCCGGGCGGATCGACGGAGCCGATCTTGCCGCCGCGCAGCCGCGAACGCAGCTCCTCCGCCACCACCGAGGCATCGACGCTGTCGCGGATGATCTGCGGCCGGATGAAGATGATCAGCTCGGTCCGCACGAGACCGCGGCCGTTGTTGGTGGCGAAGGCGTCGCCGATGCCGGGAAGCTGATCGAGGATGGGAATGCCCGAGCGCGAGCGATTCTGCGTTTCGCTGATGAGGCCGGCCAGCAGCACCGTCTGGCCGGTGGCCACCGACAGCGAGCTCTTGACCCGGCGCTGGGAAATCGTCGGCGTCAACGTCGCGCTGCCGGCGGTGTCGGCGACGTTGCTGATCTCCTGCTCGACGTCGAGCATCACGTTGCCGTTGGAATTGATCCGGGGAATGACGCGCAGGATGATGCCGGTGTTCTGGTAATTGATGGTGTTGACGACGGCATTGTTGGCGCTGAGCACCGTCGCGGTGCCGGTCGCGATCGGCACCTGGTCGCCGACCTGCAGCGTCGCGACCTGATTGTCGACCACGACGAGGGACGGATTGGAGAGGACCTTGACGTCGGTATAGTTGTGCAGCGCGTTGATGATGAGCTGCGGGTTGGCCAGCGAGCCGATCAGGAGGTTGGAGCCGGGAAAGACCTGAGCCAACGGCTGGGTGATCGCGGTGTTGATGATCTGTCCGGTGCCGGTCGGCGCGCCGAGGTTGGCGCTGGTGAGGAAGAACTGCACGCCGTAATTGAGCTTGTCGTTGAGCGTGACCTCGGCAATGGTCAGGTCGATGGCGACCTGGAGCTGCGGCCGGTCGATCTGGTGCAGCGCGCGCTCGATGATCTTGTAGTTTTCCTGGTTGGCGTAGATCAGCAGCGCATTGTTGACGACGTCGGGCGTGATGCGGACGCCGGGCAGGATCGCCGACCCGGTCCCCCCCGGCGCGCCGGCGCCGCCCAGCCGGTTGGCGCCGAGCCCCCCGCCGGCGAGGTCGGCGCCCGGAGCGGTGGCTGGCGTAGAGGTGGTCGAGGAGGCGCCAAGCGGGCCTCCGAGGCCCCCGCCGCCGATGCCGCCCGAGAGGCCGCCGGGGCTCTGCGCCTGTCGCATGATGGAGCTTGTCGCTCCCACCGTGCCGCCGGTCAGCCGATCAACGGTCGTCTGCGTGGTGGTGCCGGCGCCGGGCGCGATCTGGCTCGCGGCCGAGTCGAGCGCGCCGCCCCCGCCGCTGCCGACGAAAATATCATTGAGCAGCCGCGCCACCTGGCGCGCATCGCCATAGCGAAGGCGGTACACCTTGACGCCGGTGCTGGCGGTTTCCGAGCTGTCCAGCCGGTTGATCCAGGTCGCCGCGGTGCGCAGCAATTCCGGCTTGCGCGTGACGACCAGGATGGCATTGAGCCGGCCGACCGCCTGGAATTTCACCATGTTCTGGCTCAGCCCGCCCTCGCCGGAATCCATGATCTTCTCGAGCTCGCCGATCAGCGGCTCGGGCGTGGTGTTGCGCACCGGATAGATGCCGACCGATTGGCCGCGCATCCAATCGCCGTCGAAGCTCAGCACGGTCTCGACGGCGGCCCGCCGCTCGGCGCCGCTGCCCTGGACCACGAGCAGGTTGCGCGACGGATCGGCGCGGATCGTGCCGGGCTTCGCGGCAAAACTGTCGAGCAGCTTGGTGACCGTCTGCACCGAGACGTGCTGGAGCGGGATGACGGTGATGCCGTAGCCCGGCTCCGAGCGGCCGGCGCTGTCGACCGTGCCGCTGCCCACCGCTTCGGGGGCGGGCACCAGGCGATAGCCGGTGCGATCGCGCACCAGCGCCACGTTGGCGGTGCGCAGCGCGCTTTCGAGCACGAACAGCACGTCGTTCTTGGGCACCGGGCGTCCCGATGCGAGGCTCACCGTGCCCTGCACGCGCGGATCGATCGTGTAGCCGGCGCCGAGAATGTCGCCGAGGATGACCTTGGCGACGGTCGTGACCGGGGTGTTCTCGAAATTGAAGTCGTAGCCTTCGCCGCCCGCCGCGGTCGGCTGCGGCACCACCTGCGGTCCGGACGCGCTGCCGTAATAGGCGGCCGCGCGCGGACCCGCCGAGGTCCCGGTGCTGGCGTTTTGCTGCGGCTGGGGAAAGCGCGGCTGCAGGTCGGTCGAGCGGACCCGGTCGGTCGCGTCCGGCATGTCGTGGCCGCTCTGCCCGATCGAAGCGAGATTGCAGGCGGCGAGCAGCGCGCCGACAGCAATGCAGCATGCCCCCGCCAAACCGGCGCGGAGCACACGGCCCGTCCGCGGCACCCTGCACGACGCCAACAACTGTCCCACCCGCAACGATCGTCGACTTTGCAACCGCAGCAGAAAGCTGATTATTGACAGAGATTTACACCATCGCTAAGTTTCGATTATCCGTCAAGCAAAAATACTTCGGCCGGGAAAGATCGAGATTTTCCCGATCTGCACAGGTGGACGTGTCGATGACCGTCAATATAGTCGCGGACTTTGCCAGACATCTTTCGGGCAAGAACTATATTGTCTCCAATCTGAACTCGAATTCCGGCTCGCCCAAGGAACAGAACCTTGAACCGAACCTGCGAAAGCTGTGGGAATCGACCGAGCTCTCGGCCAACGACTTCGCCGAGGAGGTGGCGCGCTTCTACGCCCTTCCGCGGGTCGGCCTGCCCCAGCTGATCGCCGCCTCGGCCATCACAACGCCGTTCTCCCAGCGCTTCCTGCGCGAGACCACGGTGTTCCCCTACCAAGCCCCCGACGGCCGGCTGAAACTGGCGCTGGCCGACCCGAGCGACGCCGCCGCCATCCGGGCGGCCGAGATCGTGCTCGGCGGGCCGGTCGAGATCGAGGTCGCCTCGTTCGAGGACATCGCCACGGTGCTCGCCGAACGGCTGGGCGAAGGCTCAGGCTCGCCGGACGTGCCGGAGGCCGCGCTCGCGCGCGCCGACGACGACATCGAGAGCCTGCGCGACCTCGCCAGCGGCGCGCCGGTCGTTCGCGCCGTCAACGATCTCCTGGAAAAGGCCATGGAGTTGCGCGCGAGCGACATCCATATCGAGCCGTTCCGCAACGGGCTGGTCGTGCGCATGCGGGTCGACGGACTGCTGCGCGCCGTGCCGACGCCGGCCGGCGCCCTGCCCCAGGCGCTGATCTCGCGCATCAAGATCCTCGCCGGCCTCAACATCGCCGAGCGGCGCCTGCCGCAGGACGGCGCCGCGCGGCTGCGCGTCGCGCGCTCGGACATCGACATCCGCGTCGCCACCATGCCGACCCAGCACGGCGAATCCGCGGTGATCCGCCTGCTGCCGCGCGACCGCGGCCTGCTCGAGATCGGCAAGCTCGGGCTGCTGGGCGCGGACGAGCCAAAACTGCGGCGCCTGCTCGCGCTGCCGCACGGCATGATCGTGATCACCGGCCCCACGGGCAGCGGCAAGACGACGACGCTCGCCACGATGCTATCGATCCTCAACGAAGCCACGCGCAAGATCCTGACGATCGAGGACCCGGTCGAGTACGAAATCCACGGCGTCAACCAATCGCAGGTGAAGCCGTCGATCGGGCTGAGCTTCGCGGCGGCCATGCGCGCGTTCGTGCGCCAGGACCCCGACGTGATCATGGTCGGCGAGGTGCGCGACCCGGAAACCGCCAACATCGCGATCCACGCGGCGCTGACCGGCCACCTGGTGCTCACCACGCTGCACACCGAGACCGCCGCCGCCGCGGTGCCGCGGCTGCTCGATCTCGGCGTCGAGAGTTTCTTGCTCAGATCCGTGCTGCGCGCGGTGATCGCGCAGCGGCTCGTGCGCGTCCTGTGCGATCGCTGCAGGGCGAAGCGCGTGCTGGCGACGCGCGACCTCGCCGCGGACCCGCGCTACGCCATGCTCGGCTTGCGCGCCGGCGAAACCATGCACGAGCCGGCCGGCTGCGAGCGCTGCGGCGGCACCGGCTATCGCGGCCGCACCGGCGTGTTCGAGATCCTCGAAATGGTCGAGGACGTGCGCAAGATGGTGGCCGCCGGCGCCGACGCGGTCGCGCTCGACAAGACGGCGGTCGAGCACGGCATGACGACCATGACCGACGACGGCATCGCCAAGTGCCGCGCCGGCATGACCTCGGCGGCCGAAGTCCTGCGCGTCACCTCGGTGCGGTGACGCCATGCCGAGCTTTCGTTACCGCGCGCTCACCCAGAGCGGCGAAGTCGTGAGCGGATCGATTTTGGCTCCGACCGCGGCCGAGGTCGCCCATCGCATCGAGTATCTCGGCCTCGTGCCGATCGAGGCCGTCACCGAGGAAAAGTCGGCGGCGCGCTTCGGCCTCTCGCTGCTCTCGCGCGCGCGCGCCGAGGACGTCACCGTCTTCACCCGCGACCTCGCGCTGCTGCTCAAGGCGGGCGCGCGCATCAACGACGCGCTCGAGCTGCTGGCGCAGGATTTCGACGTCGGCCGCCTGCGCCCGACCGTGGCCAAGATCCGGGCGGCGGTCCTCGCCGGGGAAAGCTTTGCCGAGGCCCTGTCCGCCCATCCGGCCCTGTTCCCGCCGATGTACGTGGCGCTCGTGCGGGTGGGCGAAGCGTCGGGCACGCTCGACCATATCCTGGAGGTGCTGGGCGCGGAGCGCCTGCGCGCCGAGGCGCTGCGCCGCCGCCTCGCCGACGCCCTGCGCTACCCGGCGTTCGTGCTGTGTGCCGCGTGCGCGGTCCTCGCCTTCTTTCTGCTGTTCGTGCTGCCGCAGTTCGCCGCGGTCCTGCGCGACTTCAACGCCAAGCTCGATCCGATCGTCGTGGCGTTCCTCGGCCTGTCCGATTTCCTGCGCGGGCACACCGACGCGGTCGGGATCGTGCTCGTCGTGCTGCTGCTCGCGGGCTGGCTGCTGCTGCGCCAGGCGCGCGTGCGCGCCGGCCTCATGCGCACGGCCGCCCGCTTGCCGCTGCTGCGCTCGGTGCTGAGCTTCCACCGCACGGCCTTGTTCTGCCGCAATCTTGGCGTTCTGCTCTCGAGCGGCGTCGCGCTGACGACGACGCTGCGCATCCTGAGCGACATGATGACGGCGACGGGCGACGCCACGGCGTGGAGCAAGACCGTCGACCGGGTGCGGCACGGCGGCAAGCTCTCCGACGCGCTCGCCGACACCGCCGCGCTTCCCACCATGGCGGTGCGCATGTTACGGTTGGGGGAGGAAACGGGACAGCTGCCGATGCTCGCCGGTCGCGTCGCCGAGTTCTACGAAGCCAAGCTGCAGCGCAGCCTTGACCGGGTGGTCGGCATTGCCGGCCCGTTGGCGATCGTCACGATCAGCATCGTCGTCGGCGGCCTGATCGTCTCGGTCATGACCGCGCTGCTGTCGGTCAGCCAAATCGTCGGATGAAACAGAGAGGGTTCGTATGATTCACCCGGGCATGCCGACCCGAGCGGCCGGTCGACGGGCAAAGCGCCGCCAGCGCGGCTTCACCCTGGTGGAAATCCTGGTCGTCATCACGATCATCGGGCTCATCATGGCGCTGGTCGGGCCGCGCGTCATCAACTACCTGGGCGAGTCGAAGGCGAAGGCGGCGAAGATACAGATCGCGAGCTTTTCGAGCGCGCTCGACCTGTTCTATCTCGACGCCGGACGCTATCCCTCGAGCGCGGAGGGCCTCGACGCGCTCGCGCAGCGCCCGGGCGGGCTGAGCGCGTGGAACGGGCCTTATCTGAAGGGCGGCGCGGTCCCCAAGGATCCGTGGGGACACCCCTATCTCTATCGCGCGCCGGGCGAGCACGGACCTTATGACATCATCTCCTACGGCGCGGACGGGCAGGAAGGTGGCACGGGCACGGCGGCCGATATCGTCAGCTGGGCGCAATGACCGCCTGACGGCACGCCAGTGACCAGTAATCAGAAATCAGTAATCAGAAGGAGGGCAGTTCAGGTTTCTGATCACTGTCCTCTGATTACTGGTCACTGGAATGACGGCTTCACCCTTCTCGAAGTCGTTTGCGTCGTCGCCATCATCGCGATCCTCGCCGCCATCATCCTGCCGGCCATTCCGCGCGGGACCTCGCATGCGCGGCTCGAAGCCTACGCGCTCGAGATGGCGACGCTGATCAAGCAGGACCGTTACGCCGCCATCCGGCGCCGCGCCCGCGTGGCGACCGAGGTCAACGCGATGGCGCGCACGGTGCGCTCGGGAACGACCGGCCGCATGGTGCGCCTGCCCGACGATATCGGCATGGAGGCGCTGCTGGCCGCCCGCTGCGACCAGCGCCCGGCCGGGACGACCATCGATTTCTTCGCGTCCGGTCGCTCGTGCGGCGGAACGATCGCGCTGACGCGGCCGGGCATGGGCTTCCAGATTCGCGTCAACTGGCTGACCGGAGGTGTCGAGGTTGTTTCCGTCAAGAGTTGATGCGCACGGCGGCACGGTCGCCGGCTTCACGCTCATCGAAGTGCTGGTGGCGCTCGCGATCGTCGCGGTGGCGCTCGGCGCGATCGGCGCGTTGATCGCGACCACCGTGCGCGGAACCCAATCGATCGATCAGCGCCTCTCGCTCGTCGAGACCGCGCGCGCGGTCGACGCCGCCCTGCCCGACCGGACCGAGCTGGTGCCCGGCGCCTCGTCCGGCCGGATCGCCGGCCATCGCTGGCGCATCGACGTGCTGCCGTTCGTTGCGAATTTCGTCGACCCGCGCCTGCCCTCGCCCTGGGTGCCGCAGACGGTCGTGACCCGGGTGCAGTCGCCCACCGGAGCGATCCTGCGCATCGACACGGTGCGGCTGCGCCGGAGGACCGACCAGTGATCAGTAATCAGAAATCAGTAATCAGACGAACGTCAGCTCAGCGTTCTGATGACTGTTCTCTGATCACTGATAACTGTGCCGGCTTCACCCTGATCGAGACGCTGATCGCGACCGCGCTGATGGTGGCGATCCTGGCGGCGCTCGCCACGGTGACGTCGCAGTGGCTGCCCAACTGGAACCGCGGGTTCGCCCGCGTGCAGCGGACCGAGCTGCTGGCGCTCGGCCTCGAGCGGCTGGTGGCGGACCTCGCGGCCGCCGAGTTCGTCTCGCCCTACGCCGTGACCAGCCGGCCGTTGTTCGAGGGCCGGGAACTCTCCGTCACGTTCGTGCGCCCGGCGGTCGGCCCCAACGCGCGGCCCGGCCTCGAAGTGGTGCGGATCGCGGAAACCGCCGACGCGCGCGGCCTTGCGCTGGTACGCGTGCGCGCGCCGTTCGTCCCGCTCGACCCCAACGTGGCCTTCGACGCGCGCAAGCTCGCCGATCCGGTCGTGCTGTTGCGCGCGCCCTACCGCGTGTCGCTCGCCTATGCGGGCCCGGACCGGGTGTGGCGCGCGACCTGGATCGAGGCCGATCAGCTGCCGAGCGCCGTCCGCGTGACCGTGCGCAATGCGGCGACCGGACAGACTTTGTCGGCCTCCACCGCCGCCCTCGTTCACATCACCGCGCCGGCGGAATGCACGCGCGCCAAGGACACCCGCGATTGCGGCAAGAAACCGGCCGACTTGCCGGCCGGCCAGAAGGAACTGTGAGCGCCATGCGCTGTCGGATGCCGCGCGGCAAACTCGGTGTGCCGAGAGTCCCCCTCACCCGACGGCCTTCGGCCGTCGACCCCGGATCAAGTCCGGGGCAGGCTCTCTCCCCGCAAGCGGGGAGAGGTAACGGCGGATTCATCGTGGTGGCGGTCCTGTGGATGCTCGGCGCGCTGGCGACGCTCGCCGCGATCTACGCCGTTTACGTCATCAACGCCGCGACCGGCCTGAGCGTGAACGACGACCGGCTCAAGGCCGAGGCCCTGACCAGGGCGGCGCTCGAGCTCACCGCCTATCGGGTAACCTCGGCCGATGCCGAGACGCGGCCCTCGCGCGGGGATTTCTTGTTTCGCCTCGGGCGCGCCACTGTCGCCGTCGAGTTCCGCTCGGAAGCCGCCCGCATCGACCTCAACATGGCGTCCCGGGAATTGCTCGCCGGCTTGCTCGCCGGACTGGGCGCGCCTTACGCCAACGCCGCCTATTATGCCGACCGCATCGTCGGCTGGCGCACGACGCGCGACGCCGACGCTCCGGACGTCGAAGGTCCCGCCTATCGGACCGCCGGCCTGAGCTATCGCCCGCGCCAGGCGCCGTTCGCGCATGTCGGCGAGCTGTCGCTCGTTCTCGGGCTGCCGCCGGCGCTGGTGGAGCGGGCGCTGCCCTTCGTGACGGTGTTCAGCGGCCGGCCGGAGGTCAACATCATGGACGCCGCGCCCGAGGTTCTCGCGGCGCTGCCCGGCATGACGCCGGATCGGCTCTACGCCGTGCTCAGCCAGCGCGGGACCGGACCGCAGGCCGCGCAATTCCTCCTTCGCCTCGTCGGCACCGAGCAGAGCAGCGCAACCAGCGAGGCCAGCAAGGCGATGCGGGTCGGCGTGCGCATGGACCTGGAGAACGGGCGGCGCGTGCGCGCCGAGGCGGTCATCCTCCTTCTCGAGGATGGCCCCGAGCCGTTTCGTGTATTGTCCTGGCGCGACGATTTCGACGGGCCGAGCTAGAGAAACCAAATGGCATCCCTGCGGCAAACCGCCGACGGCTTCTCGCGCTTCATCGATTGCGTCGCCGCGAAGATCGTCGCGGTCCTTGGACGGTTCGCGGCCGCGCGCAGCGTGCGGCTGGTCGAGGAGGCCGGCGGCACGTTCGCG
>WNGG01006660.1_pt1 | contig 24536 bp, 21 predicted proteins | sample 5400661 | NCBI WGS metagenome assembly WNGG01 (sample SAMN13153372, study PRJNA577476) | soil metagenome | isolation source: 100 cm soil or saprolite under Garry oak tree replicate 1 | place: USA:California | collected 2016-06-15
GTATCGCCGGCTTCCAGCCGGCAAAGGTCGTGTTGACCCAAAAGGAGTTGTCGAGGCTCAGATGCCGGCGAGACGCCGGCGCTACGATTTTTTCTCACGACCCGTGTCTCCGTGGTGAAGCTTTTAGGTGGCTGTCCGGATTTCGTCATTCGTCACTAGAAATTGATGCGCAGGTGGAGCTGGATCTGCCGCATCGAGCCGCCTCCCGTCACCCTGCCGAAATTGAGCGCATTCACTACTGTCCCCACTCCCGAAAAATTCGGATGGTTGAGCACGTTGGTAACCAGCCAGCGGAACTCGATGCGGCGGTTGTTGTCATCCAGGCGGAAGCTTTTTCGGAGTGAAAGATTCAGCAGATTGGTCCCGGGCCCGGGAATTGTGTAACGCCCGGCATTGCCGAACACTCCCGGCGCGGGAATGGCAAAGGCCTGGGTGTTAAAGAAATGGCCCGTCGTCCGCTCGTCTCCGGGCAGCGCGGGCGAAATCCCCGTGCTGTCCGGCCTTTCCGACTGATTGGAGCCGCTGCCGCTGTTGTTGCTGATGTTCCCCAGGATGCGCGCTGTCAGCGGCGTGCCGGTGTTGAGGCTGTAGCTGCCGTTGATGTTCCAGCCGGAGATCGCCTGAAGGACGGCGCGGCTCGCGTTGGAGAAGAATTTCCTGCGCTCGCCGATGGGGATCTCTATATTGAATTCGGACGTGAAGCGGTGCCTCTGATCGAAGCTGCTGAGCGAACGCTCGGCGCGTATGTTGTTCTCGTCCTGCACGACCACGAGATTCCCGCCGCCTATCCCCGAGGCGTCGTCGATGCTCTTGCCGAATGTGTAGGAATTCACCATCCGAAAGCCATGCGAGAATCGGCGGCTCAGACGCAGCTGGAGGCCGTGCATGACGGAGCTCGCGCCGTTGCTCTGATAGACAAACTGCCCCGCATCGGAAATGACGCGGTTGTCTTCGGTGCTTCCGGGAGAGACGCCGGGTGGAGCGCGGTTCGGGGCGCGCAGGAGGTCCAGGCCCGTTCCCTTGGAAGCGTTGTACCCTGCTTCCAACGTGTAGATCTTGAACAGCTGGGTCTGGATGTTGAAGTTCCACTGCTGCACGTACCCGATCTTGTAAAAAGGATCGATTGCGTACGTGTTGAGGATTGTGACGTTAGGATCCACAGGAAATCCGTTTTGCAGCGTCAGCGGATTCGAGAGCGTCGTCAGCAGGCTCTGGCTGACAGCAAAGGGCGGCTGGCCCACAAGCTGGCTGTAAACATACGGGTAGACGGAGGGATTGTAGAAGAGACCGTAGCCGGCGCGGAAAACCCAGTGCGACGATGCCTTCGGTTTCCAGGCTATTCCGATACGCGGGCCGAAATTGTTCTTGTCGGTAAAGAGAAGCGAGCGCGGAAAGCGACCGCTGTAAGGACCTTCCTGGTCGGGAAATACCTGCGCCACCTCGCGGAACCCCGGCGCGACATCGAGGGTAACGATGCGGTTGAACTCTTCGTAAAAAGGCTGGAGATACTCGTAGCGAAGGCCCAGGTTCAGGGTGAGATTCGGCCGGACCTTCCAGTTATCCTGAACGAAGATGTTGAAGCTCTTGTTGCGCAGATAGGTGTCGCTGCTGCCGAAGCGCCTGGACGTAGAGTACGGAAACCCCAGCAGGAAATCCGCGAAATCGTATCCGGTTCCTGCGATGGGCCGCCCTTTCGAGTCGAAGGCGCTGCTGGCAAATCCCGTGTAGTCGAAGGTCCCCCTCGCGTTCGCATCCACGCGGTTGTCGCGCTGGTTCCAGCTGAAATCTCCGCCCACGCGGATGCTGTGTTTGTTGCCGATTTTGTTCAGTCCGCCTGCCAGCGTAACCGTCTGGTAGCGGCTGACGGAAGGGGGGGCGAGCTGCAGGTCGCCGTAATTGGTGAAGGTGATGTTCGGGATGCCAAAATTGATCGGATCTCGCGAGACCCCCTCGATGCCCAGTTTTCCCTCAACGTCCTCGACAAAGGAAAACGGATTCGTGCTCTGGGTCTTCACGTGGCTCAGGACCGCGCGGTAGTTCATGATGAGCCGCGGGCTAAAGCGGTGAATGCCGCCGGCGGCGACACTCTGCGATCGGTTCGTCCGGTCCGTGTCGAATCCCGGATAGGTCTGGCTGGAAACCGAATCGCTGGAGCGCAAGTTGTAGTTCAAGAATACATTGTCCTTGGATGAGAGACGGGTGTTAATTCGCGCGGAGAACGCGTCGGAAGTGCTCAATAGCCCGCGCTGGAGCGTAAAGTTCTGGACCGAGCCCGGGAGGTTGGGAAGAGGTATGTACTTCAGTAAGGCCACGGCCGCCGGACTCAGCATGGATGCCGGGATGTGCCCGTCTGGAAATGGCGCGGGAACCGTGGAAAAGGGAGTGAACAGTGTCACCTTCTGCCCCGCAAGCGGGCCCGCGCGCAGGCTGGTCTGCGAGAAATCGCCCGTTCTCTCCAATTCGGTCGGGACCGTTGCAAGGACGTCGAATGGATTGCGGTTCCTGGTTCCTTCGTAACTGAAGAACCACATCCCGGGCTGCTGCGTCCGGCGGTTCCCCGTCGAGGCTTTCGCGCCCCAGGGAAGGGGCCCTCCCACGCTGGCGCCGAAGTCGTTCTGGATCTGAAGGGGCTTGGGAACTTCCACCCCAGTGATGGAGTAAGGCCGGGCATTGAAAGCGGAATTCCCGTAAGTGGAAAAGACGCTCCCATTCAGCCTCGCCTGCCTCCGGCCCAGGCCGCGGCCTCCGCGGAACCCGCCGCCACCGCCTCCGAAGACAAAGCGACCGCCCCCAAATTCTCCTTCGCCGCCTCCGAACCCGGGGCCCTCGCCGGTGCCAAAGCCCATCCTGCCGGCCATTTCCGTGATCCTCTCCCGGAATTGCGGATCATTCCAGTCGCCGGCGGCCAGGCTGGCGGTCGTGTTTCCCGAGATGACGAGGAGGTCCGCGTTCTCTTCGCGGGCCGGCAGATTTCCCATTTCGCTTCCGGGAGGACGCTGGCCCTCTGCTTCCGGAAGACCACCGACTTCCTGAAAAGGCTGGCCATTTTCAGCGCCAGGCCCTCCCTCGAGTCTTTTTGAAATCCGGGCATCTCGACGACAATCTCGTAAGCGCCTCCGGGAAGATTCGAAAAACTAAAAGTTCCGTCAACCTCTGTGAGCGTCTCCAGGGGCGGGCCGGGTTCTTTGGAGGAAAGCCGGACCGTGGCCCCAGGGATTGGAATGTTCTTGCTGTCGACAGCTTTGCCTTCGATCGTGTACAGCGACTGCGCGCCGAAAGAGGGAGCAGAAATTACCACGGAAGAAAGAATCAGCGCCAATAGACGGAACATCCCTCCAACTCCTTCCCTTGCTGGAGAAACATACGCAGATTCTCCTGTTCCGTTACACGAAAACTGCCCTTTCACCACAAAGACACCAAGACACAAAGAGGCGCAAGTTCTTGCCTGTGTGGATCTTCGTGCCTTCGTGTCTTTCGTGGTGAGATTTTGGGGGCCCGGGCAAGAGGGCAGTATAATGCCCTCATGGGCAAGGCTTTGGAGGGACTTCGTGTCCTGGACCTGACGAGGATGCTGCCGGGTCCGTATGCCAGCATGATTCTGGCCGACCTCGGAGCCCGAGTCCTCAAAGTCGAAGACACGGCTAAGGGCGATCCAACACGCTGGAGTCCGCGGCACCTCACGCGAACAGGTTCCACCTTCCGCATCCTCAATCGCGGGAAACAAAGTATTTCAGTGAACCTCAAGTCTGCGGAAGGGGCGGAGATTTTTCGCCGCCTTGTGCGAGATGCCGATGTCGTTCTCGAAGGATTCCGTCCCGGGGTGATGCAGCGTCTGCGACTTGATTACGAATCTCTGCGATCGATTGAGCCGCGCCTCATTTACTGTTCCGTCAGCGGGTACGGCCAGAGCGGGCCGATGCGCGAGCGGGGAGGACACGACGTGAATTACCTCGCGCTCGCGGGAGTCCTCGGACTCCAAACCGATGAACACGGAAGTCCGGTGCTTTCCGGCATTCAGGTTGCGGACCTCGGCGGCGCCCTCTTTGCCGTCATAGGGATATTGGCGGCGCTCGCGGCCCGGGAACGCACGGGGGCAGGGCAGCACGTCGATGTTGCGATGATGGACGTGGGGATTGCGCTTCTTCCCGTCCCCGCGTCACGGCTCTTTGCGGGTCAGAATGTTCCTCTTGGAGCCAGACTCCCTCTTTCCGGTGGGCTGGCCTGCTACAACGTGTATGCTACCGCGGATGGCCGCCACCTGAGTGTCGGCGCGCTCGAGGAGAAATTCTGGGAACGATTCTGCAAGGCGATCGGAAGAGAAGATTTCGTGGGCCGGCACATGGCCTCCGAAGAGATCCAGAATCTCATGATGCATGAGATCCGCCAGGTCGTGAAAACCAGGACCCTGGCGGAGTGGCTGGAAGTCTTCAGCGGCATCGACGCTTGTGTCGAACCGGTCCTGGGGCTGGAGGAAGTTTCTCAGAACCCCCAGGTCCGTCATCGGGGGATGATTATGGCAGTCAACCATCCCCGGGACGGCCAAACGCATCAACTCAATTTGCCCTTCAAGCTGTCAGTCACGCCTCCGGCGATCGGCAACCCGGCGCCGCTTTTGGGAGAGCACACCCGCGAGGTATTAGCCTCCCTTGGGTATTCTTCAGATCAAATCCAACGGTTGATCGACTCCGGGGTCGTTCGAGTGACGAATGACGATCGTCGAATGCTTCGTCTAGGAGATTAAATGAATGCATCCGTCATTCGAACCTCACTCCGTGTATCCGATCAACAAGAGCCCGAGGACCAAGATGGCTGCGGGCCAGAGGAAAGGGACGAAAGGCTTTTTCCAGAAATCGCCGTCGTGGAGAAATTTCAGCAAGGCAACGGCGAAACCGGCGATGGAAAACCAGAAGTGCTGGTTCTGAACCTTGAGCATGGTCTCGGTCATCGCGTGCCCCTGGTGACCCGAACCATCGGGCGGTGTCTGCTGGTGCCCGCCATGCATTTCGTGCCCCATTCCACCATGCGACATGCCCGGCATGTCCTGCATTGCGCGGCCAGTCTCGTCGATCGTGTGCGGGTGGAAAAACAGAAGAACTGCGCCAAAGACCGCCAGCGCAGGGAAGGACCATACAGCAAGGATTCCACGCAGTTTCTTTCGCGAGCGCTGCAGTTCCAAAAATCCCAGGGCCAGCAAAAGGATTGCAAATATCTTGTGTTGTCTGGCTTCGGGGTTTGCTTGAAAAGCTTCCAACCAACTCTGCGCGCCCATCGGCCAGACTTCGGGATCGCTCATCACCGCCAAGTAAAGGCCTGGCAGGATAAACAGGAGGGGCCAGATCCTTCCCAGCACAGAGAGTTTCCTGGGTGCAAGGCCGGCCGCAGCCAGGATGCCCGTGGCCATTAGAAACACGCCCGTCATGCGGTGATTGAATTCCGAGAAAGCTTTGCCTTGTTCGGGCGTCTGCGCCGGAATGTGGATGATCTGCGCCCATGCGAGGCAAGGCAGGAAAAAGAGAATGAACAGCGCAATCGTGTGCCGGACTCCAGCGTGCTCCATGACACCCCCTTTTTGTGTTTGCATTGATTTACCACAAGTTGGAGAGGTTTTTCCACTGACGGAAAACGCCGAATGCACCGCGAAGACACGAAGAATCACGACGGTGCTCTCGGCGCGTGCTTACTCGGATAACGCGGAGCTAAGGGCTTTCTTGAAGGCGGAGGAAGTCAGAAAACGGTCCAGCGCCGGGCGTGAGACCCAACGCGAATCAGGAGCTCGAGCTCTCGCCAAGCGCGGGATCCTGCCATAGAAAACATAAATGAAAATCTTTCGGTGGGTAATGCTGTGCCGCACAACGCGCTTTTCCGCCAAGGGAAAGCGGAAGGACGCGATGCTTTGCGCGAGGTCCGACGCTGCCTGCGCCGGCGAAGCGTGATTTCGTATTTCATTGGTGGGGAGTCCCCACTTTCCGGGAATGAAGGATCCTCCGCGCTGCCGCACCAGGAGGATGCGCCCCTCACGCTCCAGCGCGAGCATCACAAAGCTGATTGATTCCGCCGGTCGAGCAGCGCGCGCCGGGGGTATCGTGTCCTGAATTCCGAGCCGGCGCGCTTCACAAAGGGAATGCACGGGGCAAAGCAGACACAGCGGAGCGGAGGCCGTGCAAACCAGGGCTCCGAGCTCCATTACAGCCTGGTTGAAATTCGAGGCACTCCCCTCCGGAACCCACGCTTCTGCCTGCTTCCAATAGAAACTCTCCGGCACGGTGTGCCTGATTCCGTGCAGGCGGCTGACAACTCGCTTTACGTTCCCGTCCACGACCGGATAGGGTTGATTGAAGGCGATGCTCGAAATGGCGCCCGCGGTGTAGCGGCCGACTCCGGGCAGTTCCAATATTTCTGCGAAGGCGTCCGGAAAATTTCCCCCGTTTTCCTTCACGATTTTTCTGGCGGCGCGCAGCAGATTCCTCGCCCTGGAGTAATACCCGAGTCCGGCCCACAGCGCCAGGACCTCTTCTTCGGTTGACTTTGCCAGCGTTTGTATGTCGGGAAAGCGTTCCATGAAACGCTCGTAATACGGGAGGACCGTTTGAACCTGCGTCTGCTGGAGCATGATCTCCGAAACCCAAATCCGGTAAGGTTCCGGCCGGCTTCGCCAGGGCAGTTTCCGCCTGCGCCTGGCATACCAATCCAGAAGCAGTCGCTGGAACCCGGATATTTGCTGGCTGTCCCACATGTCGATCTTGACGATTTACGATTTACGATTGGCGATTGGTCGAAGCTATATTGCCATCGTATTTCTCATCGAACGTGCGCGCGACAGACGCGGGCCAGGGCTTTTCCACGACGCCTGCGTGTCCTTCGCAGATGACGGGGTGCGAGCCATCTTCCAGCGCGAGGGCGACATTTCGGTTAAGGAGGATGTTGCGGCCCTTCACACTTTCCGGTTCGATGCACACATATATCTTGCTTTCAAACCACACGAACCAGACGGGCACCATGTGAGGCCGTCCGTCCCTGCGCACCGTGACTATCCAGACATTGCGCTCTTTCGCGAGGCGGTCGTTGACTTCGTGAGGCAAGGCTTCTTGCATACGCGCGAAGTATACTAGAGTTGCCGCGATCGAATGAAGCGTGACGCCGCAGAGCCGCAACCTAGACTTTGGCTTCTTTGTGTCTTCGCGTCTTGGCGGTAAAGCCTGCGCTCAATCCACGACGAAGACACGAAGATGAGAAGAATCGCCAAGCGTTGACGATTGACGTTGAAATTCCCGTAGGAAGAGTCTACCCTTCGGATGCTAGTTCCTATAGGACGAGGTGTTAATGAGTGGTTCTGCGCGGTCCTCTGTGAGCGTTACCAAAAAGGCGCGAAAACGTACCAGGCCACGGTGGACGAAACAAGAGGTAGAAATTCTGCGGCGTCTCTACAGGACGCACAGCAATGCGGATATCGCCGCAGTTTTGGGACGCAAGGTTTCGTCGGTGGTATTTAAGGCGCACCGGCTCGGCTTGACGAAAGGTATTCGCCGTTTGCGAGAGATGGGCAGGGAGAACATCAGCCTGCGCTGGCACGCGGAAAGGGCTTCGAAAAAACGCAAGACCCGGCGTTAACCGCGCATTCGTAGGAGCGCGTCCGAAGTGGCTCAGTAAAGCGGTTTTCTGAAGCACGGTCAGTTTCTTCGGAGTGCGTCCCGCTTCGTGGGGCGTCTTGTGGCCAGGAAGGAATTCGCTTGCACCTCGAACATTTGAAAGCGGCGGCTTGCTGCCGCACTGCAAAGTGGTCGCTCTGGATTCCGGCCTTTCCCGGACAAAAAAATTCGGCTGATTCTCTCTTACGCGTCATTCGCCATGCGTAACCCGTCAGAAGGTGTGAGAAAATCCATCCCGCCGGTAGGGGCGACGCCACGTAGTCGCCCGCCCGGCCAATAATGGCGCGGACTCGCGGGCGGCCACGCAGGGCCGCCCCTACGTCTATGTAAGTATCTCCCTCACGGTGGGAGTTGATGAGCGTCTCGTTGTTCAACAAGGACATCGCGCGGAAATGGAAAGTCCAGGCGATGGAACCGCTCCACTTCCACGTCTCCGACCCTGACAGCCCCGGAGGCTATCGGCATTTTGAGATTCCAGAGGGAGCTCCGGGAACGACCACCGGAAACATCAATATCTACTATGCGGGAGCCTTCGAAGATGCCTGCAGGGCCATGGCCCTCGACAGCGAGAGACTCAAGAAATTCCTCGAACACCCGGAGCTCTTCACCCCCTTGCGCAAAGCGATAAACTACTACCAGGCCGCGAACAAGTTGAAGGGCGATGAGTATCTGGCCTGCTGGATACGGCTGGACGTTCAGTGGGACAGTGCGCCCCAGACAGATTCCTCGAGACGAGGCAAATTCCTTGCCTACGTCCCCTGGTTGAAGCTGGCCGGCGGCAAATGATCGATGCCGGCTCGGAACGACAAACAGATTCACCACGAAGACACAAAGACGCAAAAATCCGGCAAGCTCTTGTCTGTGTGAATCTTTGTGCTCTTAGCGTCTTTGTGGTGAAAACCCACTTTTATTTCGATTTTTTCCGGAACCACCGGTCGAAACTCCAGGGTCCGGGTCCGGCCGTGAAGAAGTACAAGAAGATGAAACAATACAGCGCCGCGAGCTCGCCGCCATTCTGTATGGGCCAGAATCCTCTTGGCATGTGCATCCTGAAATAGCCTACCGCCATCTCGCCGCTCAGGATGAACGCCACTGGGCAGGTAAAAAGACCCAGGATTATCAGCACACCCCCGAATGTCTCGAGGAGCCCCGCCACCCACAGGAGTGAGAGGACCTGCGCATGGGCGCCGCTTCCCCCGATCCCCCCGAAAAGCCCGAATAGCTTCTGGAACCCGTGCAGCGAAAACATGAATCCTGCAACGATGCGCAAGAAGGAGCGCGCGTGAGGTTCGAGCCATTGAAATGTTGTCCCAGCCATGCCTCCTCCCATCAAGGCGAACTAAGCCTAGCGCCTCGCTGTGACCTTCACTTTTCTCGGAAAACCGGTGAGCACCCTTCATACACCTGCTCCATCGAATCCGATAACGCTTTTTTCAGAGAGCAACCAAAAACTTGGCGATTCTTCGCGTCTTCGCGCCTTCGTGGTAAAGCCTGACCCAATCCACCACGAACACGCGAAGAATCACGAAGCGTTTGCGATCAGTCGAAAAATTCTTTCCAGCCTGCGAAGGATTTTCAGCATAGTAGTACAGCACCCGAACTCCGAACTTGATTTGCCTTGGTGTCGGTACTTGCTCTAAGATCTGTCCACCATGTCCGGTGACAATTTCTTTCTTGCCGGCTTCGATTCCGGTCAGGTGGAGCCCATTATCCAAAAACTCGCCGAAGAAGATATCCTCGGGCAACTTCTGCGACGCGAAGGAAGAATGGCGGATCTCGGGAGCGAAGCAGGGGAGCCGAAGCTCGACTGGGTGGATGGGCTGGAAAAGGCGCTTTCGCGCCCGGAGTGGCTTGCGCAGTGCGAGATGGAAGGATTCGAGATCCTGAAACAGGGGATGCGCCACGTTATCTGGGCCGGAATGGGGGGAAGCGTTCAAGCGGTTTATGTCTTGAAGCGTTTCGGCCTGCTGGACTCGCCGTTCCTGCACATTTATCCGTGCGACAGCACCGATCCTGCAAGCTTGAACCGGATTCTTCGCCGGATCGAACGTGAAGAACAGACCTGGAGTCCGAGCTCTCTGCAGGAGCGGACCATGATGATCGGGGTAAGCATGGGCATGACGAGCGAAGAACCGATCACGCATCTCGAGTGGTTCGACGGCCTGCTCAGCCAGTTGCGAATTGAGGGCCGCGAGCATCACATCCAGGTTATGACATTACCCGGTTCCTATCTGGACCTTTTTGCAGAGGCCAGGAATTGCAGACGGGTCCCGATCCAGCTGGATGGTGAGAACCGGACACCGGGACGCATGAGCGCGCCCGCGACACGCGTTTTCATTCGTCCGGCGGCCCTCCGTCTTCTGGCGGAAACGATGAACCAGGACCCCGACCGCAGACCTGACGGCTCTCTGCTTCGCGCCGTGCTTCAGCGCGCACAGGATCTTTATGGATTGAGTTGGACGATGAGCGAAGAGGCGCGGCGCGCGTTTACCGGATCCAACCCTTTCGTTCAGCTTGGAGCTGTCGTGGCCGAACGTGCCCGGGCAGGAAAAAACCAGGTGGCGCTGGCGGTCTCCGCGGAGTGGAGCGGTTTCGAGCCATGGCTCGAACAGCTGGTGGAAGAGAGCCTGGGGAAAGAAGGGAAAGGCTTTTGCATATTCTACGGCGATCAAGACTGGAAGAGGCTTTCGACGGAACCGCTCGTCCTCGGCCTCGGGACGGCGAAGGGGACCGATATCCAACTTCAGCTGCCCAAGACGGTAACGCTCACGGATCGCCTGGGAGTGCTCGGAGGACTCTTCGCCGGTTTTAAACTCACCGTCGCGACCTTTGGCTATCTCCACGACATTGTCTTCGCAGGGCAGCCCGCCGTGGAGGGATACAAGGCTTACGCACGCAAATACCGGGACGCGCCGGGGGACGTCCCCTTCACCGCTCTCCAAAGAGACAGTCCGGCGTGGGAATCCCTCTGCCTTGACATCAGCTCGCTCGCCCGCGGGGGAATCACGCCGGAACTGGACCGGCAGATCGCGCTCCGGGGAGGGGATCCACACAACGCCGCGGATGTACTGGCGGCTGTTCTCGCGTTGCGCGCTCGCAAGCCCGGAGCTCTGCGGTATGTTGACTTCACTTTTAACGGCGAGATGCCGGAAACCCTGGCTTCTGTCTTCGAGCAGGCGCGCCGGACGCTGGCCAACGAGCGGCTGGCTATCCCGGCAAAAATCCGCACCGGGCCGAGCGACTACCACTCCACCGAACAAAGCGAAGTTGACGGACCGGATGAGCTCGTCAGCATTCGCTTCGTGGCCTATCAGCATGAAGCTCCTGTCGCCGGCCGGTATTCGGATAAATTCCTTCTGGCCCAGGCACGAGGGACACAGCAGGCCATGGAAGATTCCGGACGTTGGGTGGTAATGGTCACCTTCCCCGAGCTCAATCCGGAGACCGTTAACCAATTGGGCAGATTCTTCGATGCCGTATCAAACAAACTGGATTTGTTCCTGCAGAGTATGAACGAAACCACAGATGAACACAGAGCAGCCCACCGCAACCAAAAAATCTCTCCATGAAGACACGAAGACAAAGGATTTTCGGGTTAGTAGTATAGTACAGAACGGCATAGCCCAACCAAAACCGATCTCACCGCAGAGGGGGGGGAGGACGCTTCCTGGGAGCGCACGCATCTTGCGTGCTCTGTTAATAATCGCGAAACCGTAAGCACGCTGGAAGCGTGCGCTCCCAGGGAGACCCTCTGCGTTCTCCGCGTCTCGGCGGTGAGGTTCGGAGTTCAGGCTTCAGCCTGCACAGTGCAGGCTGAAGCCTGAACTCCAAACTTGGCATGTGGGTTTCATTTTAGTTGAGGGAGGAGGTTATGCGTAGAGTCCGGTCGTTGATTCTCTGCGTTATCTGTTGCCCGGGCCTTGCCGCGGTACAAGCGCAGGAAATGCCGCGCGAGTATCAGGAGGTCCTGCAGGCGCTTGGCAAGCAAGGGGATTTCAAGGCGAACGTCCTGAAGATAAACATCCCGCGCAACGACCTGAAGGTAACCGTCGACGATATAGCCACTCCGACCCCCTTCGGATTTGGCGGGTGGCTCGCAATGACAAAGGGGGATGGCGGAGCTCATGTCATGATGGGCGATCTTGTGTTGCTGGAGGACGAGGTCAATCCGGTCATGTCCGCGTTGCTGGACAACGCGCTCGAGGTGACGGCGCTCCACAATCACTTCTTCTGGGAAAAGCCCCGAATTTTTTACATGCACGTCATGGGGCACGGAAAGCCGGCTGACCTGGCGCGCATGGCAAAACCGGCGCTGGATCTGATCGGGAAGGCGCCCGCCGGGCACCCTCCCGCGCCGCCGGCGAGCTCAGGAGAAGCATCCCAGGGGAAACTGAACACCGCGCAGATCGCCCAGATCGTTGGGCATCAGGGGGAACAAAACGGGCCAGTCTACAAGGTGACCATTGGGCGCGGCGATTTGAAGCTGACGGAGAAGGGGGCCGAGATCAACGCGCGTATGGGACTCAACACCTGGGCTGCCTTTGTCGGGAGCGACCAGAATGCCGCCGTCGCCGGCGATGTGGCCATGCTGGAGAATGAGGTCACTCCGGTTCTGAAGGCTCTGCGTAAGAACGGTCTCGATGTCGTGGCGATCCACCATCACATGATCGACTCCCGCCCGGTGATCATCTTCCTGCATTACTGGGGAAAGGGCACGGCTGAGAAGCTGGCGACAGGTTTCAAGGCAGCCCTCGACCAGCTTGGAAAGCAAACGGGCCCAGCAAGAGCCCACCGTTGAGCGTCATGCCGTTACTGGAACAAACCCGACTTGGACACAGAGATAAGCTTCTCTCGGTGTCTCCGTGTCTCTGTGGCTAAAGATTGGATTTGCATTGTTATGGGGAGGCGGAGATGAAGTGGATCACGCGCGAGAAGGTCAAGGTCGACCGCGTAGCGTGCCCGTGGCTTATCAAAAACTTCATAGACCCCCAGGCAGAGTTTGTTTTCCTGCCACGCGAGACCGACTGGTCGAAGGTCCGCGATGGTGTCGTTTACGACGTCCCCGATTGCGAACTGGGCCACCACGGGGAAGATGTGTCGTTTGACTCGATCCTGAAAAAATATCAGCTCACCGACCCGGCGCTACTTTTGCTGGCCGACATCGTCCGGGCGGCCGATTCTCATCCGAGCAATCCGCATCCGGCCGGGGAGGGGCTGCGGTGGATTGCGAGCGGATTTGGCGTGCTGGGCCTGTCGGATCACGAGATTCTCGAGCGCGAGTTTGTCGTCTACGACGCGCTGTATGCAGAGTGCAAGCGGCGCGTAAAAGAAAACCACAGATGAACACAGATAAACACAGATCTGTAATACTAAGCCGAAAATCCTTTGCTGGGAGGAAGGGATTTTTCTTCGCGCTCTTGGCGCTCTTCGCGGCTTCGCGGCGAATCCTGGGCTGGACTTTCATCGCGAAGGCGCGAAGCACGCGAAGAAAACGCGAAGGACTTTATTTTGGTTGCGGGCCGCGCTGTGTTCATCTGTGGTTTCGTTCATACTCTTGGTTGCGGCTTTGCCACGCCGTGTTCATTCGTCTTCCATAGCTTGCTTCAGCCTGCTTCGTGTAATTCGTCAAATTCGAGGCCAGTCTTTCCGTCGTTCGAGACTACGGAAAACGCTGTGATTCTTTGCGCCTTTGAGCCTTTGTGGTAAGAAGGGCGCTATGCCCCGAACGGCGACTCCGGTCAAAGTAGGAAAGCGCAACATAGAGCTTTCGAATCTCAAGAAGGTTCTGTTTCCGGACGACCGGATCATCAAAGCGCAGCTTATCGAATACTACCTGAAAGTCGCTCCCACACTGCTCCGGCACGTCAAAGGCCGCCCTCTTTCCTTTGTCCGCTACCCCGACGGGATTGCCGGCGAGGCGTTCTTCCAAAAGAACCGGCAGGATTGGGCGCCGGAATGGATCGACCATGTACCCCTCGGGGTCGAAGAGAAGATCGACTACGTCCTGGCGACCGAAGAGGCGACCCTTGTCTGGCTCGCAAATTTGGCGTGCATAGAAATCCATCAGATGCATTGCCGGGCCCCGCATTTTGACAGGCCGGATTACATCGTTTTTGACCTGGACCCGCCGGAGAATTTTCTGTTCAAGCGCGTGGTCGAAATAGCGCTGGATCTCCGGGCGCACGTCGAGAGCCTCGGTTACCATGCGTTCGTCAAGACGACTGGAGGAAAGGGCGTGCACGTCGTCACGCCCATCGAGCCGAAGTGGGGGTTCGATCAGGTTTTCCAGGCGGCATCGGCAGCAGCAAAGCCCTTTGTGGAGTCGCATGGCGACTCGACGACGCTTCACATCAAGAAGGAACAGCGCAAGGGAAGGGTGCTGGTGGATATTTACCGCAACCGGCCCTCCCAGACTATCGTCTCGGCGTACAGCGTTCGCGGCCGCGCCCGGGCCCCGGTGGCGATGCCGCTGCAATGGGACCAGCTGGTTTCGGTCGGCGATCCGAATGTGTTCAACCTGCGCACGGCGCTGGAACATTTGCTGCGCGAGGGGGACGCGTGGGAGGCCATGGGCGCGTATGCGGCGGGCCTGCACACCGAGCGGAGGGCGTCCGCGAGCCCCGTGAAGAAAACGCGGGCCGAAGTTCCGGAGTCCCTCAAGGTCTACGCCACCAAGAGAAGCTTCAGAAAGACGCCCGAGCCTCCCCCCGAGCCGGCGACGGACGCCGGGAATGCGTTCGTCCTGCACCGCCACCATGCTTCGCACCTTCATTATGATCTGCGTCTGGAGCGCGAGGGCGCACTGAAATCCTGGGCCGTACCGAAAGGGCTTCCTCCTCGGCCCGGAATCAAGCGGCTGGCCGTGCAGACGGAAGATCACCCGGTGAGCTACTTGAGCTTCGAAGGCACGATCCCCAAGGGGGAGTATGGGGGAGGCGCGATGTGGATCTTCGCCTCCGGAAAGTACGAGATCACCAAGGACAAGAAAGACAGCTTCTATTTTCGCCTGCAGAGCCGGGCCCTGACCGCGGAGTATCGCCTGATCCACACGAAGGACAAAGAATGGCTGCTGGAGCGGTTGGACAACCCGCAGGTGGACTACTTGCACGATACCGTCGAACCCATGCTGACGCAGAGCCGGAACGACGTGCCCGAGGCGCCGGACTATCTATATGAAGTGAAGTGGGACGGCATCCGCGCGATGGTCTCCCTGGATGAAGGCCAGTTAATGCTGCGCAGCCGCAACCAGCGCGACATCACCCGTTACTTCCCGGAATTGTTAATACCGGATCAGGCATTCCGCGCCACGTGCGGCCTGTTTGATACCGAGATCGTCTGCCTGGACCCGGAGGGCAAGCCCGTTTTCGAGCATTCGGTGTGGCGTCTTCTCCAGACTGGCGAGTCGGGCATTGCTCGAGCGAAGGCCAAGCATCCGGCAGTCTGCTATGTCTTTGATTGCCTGTATCTCGACGGGCGGGCGATCCTGAATGAACCGCTCACCAGACGCCGCGAGTGGATGGCGGATGCGATTCGGCAGAATGAAGTCTACCGGACCAGCGAGAGTTTTGACGAAGGGCTCCCCTTGTTCGAGGCGGCCAAGAGGATGGGGCTCGAGGGGATCATGGCAAAGGAGCGCGACAGCCCCTACGTTCCCGGAAAACGAACGTCCTACTGGTACAAGATAAAGGCCAGGCAGACCATCGAGTGCATTATCATCGGCTACACCCGCGGCAAGGGGGACCGGGAGGCCTCCTTCGGAGCGCTTCACCTGGCGCGATACCAGGGAGAACGATTGAAATACATGGGCAAGGTCGGCAGCGGGTTCGACGAGCAGAGACTGAAGACGATCTTTGCGGAGATCAACAAGATCAAGCCATCAAAACGGCCTGTCGAGGAAAAACCATTGGATGACGCGCAGAGCGTGTGGCTCGACCCCAGACTGGTGTGTGAAGTCCGCTACGCCTCATTTACCACCGAGGGGACGCTGCGCGAACCGGTTTTCGTCCGTATGCGCCCCGACCTGGTGCCCGAAGACTGCAGGTCAGATACATGATTCTCAACCTCCCCGGTCTGCGTTCACCACAAAGACGCGAAGGCGCAAAGGAAACGAAAAGAGCAACAAACGCCACCCACGAAAAATCTTCTTCGCGTCCTTTGCGTCTTAGCGGTGAATGGGGCGTAGTTCTTTGTGCCTCTGTGTGAGTCTTGTATAATGCCGGGATGTCCGAGGAGAGTCCATGAGATCTATCTGGAAAGGCCACATCCAGTTTTCGCTGGTGACGATTCCAGTAAAAGTCTACAACGCCATCGACACCGCCCAGGCGATCCATTTCAACCAGTTGCACAAGGGATGCAACGGGCCGATCGCCTACGACAAGAGATGCAAGAAGTGCAACAAGGTGCTGAGCAACGAGGAGATCGTAAAGGGCTATCAGTACGAGCCTGACCAGTACGTCATCCTCGAGCCCGAGGACCTGGAAAAGATAAGGCTCAAGAGCACCAAGGTGATCGAGATACAGGGGTTCGTGGACGCTTCGGAGGTTCACCCGATGCTCTACGAAGCGCCGTACTTTGCCGGTCCCGACGGCGTCGTTGCGGCCAAGGCCTACACGCTGCTGTGCGAAGCGTTGAAGCAAAGCGGCAAGGTTGGCATCGGCCGGGTCGTGCTGCGCGACCGGGAAGACATCGTAACCATTGCCCCTCATGAGCAAGGGATTGTCATGTACAAGCTTCGCTATCCCAACGAGGTTCGCGATATCAAAGAAGTGCCGCAGCTTGACGAAACGCAGAAAGTGGATCCGGAACAGCTGAAGCTGGCGCGCCACCTCGTGGACACGATGGCTGCTTCGTTCGGCGACATTGAAACGAAGGACCGGTATCGCGATGCCCTGAAGGAGCTCATCACCGCAAAGGTGGAGGGCAAAGAGATCGTCACCGTTGCGGAAGAAGCGCGCCCGGCGGTAGACATCATGACGGCCCTCAAGCAGAGCATCGAACAGGCCATGGCGCAGCGGCAGCCCATGGTCAAAGCCACGGGTAAGGGGAAGAAAGCGAAGGCGGAACAGCCGGAAGAGCAGGGAGGCGCCGCGGAGGTGAAGGCTTCCGAGGTAAAGTCTCCCAAAGGGGGGAGGCGCAAGCTCGGATGATGGCCCATTCGCGGCAGCCTGAATCATCCGCTTCCGGCAGGCAGTGATGAGCAAGGTTATCCAGTTTCCCTCCGATTCCACGCGCCGACCCAGCCTTCAGCGGGTCAAGTCCACCTATACTGTTCGAGAAATCAGCGAGCAGTTTGGTTTGAGTGAGACCTATATCCGGCGCTGGACGCGTGAAGGTTTTATCGAAGCCGCTCGGGCCGAGACCGGGGAACTGCGCTATGACTTCCGAGCGCTGAAACAGTTCCGGCGCGTTCGCGAGCTTCGCGCTCAGGGATTGAGCCCGAAGCAGATCGATGCGGAGCTGCGAGGGCAGTTAAACCTCTTCCCCGGGCCCGAAGGCCGGCTCATCCGGTTGCCCATCCGCCTCAGCCCCTTTGAGGAGGCGTTGCTGCTGCACGAGCGCAACGACGACCGAGCGCCGGAGGGATATCAGAAAGCGATCGAGGCGGGGGACTGCGTCGCGGACGCGTGGTGCAACCTGGGAATCTGGGCTTTTGAAGCGGGCAGGGTGATCGAGGCCTTCGATCACTTGACCCAGGCCTTGCGCCACGATCCTCGCCATTTCGAGTCCCACTTTAACCTGGCCACGCTCTACTTCGAATCCCGCAACCTTCGCCTCGCGCGTCTGCATTACGAAATCGCGTCCGGGATCGAGCCCAATTTCCCGAATCTCTATTTCAATCTCGGCCTGGTTCACGCGGTGAACGGAGATCTGAATTCGGCCATCGGCGCGCTAAAACTGTACAAGTCACTGGCCCCCGAGGGCGAAGCAGGCAAGGCGGACGAACTTCTCGCCCATCTCATACAGGCTGCGGCCAACCGGCAGTAAACTGAGTGCTCAGCAAAATTCTCTTGGCGAGCCCTTTGCGCTCTTCGCGTCTTCGCGGTTAATTAAATTCGGGCTCAGTTTCACCGCGAAGGCGCTAACTGCGCGAAGGATGCCATGTCTCCCGCGGCGTACGTGCGTGTCTACGAGGAGCTCAACGATTGGCTGCCCTCCAGGAAGCGTAAGCGTACCTTCCCGTATTCTGTGGGACAGGAGGGCCGGCTACTTCACGATCCAGTTCGCCGGCGGCGTCACAAACTCGAAGCCATAGCGCTGGAGAGAAGTGCCGCGACGCTCGACCCGAACCACGCGAGCGCGTCCGACCGGGCGCGGCTTCGCGCCGCCGAGCATGACCTCGATGATGGAATCGACCTGCAGCTCGCCGGTGCAGCTGGAGGAGAACCCGCCAGCGCTCACATCATCAGAAACAATGGAAAACTGGAATTCCCGTCCGTTCTCGGCCTTGCCCGTCACCATCAAGCTCACCTTCAGCTTCACGCGGGCCTTGCGCCGCCGCTCCTGGACCTTTGCGTGGACAACTTCCCCCACACGCCTCTTGACATAGAAGAAGTTCAGCGGCTTCTCTATGTATTCGACGGCGCCGAAGCCCTCGCATACCTCCTTGTACTGTGCGGCCGGTTCGGCTGTGATTACGATGATCGGTATCAATTGCGTGACGCTCATGTCCGAGAGAACCTTGCCTAGTTCGATACCGGAGAACCGGGGCATGTTCAAGTCCAGCAAAATACAATTCGGCTTCCGCTCCAACACCAGCCTCAGCGCCTCTGTCGGATCTCCAGTCTCCACGACGTCATAGTCGTCTTTGAGATGTCTTCGGAGCAGATTTCGGGTTTCCTCGTCGTCCTCGACGATGAGGACTGTTCTTCGCCGCAGGGCGACGGCTTCGCCCTCCTGACCGTGATTGGAATCCCCGTAATCTGCCTTCTTAAGCAGTGACGCGACCGCTTTCAACATAACAATCCTCCCGAGAAAGACATTGGCACCTGAGTCGAGATAACCGCTTACCCAGCGGGGTTCCATCAGGCTTGTAACTAACCTTCGCTGTTATCATTGCAATTACCATGCCACCAAGGGAAGTCAATTCCGCCCGTCTTTCCAAGCGCCCGCAACCTATTCTCCCGTAATGGATAGCGAGATCCTTCGGGACGGATGGAGACCGGGCTGGGCGGGAACGGGCAATCCCGGGATCGCCACGACGGGGAAATCACTCCCCCGCTATCGAGGAATCGTCTCCCTTTCGGCCAATCGCCTCTTTGGCCGCGGCTAATTGGGGTTGCTTCCTGTGGTGAGTTTGGGAAGCCACCTTACAGGAAGTTTCGGAGACGATGCGGGTCCAATTCTGATAAAATATCAACTCTGCCGAGGAGGCCATCTTAATGCGGACGAAAAACACCGAAATTCCTTGCGTGATCTGCGACCCGTCCGGAGCAGATCCGGGGGATTACTGTGACAGGCACCGGGACGAACTGCACCGCCTCGAACACCAATACGAGACTTTGTTTCGCCTCCAGCGCACTTCCCGTGGGAAAGACCACGAGAGTTACCACCTCTTTTTCCAGGCCGAGTGCGAACCCTGCGGCCGCATTATGGTAGCCGAAACCGACCCGGAGAATCTTGCAGTTCTCGTGCTGGTTTCAGGAGAGTTGAATCTTGACGCGGCGATCGAGGATTACAAGCCTCTGGGAATTGCGAAGACCTACGGGGATGCCCTGCGGCAAAGAATCCAGAGCGAGATCATTCATACCTGGTACGGAAACGCGCGTGCCTGCATCGACGTATTCCGCCTCACCCCTGAACCTCCGACACATTGGGACGTCGATCCCAGAGGCGAGCGCAACTCTGGGGGCAGCCTAAAGCTAAAGGCTGAACCCCAAACATGAAGACCCCGAGTCAAATCTTGAAGAAGATCCGGCGCTGGTAGAGCCAATAGCACAAGTACCACAGCAGTCCCCACACGACGAGACTTGTGATTATTTTGGCCGGCACGTCTCCGGACCAGGCAAAGAACCCCATGGTGAAGGGTTTTACAAGGCCTGCCAGCCATTCCGAGCCGCGCGTGTTGGTAAACAGATAGATAAACAGCGAATTCATCCCAACGTAGGTGAAAAACCTTGGCCCTCGCTCGATCTTCTTGACATCGACGAGCCAGTAGGAAAAACCAAGGGCCAGCAGACACCACCCTCCGCTGACGATGACAAACGAGCTGGTGCAGATCCGCTTGATGATCGGTGTCACCGGATCCAGCGCATAACCGAGAACGACAGCGATCGATCCCGCGATAGCGAGGGTCCTGATTTTCTGGCCCGGGGAACGGCCGCTCCGGAGAACCTGTCCCGCCAGGACGCCCCACATCGTGTGCGCGGTCGTGGGCACGGCATTGAAGGCCACCCAGTGGCCCTTGGAGAGTTTTCCCATTAAGAAAAGATCGACATAGGAGCCGAAGTTATGGTCCGGAGTGAAGGGCTGATCGAAACCAGGCACCGGCCAGGAACGGTAGAGGATTTCGGTAAGCGCGAGGAGGAGGAGTGTGAAGCCGATCTGAAACCAGGCCGGCCGTCTCATCATCAAAAAAGCCACGAGGTAGGTAAAAGAAAGCTGTGCAAGCACGTTCCACAGCTCAAACGTCAGCTTCCCGGGTTCGATGCAGTAGAGCCCCACCCCAAAGGCAAGCAGCAGTAACGATCGGAGGAGCGCGTGGCGGAAGGTGACACCCCAGCTGTCGCCCCGATCCCAGCGCCTGCCGAACGAAAATGGCATCGCCGCGCCGACGATGAACATGAAGAACGGCTGTATCAGGTCCCAGAAGCGCAAGCCGTTCCACGGATGGTGATGGAACTGCATGCCGATGCTGGCAATGATCGTGCTCTTCAGTGCCGGATCGACGAGGTGATCGTAAATCTCCGTTGACTCCGCGATCAGAAAGAACATCGTCACGCCGCGAAAAAAATCCAGCGACCCGAAACGGCTCCCGGAGGCAACCGAGGAGCCGGATTTTGCGTTCATAAGAAGCTCCGTCAAATGTGTTCGCTCAGGGGAAGCGTCAATCTTTACCACAGATCTCACTCTATGCAAGCCCTTTGGTGAAACTGTGCTCGACTTCACCGCGAAGACGCGAAGACGCAAAGAGCCGCCCGGGAATTTACGGAGGCGCGCAGAGGCGGTGGGCGGGCGGGGAATCTATTGTGTCGGAGGCGACTCTTTGGCGCTTTGTCGGAGCGAATGCTGTCGCCACGCAGAATACGTGGCGACAGCTGCCACGATGGAATTGGCAAGGATCACGGGAGGCGCCTTAAGGAGGATGCCATAGGTAATCCACAGCAGGGCGGCCAGCGCCTGCAGCAGACGCATTCGCGTGGCGTCTCTGCAAAAATAGGAGATCGAAAAAATCGCGGTGGCTCCCCAACCTATCCAATCAAGCAACGGGTACCTCCCCATTTCCGGCGGTCTCCTCCGTCCCCTGGCGAATGGTCAGCCGATCGGTCCGGACCTTATCCCACTCCTGAATGATGACTCCCCTGAATTCCAGGAATTTGCGTATGTGGGAGGGATCCCACCCCACGATCTCTTCCAGTATCGGAATGAGGACGCTCACGGTGTCGTCGCTCAATATGGCTCGCCGCGCGATCGGCGCGATGAGCGCGTTTTCCGAGACGGCGATGGTAAACCCGTCACGGCGATTCACATGCAGCATCACATGCACGTCTGAGCTTCCATCACCGACGTACACAACGCGGTCGTGGCTGATCTGCAGCTTGCTCTGCAGTTCGTCGAGCACGGCGACCTTCCCGTAGCCTGCCGAGACCCGGATGATGGACTGAATCTCGCCGGAGTGCTCGTCGTACCGGAAACGGGTGCCGAAGATGTGATCCGGCGGAATTATGTTGTCGAGAGCAGCCTGAATGACCTCTTCCGGAGCCGCCGAGATTACGTAAAAGTGAAACCTGTGCCCGTCGATCCCTTGGTCCAGTATCTCGGAAAGCAGGCCGATGTTCTTTTTCAAGCGGATTCGTTTGCCGGCCTGTGTCAGATGTTCGCGACGGACACACCGGTACTGCGGATCATGCAGCAACAGATAGGCCAGTTCGCCCCCCTGCTGGACCAGGTTGATTCGTGACAGGTCGGACACCTTTTCCTGGAAACCCTGAAGGCCGAGCAGCTCGCTCAGGATGATACCCGAATCGTTGAAACTCAGGGTTTGATCGAAGTCGCTGGCGAAAAGGTACTCCCGCGCTTTGGGCGCTTGTTCGAGCTCCAAGGGTTTTGACATGCAAAATCTCCTTTCTTACTCCAAGAGAAAAAGTATGGGCACGCATTTCACCTCTGTCCAATTCGTTGTTATGATGGCAGCCATCGATGTTGCTAATCGCTGGGGAAATGCCGTGGAAATGTCGCAATTGCGGGTCTTTAGGGCGGTGGCCGAGACACTGAATTTTACCCGGGCCGCGCAGAGATTGAACATGACGCAGTCGGCAGTGAGCCACCATATCAAGACGCTCGAGACGGAGCTGGGAGAACCTCTTTTTGTGCGGGCGCGTCGAGGCGTGACGCTCACCGATTCGGGAAAGCTCGCGCTGACGTATGTGGAGTCTATCCTCGACGGCGTGGACGCATTGCGTGAGCACATCTCCGAGCAGGTGCGTTCCCCGGCGGGTCGCGTGCGGGCCGCCGCGGCGACTCAGGCCTTCGTGCATCTCTTTGCTCCCCTGTTTGAATCGTTCATGCGCCAACACTCCAGAGTGGAGCTTACGTTCCGTACCACGGCGAGCACGGACCAGACGACAAGCGATATCTTGAGCGGCAGCGCCGACGTAGGCTTTGTATCGCTTCCCGTATACTCGCCGGCGCTTGAAGTCCAGGAGTTGTTTCAGGACGAGCTTCTCGTAATCGTGGGAGCCGGCCACCCTCTGGCGGGGAGCGGTAGGGTTCAGGTGCGGGAAATCTCCCGAGAGCGCCTGATCCTGTTTGAGCGCGGGGCATCAATCCGGCGGGCGACCGACGCTTTTTTCAGAAGCGTCGGTATCCGGCCGGAGCAGACGCTGGAATCGAACGATACCTACTTCATCAAGTCGATGGTCGAGCGAGGCGTTGGAATCTCGCTGCTTCCCGCCTGGGCCGCGCGGGACGAAGTGGCGGCCGGCAAGCTCGCGAAGTTGGAAATCGAGGGACAAAAACTGAGCCGATCGGTTGCGATGGTCTCTTTGCGCCAGTTTCAGCCGTCTCCTGTGCGCGCTTTTATCGCGTACATCCTTGATCGCAAAGCAGAGTTGCAGGGAATGGCGGAGGGGTAAAGCGGCAGGGGGGCAGAGGAGCAGAGGGGCGGAGGAGCAGAGGAGAATTGCTCCCTCTGCTCCTCCGCCCCTCTGCGGCTTTGCCTCGCCTGCCCCCTTAACGGAAGCAGTCCGAGAAGTTGCCGTCCAGCCATTTGAAGAAGCCGCCCTTAAACGAGACAGGAGTATCTCCCACGCCGCCTCTGCTACCTGTTTTGTCGAAGTAAAGTGCCCCTACCCGGCGATCATCGAGGCCATAAAAAATCACGCCCCAGCGCAAATCAGGCATCACCGTTTCCGGTTGTACTGCAATGGACTTCGCGGCTTCAGTCAGTTTTTGCTGGCGTAGTCCTCCCCGCACGTCACGAATCGTCAGTTTGTAATGAAACTGCTTTTCCAGCATCCCGGGCGTAATGCGAGTCCTGGTCAAAATTCGAGTGGGGATCTGTAAAATCTCGACCCGGCCGATCTGACTGTTTGCAAGCTCAGTGGCGAGAGCATCTACCTGAGACTGAGTCGGGCCGCTGACTTTCACTTCACGCCCCTGCGCGCACCCGGTGATCGGCAGCAAGAGCAATAGGACATAAACCACCATTTGTGTCTTCATGCTCACCTTGATGTCGGCGTCGGAACCCAGTAAGGAGTCCCTCCATGATTCGTTCGTGTGCCCTCGCCCAAGGTATGCGCTGCATTCGTTTCGGGTCTGCCCCTCTGCCGCTTTACGCAGCCTGGCGTTGCTTGGCGCCGGCCGTGTGGAGCCGCTGATCGGGAATGAATCGCCGCTCCGCCAACCGCGCCAAACGCACAAACGGCAGTCCGATGAGAAAGTACATGGCGGCGGCAAGAAGCCCGATTCCCAGGTAATCGTAGTGCATGCTCGCAAGCTGGCTGTAGGCCTTCGTCAGCTCGACCATCGTGATCACCGAGACCAGGGAAGAATCCTTGAGAAGGGCGATAAAGTCATTCGTCACCGGAGGGATCACAAGCCGCAGCGCCTGTGGGACGATCACGTGGCGAAGCGCCTGCAGGCGCGTCATCCCGAGCGCCAGCGCCGCCTCCATCTGCGTTCTTGGGATCGACTGGATGCCCGCGCGATAGTTCTCGGCTTCGTAAGCGCTGTAGTTCAAGCCCAGCCCCAGGATCGCGGCGATCGGCGCGGTAAAGCGAATTCCGATATGAGGCAGGCCGTAGAAAATCAGAAATAACTGTATGAGCAGAGGCGTTCCGCGAATCAACTCCACGTAAGCGCCGGCGGCCAGACGGACTGCTGCAGGCCCGTAAAGACGAGTGAGGGCCAGCAGCAGACCGAGAAGGACGGCGAGCGTCATCGCGAAGAGGGAAAGCTCCAGGGTCACCAGAGCTCCCCGTCCCAGCAGAGGAATATAGGTTGCGTATCGCTTAATGCGGGCGACGAAGGAAACCGTCCCCGTTCTGTCTTCGAGGTAAGCGTGGTAGGCGTCAGCTCGAGCACTCGACGGCTCCCTGTCATTCAAGTATTCCGCGCACCGCGGAGTCCAGAGATTCCAGTTTTCCAGGATTCGCCGCAGCTCACCGGAGGCAATGATCTTATCCAGCGCCCCGTTAATCCCCGCGAGGAGATCCTCATCCCCCTTGCGAACGG
>WNGG01001757.1_pt1 | contig 24535 bp, 21 predicted proteins | sample 5400661 | NCBI WGS metagenome assembly WNGG01 (sample SAMN13153372, study PRJNA577476) | soil metagenome | isolation source: 100 cm soil or saprolite under Garry oak tree replicate 1 | place: USA:California | collected 2016-06-15
GGCCGGAACGCTGGCGGCACCCGGGACCGTGGTGGACATCGTCGTGGCGCGGAGTCCGCAATGACGACGAACTGCATCCGCATCGCCCCCAGCGTTCTCTCGGCCGATCTGGCGCGCCTGCCGGAGCAAGTCGCGCAGGTCTTGGCCGCGGGAGCCGACTGGCTGCATGTAGACGTGATGGACGGGCGATTTGTCCCCAATATCACGTTCGGCGCCAACATGATCGAGACGCTGCGCAAGCTGACGGACAAGCCGATCGACGTGCACCTCATGGTGGTGGAACCGGAGCACTACATCGAATCGTTCGCGGCCGCCGGCGCGTCCGTGTTCACGTTTCATCCCGAAGCGACCGTTCACGTGCAGCGCCAGCTCGACACCGTGAAACGGCACGGCATGCTCGCCGGGTTGGCGCTCAATCCCGCCACACCCCTCGCGCACGCGAAAGAAGTGGTCAAAGACCTCGACCTGCTCTTGATTATGACGGTCAATCCAGGCTTCGGCGGTCAGAGCTATCTTCCCGCGTCTAACGACAAGATTTCGCGCGCCCACGCACTACGCACGACGCACGACGCACGGTTTTTCTTAGAGGTCGATGGGGGGATCACGAAGCAGACCATTGCCGCGGCACACCAGGCCGGCGCCGACACGTTCGTGGCCGGCAACGCGGTTTTTGCGAGCGGCGACCCTGGGCGGGAAGTGCAGGAGCTGCGCCGCCGCTGCATGGTGACGGTATGACGAACCGGCAGCAGTGGACGCTGATCGCCGGCGTCGTGATGACGGCGGTGTTCGGCGTCGCGCTCGCGATCAAGCTGCGGCCCCAGATCAACCCGGTGGAGATCGGGTCGCGCGCGCCGGATTTCGCCGCCACGGATCTGCGCGCGAACAAGCCGGCGACCATCGCCGATTATCGCGGCAAGGTCGTGCTGCTCAACATCTGGGCGACGTGGTGCCCGCCCTGCCGCGCGGAAATGCCGTCGATGGAGCGGCTGCACAAGAAACTCGCCGGCACCGACTTCCGCATCGCGGCGGTCAGCGTCGACGGCGATGCGTTCTACGCGCAGGAACAGGCGGGGCCGAAGGAAATCTTGGCGTTCGCGAGCACCCTGGGTCTCACATTCGATATCCTGCACGATCCCAGTGGCGAGATCCGGCAAGCCTACGACGTTTTCGGAGTGCCGGAGAGTTACCTGATCGATCGTGACGGCGTGATCGTGAAACGCGTCATCGGGGCCGCAGATTGGGAGGATCCGGTCAACGAGATGCTGATCCGGCGGCTGTTGAATGAGAAGTAGCCTGCTGCAGCTCATCACGCGCAATTGGCCGATCAAGGGCGCGGCGCTGTTTCTCGCGCTGATGCTGTACGTCGCCGTGCAGCTGCAGCAGCCCGTCACGACGAGCTTCGACGTGACGCTCAACGTGCTGCTGCCGCGGGGACGCGCGCTCGTGCACAAACCGCCCAAGGTCCGCGTCCAGATTTCGGGCAAGGGCAGCCAGATTCTCAAGCTGCGTTCCCTGTCGGGCGACATCACCCGCCGCGTTCCCGACACGTTGACCGCGTCCACCTGGTCGATCCACCTCGACCCCGCCGAGGTGGAGCTCGCGCTCCCGAAAGGCGCCGACGTCCGCGTGATGGAAGTCCGGCCGAGCGAGGTCACAATCGCGCTGGACAGCGTGGCCCGCAAAGAAGTGAAAATCGTGTCGCTGGTGAGCGTGACGCCCGATTCCGGACAGGTCCTGCATGGCGGCCTCTCGATGACGCCGACCACGGTACGGCTCGTCGGCCCCGAAAAGAGTCTCGCGACGATCGACTCCGTGACGACCGTGCCGATGGAGATCACCAACGTCTCGGGCGAGTTCACCCGCAACGTGCCGATCGACACCATGCCGCTCGGCATTGTGCGTCTCTCGCCCAAGCAGGTGACCGTGACGGGCGACATGGGCCGCATCGCCGAGCGTTCGTTCGCCGGGATTCCGGTTGAAAGCGGTGGGGGCGCGATCACGAGCTTCATCGTCACGCCTTCCCGCGTGTCGGTCTCGGTCCGCGGGCCTGAAGAACGCGTGCAGGCGCTGACGCGCGATTCGCTCCGCGTCGTCGCGCACATCACCGGAACGAGCGGCGGCGTTGCCCGGATCACCGTGATCGCGCCACGCGGCATCACCGCCCGCGCCATTCCCGACTCGGTCACGCTGCGGCGTCGCGGCACGCCCCCCGCCACCCGACGTGGCTGACGCCGTCCTCGGGATCGAGACGTCGTGTGACGAGACTTCGGCCGCCGTCCTCGTAAACGGCGAGCTCGCGAGTCTCGTCATTCTCTCCCAGGACATTCACAAGGTGTTCGGCGGCGTCGTGCCCGAGCTGGCGAGCCGCGCGCATCTCGCCGCCCTCCCCGCGGTCGTCGATCGGGCGCTCACGGAAGCGGGCCTCGCGCCCTCGGCGATCGACGCGGTCGCCGTGACGGCCGGGCCCGGGCTCGCCGGCGCGCTGCTGGTCGGCGTCGTCTACGGCAAATCGTTTGCATTCGCCGGCGATCGCGCCCTCATCGGCGTGCACCATATGGAAGGGCACCTGTTCGCGCCGGCGATCGAAGATCGCGATCTCGCGCCGCCGTTCGTGGCGTTGCTGGTGTCGGGAGGCCATACCCTGCTGCTCGACGTGCCCGCGTGGGGCCGCTACCGGCTGCTGGGCGAGACGCGCGATGACGCGGCGGGTGAGGCCTTCGACAAGGTGGCGACCCTGCTCCGCCTCGGGTACCCGGGCGGGCCCGCGATCGAGAAACTGGCGCGCGAAGGTGATCCGACACGCTTCACCTTCCCGCGTCCGATGATCGCGGAGGGATTCGAGTTCTCCTTCTCCGGACTGAAGACCGCGGTCCTGCATGCCGTGCGCGCGTCTACGGACCTGGAGCGCGACCGCGCGCACCTCGCGCGCGGGTTTCAGGACGCCGTGCTCGACGTGCTGGTGACCAAGCTGGAGCGCGCCGTGCGCGCGACCGGCTATTCGACGGCCGTACTCGGCGGCGGCGTCGCATGCAGCCGAGCGCTCTCGGCGCGGGCGGCGGAGCGCCTGGCCGGCGTCGCGCGCGTTGCGGTCGCGAGCCCGCGGCTGAACGCCGACAACGCCGCGATGATCGCGCGCGCCGGCTGGCACCGGCTGCGCCTGGGTGAGCGGAGCGACTGGACGCTCGATGCCCGCGCCGACCTGCCCCTTCCGGGACTAGAGGTCGTTCAAACCACGCACGACGCACGACGCACGGACATACCATGACCGTTTATCCCCTGGCGATACACCTGGGACCCCTGGAGCTCACGGGCTTCGGGCTGATGATGATGGCCGCGTTTTTGATGGCGGGGTGGGCGATTCAGCTCGACTTGCGCGCGCGCGGGCTCGACGAAGACTACGCCGCCGACATCGTCATCGCCGGCGTCATCGGCGGATTGATCGGCGCCAAGCTGTGGTATGTGTTGCTCACCCGTGACGTGGATACGCTGTTTCGCCGCGGCGGGTTCGTCTGGTACGGCGGCTTCCTCGGCGCGACGATCGGTATTCTCCTGAATGGCTGGCGCCGGCGCGTGCCCGCACGATTCACGGCGGAGATCTGTGCGGCGCCGCTCGCCGTCGGCTATGCGCTCGGCCGTGTCGGCTGCTTCCTCGTGAATGACGACTACGGCATCCCCACGAGCCTGCCGTGGGGAATGAAGTTTCCCAACGGCCTGCCGCCGACGACCGTCGGGAATCTGCAGCGGATGGGCGTCCACTTTCCGGCGATGACTGATCCAAATACCCTGGTCGCAGTGCACCCGACCGAGATCTACGAGACCGCGGCGATGCTCTTCGTGTTCTGGTGGCTGTGGCGGCACCGCGATCACGGTCACGCGATCGGTTGGCTGTTCGCCTGCTACCTCGTGCTCGGGGGAATGGAGCGCTTTCTGGTGGAGTTCTTGCGGGCAAAGGACGACCGGCTGCTGGGACCGTTTTCTTTGGCGCAGGCTATGAGCGTCGTGCTGATACTCGTGGGGGGATTTTTGTTGCTCAAATGGCGCGAACCGGCGGGCCCGCAGCCGCTGCCGGAATCACTGCGACCGAAGCAGGTCCCGCTCCGAGGGAGCGGCTGAGGGCTTTGTTTTGGGCCGCAGAGCCCAGACCGCGGCGACGATCGCCAGCGCCAGCAGCAGTCCCTGCACGATCAACGACTCCACGGTCGGATAGATCCCGAACACCGGAATGCGCGGCGCGCCGTCGATCACGGTCAACGGTACGATCCCCGCGCCCTGCAGCTCCGCGATGCCCTTTCCTGCAAAGACGAACGCCATGTAGTAGAGCATCACGCCCGTGACAGCGAAGAACGGCTTCATCGCCACGCGGAGGCCGAGCTGATTCACGAGCAGGTAGATCGCGACCAGCCCGACCGAGCCGGCCGCGATTCCGCCGACGACCGGCACTGTGCTCGCCCCCGCCGAATTGAACAGCGCCTTGTAGAACAGGATCGTCTCGAACCCCTCGCGATACACGGCCAAAAACGCGACCGCGCTCAGCGCGAGGCCGGAGCCGGAGGAAAGCGCACTCTGCATTTTTCCGCGGACGAACGCGGTCCACTTGGCGGATTCGATCTTGGAGAGGAGCCAGTAGCTCACGTAGAACAGGACGGCGGCCGCGAGCAGCATCGTGACGCCCTCGATCAGCTCGCGTTGTCCCGGCGTCACCTGCAACAACAGCTCGACCAGCACCCAGGTGATGACGCTTGCTCCCACGGCGGCCCACGCGCCGCGCGCCACCTCGCGCCGCCGCTCCGACGCGCCCGCTTTCGCGAGGAACGTCATCAGCGCGGCGACAATCAGGATCGCTTCGAAACCTTCTCTCACCAGCAGGAAGAAGGACGCCACGAAGAGACTCATCCCCGACGGTCGATCCGCCACGACCCGCTCGGCACGCTCGAGTCCGGCCAGCAGCCGCTCGCGAATCGTGTGGCGCTCGGCGTCGTCGGCTTTCGCCACGCGCGTGCGCAGCCACGCGAAGTTTCCTTCCAGCTCGCTTGCCAATCCCGGATTCTTGGCGCGAATCGCGGTTTCGACCTGCTCGAACGTCATGTAGGCGTCGACCGCGATCTTGTCGGACCGCCGCGCCAGCGCGGAATCGATCTGGTGCCGCACGGCCGCAAACGTGGCGGCCGTTGCCGATCCACCGTACTGCATGGCGGCGACGTACGACGCGACCGCCCAGCGGTCTTCGGCCGGAAGGTCTTCGGCAAACTCCGGCATGGCCGTCCCCGGAGTACCGACCGCAATGCGTCGGAAGATGTCGAGCAGCGACTTGTTGCCCATCACCGCCGGATCGGTCAGGTTCGCCGGCGGCGGTCCCTTGAGCGATTTCGCTTTCGGGCCGTCGCCGCGCCCCGATACCCCGTGACATGCCGCGCAGCGCTCCCGATAGACGATCGCCCCGCGCTCGAGCGACGGTGGCCGGGCGGGCAGCGGTTCGACAACCTTGGGTCCCCCGGCTGCCGTCGTAATGAGCGCCACCAGGCTATCGGTGGCGCGGTTGACTGAATCGGGAGGAGCGAGCGATTCGAGGAGCTGGGCGATGTGGGCCAGTGCATGCTGGGACTGGGCTCGAGCGGGTACCGGCAGCCCCGGGACGTCGAATTGCGCCTGCTGAATGAAGAGCTTGGCCTCGTCCACTTCCTCAGGCTGGGTGATCTGGCCGCCGGCCTGGACTACGCCGAGGGCATACTCCTTGGCTGCCAGGGAGGCGGCGGCAACCACGCGCCGCGCCAGAGCCAGAGAGTCAGTCGCCTGCCCTGCGAGTGGCCGAGCAAGGCAGGCGGTGATCAGGAGGAGAGTTTTGGACAACCGCACGACAAATACTAGAGTAACTTTGTCGGAATTTCAATCTGTTGATAGGACTGCGATTGCGACGGCTGCCTCGTGCGTATGGGAGAGAGACAGCAGGACCCGCGTCACCCGTAGCTCCTTGGCCCTCCGTTCGGCGAGCCCTCTGAGGGCCACATCCGGACGGCCGTCCGGCGCGCGGGTGACCTCGATGTCCCGCCAGCCGATCCCTCGGGCCGCGTCGCTCCCCTGCAGCGCTTTGTAGACCGCCTCCTTCGCGGCCAGCCGGACGGCGACATGCTCGGCGGGATCGGGGCGGGAGCGGCAGTAATCCGCTTCGGCTGGCGTGAGGAGGCGATCGAAGACGTGCGCGCCCTTGTCGGCAAGCATCGCCCGCGCGCGCGACACCTCGACGAGATCGACGCCGACTCCCACCGCGCTCATGGGGCTGGGCGCGCCACGAACAGGCGCCGCCGGTAGCGGTGCCCGTCCACGTCCACGACGATGATGTACGCGCCATTCACCACGCGCCGCGCTCCGCCACCAATGGTGAGGTCCCAAACATATTCGTTCGTCGGCGCCGCCACCGTGGTCTGGTACAGCCGCTCGCCGATGAAGCTGAACACCGACAGGCGAGCGTCCCCCGTACCGACAGGCCACGAGATCACGACCTGACTACTACGCACCGGGTTCTCGGACACCTCGGCGCCCGTCGCCGCCGCGAGCTGTTCGAACGCCGTGCTCGCATCGGTGGCGAAGCCGACGGCATCCACCCACCACGTGAAGTTTTGCGCGATGAACCGCACGCGCGCGCCGCGCCGGCCCTGGGCCTGCGGCAGGTCCACGCGCATCGGATACCAGCTCGGCCCGTCGCCGATGATCATGGCGACATCGCTCCACGTCACGCCCGAGTCGGCCGAGAACTGAATGATGCCGCGTTGCGTGGGCGTGAAGGTCGAGCCGTAGTGCCGGGTCCACAAGTGCAGCCACACCGCCGTCCGACCCCACAAATCGACGATGGGAGAGGTCAGCGTGTCGGTTCCAGAGATCCCCCAGGAGTATCTGCCCGCGAGGTGCACGGTGTCTTGCCACCAGCCGCCGTGCCAACCGGCATCGAGTGACTCGGCGCCCGCGAGCGACAACAGCTCGGCAGCGATCGGCGTGCCATCCGCGCGCAGCGCCCGGACGGCGTCGAGGTGGAGATCGGTGCGCCACACGGTGCGCAGTGTGCCGCGTTGCAGCGAGTCGGTCAGCGAGCCGCGGGGGACCAGCGCGCCGGTCCCCGTGCGCAGCGTCAAGAGCGGCCGCGCCGCCGACGCATCGAGACTCAGCCAGGAGACCGGCCACAGCGACATGAATCGCTCCGGCACGGGCACCGCACCCGTGACGCCGGGCGAGCGCGCCAGATCGCCTGATGCGGCGATCAACGCACGCGCAAACGGCAGATTGTCGCGGAAGACACGCTCGACCATCGCGCTGTCATCCGGAAATTCGAAGCCGTAATACAGCCCATCGACGCAGCAGCCGCTCGTCAGCTCAGTGGTGAACGCGATCGTGCCGTACGTGCGGTAGGCCCAATCGGTGTACTCGCCGTTCGTGGTGTAGAGATTCCAGCCCGGTCCGGGGTGATAATGATCGATCGCCGAACCGGGGACGCTGTCGGTGACGGCGGGCGTCAGATCGGTGCCGGTGAGCGCTTGAAAGCGCGGCAGGTCGGGCGGCAGCTCGCCGGCGCGAAAGCCCCAGGGATAGAGCACGAGCCCGCTGTAACTGTGATACGAAACCGAGACCACCGGCGGGTGCGCGGCATGAAACGCCATCACCGCCTGGGTTTCAAGCTCCGAGCCGGGACTCGTGCCGCGGTAGGTCTCGGCGTACTGATAGCCGCTCGAACCGACGTCATCCGCGCCCCAGAACGTCGGGTAATTGCGGTTCGGGTCCACGCCGTAGCTGCCGTTGTCGTTGGGACGGCGGTTTTTCCGCCAGTATCGCTCGTTCGTAAACGTGTACTGGTAGCCGTCCGGGTTTTCGACCGGAATCACCCACACGTCGTGCGACGTGATCAGCGCCGCGCCCGAATCCGCGAGCCAGCGAATCAGCTTCATGACCACCGCGGTGGAGATCCACTCGCGGGCGTGATGCGTCCCCATGAACAGCACGTTGGGCCGGTTGGGGGAGTCGTCCGGCGGTCCGATCTTCACCGCGAGAATCGGCCGGCCTTCGTAGGACGCGCCCACCGAATCCAGATGGATTGCCGTATCGGCCGCGGCCCAAGCGGCGAGCGTCGCGCGAATGCCGTCGCCCGGCTTGTCGAATGAATGGAACATGCGAAACGTGTCGGCGGCCGCGCCGGTCGTTACGCGCGCGACGCTCGGCGCCGCGACTCTGAAGCCGCGTGTGGCGAGCTGCGATTCTGTTTCCGGGGATACGACGATGACGGCGCGGAGTGTTCCGCCAATCGATCGCACGTCCGCGACCTCGAAGCCAAGGCGGGCGAGCGAATCGAGAGCGGCCCGTCCGGCGATCGGGACCTCGACGATGCGAAGCTGGGCGGAGGCCACCGAGGCCCCGCACAGCAGAAAGGCTAGAAGCCCAGTTGCGACGCGAGCCATGCGGGAGCAGGGACGTAGCCGCCGAGCATCAGGCCGAGCCACACGAGTAGAGCAGCGAGAGGAACCCAGACGACGAAGATCGGCCAGAGCGACGGCCGCCAGGCGGCCAGCGTCTCGATCTCGGGATTCCAGCGTTCGCGCTCCGCGTCCACCTCGGCCTCGAGGGCGAGCCAAGCGGCTTCCAGCCGCCGCGCCACAGTCCGGAGCGACTCCTGCCAGGCGGCGTGCGCGTCTTTTTCAAGCACGGACGCGTCGCCCGCTCGCGCCGCAGTTGCTTCGAGCTCGTCGAGCGCCGCGACGAAGGGACCGCCGCCCGTTCCGAGCCGTGCTACGATCGCGCGCTTTTCGGCATTGGTGAGCAGATGGCGTCGCAAGCCGCGCCGGGGCAGGCGTACCTGCCGCGCGGTGCGTGTGATTTCTGCGTCGAGGGCATCGGCCACGCGGGCCCCGGCCCGCCGGACAACATGGTCCCACGCAGCGGCCCAGGCTCGGCGGCCGGTGACCTCGAGCACGCGCGCGCGCGCGTCGCCATCGCCTTCCCGCGCCGCCACCGCGCGGCCCTCACCTCCGAGCTCGAGCACGCGCGTCGCCAGCTCCTCACGAATGTCGTCGACCGGCACCCAGGGATCGAGCAGGCGGCGCGGCACGATGATACGCCCGAGCGAGGGCGCCAACTCGGGGACACGCAGCGGCATGAGGAGCTTGAGCGGTTGATTCATTCGCGCCGTTTCAGCCGGCTCACGCGAGCCACGCGACCGGTGCGTTCTTCGTACGCGGCTGTGAAATACGGAAGCGACTCGGCCAGGAATGCATCGCGTGGCAGACCGGTGGCTCCGACCGCGCGTTCGATGGCCTCGGGTTGTCCTTCGACTTCCATGAGCACATCCATGGCCGGATACCACTCGAGACGGAGCGTTGCGTCGCCGAGACGATATTGCTCGACGGCGCGATCGACGCGCACCGAGATCTTGTATCCCATATGTCGCAGGACGACGAGCACCGCTTTCGGGTCGTCGACGCGCGACTCCCATTCCTCCCGCAGCCGGTATTCGCCCCGGCCCTGCACGGGACCTTTCCAGCCCAGCACTCCCCACTCGGGGGACTTGTCGGCCGGATGGTAGACGCGCAAGCGCACCACTTCATCGCGTCGCTCCAGCCGCCCGCGCCGATCGAAGCGCCGGTCCATCATCGCGCCGCGGTAAATGAGCTCGGCGCCGGCCGCCAGGATCGCTTTTCGCACCGCATCGGGATTCTCCACTCGAGCTTTGAGCTCGAGCTCTTCCCGCACGACGGTCACGAAAACAGCGCTTCCAGCACGGCCTGCGTGTCGCCGAGGTCCGCAAAGACATGGGTGGCGCCAGCCGCGCGGAGCGCGGGCGCGTCGTAGAAACCGGTCGCGACACCAACGGAGCGCGCGCCCATCGGCTTGCAACAGGCGACGTCGTCAGGCGTGTCGCCTACGATCACGATGTCCGCGCCGCTGAAGGGGCGTCCGGTGCGCTGCGCCGCGCGCTGCGCGGCGACGGCGGGCAAATCGGGACGGTTATGAGAATCGGAGCCGAACGCGCCGACCACGAAACGCGCAGGATCGAGGCCAGCTGACCGCAGCTTCAATCGCGCCCCATGCTCGACATTCCCGGTCAGCAATCCGACGAGCGCGCGGCCGTCCGCCTCATACGGCTCCAGCGCGCTGAGCAGCTCCTGAATGCCGGGATAGATCTTCGTTACCTGCGTGGGTTTCTCGAGCTCGGCGGTGAGCAATTCGACGTAGCGCCGGCAGACCGCCGTGACCCGATCGTTCGAGCCTGCGTCGGGATGCCCCGCCAGCTCCAGGAGCTCCCGCACGATCTGTGGATCGGTCTTGCCGTCGAAGCGGTACCCGTTGATCGGACCGGCGGTGCCCACTTCATCGAGCATGGCGCGGTGAATTGCCCGTCTTCCTGCCCCTGCGGTCCAGAGGAGAGTTCCGTCGATGTCGAAGAGGATAAGCTTCATGCTGCAATATCAGGTGTCTGGGCGCCGAACTCCAACGAGGTTATCGCGTAGACGGACCATGCGCGGCTCGTCCCCAAACAGATGGTCACCGCCCACACCGCCTCGCCCCAGCGCCGAGTGCACGATCCGTCCCGCGCCGGCCCAGAGCGCCACGTGCGACACACGCCCCCGTTCCGCAAAGAACAGCAGGTCGCCGGCCTCGTAACCCGCGCCGTCCGTCGCCATCGCGATCTCGTGTCCCTGCCCGAACTGCTGGTCGCTGTCGCGTGGCAGCTTGATGCCGCGCGCCGCGTAGACCGCTTGTACGAGTCCGGAACAATCGATGCCCCACTCGGTGCGCCCGCCCCACAGGTACGGCGCGCCCGCGTACCACTTCTGCGCGAGCTCCGGCAGGGCGAGATGGCGCGCTTCGACGCGCAGCTCCTGCTCGCGGCGGACGTTTCCGGCGGCCACCGCGCCGCGCTGCCCGTCCGCGAGCTCCGCGACCCCACGCCGGAACGCCACGTGCGCGCCGGTCGGCAGTCTACGCCGGCCATCCGTCGTCAGAATGTCGGCGCTCAGCGAGCGGGCCGTTGCTCGTTCAGCCCAGTCCTCGGCCCAGTCCGCCGGACCGGTCGCGACGTATCCCGCATTCAGCCAGGCGATGTAGCCGTCGGGCGCGCGTACCCGGAGCCAATCGTCTCGTTCTTCGAGCACGTCGAGCACCTCGCCGTGCAGGACTTCGCTCGCGCGCGGCGCCGAAAGCCGGGGCTCGCCGAGCAGCGGCGCGAGCGCCGCCGTGACGACCGCGGCGGGCGCCACGACGCCATTGGGGGGGGGAATCAGCTCGACTTTTTCGACGAGGCCTGCGTCCGCGGCCAGGTGGCGCAGCGCATCGCGCGCGTCGCGGCTCGACGTGACGCCACCCACCCCTTTCGGCAACAGCGAGATCTCGAATACGGCGAGCCGGCCGTCAGGCGCCCATTTGCGGCGGATGTCGTCGACCGCGCGCTCGATCTTATCCACGTCGCACCGCGCGCTCGACCGCCTCGGGCACCACGAGAGCGGCGATCGCGTCCACTTGCATCGCAGACTTTGGCTTCACCGCGGCGGTGCTGACCGCAAAGATCACGTCGCCATCGAACAGCGAGCCATAGGGCGTGATGCGTCGCGCTAGCGCATCGCTCCCCGATTGGGCCAGCGCTTGCAGTTGCACTCGATCCAGGTCCGCGTTGGTAGCAATGACCGCGAGGGTCGTGTTGCGATTCAATCGTTCGGGGTCGCCGAGCGGCGCGCCGCCGGCGGCCAGATATTGCAAGCTGTCGACGAACTTGCCGTCCGATCCGCGACCCGCGGCGATGAGCTCCCCGCGCGCGTTGCGGACGTCGCCGACGGCGTTCACCACGACCAGCGCCGAGACGATCACATCACCGAAGCGCGTCGCCCACGACCCAATCCCCGCGGGGACCATCTTTTCGATCCCGGCCGCCTTGCCACACGTGGCGCCGCGACCCACACCTACCAATCCGTCGGGGTAGTCGGCGCCGGCGTTGTCACACGCGCGGTAAGCGTCATCGGGACTGGGCCACCCGAGCGGCTTACCGGCGTTGCCGAGGTCGAAGATCACCGCGGAGGGAACGATCGGAATCGTGCCCATCGGCCCGACGGGAAGCCCGCGCCCGCGTTCGCGCAGCCAACGCATCACACCGTCGGCGGCGCCCAGGCCCAGCGCCGAGCCGCCGGTGAACAGAATCGCGTCGATCCGCTCGACGAGATGACGCGGATCCATGACGTCGAGCTCGCGCGTGCCGGTGGCGCGGCCGCGCACGCAGACCGCGGCCCGCAGCCCCGTCTCCGGCGCGAGGACCACGGTGCAACCGGTGCCATGATCTTCGATGGTCGTATGCCCGACGGTGATGCCGGGGACCGCGGCGAGATTCGTTCGTGACGTGCTCATTGACGCGCCAAGATAACGTCGGCAACGTTGACGGCCATGACACCTCCCATTGCGCCCCCCCCCCAGCCCGTCGATCGCACGACCGTGCTCGTGGTGGACGATGAGGATGGCATCCGGCAGGCGCTGACCCGCTTTTTGAGTCGCCTCGGCTATCACGTGCAGGCGGCGTCGAACGCGACGGAGGCGTTGCAGCAGCTCTCGGCGCACAACCCGCAGGCGATGCTGTGCGACATCCGCATGCCCGAAACGAGCGGGGTGGAGCTGCTCCCCAAAGTGCTCGCCCAGGATCCTGATCTCGCCGTCGTCATGCTCACCGCGATCGACGAGCCCCGCACCGCGATCGAATGTCTCAAGCTCGGCGCGTACGACTATCTCATCAAGCCGGTGGACCTCGAGGAGCTGGAGTTGTCGTTGCAGCATGCATTGCGGCAGCGCCAGCTGGAAGTGGACCGGCGCGAGCTCGAGCAGTGGCTGGCGCGCGAGGTGGCCGTGCGCACGCGGGAGCTCGAGGAACGTTCGGCAGTCATCGAAGAGGTGGCGCTCGATGCGTTGGCGGCGGCGCGGGATTGGGAGGGAACGGAGGCGGCCCTGAGCAAGCTGGCGGAAGAGCTCGGCGCGCCGCGCGAAGAGCTCGCGCTGGAGCTGAAGCGGCGGCGAGCGGGAGCTTAGGCTTTGGCGGCTTTCGCCTTTTCCTCGCAGGCCTTGCAGCGCGTCACACCACGGAATGTGCAGATCAAACAAATGAAGGTGCCGCAGTCCGAGCAGGGATAACCCTCCGACGCCCGCTCTTCATTTCCGCAAGAGCGGCACTGCATTCCGTCGTGTTCTTTGAGCTTGGGTTTGTCCATGGTCTCAAGATAGCACTTCTCGAAGGAGTTACGGATGCTATACCGTCTTTGCGCCGGTCTCCTGCTCCTCGCAACACTCGGCCACACGTTCGGCGGAATGCTGGGTACCGCGCGCCGCGGACCCGGGGCAGGCGCCGACGCGGATCGGGTCTTTGCCGAGATGAAGTCGGTGCGCTTCAAGTGGCAGGGCGCGGCCACCACGTGGTTCGATTTCTGGCTCGGGAATGGACTGTGCGTGAGCGCGTTCATGCTCACCGCGATCGTCGCGCTCTGGCTGTTGGGAGGGATGGAGCCGACTCTGCGCGCCGCCGCGCTCCCACTCGCGTGGGCGGTATTGGCGAGCCTCGCACTCACCTCGCTGCTGGGATTCAAGTACTTCGGTCCCCGCGCGGGCGTGGGATTTGGACTGATCGCCGTCCTGACGGGAATCGCGATTTTTGTGGCTTAGATCTTCAGGCTGTAGGCTTTGATCTTGTTGATCAGGGTCGCGCGCGAGATCCCCAGCTCCATCGCGGCCCGCGTGCGGTTCCCGCTATGATGCCGCAGGGTCCGCTCGATATGCTGCCGCTCCACCTCGGACAGCGATTGCGCGGTGTAGCGCCGGTCGGTAGTGGAGCGTTGCCGCAGCTCGGTCGGCAGCTGTTCGAAACCAATCGCTGGTTGCCCGCGCGCCAGAATCATCGACCGCTCGAGCACATTTCGCATCTCGCGGACGTTGCCCGGCCACGGCGCCGATAACAGGCGATCCAGCACGTCCGTCGTGCATTCGCTCGGGCAACCCGGCAACTGCGTCTTCAGATCAGTGAGGATCCGCGTTATCAGCTCGAGCCGATCCTCGCGCGAGCGATCGCGCACCGGTGGAAGCACGAGCGGCATGACGTTCAACCGATAGTACAGATCTTCCCGAAATCGCCCGGCCTCGACTTCACGGACGAGATCGCGGTTCGTCGCCGCGATCAGCCGGACATCCACACTCAGCTCGCGCGTGCCGCCCAGCCGTCGGAACTTTTTCGTCTCCAGCACTTTGAGCAGCTTGGGTTGCAGCTCCGGCGTCAGGTCGCCGATCTCGTCGAGGAAGATCGTGCCGTGATCGGCCAGCTCGAAGAGACCCACCTTCCGTTCCTTGGCGTCGGTGTACGCGCCCTTTTCGTGTCCGAACAGTTCGGAATCGAGGAACGTCGCCGAGAGGCCGGCGCAGTTGACTTCGACGAAGGGACCGCCGGACCGGAGAGAAAGATTGTGGATCACGCGCGCGACCCACCCCTTCCCCGTCCCGCTCTCGCCGGAAAGCAGCACGGTCGACCGCTCGCTCGCCGCCAGCAGCTCGATCTGCCGCGCCAGATCCCGCATCGCGCGCGAAACGCCCAGCGAGCCGATACCCTCGGCCTCGTGGTCCAGAGCCCGGAGGCGGGCGTTTTGCCGTGACAACCGCACCTTCTCGGCAACGCGCGCGATCGCGGCCGCGAGGTGAGTCATGTCCACGGGCTTGGTCAGAAAATTCTCGGCACCGAGCTGCATCGCTTTTACCGCGGTCTCGATGTCGCCCTGGCCGGTCAGCAGAATCACCGCCGCGCCCTCCCGGCGCAGCCGCTCGAGTACGGCGAGCCCGCTCGAGTCGGGAAGATGCAGATCGAGCAGCACGACGTCGGGGCGCACGCGGTGAAACGTGTCTATCGCCTGCTCGCCCGTCCCGTCGCGCCAGACCTCGTAGCCGACGCGCTCGAAGTAGTCCCCGATCGCGCCGAGCACGCTCGCGTCATCGTCCACAAGCAACAGCGTGTCAGCCATGATGGGCCTTGAATCGGGTGCCGACGAGCACCGCGAGCGCGCCGGGCAGGAGCCGTGCCTCGAAGGGGGTCGTCCCGGTGACCTCGCCGTCGAGCTGCACCGGACGCGCTGCGCCGTTCGGGACTTCGACGCGCACTGCACGGCCGCGTGCCCACCAGACGCGCCGGCCCTTTTTCTCTCCGTTGCCAAGCAGCAGCTCGATCACCGCGCTCGCGCTCTGAAACACGCCGTCGGCGTCGAGCGCGACGACGTCGAGCCAGCCATCATCGGGCGCGAGTGTCGATCGCAGCGTGAAGAATCCAGGCGGCAGCTGCCCGCAGTTCAGCACCAGCAGCATCGCGGCAGGGACCTCGTGCACGGTGCCGTCGACGGTCACACGATGGGGAGCGCTGCGGACCGAGTTCAGCGTCATAGCAGCGCGGGCGAGGTACGCGCCGAGCTTCCAGCGGCGCTTCGCCTGCAGCCCGGTGTCGGCCATCAGCTGCGCGTCGAATCCCGTTCCGGCGGCGACGGCGAAGTAGTGCGGCCCATCGGACCGCGCCACCACGCCGAGGTCGATGGGACGGCGGCGTGCCTTGAGGAGGGCCCGCGCTGCGCCAGCGGTCGTGCGCGGCAGCCGGAGATTGCCGGCGAGGACGTTGCCCGTGCCGCCAGGCACCACCCCCAGTGCGATCCCGCTCCCGGCGATCCCCGCCGCGACCTGCATTGCCGTGCCGTCGCCGCCATGGCTCACCAGGACATCGAACCCCGCGCCGCGCGCTCCCTCGGCGATGCGGCGCGCGTCGCCAGGCCCGGTGATCGTTTGCAGATCGACATTCCAGCCACCGCGGCCCAGAATCTTGAGAATGGCGGTGACCGCCCGCGCGTCGGCGCGTGCCGCGAACGGATTGGTGATCAGCAGCGCGCGCGTCATCTAGTAGCGCCGCTCCCAGAAGACGTCGAAGCCGACCTGGCGCGGCACGGTCGCCGTGTTTACCTCAGGGTCGCCGGAGCAGCTGCGCACGGGCTCGAAGCTCGCCTCGGTGCGCCACTCGGGACTGAACCGGAACTGCAGGGTGGCGCCGAGGCCGTTCGTGAACCGCCACGCCTGGCGGTTGCGCGGGCAGAAGCCCGCGTTAAGCACGAGGAACGTCTTCGCCCCAATCGCCCATCCCGCCGCGAGCTCCGCGCCGGAAAACGGGTTGGTCGGATCGCCGGGGCGTATCTCGAAGTAGTCGAGCGGCACGCCGAGATCCGAGACCACCGTGCGCTCTAGCTCTCCCGCCAGCAGGGATGCCGCGACGCCGCCGATGTATGCGCGCTGCCCACCGCTGAGATCGACCGTCGGCCTGCCGGTGAGCAGGTATGCGATCAACTCGGGCTGCGAGTACTCGGCGTTCTTGGCCTGGAGCGTGAGCCGCGGCAGCCGGAGCGTGCCCTCGATGTGGGCGATCACGGTGATCTCCGGCGGCTGTCCCGGTCCCGGCAACGGATGGACGACGTGGTTCGCTTCGATGTCGAGCGCGGCATCGAGATCCGGCGTGCCGAAGTACTGCACCGTCCCCCGTTGGACGACGAACTCGCGCGTCACCGGGCCGATGATCAACCGATAGGTGCCGCGCGGCGCCTGCAGCGTGCCGCTCAGGATGTAGTTGCCGCGGACCTTGTTGACGGTCACCGACCCCGAGAGCTGGATGTTCGCTTCGTTGGACCGGAGCCAGACATCCTCGCCCATCGTCAGCTGCAGATTCCTGACTTGCAGACTGTCGAAGAACAGGCTCTGGAATTCCGGGCCCAGGCGCTGCGTGCGGATCAGCGAGGTGTCGATGAGGTCCTGCACCCAGGGCTCCTCGAGGTTCACGACGCGCTTGTTGACGAGGTCGGCAAAATGCAGCACGCCCGACGTGACGGTGCCGCGACCGGTGAGCGTGGCGCCGAACACGGGACCCGTCAGCGCGACGCGGCCGCTGGCCGTCAGGGCGAGATAGCCCCGCAGATCGAGCGCCTTGAACTCGGATGTGGTGATGTTCAGCGCGAGTACCGGCTTGGTGAGCCGCTCCAGCCGCATGTAGCCGGTCAGCTCGGCGCGGCCGCGTTCGCTCGTCGCCGTGATGCTGTCCACGCGAATCGTGTCGCCGCGCAGCGACAGGCTGCCGTTCAGGTTCGTGTAGCGCACGTTCAGGGCGGGGATCGTCGCGCCCGCATGGCCGATTTCCAGGCCGCCCCGCAACCGCGGCGCCTCCCACGTGCCGCCGATGCCGAGATCGGCGCTGAAGACGCCTTCGACCTCTCGCACCGTCGTCGTGACCGCCGCGAGCACGCCGAGATCGACGCTGTCGGCGCGCGCCTGCACCGACAGCGTGTCAGGCAACTGCCGTTGGGCGACCGGCACGAGCGCGAGGTCGAGCGGCAAGTGCGCGGCGACATTCAGGACCTGTTGTCCCGACCGCCACAGGTGCACCTCACCGTTCAGGCGGCGGCCGCGATAATCGATGATCCCGTCCATGAACGGCGCGCGGAACGAGCCAAACGAGGCGTTCGAGAAAGCGAACGACCCGCTGTATACGGGATCCGCGCGCGTGCCTGCGGCGGCGACCGTGGCCGTGACTGCACCCGCGACCCCCAGCGTGTCGCTCTGCAGTAGCGCGTAAATGCCGGTGAGCGGGAAACTGTCCAGCCCCACGTGGGCGTTGATCGGGCCCCGGCTCGGCAGATCACCACTCAGCGTGAGACGACCTGCACCGGCGGAATTCTTCAATGCCGCTGCGTCCACGTGCAGGACGGAATCGCCGAACGCGAGTGCCGTGGGACGCTCGAGGAACCACACGCCGCTCGGTACCAGCACGGCGAGCGAGTCCACGACCGCGTACTGGGTGCCATGACCGCCCGGGCGCGCGTAGCGGCCGCCGGCCAGGAACGCCCCGAGATCGCCGACGCGCGAGCGTGCAAACCAGGTGAGCGAGTCGCGCGTCCCGCGGGCATGGGCGGCGGCCGCGCCGAACCCGAATCGCCCGTACCCGACCGAGTCCATGTTCGCCGCGACGTCGAACTCCGGGACGGGTCCGGGCTGGTAGGCGATCGTGCCTTCGCCCTTCGGCAGCCGCCATCCGCGCCACCGCAGGCCCAGGACGTGCGCGTCGCCGCCGATGGAGAGCGAGTCGAGCGCGCCATCGAGAGTTACCTGCCCCTGGGCCGATCCCTTCAGTTTGTCTTCGCTCGACGCGCTTGCCGAGCCTGCGCCGGCGAACCAGGTCATCAGGGAATCGAGCACGCTGAGGCTGTCGGCGTCGAACTCGAGCGTCAGCGTCCCGTGGTCGGGACGTCGCCATCCGAGCGAGCCGCGGCCGCTGGTCAGCAAACCGGGCTGCTGCAGCCGTAACGAGTCCACGATCAGCTTGCCCTCGGCGAACCGCACCTTGGTCGCGCCGCTGTCGATGATCGTACCGGCGAACAGCGACGGGGCCAGCAGGACCGACAGCTCACCGGTCGGCTTGGTGACGCTGTCCGCCGCGACACCGCCGGTGGCCGTGAACGTCAGCCGCGACGGCGGCGCGCTGCCGCGGGTGAGCCAGCGCTGGAGGTTGAGATCCTGTGCGTGCAGCGTGAATCCACGAGCGCCGAAACCCGGATGCACGTCGCGCGCACCGAGCAGCAGCATCCCATCGCCGCGCATGGCTCCGCCGCCTCCCACCATCGCGAGATCGGCATGCGTCTCGACGCCGGTGAGGTCGCCGTTCATGCGGATCGTTCCGGCCAGCGTGCCCCGCAACGGGAATGCAGCGATCCGGCCGGTCAGGCCGTCGAGCGACAGCGAATCGGCGCGCACATCGACGAACATGCCCAAGACGTCGGTGCGGAAATCGAGCCCCACGACGCCGCGCAGCAGGCTGGCGTTTCTATCGCCGTCGTGATGTCGTAACGTGCCGCTGAACATCGCATTCTTGAGTGTGCCGGTGAGCGTGCCCGACGCGTCGAGCTCGCCCTGAAGATCGAAACCCGGGACGAGCCGACGCACGGTGCCGATATCGATGCGGCCCGTCTCGACCGCAAACGGCTGAAACGCGAGGTCTTTGCCGGCAACGCTGATTTCGCCCTTCCCGAAGATTTGCGACTCCGGCCAGCCGGGCACGAGCGAGTCACGGAACGACCACTCCGTCTCGATCTTCAGCGCGCTCATCGGCCCGTCCACGGTCGTCCGGCCGGTCAGGCGGCCATAGAACGGCAGCGAGTCGATGTAGACACGGGCGAAATCGAGGGACAGCTCACGCGCGACCAGATCGCCCTGGCGCAGTGCGACGAGTCCCGAGTCGGCGGCGCTGAACGCATTGACGTGTCCGATGAGGCGTCCCTGACCGAATGACAGGTCGAGCGGCTGCAGCTGAATCTCGAGCACGCGCCCGCCGTGCGAGGCGAGTGTCACCCCGCCGTGCAGCACCGCGTGCTCGGGAAACCGCGGGTCGAGGAACCGGATGTCGGTCAGCGTCGCGGAGTCCGCCTGCATCACGAGGTTCCAGAGCAGCGTGTCGCGCGGCCATTGCACCGTGCCGCGGGCGCGGAACTGCGTGGCCGGGAAGCGCACGCGCGACAGATCCACGTCAAGCGTGCGGCCGTCGATCGTCAGGCGGCCCACGACGTCGGCGATCGAGAGCTTGGGATCGGTGCTCTCGGTCGCGAGCCGGAGCACGTCGATGCGGATGCCCTTCTCGCGCGGCGCCTGGATGCGCATCGCGGCCAGCCGGGCGTTGAGATGCTCGAAGCGCCGGACGCGGTAGCGTCCGTCTTCGCCCGAAAACTCGATCTCTTCGTTGGCGCTCGAGATTTGACCGTGCTTTTGCAGCCGCAGTGTCAGTGAACCATCCTGGATCTGGACGTTGCGCAACAGAATGAGCGAGCGCGGGCCGGCGGGGCCGAGCGGCTTCACCGTGACGGTGTCTTTTTCGCCGAGCCGCAGCAGCTCGTCGAAGTTCGTCTTGCCGTTGGCGTGCTGTACGATGTTGATGATCGGACGCTCGAGCCGCACTTCCATGAACACCACGCGGCCCGCCGCGAAGTCGATGGGGTTGTACCCCAGCTCCGCACGCGGCAGCCAGGCGACCAGCGTCGAATCGGGATCGAGCAGCCGGACGTCGGTGAGCACCACGCCGGTGAGCAGCGACCCGCGCACCTCTCCTACTTCGATCGAGCCGTTGACTGCGCCTTCGACCACCGAGCTGGCCACGCGCGCGAGCAGCGTGCGGCCCGCGTGCGTACCGACGAGCGCATTCAGCGCGCCGAGGAAGCAGGCGAGCAGGCCGACCAGAGTCCAGAGCGCGACACCGAGGGAGCGACGCATCTAGAAGGCCTGGCCCACGGCGAACTGGATGACGACCTTTTGCCAGAACGACTTTTGGGCGCGCAGCGGCGGATACGATGGCCGGATGTTCGTCACCGTGCCGGCGGTATCGTCGACGTAGAGCAGTGGACCGCGCTCCGCCGGGTAGCCGTTGTACGCCGCGTCGATCCGCACCGGTCCCAGCGGTGTGGCAAACCGCACCCCCGCACCGGGCGTGACCCGCATCCCGCGAATGGAGACGAGCTCTTCGCCCCGCTCCCACACCTGTCCAGCGTCCACAAACAGCCCCAGCCGCATGCGCTGCGGGAGGATGGGCGAGGGAATGCGCAGCTCGGCATTCAGGATGATCGCGGTGTTGCCGCCGGTGGGCGCGGCGGTGACGCCGCGAAACACCTTCTCACCCGCCTGCACGGTGGCGACTGAATCGATCGCGCCCCTGCTCAAGGTGTCGTGGATAACGTACACGCGCGGTCCCATCTCGTTGCGCCCGTAGCCGCGCACGGAATTCGGCCCGCCGCCGTAAAACCGCTGATCCGGCGGCACATACGCAACGGTCTGCCCGCTGAGCTGAATGTTGCGCGGCAAGATCGTCCCGCCACGCACGCGCCAGGCGAATACGCTGCGCCGGCCGATCGGGTAGTACTTCGCGACTTCGACCTCGGCCCGGTTGAATTCGTACGGGATCTGCGAGCCGACGAGGCGGGAGGAGTGCAGCACCGTCGCGGTAGTGATGCTGCCCTCGGACGGGTCGAGAATGTTGTCGACGCGATCGCGCACCGCCGTGAGCGTCACCGCGCCGAACCGCCGCCGGTCGCGGAGGAATTTGCGGCTCGTCTCATCGCAGAGCCGGAACAGGCTGCAGAAGATCCCGTCCGCCGCGAGTGTTCGTCCGACGGTATACGAGTATCCCAGTGTGACGGGAACCCGCCCGCGGGTGTTCAACGTCAGATCGGCGTTTCCTCCAATCGCCTCGCGCGTGTAGATCCCGAACTCGGAGCGCCGCTCCGCGACGAAACCCACAGTCGCGACGTGGGAGCGGGAGAGAAACGCCGGCTGCCTGAGCGTAATGCCGAACGTGTAGTTGAGCGTGTCGAACGTCCACGTGCCGGCGAACGGATTACAGAGCTGATCCAATCCTGTCGTCTGCGTGGGCGTTCCCGCTCCCAGTTTCGACACCCGCGCCGAGAGATCGAGGCTGCGCGCGCCGCCCAAAAAGTCGTGCGCCGTCCAGCCGCTTTGCACGCGGAAGCACTCCACCGTGCCGTACCCGAAGCCGGTGCGCACCTGGTGCGCCGGACCTTCCTGCACCTGGATGAGCGTACGCACCGTCGAGTCGCGCCGGACCGATTCCTGCGGCAGCACGGAATCCAGCAGCACGACGTTGACCGAGCTGAACACGCCCATGCCGTAGAGATCGCGCTGCGTCTGGTACAGCGCGTCCTGCTTGTACCCGGCGCCCGGCCGCACCGACATGACGCGCCGCACCGTCCCGGTGTCCACCTCGCGGAGGCCGTGGATGATGACCTCGCCGATGCGCATGCGCGGACCTGGCTGCGCATCCAGCTCGACTTCCGCCTTTAGGATTCCCGCTTCAGAATCGAAGTTTCGCAGCACGTCGGCGTAGGGATAGCCGCTGTTGCGCAGCCGTCCGACGATCGTGTCCGCCGACGCCTGCATGAGGAAACGATTGAAGGGATCACCGACCTGGAGTGGTAGCTCGCGCTTCAGCTTCTCGACGTTGAAAACCCCGTCCAGGCCCATCACGTCGAGCCGCGCCACCCGAACCGGCTCGCCTTCGTGAATCCGGAACGTGACGTACACGTCGCGGGAGGTGCGCCGCACCGACGTGTCCACCACGGCGTTCATGTACCCGCTTTGCCGATAGAGGAGAATGAGACGGACGACGTCGCGGCGGAATTCGATTTCGTTGAAATAGCGCTTCTCACCGAGTCCCAACCAGCGAACGATGCCGTATCGAGCCCAGGCGCTCGATTTGGTCGTGGCGATCGCGCTCTCGAGCGCGTAGTCGTCGAGCGCTCGGTTACCGACGAACGACAGACCCCGAACCACCCGCTCCTGTTCTTGAGCGGCGAGGACGGTTGTCGCTACCAGGGCGGCGAGCAACAGGCAGGGTATGACGCGCAATTGACGTAGTTTGCCGATCTTTGCTATGTTGCGACACTTGCTCCGCACTGTCAACCTTTTCGACACCGCGAAGAGCGTCCTGTTCCTGTGTTTTCTCGCCGCCTGCCATGGTCAGTCGGGCGGCGCAGATCAGGCCCGGGGACTCGTCTACTACGAAACCTACGATCCACGCTCGCTCGACCCGGCACTCTCCACTGACGTGCCGACGGGCGAGATGGTGACGCTGCTGTTCGACGGACTCACCCAGTTCGAGCCCGACGGCCGGCTCCTGCCCGGCCTATCCGACCGCTGGACGACCGATGGCAAAGGGCAGCGGTACGTCTTCCATCTCCGCCCCGGCGTCAGCTTTCACGACGGGCGACCCCTCATCGCCGGGGATGTTAAACGCTCCTATGTGCGCGTCCTGAATCCCGCGACACACGGCGGGCGGGTGTGGCCGCTGCTGCCCATCGCGGGCGCCGGCGACTTCGCGGACGGCCGCGCGCGCGACGTGCGCGGCATCGAGGTGCTGGGCGACACCGCCATCGCGTTCACGCTGACGGAACCGCTGGCGATTTTTCCGAAGTTCCTCGCGATGCCCGTCGCGGCGGTCGTGCCGTCGTCGGTAACGCCCGATTTCGGCCAACGGCCCGTCGGCACCGGACCGTGGCGCTTTGTCGCGTGGGAGCACGACGACTACCTGCGGTTCGCCAGGAATCCGAATTACTGGGGTGGAGCACCCCGGAGTGAATCCCTCACCGTTCGGATCATTCCCGAGGCGCTCACGCGGGCGGCTGAGTTTCTGTCGGGCCGGATCTCGGTCGTCGAGGTCCCGTTCGGCGAGACGAAGAAATGGGAGCAGGAGCATCCGGACTGGCTGAAGCGCAAGCCGGCGCTCCGCCCGATCTATGTGCCGCTGAACAACCGGCGCGGCCCGTTGCGCGATCCGCGCGTCCGCCAGGCGATCAATCACGCCGTGAACGTCCCCGAAATCCTGCGCACGGTGTGGAATGGCCGCGGCGCCCTGGCCGCGGGTTCGATTCCACCAACGCTGGGCGGCAGTGATCGCTCGCGCCGGCCCTACAGCTACGACACGACCGAAGCCCGGCGCCTGCTGCGCGCGGCCGGATACCCTAGCGGATTTTCGGTGCAGCTCTGGCGCTCCGGCACGAACGTGGAGATGGGGCGTGTCGCGCAGGCGATCCAGTCGCAGCTTGCCGCCGTGGGGATCAGGGTGGAGATCGTGTCGCGCGACGCGTCGAGCATGCGCGAGGCGGTGCGCAAGGGTGACACCGACATGGCCATCACGGACTGGTGGGCCGACTATCCCGACGCCGACAACTTCCTCTACCCGCTGTTTCACAGCGCCAGCTTTGGCCCCGGCGGCAACTATGCCTTCTACAGCGATCGCGTCACGGACTCGCTGATCGTGCTGGCGCGCCGCACCGTCGACCAGTCGGCGCGCGAGGCGCTGTACGCCCGAATCGACAATCGCATCTTTGAAGCCGCGCCCTGGCTCTATCTCTGGTTTGCAGTGGACCTCTGGGCGGAACACCCCTCCATCGAGGGGTGGGATGTTCCGGTGATCTTCAACGGCCAGCGCTGGACCAAGGTTCATGTTGCGGCTCGTCGGTAGGCGGCTGCTCGCGACGATCCCCACGCTGTTCGGTGTTCTCGTCGTCGCTTTTCTCCTGCTGAACGTCGTCCCCGGCGATCCCGTCGCCGAGATGGTGGGTGAGCGCGCCGATTCCGCGACGATCGCGCGCCTGCGCGCCGAGCTGCATCTCGACGAGCCAATGCATGTGCAATTCGGGCACTATCTGTGGGGCGTCGTGCGTGGCGATCTGGGCCGGTCCTACATCACGCAGCGCCCGGTGCTCGGCGATCTCGCCGAACGCTTTCCCAAGACGCTGCAGCTCGCGGGCGCCGCCATGCTGCTCGCGGTGACCTGCGGCATCACCCTTGGCGTCCTCGCGGCGATCCGGCCCGGCGGCTGGATCGATCGCTTCAGCATGCTCATCGCGTACGTCGGCGTCTCGTTCCCGGTCTACTGGGTGGGGCTCTTGCTGATCTTGCTCTTCGCGGTGGCGCTACG
>WNGG01005486.1_pt1 | contig 24532 bp, 22 predicted proteins | sample 5400661 | NCBI WGS metagenome assembly WNGG01 (sample SAMN13153372, study PRJNA577476) | soil metagenome | isolation source: 100 cm soil or saprolite under Garry oak tree replicate 1 | place: USA:California | collected 2016-06-15
TAGAAGGCTGGTGCTCTATCCGGTTGAGCTACGGGCAGTCCCGGTGAGGCAGACCTGGTCGGGGTGAGAGGATTTGAACCTCTGACATCTTGCTCCCAAAGCAAGCGCGCTACCAGGCTGCGCCACACCCCGAAAAAGGCGGCAAATGATACTCTTAGCGCATGTTTTGGGCAACGCGATTGGCTTGCGACAGGGGGTCTTTTCTGCTACAAAGAGCGCCTTTCTTTTTTATCAGGCCGCGCAAAAAATAATGGCCGTAGAGCTCACCCGAAAAAGTTTCACGCCCTACGCCGCAAAAAAGGGCGAGGAGTACATGAACGCCCATCAGCGCAGGCATTTCCGCAGGATCCTGGAAGCGCTCAAGTCGGAGCTGTCGCAGGAGATCGACCGCACGGTCCACACCATGCAGGACGAGGCGACGGTGTTCGCCGATCCAAACGACCGCGCCAGCCAGGAGTCCGACATGGCGCTCGAGCTGCGCAACCGCGACCGCGAGAGAAAACTCATCAAGAAGATCGACGAGACCATCGCCAGGATCGACGCCAACGAATACGGCTACTGCGAGAGCTGCGGCGTCGAGATCGGGCTGAAGCGGCTGGAAGCCCGGCCCACGGCGACGCTGTGCATCGACTGCAAGACGCTCGACGAGCTGCGCGAGCGCCAGGTCGCCAAGTAAGCAAAGCTAGCCGTTCGTCTTTGCGGTTTCCTGCGGGCTGATCGCCTTCATGGAAAGGCGCACGCGGCCCTTGTCGTCGGCTTCCAGCACTTTGACCTTCACCGTCTGGCCTTCCTTCAGGTGATCTGACACGGTGTTGACGCGCTCGTGGCTGATCTGCGAGATGTGCAGCAGGCCGTCGCGCCCCGGCAGCAGCTGCACGATGGCGCCGAAGTCGAGCAGCCTGAGCACCGTGCCCTCGTAGATCTTGCCGACCTCGACGTCGGCGGTGAGTTCCTGGATGCGCTTCTTCGCCGCCTCGCCGCCCTCGGCCGAGACGCAGGCGATCGCGATGGTGCCGTCGTCCTCGATCTCGATGGTGGTGCCGGTCTCTTCCTGGATGCCGCGGATCACGACGCCGCCCTTGCCGATGACGTCGCGGATCTTGTCCGGGTTGATCTTCATCTTGATGATGCGCGGCGCGAAGCTCGAGAGCTCGGCGCGCGAGCCTTCGATCGCCTGCTTCATGATCTGCAGGATCATCAAGCGGGCCTCGCGCGCCTGGTCGAGCGCCACTTTCATGATGCCCTGGTTGATCGACTCGATCTTCAGGTCCATCTGCAGCGCCGTCACGCCCTTCTCGGTGCCCGCGACCTTGAAGTCCATGTCGCCCAGGTGGTCCTCGTCGCCGAGGATGTCCGAGAGCACGGCGAAGCGGTTGCCCTCCTTGATCAGGCCCATCGCGATGCCGGCGACGTGCGCCTTGACCGGCACGCCGGCGTCCATCAACGCGAGACTGCCGCCGCACACCGAGGCCATCGACGAAGAGCCGTTGGATTCCGTGATCTCGGAAACTACGCGGATCGAGTAGCCGAATTCCTCGGCCGTCGGCAGCAGGCCGACCAGCGCGCGCTTGGCAAGCCGGCCGTGGCCGATCTCGCGGCGCTTCGACGGTCCCATGCGGCCGGTCTCGCCGGTGGCGTAAGGCGGCATGTTGTAGTGCATCATGAAACGCTCGCGGTACTCGCCCGCCAGCGCGTCGATGATCTGCTCGTCGCGCCCGGTGCCGAGGGTCACGGTTACGAGCGCCTGCGTCTCCCCCCGCGTGAACAAAGCGGAGCCGTGAGTCCGGGGCAGCACGCCGACGCGCACGCTCACCGGCCGCACGGTGCGCGTGTCGCGGCCGTCGATGCGCGGCTCGCCGTCAAGTATCTGGCCGCGCACGATGGATGACTCGAGCGCGAAGCAGATCTCCTTGGCGACATTGGCGTTGGGCCCGCCTTCTCGGCTGACGCCAATGGCCTCGAACACGCGCTTCCAGATCGCATCGATCGCCTCCGAGCGCGCCTTCTTCTGCTTGATGCGAAACGCCTCGCGCAGCTCGGTCTCGGCAAGCTCCTTGATGCGCGCGATCAGCTCGTCGTTCTTCGGCGGCGCCTGCCAGTCCCAGGCCGGCTTGGCAGCCGTCTCAGCGAGCTCGTGGATCGCCTGGATCGCGGTCTGCATCTGCTGGTGGCCGAACATCACCGCGCCGAGCATCTTCTCCTCGTCCAGCTCGAGCGCCTCGGATTCGACCATCAGCACCCCCTGCTCCGTGCCGGCGACGACCAGATTCAGCTTCGACTCCTTCAGCTGGGTGAGGGTCGGGTTGAGGACGTAGCTGCCGTCGACGTAGCCGACGCGGCAGGCGCCGATCGGGCCGTTGAAGGGGATGCCCGAGAGCGTGAGCGCCGCCGATACCGCCAGCATCGCCGCAATGTCGGAATCGACCTCGGGGTTCAGCGACATCACCGTGGCGACGACCTGAACCTCGTTGTAGAAGCTATCGGGGAACAGCGGCCGGATCGGCCGGTCGATGAGCCGCGAGGTAAGGGTCTCCTTTTCCGATGGGCGCCCTTCGCGCTTGAAGAAGCCCCCCGGGATCTTGCCCGCGGCGTAGGTTTTCTCGACGTAATCGACGGTCAACGGGAACCAGTCCTGCCCGAGCTTCGGTTGCTTCGATGCGACCACGGTCGCGAGCACCACGGTGTCGTCCATGGTGCAGACCACGGCGCCATGGGCCTGCCGCGCGATCTCGCCGGTTTCGAGGGTGACCTGGTGGTTGCCGTAGGGGAAAGTCTTCTTGGTCGGGTTCAAGGGATCTCCTCAGTCAGGTACGCACGAGCAAAGACGCTCACCGGGAACGCGAGCGCTCATGCTGCGGCATCGGGAGTTATTTGCGCAGGCTGAGCCGCTCGATCAGGGCGCGGTACTTGTCCGCGTCCTTGCGCTTCAGGTAATCGAGCAGCTTGCGACGCTGGCTCACCATAACGAGCAGTCCGCGCCGGGAGTGAAAATCCTTGACGTGCGTCTTGAAGTGCTCGGCGAGGCCGTTGATGCGCTCGGTGAGGAGCGCGATCTGCACTTCAGGCGAGCCGGTGTCTTTGCCGGAACGCTGGTACTGCTTGACGACTTGCGACTTCTGTACCACCTGCAATGCCATTCGGCTCTCTCTCTCGATGTAAGCGCGCGATTCTAACCGAAGCGCTGTTCCGGTCACAAGGTTTATCGATGTTTTTCAGCCGCTTGTGTAAGCCTCAGGGGCCGTAGCACGCCCTCCTCGGCCCGGCCGAGGCCGATCAGCGCGCCGTCGGCCGTGTACAGCGCCGATACGCCTTCCTGCAGGCCGCTGATTTTCAATGCCTGCCCATTGCGCAAGCGCAGCTCCAGCGCGGCGTCGAGCTCGACTCGCGGCAGATCGGCAAGCAGCTTGTCCATCGGCAGCAACCGCCCCTGACGCTGCGTTTCATTCAACCTGGCAATCTCGTCCAGGGTCGCTGCTTCCTCGATCAGAAAGCGGCCCGAGGCAGTACGGCGCAAGGCCGCGAGGTGCGCCCCGGTGCCAAGCGCTGCGCCGATATCCTCGGCGAGAGCGCGGATGTAGGTGCCTTTGCTGCAGCGGACGCGCAGCTCGAGAAGCGGGGGGTGAAAGCCCGTGCTCTCGAGCTCGAAAATCTCGACCCGCCGGCGGCAGCGCTCCACCGTCTCGCCGCGCCGCGCCAGCTTGTAGAGCGGCACCCCGTCGCGCTTCAGCGCCGAGTGCATCGGCGGTAGCTGCTCGATCTCTCCTCGGAATCTTTCCAGGACCGCGACTATCTGTTCATTTGACACGTGAACAATTTTTGTTTCCAGGACCGCGCCTTCGGCATCGCCCGTCGAGGTGGTCTCGCCGAGCTTGAGCGTGGCGCGATATTCCTTGTCGGACTCGAGCAGCAGGCCGGCGAATTTGGTCGCCTCGCCGAACAGAATCACCAACAGCCCCGAAGCGAGCGGGTCGAGCGTGCCGGCGTGGCCCGCCTTGCGCGCGCCAAGAAGTCTCTTTAGCTGCTGCAGAACAGCGTTCGAGCTCAGCCCGACCGGCTTGTCGACGAGCAGCGCGCTATCGGTCACTTCTTCAGGACGCTGTCGATCAGGCGCGAGAGGCGGTCGCCGCGCTCAACCGATTCGTCGTATTCGAAGCGCAGCTCGGGCGTGGTGTAGAGCTTGATGCGCTTCGCCAGCTGCGAGCGGAGAAATCCCGCGGCGCGACGCAGGCCATGCAGCGTGTCTTCGAGCTGGTGTTTCTCCAAGAGCGTGAAAAACACCTTGGCGTGGGAGAAATCGGGCGACACGTCTACCGACGTGATCGTGACCATCCCTACCCTGGGATCGCGCAGCTCACGCGCGAGGAGCTCCGAGAGCTCACGCTGGAGCTGGTCGCCCAGCTTCTGGGGACGTCCCTGACCCCGCTTCACAGCGTCCTTGCCACCTCGACGGTTTCGAAGACCTCAAACTGGTCTTTTTCCTTGAGGTCGGTGAAGTTCTTCAGCGACATGCCGCACTCGAAGCCGGCCTTGACCTCGCGCACGTCGTCCTTGAAGCGCTTCAGCGAGTCGATATCGCCCGTGTGGATCACCACGTTGTCGCGCAGCACGCGAACCTGGGCGCTGCGCTTGACCATGCCGTCCAGCACGTAGCAGCCGGCGACGGTCCCGACCTTCGAGATGCGGAACACCTGGCGCACCTCTGCCATGCCGACGACCGATTCCTTCCGCTCCGGAGCCAGCATGCCGGACAAGGCGGCCTTGATCTCGTCCACCGCCTCGTAAATGATGTTGTAGTAGCGCACCTGGATGCCGCTCGATTCCGCCAGCTTGCGCGCCGCGGCATCGGCGCGGGTGTTGAAGCCGATGATCACGGCACGCGATGCCATCGCCAGGTTTACGTCGGACTCGGTGATGCCGCCGACGCCGGCGTGCACCACGCTCACCTTGACTTCGTCGGTTGCCAGCCGCGTCAGCGCGTGCACCAGCGCTTCCTGCGAGCCCTGGACGTCGGACTTGATGACCAGCGTGAGCACCTTCTTCTCGCCTTCGCCCATCTGCTCGAACATGTTCTCGAGCTTGGCGGCCTGCTGCCTGGAGAGCTTGACGTCGCGGAATTTTCCCTGGCGGAACAGCGCGATCTCGCGCGCCTTGCGCTCGTCCGAGAGAACCATCACCTCCTCGCCTGCGGCGGGCACTTCGGACAGTCCTTGCACCTCCACGGGGATCGACGGCCCGGCGGCTTGCACCGGCTTGCCGGCCTCGTCGAGCATCGCACGCACCCGGCCCTGCACCGCACCTGCAAGCACGATGTCGCCGCGATGCAGCGTTCCCGACTGCACCAGAATGGTCGCCACGGGACCGCGCCCCTTGTCGAGCCGCGCCTCGATCACCACGCCCTTCGCCGGCCCGTCGGTGGGCGCCTTCAGCTCGAGCACCTCCGCCTGCAGCAGCAACTGCTCGAGGAGCGCATCCACGCCCTGCCCTGTCTTCGCAGACACCGGCACGATCGGGGAATCACCGCCGTATTCCTCGGGAACCACGCCGTGGGCGAGCAGCTCCTGCTTCACCTTGTCCGCATTCGCCTCGTGCTTGTCGATCTTGTTGATCGCCACCACCAGCGGCACCTCGGCCGCCTTGGCGTGGTTGATCGCTTCCACGGTCTGAGGCATGACGCCGTCGTCCGCGGCGACTACCAGCACAACGATGTCCGTGACTTTGGCGCCGCGCGCACGCATCGCCGTGAACGCTTCGTGGCCGGGCGTGTCGAGGAAGGTCACCACGCCGCGCGCCGTCTCGACGTGATAAGCCCCGATGTGCTGCGTGATCCCGCCTGCCTCGCCGGCCGCGACTTTGGTGCGCCGGATGTAATCGAGCAGCGAAGTCTTGCCGTGGTCGACGTGGCCCATCACCGTCACCACCGGGGGACGCGTCTTCGCCTCGACCGAAGTCGCAGCCGGCTCCTCGGCCTCGCTCAGGTAAGCCTCGGGATCGTCCAGCTTCGCGGGCTTCGCCTTGTGGCCCATCTCCTCGACCACGATCATCCCGGTTTCCTGATCAAGCACCTGGTTGATCGTCGCCATGGTGCCAAGCTTCATCAGCACCTTGATCACCTCGGCGGCCTTGACCGACATGCGATGCGCCAGCTCGCCGACCGTGATCGACTCGGGAACCGCGACCTCGCGCACCAGCGGCTCGGCCGGCTGCGCAGCGCTCGCCTGTTCCGCGCCGCCCGGAACTCCCCGGTGGCGGCCACCTCCTCGGCCGTGCCAGCCGCCAACGCCGCCACCGGCGTCGCCACGCGTCTTGATCTGGCGGCGGCGCACCGAATCGTCACGCAGCACCGTGGTCGGCTTCGCCTTCTTCGGCTTCCTGCCGCCCTTCGCTTCGTCCGCTTTCGCCTTGGGAGCGTGCAGCGTGGTCGCGGCCGCGCCTGCCGGGGTCGATACGCTCGCGGCGGCCTTCTGCTCGGCTTCCTTCTGTTCGGCTTCCTTGCGCTCGCGCTCCTGCTTGTCGCGCAGCTCCGCGGCCTGGAGCTCGGCGAGTTGCTGCTCGCGGCGCGCTTCCTCCTCGCGCAGCACCAGTTCCTTTTCGTTGACCGCCTGCGCCAGTAGCGCCGGGGGCGCCTCGGCCGCCACCGCCGCGGCGGTGACTTCGGCCGGGTCACGCTTCACGAACACGCGCTTTTTGCGCACTTCGACCTGCACGGTGCGGTATTTGCCCGTCGCGTCGGTCTTGCGGATCTCGCTCGTCTGCTTGCGTGTGAGCGTGATCTTGTTCTTCGTCTCGGCCGAACCATGCGTCTTGCGCAGGTATTCGAGCAGGCGCGATTTGTCCTGCTCGCTGAGCGAATCTTCGGGAACGCGTTTCTCAACCCCCGCGGCGCGCAACTGCTCGAGCAGTACCGACGGCGGCACTTTCAGCTCGCTCGCGAATTGGGCAACGCTGGTGTGCGCCACGTTACGCGGCCTCCTTGCTGCTGTCCACGAACCAGTGGGCGCGGGCCGCCATGATCAGCTTCTTGGCCTTTTCCTCGTCCATTGCAGTCAATTCCGACAACTCGTCGACGGCGAGGTCGGCGAGATCGTCGCGCGTCTTGATGCCGCCCTCGGCGAGCTTGGCCGCGAGCTGCGTATCCATGCCCTCGAGCTTCAGGAGCTCGGGATCGACGCCCTCGACCTTCTCCTCATTGGCGATCGCCGCCACCAGCAGCGCGTTGCGCGCGCGCGTGCGCAGCTCGTTGACCGTGCCTTCGTCGAAGGACTCGATCTCGTTCAACTCGTTGATCGGCACGTAGGCGATTTCCTCGAGGGTCGAGAAGCCTTCCTGGATCAGGATGTCGGCGACCTCTTCGTCGACGTCGAGCTTCTCCATGAAGTGGCTCTTGATGCGGCCGCTCTCCTCCTGCTGCTTCTTGGTCGACTCTTCCTCGGTCATCAGGTTGATCTGCCAGCCGGTCAGCTCGGAGGCGAGGCGCACATTCTGGCCGCTACGGCCAATCGCGATCGCGAGATTTTGCTCGTCCACCACCACGTCCATTGCGTGCTTCTCTTCGTCCACCAGGATCGAGCTGACCTCGGCGGGAGCCAGCGCACCGATGACGAACTGCGCGGGGTCCGCCGCCCACAGCACGATGTCTACGCGCTCGCCCGCGAGTTCCTGCGTGACGGCCTGGACGCGCGAGCCGCGCATGCCGACGCAGGTGCCGATCGGGTCGATGCGCTTGTCGTTGGTGAACACCGCGATCTTGGCTCGGACGCCGGGGTCGCGCGCGGCCGACTTGATCTCGAGCAGCCCCTCCTCGATCTCCGGCACTTCGAGCTCGAACAGCTTCATGATGAACTGCGGCGCGGTGCGCGACAGGATGAGCTGCGGCCCGCGCGCCTGGCGGTCGATCTTCATCACCCAGGCGCGCACCCGGTCGCCCACCCGGAGGTTCTCCTTCGGGATCATGTGCTCGCGCGGCAAAAGCGCTTCCAGGCGGCCCGACTCGATGATCGCGTTGCCGCGCTCCATGCGCTTCACGGTCCCGGTCACCAGCTCGTCGCCGCGCGACAGGAAGTCGTTCAGGATCTGCTCGCGCTCGGCATCGCGGATGCGCTGCAGGATCACCTGCTTGGCGGTCTGCGCGCCGATGCGGCCGAACTCGATCGGCTCGAGCGGCTCCTCGATGAAGTCCTCGAGCTTGACGTCGGCCTTGCGCTTCTGCGCCTCGCTGAGCGCGATCTGCGCCGGCGGCGACTCGATCGCCTCGTCGGGCACCACCTTCCAGCGGCGGAACGACTCGTACGCGCCGGTGTTGCGGTCGACCTGCACGCGCACGTCGATGTCCTCGGAGTATTTTTTCTTGGTCGCCGAAGCGAGCGCCATTTCCAGCGCGCCGAAGACGATGTCCCGCGGCACGTTCTTCTCCCGCGCGAGCACGTCCACCAGCATCACCAGTTCACGATTTCCTGCCGCTATCGCATTCGCTGCCGCCACGAGATCCTCACAATTCAGGTATCAGCTTCGCCCGATCGACGTCTTCGAGCGCCAGCCGCACTGTCTGTCCTTCCAGCTCCATGTTCACCAGCCCCGCCTCGGCGCCGCGCAGCACGCCGACAAACCTGCGCCGGCCGGTCGCGTCGGGCGTTCTCATCCGCACCTCGGCTTTGTGCCCCGAGAAACGGGCGAAGTCGCCCGCCTTGCGCAGGCGACGGTCCAGGCCCGGCGAGGAAACCTCCAGGCGCTCATAATCGATTCCCTCGACCTCCAGCACCCGCGTGAGCTGGCGGCTTACCGCCGCGCAGTCCTCGAGGCCCACGCCGCCGGGTTTGTCGATAAACAGGCGCAGCAACCGCCCGCCGTTCGACGCTTGCGCGTCGACGAGCTCGAAGCCCATCCCGGCCACCACCGGCTCCACTACCGAATCGATCCCGGCCATTTGCGGCTTTCCCGGCGCTGCAAACAAAAAATGGGCCGAAGCCCATCTTTGCGCGGTGCTACTAAAGCGTTTGAAGTTTAACAGTATTTCAGTGCCGCAACAACCTTTGCAGGGGTTGCGCAGCGAGCTCGCGCCAGCGCCCCGCCGGCAGATCGCGGGGCAGCTCCACCGGTCCGTAGCGAACGCGCATCAGGCGGCTGACGCGCGCGCCGACAGCTTCGAACAGCCGCCGCACTTCGCGATTGCGCCCTTCCCGCAGCACCACCCGGTACCAGCGGTTCGCTCCTTCGGCGCCTGCGCTTTTTTCCATGAATTCAATGGAAGTAAACGCCGCCAGACCATCCTCGAGCTGGACGCCCAGTTTGAGCTTTTCAAGTGCTTCAGGCCCGAGGCGCCCCTGAACGCGGGCCGCGTACTCGCGCTCGATCTCGTAGCGCGGATGCATGAGACGGTTGGCAAGCTCGCCGGAATCGGTGAATAGCAGCAGTCCGGAGCTGTTGATGTCGAGCCGGCCGACGGCTACCCAGCGCCCCGCGGGCAAACGCGAGAACACCGTCGGGCGCCCTGCGGGGTCGCTGCGGGTGACGAGCTCGCCGACCGGCTTGTGATAGAGGAGCACTCGCGGCGCCGATTTTGCGGGGAACCACGCCACGGGTTTGCCATCGACTGCAATTTCGTCACCCTCGGCAGCACGCTCGCCGAGCTTCGCTACCCTGCCATTGAGGGAGATCCGGCCCGCGGCGATCCAGTCTTCGATCTCGCGGCGAGAGCCGAGCCCGGCGGCGGCGAGCAGCTTCTGCAGCCGCTCGCCTGCCTTATTTTCCTCGCCTCGCTCAGCCGTCGGTGCCGGTGGCGGCTGCTTGCGGTTCGGAATCGGGCGCGCGGACGGCTGCTTCGGCAGGAATGGCCTCGAGCTGCAGGGTCTTGGCGATCTCTTCGAGCGGCGGCAGCTCCTCCAGCGAGCGCAAGCCCAGATCGTCGAGGAACTGGCGCGTGGTCGCGTACAGGGCCGGGCGGCCCGGCGTCTCGCGCTGGCCGACGACGTCGATCCAGCCGCGGTTTTCGAGCGCCTGGATGATCTGGCCCGAGACGCTGACGCCGCGCACGTCCTCGATGTCGCCGCGCGTGACCGGCTGGCGGTAGGCGATGATCGCGAGCGTTTCCATCACGGCACGCGAGTAGCGCGGCGCCTTGTCGGGAAACAGCCGGTCCAGATAGGGCTGGAGCTCGGGCCGGGTCTGGAAGCGCCAGCCGCTCGCCAAACTGACCAGTTCGACGGCGCGGCCTTTCCATTCCTCGGCGATCTCGGCAAGCAGCTGCCTGAGCGTTTCGGCGTTCACCTCGCCCTCGAACAGGCGCTTGAGCTCAAGCACGCCGAGCGGCTCCTGCGAGGCGAGCAGCGCCGCCTCGAGGATGCGCTTAGCTTCAGACGGGCTGTGCATACGCCAATTTTACGTAAATCGGCGCGAAGCATTCGGATTGTGTGATCTCGACCAGCAGCTCGCGCGCCAGCTCGAGCAGCGCGAGGAAGGTCACGACCAGCACCGCCGCTCATGTGGGCGCGAACCGAGAGCTCCTCGCGCGACACGTGGTGGTGTGCGGACAGGCGCGCGCGATGCAGCAGCCCCCGCCAGGCCTCGGCCAGGTCCTGCGGGTCGACGTCGGGAACGCGCTGCGCGATGGTCCTCTCGATCCACACCGAGATCGCGATCGCGTCGCGGCCTACCTGCGGCAACTCGTCAAGCGCCTGCGCGGCGCGCTTCATGCGCTCGTACTCGAGCAGCCTGCGCACCAGCTCCGCGCGCGGGTCTTCCTCGATTGGCTCGGCCAGTGGCGGCCTGGGCAGCAGCAGCCGCGATTTGATTTCCGTCAGCATGGCGGCCATCACCAGGTACTCGGCCGCAAGCTCGAGATTCTTCGCCCGCATGATCTCGACGTATTCCAGGTATTGGCGCGTCAGCGGCGCCATTGGAATATCCAGGATGTCGAGATTTTCCTTGCGAATCAGGTACAAGAGCAGGTCGAGGGGGCCTTCGAAGGCCTCCAGCACCACTTCGAGCGCGTCGGGCGGGATGTAGAGGTCGTGCGGCAGCTCGATGACCGGCTCGCCGTAGAGCCTGGCCATCATTGGGGGTAGGCGGGCTTCTTCGCCATCATGAAACCACCAAACCCATCGCTTCGCGCACCTCGCGCATGGTCTCGGCGGCGAGGCGCTTCGCCTTCTCGCAGCCATCGGCCACGATGTTCTTCACCAGCGTCGGGTCGTCGAGGTACGCCTGGGCGCGGCTGCGCATCGGCGCGAGCTCCGCGTTGATCGCCTCGATCACCGGCTGCTTGCATTCGAGGCAGCCGATGCCGGCCGTGGTGCAGCCCTTCTGCACCCATTTCTTCCGTTCATCGTCCGAGTACACCAGGTGGAGCGCCCAGACCGGGCATTTTTCGGGCGTGCCGGGATCGCTGCGCTTCACGCGCGCCGGGTCGGTCGGCATGGTCTTGATCTTCTTCGCCACCGACTCGGGCTCCTCGCGCAACGAGATGGTGTTGCCATAGGACTTCGACATCTTCTGGCCGTCGAGGCCCGGCATGCGCGGCGCTTCGGTCAGCAGTACCTCGGGCTCGACCAGGATCTTCTTGCCGCCGCCCTCCAGCCAGCCGTAGAGCCGCTCGCGGTCGCCGCGCGACAGGTTCTGCTGCCCGTCGAGCAGCGCCTGGCCCCGGGACAGCGAGCCGGCGTCGCCTTGCTCCAGGAACTTGGTGCGCAGCTCGTTCAGCAGGCGCGCTTTTTTGGTTCCCATTTTTTTCACCGCCGCCTTGGCCTTGTCCTCGAACCCCGGCTCGCGCCCGTAGAGGTGATTGAAGCGGCGCGCCACTTCGCGCGTGAACTCGACGTGCGGCACCTGGTCTTCGCCTACCGGGACATACTTGGCGCGGTAGATGAGGATGTCGGCCGACTGCAGCAGCGGGTAACCGAGGAAACCGTAGGTCGACAGATCGCGATCGCTGAGCTTCTCCTGCTGGTCCTTGTAGGTCGGTACGCGCTCCAGCCAGGCGAGCGGCACCATCATCGAGAGCAGCAGGTGCAGCTCGGCGTGCTCGGGCACCTGCGACTGGATGAAGAGCATCGCCTGCGCAGGGTCGACCCCCGCCGCGAGCCAGTCGATCACCATGTCCCAGCAACTCGCCTGCACGTCGCCGGGACTCTCGTAGTCGGTAGTGAGCGCGTGCCAGTCGGCGACGAAGAACAGGCACGGATACTCCGCCTGCAGGCGCACCCAGTTCTTCAGCACGCCATGGTAGTGGCCAAGGTGCAGGCCGCCGGTGGGCCGCATGCCCGACAGCACGCGCGTTTCATACATCGTCAAAACACCAATGCCCGGATGAGCGCATCGGAAGCGCCAACCAGCGGCTCCAGCACGAAGCTCAGCACGTTGGTCACCAGCAGGAGAAGCAGCAGCGGCAGCCCCCAGGGCTCGAGCTTGGCGTATTGCCAGGCGGCGCGGCTCGGCAGCAGGCTGGCGAGTATCCGGCCGCCGTCGAGCGGCAGGATCGGCAGCAGATTGAGGAACATGAACACCAGGTTGACGATAATCCCTGCCTGCGACATCAGGCCGAGCGGCTCGGAAAGCCCGCTCGCGGGCAGCAGCACCGACAATTTGAGGAGCAGCGCCCAGAGCAACGCCATCGCCAGATTCGCACCCGGTCCGGCGGCCGCGACCCAAGCCATGTGCTGCCGCGGCTTGCGCAGCGCCGAGTAGTTGACCGGAACCGGTTTTGCCCATCCAAAGAGAATTCCGGCGCCACCCAGCTGGGTGGTGGCAAAAAGCATCAACAGAGGAACAATGATGGTGCCGACGAAATCGATATGGCGCACCGGGTTGAGGCTGATGCGGCCCTGGGCGTGCGCCGTCATGTCGCCAAAATGCCGCGCCACGTAGCCATGCGCGGCCTCGTGCAGCGTGATCGCAAACAGCACCGGGAGGGCGTAGATGGCGACCGTCTGAACGAGGTGGTTGACGTCCATCTTGTTGCCGCGGATTTTATCAGACGGGTTCGACGGCGAACGGCGCGAGCGAGCCCTTGCCCTTACGCAGCACGAGCGGCGTTTCGGTAGTGAGATCGATCAGCGTGCTCGGCTCGACGCCGCACCAGCCGGCGTCGATGATGAGGTCCAAGTCGCGCTCGAGCCGCCGGCGGATTTCCTCTCCTTCGGCCAGCGGATGCGCATCGCCGGGAAGATGCAGCGTGGCGGAGAGCATCGGCTCGCCAAGCTCGGCCAGCAGCGCGTGCGCGACCGGGTGGCCCGGCACGCGCACGCCGATCGTTTTTCTGCGCGGATGCATCAGGCGCCGTGGCACGTGTCGTCGCGCCCGCAAGATGAAGGTGTAGCTGCCCGGCGTAACGCGCTTCAGCAGGCGATAGTGCACGTCGTCGACAATCGCGTAATTGCCTATCTCGGCCAGGTCGCGGCACATCAGAGTAAGGTGGTGGTGCTGGTCGATGCCGCGCACCCGGCGCAGCCGCTCGAGCGCCCGGGCATCGCCGAGATGGCAGCCCAGCGCATAGCAAGAATCGGTCGGATAGGCGATCAGTCCGCCTTGGCGCACGATATCCGCCGCCCGGCGCACCAGCCGTGCCTGCGGGTGCGTGGGATGAATGGAGAAGTACTGCGCCACTAGGCCAGGAACTCCTCGATCAGTCGGGCGACCGCTTCGGGTTGATCGTGATGCAGCATGTGGCCAGCCTGCTTCACGGTTTCGTGGCGCAGGTTCGGGAAAGCCGCGCGCCGCTCGGCCTGCTGCGCCGGATCCATCTTCATGCGCTTGAGCGTGTCGGACTCCGCAGCCTCCACCCAGAGGACCGGCGCGCTTACCTGCTGCCAGCACGCGCGCGCTTCCTCGTAGCGGTAGAGCAGCGGATTGATCACCTTGTGCGCGGGGTCGCTGCGCAGCACGACGCCCCCGCCCTCTTCCCGGCCCCAGTACTGCGCGAGGAACTGCGCGCGCTCCGCGGGCAGCCTCGGGTTGTTCTTGCGCAGCCGCTCCGCAAGCTCGGCAAAGCTCGCATAGGGGCGCAGCCGCGGCCGCTCATCCAGCTCATCCAGCCAGGCCTTATAGCGCCGCGGCGCCTGCTCCGGTCGCGTTGGCGGCAGGCCGAAGCCCTCGAGGTTGACGAGCTTGCCCACGCGCTCGGGCCGGATTCCGGCGTAAAGCGCGACCACGTTTCCCCCAAGGCTGTGCCCGACGAGATGGGCAGGCTTTTGTGGCTGGATTTCCTTCAACAGAAAGTCCAGGTCGGCGATGTAGTCGGGAAACCAATAGCAGTCGGACTTTCCCCACTCCGTCAGTCCATAACCGCGCCAGTCGGGGGCATAGACGTCCCAATCGCCGCGCAGCGCATCCACCAGAAACTGAAAGGAGGCCGAGACATCCATCCACCCATGGAAAAGCAAGACCTTCGGCGCGCCGGCGCGCGGCCAGCGGCGCACGTGGTAGCGCAGGCCGCGGATCTGCACGAACTGCGATTCGCTCCGCCTCATGTGAAGGGAAATACGACTTCCGGCACGCGCCCCGACACCAGGTCGGCGAGCGCCCTGCCCGAGCCGCAGGCGAGCGTCCATCCCAGGGTGCCGTGCCCGGTGTTGAGGAACAGATTGGCGAGGCGCGTGCGGCCGATCACCGGAACGTTGTTCGGCGTTGCCGGCCGCAGGCCGGTCCAGTTCTCCGCCACCGTCGCGGCGCCGAGCCGCGGAAACAGCTCCCGGACGCGCCGCGTGATCGCCGCGCAGCGCGCGGCATTGATGCTCGTGTCGTAGCCGGTGAGCTCTGCGGTGCCAGCGGCGCGCAGGCGCGCTCCCAGCCGCGAAATGACGATCTTGGCAGCCTCGTCGGTGAGGCTTACCGTCGGCGCGGCGGCTGCCTCGGCCGGGCCGAGCGGCAGCGTGATCGAGTAGCCCTTGAGCGGATAGACCGGAACGCGGATAGCCAAGGGAGACAGAAACAGCCGGCTGTAACTTCCGAGCGAAACGACATAGCCGTCGGCGGTGGCACGCTCCCCGCCCTGCAGGCGGATCGCGCTTACCCGCGCGCCCTGCGCCTCGATCGCCTCTACGATCGTGCCGTACCGAAATTTCACTGCGCGCTGCATGGCGAGGGCTGCCAGTTCGCGGGTGAAGCGGTGCGCGTCTCCCGATTCGTCTTTCGGGTCATAGACGCCGCCGCAGATCGCGACTCGCGAGCTGCCCAGCGCAGGCTCGAGAGCGATGCACTGCGCGGCTGATTTCACCTCTCGCCGGATGCCGAAGGGGCGCATCGCCTCGACATGCCGCGCCAGGGCCTCGAAATCGCCCCGGCTGGTCGCGAACTGTAGGATGCCGCGGGCCAGCTCGTCGTAGCGGATAGCGGTGCGGTTTCGCAAATCGCGCAGGCAATCGTGACTGTAAGCCGCCAGCGCGGCAAGCGTACGCGAGTGACGCTCGAAGCGGCCCGGCAGGCATTCGAGCAGGAAGCGCAGGCCCCATTCCCACTGCGCCCAGTCTGCGCGCGGGCGAAACAGCAGCGGCGCATCCTCGCGCCCGAGCCAGCGCAGGATCTGCGGAATGGCCGCAGGCTTCGCCCAGGGTTCGGCGTGGCCGGCGGAGATCTGCCCGCCGTTCGCGAACGAGGTCTCGAGTCCGGCGCCAGCGCGCCGTTCGATGACCGTGACCTCGTGACCCGCCTCGGCAAGGTACCACGCGCCCGTCACGCCCACCACGCCGGCACCGAGGACCAGGACTTTCACTGCATTATGATAGCCGCATGGCCATCTTCTCCCTCGGCGAACGGCGCGTTGAGCTGCGCGGCGAGCACCATTACATCGCGCCGGACGCGACCCTCATCGGCTCGGTGGTCCTCGAAGCGGAGGTGAACGTGTGGTTCAAGGTCGTGATCCGTGCGGACAATGATCAGATCACCATCGGCGCCGGCAGCAACATCCAGGACGGCTCCGTGCTGCACGTCGATCCGGGCTACCCGCTGAAGCTCGGGCGCATGGTCAGCGTCGGACACAAGGTAATGCTGCACGGCTGCGCCATCGGCGACGGCACGCTCATCGGCATCAACAGCGTGGTGATGAACGGCGCGAAGATCGGCAGCGGTTCGCTCATCGGGGCGAACACGCTGATTGCCGAAGGCAAGGAGATCCCAGACGGCGTGCTGGTGCTCGGCTCGCCGGGGAGGATTGTTCGCAAGCTCAAGCAAGAGGACAAGGACTACCTGCTCGACATCGCGCGCAGCTACGTCGAGCGCGGCAAGTATTACAAGCAGAACCTGAAAGGGCAGTAGGTCACTTGGGCGCCATGCGAATGGCGCCGTCGAGCCGGATCGTCTCGGCGTTGAGCATTTCGATCTCCACGATCGCCTTGACCAGTTGCGCGTACTCGGTCGGGCGGCCGAGCCGCGACGGGAACGGCACCTGCTTGCCCAGCGAGTCCTGGGCATCCTTCGGCAATCCCATCAGCATCGGTGTCTCGAAGATGCCGGGGGCGATGGTGCAGACGCGGATGCCGTTGCGCGAAAGGTCGCGCGCGATCGGCAGCGTCATGCCGACCACCCCGCCCTTCGAGGCGGAATAGGCTGCCTGCCCGATCTGGCCGTCGAACGCCGCCACCGAAGCCGTGTTGACGATCACGCCGCGCTCGCCGGAAGCATTCGGCCCCGCCTTCGCCATCGCGTCGGCGGCGAGCCGGATCATGTTGAAAGTGCCGATCAGGTTCACGCTGAGCACACGCGCGAAGCGCCCCAGATCGTGCGGCGCTTCCTTGCCGAGGGTGCGCTCCGCAAGCGCGATGCCGGCGCAGTTGACGAGCACATGCAAGCCGCCGAACTCCTTGAGCGCCTTCGCCACCGCGGCCTTGCCGTCGGCCTCGCTCGTGACGTCGGTCTTGATGAAGCGACCGCCAAGCTCGCGCGCGAGCGTCTCGCCTGCGTCGCCCTGCATGTCGGCGATGACCACGCGAGCGCCCTGTTCGGCCGCCATGCGCGCGCTGGCTGCGCCGAGTCCCGATGCGCCGCCAGTGACGAGGAATATGCTATTTCTTATTTGCATCAAAGACTCCGAGATGAATTCGACGATAATTTTACCCGCATGAAGCTTGCTTTCGAGATTGAATTCGCCGACTTGTACGAGCGCGCGGGCCTGATGCGCGTCGACAAGGCGTTCCTCGCCTTTCTTGGCGACGCCGATGCCGCGCTGCGCGATCGACTGATCGCTTCAAGAAAAAAATCTCCGGCGACAAGGGAGGAATCCGACCTTCTCGTCGCCCTTGCGCCGCATGTCGAGGATTTCCTGGCGCGCCTCTTTGGCATCGAGGCCGAGGCGCGCGCTCTCGCCGAGCGACACAACGCGCTCGCGCCGCTGTACTCGGTGAAGCGCCAGTTCGTGCAACGCCGGGCTTTGCACAAGGTGAAACCCGAGGAGCTGAAGGCCTACCGTCCGGAAAGCATCCACGACGAACTGCAGTTCGCCCGCCAGGTTACCGAGTGGCTCAAGGACGAGGCGGCGAACCAGAAACACCTCGAAGAGGCGGCGCGCTATGCCGCTTGGGCGACGCTCACACCGGAAGGTAAAGCGAAGCATCGCGGCGGAGTGCTCTTCAAGACCCCGCACAAGCTCGATTACCTGCGCCTGATCCCGGTGCACGCGGAATCCAGCAGAGGTTTTTCGGAAAACCGTCTTAGTCATTTGAGGTTTCGCGAAGGCTTCGCTCTCACCGACCCCGGCACCGATCTCGTCGGCGCGCTCGACGAGGCAAACTACTGCATCTGGTGCCACGAGCAGGGCAAGGACTCCTGCTCCAAGGGGCTTAAGGAGAAGCTGCCGTCCGGAGATTTCAAGAAAACCGTGTTCGGCGTGCCCCTCGCCGGCTGCCCCCTCGAGGAGAAGATCTCCGAGTTCCACATGGTCAAGGCGCGCGGCGAGCCGCTCGCCGCGCTCGGCATCATCGCGGTCGACAACCCGATGGTCGCCAGCACCGGCCACCGCATCTGCAACGACTGCATGAAGTCCTGCATCTACCAGAAGCAGGACCCGGTCAACATCCCGCAGGCCGAGACGCGCACCCTGCGGGACGTGCTCGAGCTGCCCTGGGGATTCGAGATCTACTCGCTGCTCACGCGCTGGAACCCATTCGACTTGCGCCGTCCATACCCGAAAGCAGCAACTGGAAAAAGAATTCTCATTGTCGGCCTCGGTCCGGCTGGCTTCACCTTGGCGCACCACCTGATGAACGACGGTCACACCGTTGTCGGCATCGACGGTCTCAAGATCGAGCCGCTGGAGGCGGCGATCTCCGGCGTCGACCCGCTCGGCAAGCGGGCGCCTCTCATACCGATCCAGAACATCGAGGCGCTGCGCGAGCCGCTGGACCGCCGAGTGATGGCGGGGTTCGGCGGCGTCGCCGAATACGGCATCACGGTGCGCTGGGACAAGAACTTCCTCAAGATCATCCGCCTGCTCCTCGAACGGCGGCGGCAGTTCGCGATGTTCGGCGGCGTGCGCTTCGGCGGCACGCTCACCATCGACGCAGCCTTCGCCGACGGCTTCGACCACATCGCGCTGTGCGCCGGCGCCGGACGCCCCACCGTGCTCGAGATCCCGAACGGCTTCGCGCGCGGAGTACGGGCGGCGTCGGACTTCCTGATGGCGCTGCAGCTCACCGGCGCGGCGAAGCGCGAATCGATCGCCAACCTGCAGATCCGCTTGCCGATCGTGGTGATCGGCGGCGGCCTGACCGCGATCGACACCGCGACCGAGTCGCTCGCCTATTACGCGGTGCAGGTGGAGAAGTTCCTCGCGCGCTACGCGGCGCTCGAGAGGAAACCCGACTGGAGCCCCGAGGAGCGCGAGATCGCCGAGGAGTTCATCGCGCACGCAAAAGCGCTGCGCACCGCCAGCCCTTCACAAAAACAGGAATTATTGAAAGCGTGGGGCGGAGCGACGATCGCCTACCGGCGCCGCATGATCGACAGCCCTTCCTACACTCTCAACCACGAGGAAGTCGGCAAAGCGCTCGAGGAAGGCATGGTGTTCGCCGAGGGGCTGACGCCGGTGCGCATCGAAGTGGATGCTTACGGCCATGCAGAGGCCGTGGTATTTCAAAATGAGACTCGCCTTCCTGCCAAGTCCGTATTGATCGCCGCCGGCACGCAGCCGAACACGGTGCTCGCGCGCGAAGAAGGCGTGAGCCTCGCGCTCGACGGCAAATACTTCCTCGCCTGCGACGAGACCGGCGCACCGCTCAAGCCCGAGCGCCACACCGCCAAGCCGAAGCGCCCGGAGGTGCTGCTGCACCGATATGCGGACGGCCGCTTCATGAGCTTCTTCGGCGATCTGCACCCGTCCTATTTCGGCAACGTGGTGAAGGCGATGGGCAGCGCAAAACAAGGTTTTCCCGTCGTAAGCCGCGTTCTTTCAAACAGGGAACCCTCTTCTTCGCTGGACGACGCGGCATTCCTGGCCAGGCTGAATCGCGACCTGCGCGCGGTCGTGCACGAGGTGCGGCGCCTCACGCCCAGCATCATCGAGGTAGTGCTGCGCGCCCCGGTCGCGGCGCGGCGCTTCCAGCCCGGGCAGTTCTACCGCATGCAGAACTTCGAGAGCTTCGCGCTGCGGGTGCCCGGCACCACGCTCGCGATGGAAGGCCTCGCGCTCACCGGTGCGTGGGTCGACCGCAACCAAGGCCTGATCTCGGTGATCGCGCTCGAGATGGGCGGCTCGGCCGACCTGCTCGCGTATCTGCAGCCGGGCGAGCCGGTGATCCTGATGGGCCCGACCGGCACACCGACCGAGATCCCGAGCGGCGAGAACGTGGTGCTCGCCGGAGGGGGCCTGGGCAACGCGGTGTTGTTCTCGATCGGCCGGGCGCTGCGCGCCGCGGGATCGAAAGTGATCTATTTCGCCGGCTACAAACAGATGGCGGACCGCTACCGCATCGACGACATCGAGGCTTCTTCCGACGTGGTGGTCTGGTGCTGCGACGAGCCTCCGGGGTTCGCGCCGCGCAGGGCGCAGGACCGCGCCTTCGTCGGCAACATCGTGCAGTCGATGCATGCCTATGCTTCCGGCGCGCTCGGACCGCAGCCGATCCCCTTCAGCGCCACCGACCGCATCATCGCCATCGGGTCGGACAGCATGATGGGGGCGGTCGCAAAAGCCCGCCACGGCTTGCTGAAGAACTTCCTGAAGGAAACGCATGTCGCCATCGGCTCCATCAACTCGCCGATGCAATGCATGATGAAGGAGATCTGCGCGCAGTGCCTGCAGCCGCACGTCGATCCGCGCACCGGGCAGACGAGCTATGTGTTCTCGTGCTTCAACCAGGACCAGCCGCTTGACCAGGTCGATTTCGGCGCGCTGGCGCAGCGCCTGGCGCAGAACGGCGTGCAGGAGAAGCTCACCGCGCTCTGGATCGGCCGTTGCCTGAAGCAGCTGCCTCCTCCCTCCGAGCAAAAAGCGGCCTAAGGCATTGCCCCAGTTTGAACTTCTGGCTCTCGTGCTTCGCGGCGAGATCGCGCAGCGCCTCCAGCCGGCCGCGTCACGTAACCGTTAGCGCGGGTAGCGATCCTTGTTGACGGCTATCTGCGAAGCGAGAACAATTTCTCCCACAAAAATACCACCCGAGGGGAGGGAATGTGACTGGACGAGTCTTGATGCTCGCGTTGCTGCTAGCCGGCCTCGCCTGCGGGGAGGCCAACGCCGCTCCCTTTGCCGAGGGCTACCGCAAATGCGAGAAGTGCCACGAAGCCGAGGTCGAGGTCTGGAAGCAGACCGAGCATTTCAAATCATTTCAGACCGTCCACCGCAAGGAGGAAGCCAAGAAGATCCTCGAGGCGGCCGGCGGCGGCGCGAGCATGCGGCAGAACGCCAATTGCGTGCTGTGCCACTACACCGAGACGCGAAGCTCCCCGACCGCGAAGCCGCAGATCGCTTCGGGCCCGTCGTGCGAGAGCTGCCACGCCCCGTCCTCCGACTGGAGGGACGTGCATAACTTCTATGGCGACGGCATCGAGGATGCGGCGAAAGAGCCGCCCGCCAACAAGACCAAGCGCCTGGCCGAGGCGCGCAAGGCCGGGATGATCTGGTCGTTCATGACTTACGACATCGCCGCCAATTGCAACGAGTGCCACGGCCTTGCCAACCCGAAGCTGAGTGGCGAGGTTCTCGCCAAGATGCTCGATGCCGGCCATCCCGCAGAGCCCGAGTTCGAGCTCGCGCGCTACTCGCAGGGCTCGGTGCGCCACCGGTTCTATGCCCCGGACTACAGCAAGAACGCGGAAATGACGCCGGCCGATCTGGCGAGGCTGTTCGTCGTGGGACAGGCGGCCAAGCTCGTGTCTGCGACCGCGGCGGCGGCGAAGTCGAGCCACCCGAAATACGCCGCGCTGCAGAAGAAACGCGCCCAGGATGCGCGCACGACCCTTCAGACGGTGGCCGACATACCCGAAGTGGCGGCCGTACTGCAGCAGCCGACGCACGACAATTCGCGCAAGCTCGCCGACGCGCTGAAAAGCCGGGACATCAGCGCGAAAGTAAAGGCGTTCCTCCCAGCCAAGAACAGCTACAAGTAGGAACCCGGAACGGCGAGCGAGAGTAATCCGGCGTGAGAGACGCGGAACTCATGCAGCGTCCGAAGCGGTGGGACGCGCCCTTCGACCCGCAGATGTCGGAGAGCGACGTCGACGCTCTTCTCGCGCGCCCCGAATTCGCCTCGATCAATGCTTCGCGTTTTCCGAGCGCCGCGCCGCTGCGCGGCATCGTGCGCAACGATTGCCGCATCATCACCTTCCGGCCGGGCGAGATCATCGTGCGGGAGGGCGACTACGGCAATTCCGCTTTCCTGGCGCTCGAAGGCGGTGTGCGCGTGGTCCTGGCCCCCGGACTGCCGCAGAAAATGCTCGGCCGCGCGAGCGTGAAGAAGCGCAGCTTCATGAGCATCGTCTCGGATGCGCTGCGGCGCACTCGGGCTCCCGAGGTGCGCAACACCGCCTACTATCGCGACGCGATCGCGCACAAGGACAGCCGCGGCGAGCAGCGCACATCGCTCCTCGACGTACCCAATCCTGCAGCGCTGTTCGGCGCCGACGTCAACCTCGAAGCGGCCCGCACTCGAGTGCCGCCGCTCGCGCCCGGATTCAAGACCGCGGCGCTACCGCCGGGCGCGTTGTTCGGCGAGATCGCCGCGCTCGGTCGCGTGCAACGCTCGGCAACCGTGTACGCCGAAGCCGAATGCCGCGTGCTCGAGATGCGTTGGCAGGCGCTGCGCGACATCAAGAACCGCGACGACCTGTGGCGCCAGCGCATCGAGCAAGGCTACCGCGACAACCAGCTGCACAACCACCTGCACGAGCACCCGTTGTTCGCCGGCCTCGACCCCAAGGTCCTGCAGAGTGTGGCAGCACGCACGCTGTTCGAGACCTACGGGTCGTTCGAGTGGTACTTAGACTACAAGAGCGGAAACGCGCAGGCGCCGGTCGAGCCGGCGGTCACCGCGCAGGGCGACTATCCCGACGGTCTGCTGCTCGTGATCGGCGGCTTCGGCCGGGTGTCGAGCAGCCTGGGCCATGGCGCAAGGACGCTCACTTACCTGCGCGGCGGGGACCACTTCGGACTCGACGAGCTCTACGAGGCGTGGAAGAGCGGTCACGATTGCCCGTACGAAACCAGCCTAAGCGCGCTCGGCTACCTGCACGTGCTGCGCATTCCGTACTCGGTGCTTGCCGAGTTCGTGTTCCCGCGCATCACGCCGCCGGCCGCGCGGCTGAGCGACGCCGCCGCACGGCCCATCGCGCAGGACGCCTTCCTCGAATGGGCGGTCGACAAACGCTACATCAACGGCACGCAGACCATGCTCATCGACCTGGAACGCTGCGTGCGCTGCGACGACTGCGTGCGTGCCTGCGCCGATACGCACGGCGGCAATCCGCGCTTCGTGCGGCAGGGCGAGACCCTCGGAAAGTGGCTGGTGGCGAACGCCTGCATGCATTGCGTCGACCCGGTGTGCATGATCGGCTGCCCGACCGGGGCGATCCACCGCTCGCGCGAGGGCGGCACGGTCGTGATCAACGATGTCACCTGCATCGGCTGCGGCACCTGCGCCAACTCCTGCCCCTACGACAACATCCGTTTGGTACCGATCCGCGAGAGCGACGGCAGGCAGGTGATCGATCCCGCGTCGCGCGAGCCGATCATGAAAGCCACCAAGTGCGATCTTTGCAGCGCTCTTCCCGCCGGGCCTTCCTGCGAGCGCGCTTGCGCGCACGGCGCGCTGCGCCGCGTGGACATCCAGTCGCTCATCTCGCAAGCCGAAGCTTTCGGCCACTGAACCATGACCCTCCTTCGCGCACTGGTCCTCGGGAACAGACTAGGGCCCCGCATGACGCCTGGGAGGGCTTGGGCTCAGCTGGCAGTGTTCTGGGCGCTCGGACTCGCCGGCTGGTTGATCGTCGCGCTGCTGGCGCTGCGCGCCGAACGCGGCCTGCGCGACGGCGCGGTGATCACCGGCTATGCCCTTCTGGTGCTGATGCTAGCGCTGGGGATGTTCAATCTGAAGAAGCGGCTGGTGGCGCTGCCCCTCGGCACGACGCGCGCGTGGATGGTGGCCCACGGCGTGATGGGCGCAATCAGCATCCCGCTCTATCTGCAACATGCCGGCGGCTTCTGGCCGGGCGGATTCTACGAGCGCGCGATCGCGCTGTGTTTCTACATCGTGATGCTGTCGGGGATCGCGGGATATGTCCTGGGGCGCCTGCTGCCGCGAAGGCTCGCGCACCTGGAGAACGAAGTCATCTACGAAAGGATGCCCTCGGAGGTGTTCGCCTTGCGCGAGCGCGTCGAGGCGCTGGTGGTAAAGGGCGTGCGGGACGCCGCGTCCGATACGCTGGGCCGCTACTACCTCGAGTCGCTTCACTGGTTCTTCCGGCGGCCGCGCTTCTTCCTGAGCCATCTAGTGGGAAGCGGCCGCAGCGCCCGCTGGATCCGCGGGCATGTCACTGCGCTGCGGCGCTACCTGAACGAAGCCGAGCGTGCGGTGCTCGATGAGGTCGAGCAGCTGGCATTCCGCAAAAATCAGCTCGACGCGCACTTTGCGCTGCAGAGCCTGCTGAAGCTCTGGCTGTTCGTCCATGTGCCCGCAGCGGTGCTGCTGATCGGGCTCGCGTTCTGGCACCTGCTCGTCGTGAACATCTACGTCCTGTGAGCAACGGCCGCAAGCCTGGCCACGATGCCACCGCCTACGAAAGACCGGACCAGCCCTACGTCTGCGGGCGCAGCAGCCTTTGGCGCAAGTCCTGCTGGCAGGGCCCGGGGCTGGACGGCCAGTGCGGCGGGGCATTCGAGTGCATTCCAGTGCGCTCCGGGGACCGCTGGGAATGCCGCCGCCCCAGGCAGGCCGGCGGACGCTGCAGCCAAGGTCCGCTTCCCAACGGTTCCTGCGCGCACCGCCATGCGCCTTGCGCCCCGGTCTCGAGCCTGCGGCGCCTGCGCGGACGGGTATCGCTGTTCGCCGTGCTGGCGCTCGTGGTGGTGCTGATCCTAGGGCCCGACCCGACCGATCGCACGCTGGTGAATCCGGCCGCGCTC
>WNGG01002256.1_pt1 | contig 24526 bp, 20 predicted proteins | sample 5400661 | NCBI WGS metagenome assembly WNGG01 (sample SAMN13153372, study PRJNA577476) | soil metagenome | isolation source: 100 cm soil or saprolite under Garry oak tree replicate 1 | place: USA:California | collected 2016-06-15
CCGCGCCTCGACGGGGCGGCTCCCTACCGCCTTCTTCCATGATTCGTGGTTGCCGCGCTGGCGCCCCAATATCACGAGGCCGACTCCTGCTCGGAAGCTCGCTTGGGGCGGGTCCATCAACAAGGCTGTCATGTCCACCAGTGCCTGGAAAAATTCCCCTCGAGAAGACGGGGTATCCAGGGACGCCTTCCTTGGTTGCCGCTCGTATCGTATCGTTCCGGCCAAAATCCGACACGTGGGCGCGCAACGTTACGAGCGTACTGGCAGGGGCTGTGCGGGCGAATAGCTATTTCGTACCAAAGCCGCCTAATCGCTACCTGTACGGTAGCGCAGGTGCGCCAAGCCCGCAATTCCATTACGGAACACCGGGCCCAGGGGATTGTTGCGCGGCTTGTAAAAGTCAGGCGGTTTGACAGCAGGTTCGGCCCGGCCGGCACCTGTCGACTTCGACCAGCCCTCCGTCCGGACCGTGTATCGTTTGTGTCAAGACGCACCAGAAGGGCCCGGAAGGCTGGGAGGAAGCATCGTGTTCGTCGTGGATTTCGAGCATGGCGTTCGAAACCATGGGCTCATAAAACATGGTCTTCGCGCGCAGACAGTGACACACGGCCCCCTGGGCAATCAGTTGATTCAAGCTCGGCATGTTCAGGCTCCCTTCCCGGCAGCAGCGAGCAGCGCGCGCTTCACGGCAACTTTCGCAAGCTGCACTTTGTAAGCGTTCTGGCTGAGAGGCTTTGCTCCGCGAACCGCGGCTTCGCCGGCTTTCGCAGCGGTTTCTTCATTGAGAGGCTTCCCCGCCAGCCACTCCGAAGCTTCCCGGGCTTGCCACGGAACCGGCGCGACGTGCCCCAGCACGATCGAAGCGTGGCCAACTTTTCCCCCGGCCATTCCAACGGCGACGGACGCCGTTGCAAGCGGCCAGTCCATCGCCTCTCTTTGGCGGACTTCATAGGTGGCGCTGCTGTGTGTCAATTCAGGCAGAGCAATCTCGATTTCCGTGAGGATTTCGTTGGGCTGGAGTACCGTTTCTCTATCCTGCTCGGCCTTGGGAACGGCAAAGAATTCAGCGAGTGCCACTGTGCGCTCGCCCTTCGGGCCAGCCAGGCGCACGGAAGCGCCGAGGGCAATCAGCGCCGGAGCCAGACTCGACGGATGAACGAAATATGCCGGGCCGGAGTTGCCGAGGATCGCGTGATACCGATTCTCGCCGTCCGGTACGAGCGGTTTTCCGGAAGCGTCGCGTGCCAGAAGACCGAAGCCGTTGCGGTAATACCAGCAGCGCGGCCTTTGCAGCAAATCGCCGCCAATAGTGCCCATGGTACGGAGCTGCGGGCTGGTCACTCCGGCAGCGGCTTGCCGAATGGCCGCATGCAGTCTCTTATCTTCGGCCAATTCTTCCAGAGTGGTGAGTGCGCCGATGCGCCACCCGGAATTTGTTTGGCGGATTCCTCGCAACTCCGTAATTCCCCTTATGTTGACCAGCCGCTTTGGCGTTGCGAGCTCGTTCTTCATCAGGCTGAGAAGGTCGGTGCCGCCGGCGAGGATTTCTGTTTCGCCCCATTGCGGGCCCAGCAACCCCACCGCTTCCGCAACAGTTTTTGGATGCGCGTATTCGAAGGCTCGCATTACGCCGCCCCTCCTTTCTCGAGCGCCGCAAGGACGCGGTCGGCCGTCAGCGGCAACTCGGGTACGCGGACGCCGATGGCGTTGGCCACGGCGTTGGAAATCGCCGCACCGGGCGAGATGGTCGGCGGCTCTCCCAAGCCGATCACGCCGCGGTCGTCGTATCCGGGCCCGGTCATCATGTGCACCACCAGTTCGCCGATATCGCCGATGCCCGCCAGTTTGTAGAACTCCATGTCGGGATTAAGGCACCGGCCGGTCTGCCGGTCCATGATTTTCTCTTCATAGAGCGCGTAGGTGACGCCCATGATCATCGCGCCGTGCACCTGGCTCTCCGCGGTCTTGAGGTCAATGATGAGGCCGCAGTCCTGCACCGCGACCATCTTTTCCATGCGCACGATTCCGGTCTCGGTGTCCACGGCGACCTCGGCCATTTGAATGCCGCCGACGCCGCTGGAAATCAGGTCACGCGAAGTTTGCCCCTGCGCGGTAATTGGGGTGGCGCCAAGTTTTGCGCAGGCTTGCTTCCAAGTGAGGCTCTTCGAGGGATCACCCTTCACTTGAATGCGGCCATTCACGGCTTCGAGATCATCGGCCTTTGCCCCAAGCGCGGGCGCGACTTTCTCCAAGAGCTCGTTCAAGGCGTTGGTGGCCCCGCGCCGCGTTGAAGAACTGACGCCGCCCACGGTGGTCGAACCGCCGGAACCTCCCGAGGGAGGATACGACGTATCGCCGATGTTGACCTTCACCTCTTGCAGGGGCAGGCCGAGGGTTTCCGCGGCAACGATGGCGACCACTGTACGCGTCCCGGTGCCCAAGTCCTGCGAGCCCAGGGAAACCTCCACCGAGCCATCCGGGTGAATCGTCGCCTGGCATCTGCTGTCGTGACCTCCGCCGCCCCAGGTGTGCAACGAAACCCCCAGCCCGCGCTTGATGGGGCCGGGCGACTTCTCGCCCCGCGGATGCCACTTCTTTTTCCACTCCATCAGTTCGGCGCCTTTTTTCAACTCCGCCGAGTAAGTGTCCGCAAGCCTTCCCGTGAGCTGGATGTTCTTCAGAAGCAGGTCCACTGGATCCATGCCGATTTTCGCGGCCGTGTCTTCGAGCGCGGACATGGTGATGAGGCATCCCTGGGGATGGTTCGGCGCGCGCCAGGCGCGGGCCGGGCCAATGTTCGTGGCGATGGCCGTGTGCTGCTTGCGTTGATTGGGGATGTTTATCACATAAGGCAACGGCGGCGCCCCTCCTCCGCCAGGGCCGCCGGTGCCCCACGATTCAGATTGCCACGCCAGCAGCGTGCCGTCCCTCTTGGCTCCGACTTTCACGCGCGCGTGAGCCGAGGGACGCGCGCCCGCCACCAGCAACTCGGCGTCCCGCTCCAGCATGTAGCGAACCGGCTTGCCACCTGCCTTCTTGGAGACCTGCGCGGTGTACAGGCCCCAGCGGTCAATGCCGAACTTGCTTCCGAATCCTCCGCCCACGTTGTCCTGATGGACATGCACATTCCCTGCGGGAATCTTCAGTGCCTGAGCAAATTGTCCTGCCAGGCCGGAGACGTTCTGCGTGGAGACGCGCGCGAAAAGATGATCGTCATCGGTCCATTCCGAAATCGATCCATGGCTTTCCAGGCAGCAATGGGTGATGACCGGGCACCCGTAGATTCCCTCGGAAGTTACCTCCGCCTGCCGGAAAGCGTCGTCCGGCTCCCCTTTTACCTGTTCACTCTCTTTCTTGTAAGGCGAAGTAGCCGGCTGCGCTTCCTTCACCGGCGCCGCCTGCAAAGCCTTGATCACGTCTTCGCCGACCTTGTTCTGGCGCATCTGGTCAATCATGTTCTGCGAAGCTTGAAACGTGATGCCCTTCTGCTGGATGGCCTGGATGATCTGCGGCTCCGGGACCTGGTTTGTGAACATCCCCACCAAGTCTCTGACCTCCAAGGGTCCGGTTCCTTCCGGCACGTTCTTAGGCTCCGTGAAATCATCCACGAAAAATGGAAGTGGCTGGTATTCGACCTTGATGGCGCGCAGCGCATCACCGGCCGTCTGCTCATCCACCGCGGCCACTACCACAACGTCATCACCGGCCCAGTGGATCTCCGACCCCGCATCCTGGACAATGTGGACGGCCTTGACTCCCGGCATGGACTCGGCTACCGAGGTATCGACGCTCACCACCTTGGCGTGGGCGAAAGGACAGCGCAGCACCTTGCCATAAAGCATTCCCGGAGGATGCACGTCGTAGGTGTACTTGGCGCGGCCGGAAGCCTTGTCCGGGCCATCGAGCCGCGAAATTCGCTTGCCGATCAGGCTGCGTTTGCCCGCTTCGGGCCAGTGATAATCCGCCATCACGCCCCCTTTCCCATCTTCATGGCTGCGTTCACGACGGCGGCGCGCACGCCCATGTACGTGCCGCAGCGGCAGAAGTTCCCGCCCAGCGCGTGCTGCACTTCGTCGTAGGTCGGGTGAGGATGGTGATCCAGATACGCTTTGCAGGCCATCACAAATCCCGGCGTGCAGAAGCCGCACTGCTGCGCATCGTTATCCACAAACGCTGCGGAGAGAGGATGCAGCCCGCCCTCGGGCGCCAGGCCTTCGATGGTGCGGATGTCGGCGCCGGAGCCGGTTTCTTCCGCCACGTCCACCGCCAGTGTCGTGCAGGAGTACACCGCCTTGCCGTTGACGTGCACCGTGCAGGCGCCGCAAGTCCCGCGGTCGCAAACCCTTTTCGCGCCGGTGAGGCTCAGGCGGTCGCGGAGTGCGTCGAGCAGCGTCACGCGCGGCTCCACGCTCAACTTTTTTTTCTCACCGTTCACCCGCAGCGTGATCGGCACTGCGCCCGGGCCAATGACGTTCCCCGAGGCTGAAGCCGCGGCGCCCTCGGCGGCGAGCAAACCGGCGCCGCCCAGCACGCCGGTGGAAACCGCAACGGTCGTCCCGCCCACCAGCTTGACGAAGTCACGCCGGCCCAGACTGCGGCTCTTGTTCGGATTGGATTTTTGCTTTTTCCCAGGGTCTTGCGGATCGTCCCGCTTGGCCATGATGAGATACCTCCGAAGTGCAGTGCGTCCTGAAGAGGGCTGAACGGCGCAGCACGACTTTCGCGCGCCCGGAGAATATACCTCAGAAACGGAACCAAGAAAAGATTCCTGCGGGCAACCCGCGCCCCGAGTCAGGTATCATGGCAGGTAGACCAGCCCGTTGAATGACCGGTAGGAAGACGTGCAGGACGGCGATTGGATAGGCCAGACCCATGCCGGGCGAATCTTCCAATACGGCAAACAAAACCACGCGCCGCGCCGCGGCTGCTCTCGACGATTTCTGGAGCGGGCGCGCACCCCTGGTGAAGTGGCTCCACGCAAAGGCGGGCGCCTCGCGCTGGCGTGTCACTCACGAGAGGTTCGCCGAAGTTCTCCGCCACAGCGCCAAAAAGCGGTTCGGAGCGGCAATGCCCAGCGCTTCGGAAATGGCCGCTTACCTCGAATCGCTCCACGTGGAAGACTTGGCGTTGGCCTGCGCCTGCCTGGACGGCTGCGAGCCTGCCTGGGAATTCTTCTTCGGGAATTATCGCCAGGCGCTCTATGCAGCGGCGCGCGCCATCATGGGCGGCGCCCGCGCCGGCGAAGCGCAAGCCCGGGAACTCGCGGATTCGCTGTATGCGGACCTCTTTGGCACCGAGCGGGGAGCCGGGAGGCGCCGCTCGCTCTTCGAATATTTTCACGGGCGCAGCAAACTTTCCACCTGGCTGCGCGCCGTGCTGGCGCAGCGCCATATTGACGCCCTCCGCGCCGGCCGCCGCACCGAATCGCTCGACGATCCCGAACATGGCCCGGACGGACATGCCGCCCGGCGAACCTCCGGGACACCGGGCGCGGCAGACCCGGATCGCGAACGCGCTATCGTATCGATGCAGGCGGCCATGACCTGCGCTCTCGCCGCGCTGGCCGCGCGGGATCGCCTGCGTCTGGCTTTGTATTACGTGCAGGATCTGACTCTCGCGCAAATCGGAAAATCACTGGGCGAGCATGAAGCCACGGTCTCGCGCCACCTGGACAGCACCCGCAAGGAGCTGCGCCGCCGCGTCGAAGAAACGTTGCGAACCGAGAATCGTCTGAGCGATGCGCAGGTCCGCCAGTGTTTTGCCTACGCTCTGGAAGAGTGGCCATTTGACCTGACCGCAGCGCTCGAAAGACCCGAGCCGCCTCCGCAGGCCGCAGGCTGGCGCCCGGCGCGAGCAGTTCCGGCACCGCGGCGCCGTGGTGAGTCATGAAGCGCGAGACTGCAAGAAATCTGCGGCAGGTCGTTCCAAGATAAGGGAGTGCCGGGACCTTTGGTAGAGGGCCATGGACGAGCGCGAACGCAAACATCGGAAGCTGCGTGAACTCTGGGGCCGCGTCGCGCGGCGCAGCGGGTCCCCTGCGCAGGCTTGCCCCGATCCGGAGATCCTCTCTGCCTTTTTCATGCACATGCTGGGAAAGGAAGAGACTGCGCATTGGGAAGCGCATTTCTCAGTGTGCTCTGCTTGCCAGGAGGTGCTGGCGGCGCTCGTGAAGACGGCCAGCGCAGAGGAAATAGCCCTGGCATCGGAAGGGATTCGCGAGCATGAGTCTGGCGGCATGGAGGAACGTCTTGACGCCGCCGCTCAATTGAGCCGGCTTAGTGAGAGCGAACCGGCATTGGTGGAAGAAGTGGCGATGGCTGCCGCACCCGCGGCTCCTCCGGCCGTCACGAAGCCGGTTTCTGTTCAGCCGGCCCAAGCTAGGCCTTCGCCGCGGGAAAGATTCTCATGGCGATGGTTTGTCCCCGCTGTCGCGGCAGCCGTGGTGCTTGCGGTCTGGCTTACCGTGCGTTTCGCGCGTCCAGGCTCGCAAAGCGGCGTCCAGGTCGCGGAGAATGAGCCGGCCGTCCAGCCGGTGAATCCGGAGACTCCCCCGAGCGCGCCAGCCGCTTCTTCAACGGCGAACAAAGAAAAAAGAGAAGCAACGAAGCTGGGGGCAACTTCGGGGGACGTCGCATCAGCGAATTCGGCGCTCGCTCGGCAAAGCGCCACCAAAGATGTCACAAAGCCTTCGTCAACAGGTGCTGCCGAAGCCGACTCCTTTCGTATCGCAAATGGCGCAAAGTCGAACCCCAAGGTTGCTGCATCTCCGGCTCCGCCCCCGGTTAGTGCGTCGGGGGAGAATAGAATCAAGACAGCGGATGGACAAATTGCCAGGGACAGAGCCGTGACGCCTGCGGCCAAACCGTCAGGCGTGGAGGCTGGCGCGGTTCCCCAGGCAGCGCCACCATTGCAGCAGCCCGCTGTGAAGTCCTCGCAGAAAGTGACCGCTGCGGAAGAGGCCGCTCAGTCGGAGACGTCCGCGCGCACCATGCCTTACCGTGAGGAAAAACCTGCTGCCGGACTTGGCGGCACCAGAACGGTCCAGGCGTTGGAGGCAACGAGCGCTAAGGCCATGCCCAAGTCGCGCGGCGGCGCACAGTTTTTCGCGCCGGGGCGCAAAGTGGTCTGGAGCGTCGGGCCAGGCGGCCTCCTCTTGCGCTCCCCCGATAGCGGCGTTTCCTGGATGAGGGAGGAAAGCGGCGTCAAGGCGGACCTGCTTTCGGGCTCCGCGCCTTCCGATACGGTTTGCTGGGTCGTGGGCCGCGCGGGAACGGTCTTGCTCACGACCGACGGCTATCACTGGTCAAAGCTGGCCTCGCCGGGAACGCAGGATTGGATTGGCGTCCAGGCCATGGATGCGCTGCGCGCCGTCATTTGGGATTTCAACCGCGCCCACAAATTCTCCACCGCCGACGGCGGCCAGACCTGGCAAGGCGCGCCGCAATAGTCCGCTCCGGGACCGCGCCAGGGCCCGCGAAATTTCTCGCAAGAAAACCGGGCGGCTCCGTTCTATGCACTGGAGAGAATCTCAACTTTCGGGAGATGAAAATGCTCGTCAACTTTCTCAAACCGCTCTTTCAGCGTCCCGCGATGCGAATCGGCGGCGGACTTTTTCTGTGCGCCGCGCTGGCAGGCGTTCCGCAAGTTATCCGGGTTCATGCCGGGCGCCGCGCGCAAGGGCCGGCGGAGGCGAGAACGGCCGGCGGCACAAGCGAGCCCAGCACCACGCTCAACGATCAGACCGACCTGGCCATCACCGTTTACAATTCGAACATCGCGCTGGTCCGCGACGTCCGCCAGCTCACGCTGCCGGCGGGAATATTCCGCCTGAAGTTCCAGGACATTGCCGCAACGGTCAATCCCGCGACGGTGCATTTCCGCTCGCTCACCGAGCCCGATAAGCTCGGCGTGCTCGAGCAAAACTACGAATACGATCTCCTCGACCCCGCCAAGCTGCTCAACAAATACGTCGGCCGCGAAGTCACGCTGGTGCGCGCATACCAGGACAGCGGCACCACCAAGCGCGAAGAGATCAAAGCCACCTTGCTGGCCAACAATAACGGGCCGGTCTGGAAAATCGGGAACGACATCGTCACGGGAATTTATGCGGAAAGCTACCGCTTCCCCGAAGTGCCGGAAAATTTGTACGAGCGGCCGACGCTGCTGTGGTCGCTCGATAACACCGGCGGGCGGAAGCACAAGGTCGAGGCGTCGTACCTGGCGAACAATCTTTCCTGGAACGCCGACTACGTCCTGACCGTGGGGCGCGACGACAAAGCCGCGGACCTCGACGGCTGGGTCACTCTCGTCAACAACAGCGGCACAGCGTTCAAGAATGCCAAATTGCAGCTCGTCGCCGGCGATGTCCACCGTGTCGGAGGAGTAGTAGGCGCTCTGGCCATGGACGAAGCTCGCGCGTTGTCCGCTGCCAAGCCGGCCCAATTTGCGCAGGAAAGCTTTTCCGAATATCACCTCTATTCGCTGGGGCGGCGCACGACTATCTTCGACAAAGAGAGCAAGCAGATCAGCTTGCTCGGCGCCACCGCCGTTCCCGTGGAGAAGATCTTCGTTGTCGAAGGGCAGCAGTTCTACTACCACAATGCTCAGCATCCCGGCTCGCCGCTCAAAGACGTGGTGAAAGTTTTCTACAAATTCAAGAACGATGAGAAATCCGGGCTGGGGATGCCCATGCCCGCGGGGAACATCCGCGTCTACCAATCCGATTCCAAGGGCGGCGTGCTCTTTGCCGGTGAAGACCGCATTGACCACACACCGAAAGACGAAAACCTGACCATCCACATCGGAAACGCTTTCGACGTGGTCTGCGAGCGGAAACAGACCGACTTCAAGAGGATCAGCGACCGCGTGTACGAGATGGAGTTCGAGATCACTCTGCGCAACCACAAGGATTCGCCCATCACCGTCGAGGTGGATGAGCCTATCGGCGGCGATTGGGAAATGCTTTCCTCCACGCACAAGTTCACGAAGACCAGCGCGTGGGCCGCGCAGTTTCACGTGCCCGTTGTGAAAGACGGGACGTCCGTGCTGAAGTACCGCATGCGCGCGCATTGGTAGAGCGTCGCCGCGGGACTACAAGTTGTTCAAGAAGAAGTCCAGCACGCGCTGGAAAAGGTGGAGCTGCGCGGGCGGGTCGCTGATGCCGTGGCCGCGCCCGGGATACAATTGAACTTCGGCGTAGTGCCCCGCGTTGATGAGCTGTTCGGCAAGCTCGATGGTGTTGGCGAAATGCACGTTGTCGTCGCCGGTGCCCGCGGCGATCAGCAGCTTCCCTTTGAGATTTCCGGCGTAGTTCGCCGGCGCGGAGTTCTTATAACCCTCGGGATTTTCCTGCGGCGTGCCCATGTAGCGCTCAGTATAGATGGTGTCGTACTGGCGCCAGTCGGTGACCGGGGCGCCGGCGAACCCCGCCTTGAAAACGTCGGCGGCACGGAACATCGCGGTGCAGGTCATATAGCCGCCATAACTCCAGCCGCGGACGCCGATGCGCGCGGGGTCTACAAACGGCTGTTTCTTGAGCCATTCGACGCCGGAAAGCTGGTCGGCGAGCTCCACTTCTCCCATGTGGTGATAGATGGGCGTCTCAAACGCGTGGCCGCGGCCAAACGAGCCGCGGTTGTCGAGCGTAAAGATGATGTAGCCGTTTTGCGCGAGAAGCTCGTTGAATAGAAACGTCGCCCCGCCCCAGGAGTTCACCACCAGTTGGGCGTGCGGACCGCCATAGAGCGAAACGATCACTGGATATTTCCTGGCAGGGTCGAAACCCGCGGGCTCGATCATCTCGGCTTCGAGCCGCGTGCCGTCTTTTGCAGGCACGGTGAAAAACTCCACGGGCAGCAGGCGGGCCTGTTCGAGAGCGGGCGTGCCGCCTCCGCCAAGCAGCAGCGGATGGCCGGCGCCACCGCTTGCTCCGGGCCGGGGAATCGCGGCCAGGAACTGCTGCGGCGGGGTCATGGCCGTCGAGTATTGATCCACGTAGAAATCGGCGGTGGGCGATAAGCGCGCGGCGTGCGTGCCGGCATTGGTTGTGATGCGCACCGGCTCGCCGCCATCGAGCGAAACGCGGTAGAGTTGCCGCTCGCGGACGCCGTCTTTCGTCGCCGTGAAATAGACAACTCCGCGCTTTTCGTCCACACCGTTTACGGCCGTTACTTCCCAGTTGCCCTGCGTCAGCGGGTGGATCAGCTTGCCGCTGAGATCGTAGACATAGAGGTGGCGATACTGCCCCGGATTCATCCATTCCCTCTGCGTCTTGATTTCGATCCGCGGCGAACTATCGTCAATTTGTCCGCGTGTCACCCAGGGCGATTCCCGCTCGCTGGACCACAGAAAACTCTTTCCGTCCGAGAAGAAATACAAATCATTGGTGACATTCAGCCAGTACTTGTCTTCTTCGGTGAGGATGACGCGCGATTGCCCCGTCGCCGCGGCGGCGAGAAGGAGTTCGAGCTTGTTCTGTCCGCGGTTCAATCGCTGGATGGCGAGCTGTTTGGAATCCCGCAGCCACTGGACGCGCGGGACGTACACGTTGGTGTCCGCGCCGGTGTCCATGAAGATGGGGCGCTTCTCTCCGGCCGCACTCGCCAAATGGACGACGCCCACCTTCACAATCGGGTTTGCATCGCCGGCCTTGGGATAGCGTTCCCATTCGGTTTCACCGGTGTAAGTGAGCAGGTTCACCAGCGGATATTTTGTTACCGGGCGCTCGTCAAATTGGAGAAACGCAATCTGCGAGGAATCCGGAGACCACCAATAGGCCTCGCGAAGTTCGAGCTCTTCCGGATAGACCCAGTCAAGCTCGGCGTTGCGCACTTCTTCCGTGCCGCCGCTTGTGACCTGTCTTTCCTTCCCGCTGGCGAGTTCCACGGCCCAGAGGCCGTGGTTGCGGACAAAGCTGACCCAGCGGCCATCGGGAGAGATCCGCGCGTCCTTGATGTTGCTCGGTTCTCCTGCCGGCCGCTCCGCGAGCAGCCGCCGGCCTTTCTGCGCGGCCAGGTCGAACCAGTAGAGATTGTCGTCGGAGATGAACAGCAGCGCCTGGCTCGACGGCGCCCACTCATATTGCTCCGGGGCAACGCGCCCGAGTCCCGTCGCTTGGGTGTCTCTCTTGCGCGATGGCGGCAGAAGTTCCTTCAGCTTGCCGGAGTCCACCAGCAAGCGGCCGGGCAGTTCGGGGTTGGCCGCGTCAATGGCGTAGAGATCGGTCTTGGCCGCGGCGCCTGTGCCGCTGCTCCGGAAATAGGACAGGAGTTTTCCATCAGGACTCCATTCGATGCCTCGGGCCAGCGGCGCTGTCAGCCCGGGCCGCGAGTAAATCTTCTCGACCGTCAGACCGTTGGAATTCTGTTGCGCGGTCTGCTGCGCATCCGCAGAAACCGCGAAGAACTCCATCGCCAGACAGGCGGCGAAGATTGCGAGGCATGACGAACTCCTGAAGAGTTGGCGACGCATGCGACCTCCATTCGGGCGGCCCATTGTATCGAAGCGAGGCGTGCGTGGCGAGGGGGCGGACCTGACGGTCACTGGTGCTGGGGAGGGACGCGTGGTAGAGTCGGCGCCGAACTGCTCGCCCAAAATAGCCCATGCCCGACAAGTACAAACACACGCGAGCGGAAATAAATGCTCTGTTGCGAGACCTCCGCCAGATTCTCAAATATGGGGATGAGCGGGAGTTTATGCAGGTTTTGCGGAAACACGGGATAAAAGATGAGGATCCGCGTTTCGGTGAGATTGTGAGGCTTTTCCGCGCCTTGCGAAGCGGGAAGACTTGATAGCTAAGGCATGGATCTCTTTGCGCATAGCACGAGCCTCAGCAGGCGGCAAAGTGCGGAGGTGAGCCTGAATTATCTTGGCCGTCTTTTCGACAGCAACATCGAGCTTCGTCTTTTTCTTCGCCATTGCATCAATAGAATAACACCAAGCGAATGCCATTGCAACGGCGTTCCCACAGGGGAAACCTGCAAGATTTTGGAGAAATTCGAAACTGAGTTGTTTTTCTCCGACGTGGCGGCACGTTCCGACGGCTAGGGAACACGCTCGGCGACGAAGATCATTTCCGGTGAGGTATCGACGAGCGGCGAGCGGTCGAAATCGCCGTAGAGTGCGGCAACGCGGAAGCCGCTGCGCGCCAGCAGATGCTCGACTTCGTAGCGGAAAAAATAGCGGATGGTGAAGGCGAAGACGAGCCGCTCCTGACGCCCGCCCGGATGCGTGACGTAGTAGATCATCTCGACGTCGTTGCGCTGTTCGGCGCGGCGAAAGGCCACAACGCGGTCGCGCAACTTCACGCGCCGCCCATCGGGAAGCGTGAATTCAGGAAACGCGTCCCTCTCCTCGCGGAACGCCGGATCGTGCATCCGGCGCGGGTCAGTCTGGAAGAAATCCACGATGAGCTTGCCGCCCGGGGCCAGATGCCGCGCCGCCGAGCGCAGACAGGCAAGCTGCTGTTCGGTGTCGAGCAAATGCTGAAAAGGCCGGAACGGGATGGTGATCAGTCGAAACGTTTCGCCAAGATCGAACGCGGTCATATCGGCTTGCACGAGGGTCACACGGCGCTGCGCGTCCGCCGGCAGCGCGGCAAGCTTTTCTTTGCACCGCCCGAGCATGCGCCCGGAAAGATCGAGCCCGGTGACGCGGTGCCCGGCCCGGGCCAATTCGAGCAACACGCGGCCGGTGCCGCAGCCGAGTTCGAGGATGGGACTGCCCTGCGCCTGGGCGTAGGAAAGAAAGAAGTCGAGATCGCGGCGCCCCGCGACCGGCGGAGCGTAGTCGTAATACTCGGCGACAAAGCTGTCGTAGAGGATTTCTCCTCTGGCGCGCTGTCCCGCGCTTCCCGATTCGCTCATTCCGTGACTACCGCCTCGGCCTCGATTTCCACCAGCATTTCCGGTGAAATCAGTTTGCTCACTTCCACCATCGTGGTTGCCGGACGAATCGCGCCGAAGAATTCTCCGTGGGCTTTTCCGACCTTTTCCCACTCGGCGATGTTGGTGACGTACATGCGCGTGCGCACGACATCTTTTAGGCCGGCGCCGGCCTTTTTCAAGGCCGCCTCGATGTTCCGCAGCGTTTGCACCGCCTGGGCGTAGGCGTCGCCCACACCGACAATCTTTCCGTCCGGGCCGGTCGCCGTGGTCCCCGAAACCTGGACGACGTTTCCCATACGCACTGCTCGCGAATACCCGACAATCGGCTCCCACGGCGTACCGCTGGAAATGTTTTGCCTCGCCATATCAGCCTCTCCAGAGAGTAGATGGAACTCAAAGTATGCCACACCGTGACCACCCAGCTTCAGTGTCGTGGGCTAGTCTGCGGCAAACCGATCTCTGTCCATACGAATGGCTGGCGCCTTCAGTTTGCTATACTTTTTACAGTTCCAGCCGAACTCGCCCGGCAAGGCGAAGGAAGGGTGCAATGAGGACAATCATTCGCGATTTTGGATTGGTCGTTGGTTTCATGGTGTGTGCCGAGTGCTTTGGACAGCTAGTCTGGAAAGCTTTCTCTTCGCCGATCGATGAGGCCGTTTCACCGCAAGAAAGGCAAGCGTTGCTGGCTCTCTACGAGGCTACTGACGGGAGCCATTGGAAAGACCACACAGGCTGGTTAGGACCTGTGGGCACGGAATGTGCGTGGTATGGAGTCGAGTGTGCCCCTCGCGGCAACGGACAGACAGCGGTGTACGCTCTCGTACTTTTTGAGAATAACCTCCATGGCACGATTCCTGCGGCGCTTGGCCAGTTGGCTCATCTTGAATCACTTCACATCTTTGGTAATCATCTTTCTGGAATGCTCCCTGATGCGTTGGTTCGGCGCTGGCGGTTGGGTTTGTTGGATGTCTCCGCGGAGGGATCCCTTCTCACTGATGTGTCGGAGATTGACTTCGAGTCAAGCGCGTCGGCCTTGCTTTGCGGACGAGACAGAATTGTTCTCCGCTCGGATGGCAGTGCAGTCTTTTTTACCGAACGTTGTCGCAACACTACCCCTAAGGATCGGGCTACCTTTTGCGAAGTGAAGGAGGGGCGCATCTTGGGGATGGAGTTCGCAACGCTCGCGTTGTTGGTCGAGAAGAATGGTTTTTTCTCTCTGCAGAGGAACTACCAACGAAACATAACGGATTCTCTTTTCCTTTCGACTCGTGTGACTCGCGGTGCGAAGACCTACGAGGTAGTTGATTATGCCGGTGGGGGCCCATTTGAGTTGTGGGTGATTCAGCGTGCGATCGAAGGCGTTGCCTCGTCAATAGAATGGGAGAAGACTAAGACCCTAGCTGCATGTCCCAGATGGGATGGATCGAAATCGCCTCGGTAGCACTCAGCCAATTGCTGGTGGCTAATCCCTTTCACGCTTGGAATCAATTGAAATGGTAGACTGTACGAATTGCAACGAGTGAAACCGCGCTTCCCAGCGCCCCAAGAGAATAGCGAAGAATCGAGAAGAGCGATGAAGTGCAAGAACATTCTGGAAGCCGTCGGGCGGACCCCCATTGTCCGGCTGAACCGCATCACCGGCGACAGCAAGGCGCAGGTGTACGTAAAGGCCGATTACCTGAACCCCGGCGGCTCGGTGAAAGACCGCATCGGCATCAGCATGATTGACGAAGCCGAGCGCAAAGGCCTGCTCAAGCCCGGCGGCACGATTATCGAAGGCACTTCGGGAAATACCGGCATGGGACTGGCGCTGGTGGCGGCGGTGCGCGGCTACAAAATGGTCTTCACCATCACCGACAAACAGTCCAAAGAAAAAATCGATCTGCTCAAAGCGCTGGGCGCCGAAGTGATTGTCTGCCCCACGGCGGTCGAGCCCGAAGACCCGCGCAGCTATTACTCGGTGGCCAAAAAGCTCGCGCGGGAAATCCCCAATTCGTATTACCCCAATCAGTACGAGAACCCCATGAACCCCGAGGCGCATTACCGCACCACCGGCCCGGAAATCTGGGAAGACACCGAAGGAAAAATCACGCACTTCGTCTGCGGCGTGGGCACCGGCGGGACCATCAGCGGCGTCGGCAAATATCTCAAGGAGAAAAATCCCAGCGTCAAGGTCATCGGCGTGGACCCCATCGGCTCGCTCTATTACGAAAAAGTGAAGTCGGGGAAAGTGGGCCGGGCGCTGACCTACGTGGTCGAAGGCATCGGCGAGGATTTCTTCCCCACCACGATGAACCTGAACATCCTCGACGACATCCTGCAGGTGACCGACGAAGAGTGCTTCGTAGTGGCGCGGCGCCTGGTGAAGATGGAAGGCATTTTCACCGGCGGCTCGGGCGGCGGCTGCATTTCGGCGGCGCTTAAAGTTGCCGAGAAGCTTGGGCCGAAGGATTTGATCGTCGCATTTCTTCCGGACACCGGGATGCGTTATCTCAGCAAAGTGTATAACGACGAATGGATGCGCGAGCGCGGCTACGTGGACGCCGAAGTCACCCTCACCGCCGCGGACGTGGTCCATGCCAAGCACAAGGCCGGGAAGGTGCGCGAGTTGGTGATCGCGCGGCCCTACCAGACCGTCTTCCACGCGCTGCGCATCATGCAGGAGCAGGACATCTCGCAGATTCCCGTCTTCGAGGAGAGCACGCCCATCGGCACGATTTACGAGGACCAGATTCTGAATCTGGCGCTCCAGGGGAAAGACCTGCGCAAGCTGGTGATCCGCGAAATCATGGGCAAGGCGCTGCCGGCGGTGCCCAAGGATGCGCCGGTCGAGCGCGTCACCTATCTGCTGAGCCACGCCAATCCCGCCGTGTTCGTCGAGATGGGCAACGCGCACTACGAAATCCTGACGAAATACGATTTGATGGGCACCATTGCCGGACTGATGGAACAGGTGCGCTAGCGCTTGCCGCGCTTGGTGCGTTTCCCGCGCAAGAACAACCGCTGCCCGCGGATTTCCAACGGCCTGCGCTGACATTGACGGAGCATTACTGTCGTGAAGATTGACGATTTCAACGAGCGGCTGCGCGATGCCATCCTCGTCGCCGACGGGGCCATGGGCTCGATGCTGCACGAAGCCGTGGGCACGCAGCGCTGCTTCGATGAGCTGAACGCCACCGAGCCCGAGGCGGTTTTCCGCGTCCATCAGGCTTACATCGAAGCCGGCGCGCAGATCATCGAGACGAACACGTTTGGCGCGAACCGCCTGAAGCTCGCCGCCGTGGGCCTGGCGGACGACGTGGCGCGCTTCAATCAGCGCGGCGTGAAGATCGCGCGCGAGGCGCGCGAATCCGGCTCGCGCGAGGTGCTCATTGCCGGCTCCATCGGCCCGCTGGGGATGGGCTTGCAGTCGCGCGATTTGCCCGGCGACGAAATCCTGGACATCTTCAAGGAGCAGGCCGGCGCGCTGGAAGAGCGCGGCGTGGACCTGTTCATCCTGGAAACATTTTCCGATCTCCAGGAATTGCTTTTGGCCATTGACGCCGTGCGCTCGTTCTCGCGGCTGCCGATTGTCGCCCAGCTCACCTATTCGGAAGAGGGCACCACGCATGGCGACGTCCGCGCGCGCGATGCCGCGCTGCGGTTGAAAGAAGAAAACGTGCAAGTAATCGGCGCCAACTGCACCCTGGGCCCGCAGGCTCTGCTGCCGATTTTGCAGGAGCTTGTCTCGGTGAACGACCGCCCGGTCAGCGCCATGCCCAACGCCGGTTTTCCCAAGCGTCAGGGCGACCGCATCGTTTATCCCAGGTCCTCGCCGGAATACTTTGCGCTGTTCGCGCGCGAGGCGGCCGACCTGGGTGTGCGGCTGATTGGCGGCTGCTGCGGGACCACTCCCGAGCACATTCGCGCGCTGGCCGAAGCCGTCAAGAGCTGGAGGCCCGCTAAGAGCGCTTCGCCTTCGCCAGCGGCCGTGGAGGTTGCTCCGGAAACCGCGCGGGTGGTCAGCCGCCAGCCGGAGAGCAAGCTCTGGAAAAAAATCCGCGCCGGCCAGTTCGTCACCTCGGTGGAGATTGACCCGCCCAAGGGCGTTTCTCTCGAGCGCATCTTCGAGCAGGTGGACCGCGTCATGGCCGGAGGCCGCGTGGACGCCATTGACATCAATAGCGGCACGATGGCGCGCGTCGGTATGGACGCCATTCTCCTGGCGGCGGCGCTCGAAGCGCGCGGCGTCGAGACGATTCCTCATCTGACCACGCGCGACTTCAACATCATCGGCCTGCAGGCGGTGATGCTGGGCGCCTGGGCCGTCGGCGGCGTGCGCAACATCCTGGCCATCACCGGCGACCCGCCGTCCGTCGGCGATTATCCGGAAACCAGCGGCGTGTATGAAATTGATTCCGTCGGGCTGGTGAAAGTCTTGAGCCAGCTCAATCAGGGCAAGGATTGGGCCGGGAAAACGCTGGGCGGCTCAACCAACTTCACCATCGGCGCCGCTGTCAATCCTGTGGCCGAGGATCTCGACCACGAAATCGAGCGCTTCCTGGCCAAAGTGGAAGCCGGCGCGCACTTCGCCATGACCCAGCCGATTTTCGATCCGGAGCACTGGCACATTTTTCTGAAAAGACTCGGAGGGAAGTCGCCCATACCCGTGCTGGTGGGCGTTTGGCCGCTGACCAGTTACAAACAGGCGCTGCGGCTGAACAACGAGGTGCCGGGCATTGTCATTCCCGAACCTCTGCTGCTCGATCTGCAGGCGGCCGGCGTGCACGCGCGCGACCGCGGCTTCGCGTTGGCGCGCCGCATGCTCGAATGGGCCCGCACGGAAGTCGCCGGCGTGTACCTGATCCCGCCGTTCAAGCGCTACGAAGAAATCCTCGAACTGCTCTAGCGCCTCCGCTCAAAAGAAAAAGAAGCGTTTGCGCCGGCGGCGCGTGGGCGTTTCCTGGACTTCGGGGATATAGGGCAGCGGACGGCCTTCAAACGCGGCGAGAGGATTCTCCACGAGCAGCGCCCGCGCGACCTGTTCTCCCTGCCGTTTCTTCACCGCCTCGTACGCGGGGCGCAGCGCAAGCGGCCGCTCCTTCAAATTGTGGGCGTCGCTGGCCACAAAATGGATAAGCCCCTGCGCGATCCACTGTTCGGCGATTTTCTGCGTGTGGCGGCCGAACGCTCCGGTGAGCGCGCCGCCGGTCACTTGCGCCGTGCAGCCCTGGTGCACCCAGCGCGCCAGGCGCTCCGGATGCGACCGGATAATCCCATTGCGCTCCGGATGAGTGATGACCGGCATGAGCCTGGCAAGCTGCAACTCGTGCAGGGTTTGGTCCATCGAAGGAGGAATGGAAAATTCGCTGAATTCGACGAGCAGATAATTCTTCTGGTTGATGGTGTACGCAGCCGGATTCTGTTCGAGGGCCTTCAGGTTTTGAAAATTCAGATGGAAATCGCAGCCGGTGGCGAGCATCAGCCGGCCGCCGAGATGCCTCGCCACCTCCTGGCGCAGCGCGCGGACGCGCTCGGGATCGAAAGGGTAGGTGTCGTTGGCGTGAGGAGTGGCGACGACGCGCGTTATGCCCCCGGCGATCGCCGCTTCCGCCATTTTCAGAGCTTCATCAAGAGTCGCGGGGCCGTCGTCAATTCCCGGAAGGAGATGGCAATGAATGTCAACCATGAGCCGCCAGTTGCAGACAATACATGAGGTATTCTATTTCCACCATCCGGAGAATACCTGCCAGGAGCCCAGCAAGAACAGCAGTGCGGCGAAAACGCGCCGCATCCACCCCGCGGAAAGCTTTTGCGCCAGGAAGCCGCCCGCCAGTCCGCCCAGGAACATTCCCGGCATGAGAAGCATTCCGTAGGGCACGTTTACCTGGCCGGCTTTGTAGTACACCAGAAAAGCGAGAGCGCCGGTGGGCGGCACGAGCGCCACCAGGCTCGTCCCCTGCGCCCGGTGCTGTGGGAAGTCGAACAGCAGCACCAACAGCGGCACCAGCAGGGCGCCCCCGCCGACTCCCAGCAGCCCGGCCATGACCCCGACGCCTGTGCCGAGGGCAAGCACTCCGAGAAGTTGCAGCCGGCGATTAGGCATCGTTCCTCGTGGTTCGAGCGGCAGTCACGCGCGGGCCGCCCGTCTTGCGCCAGAGCGACCCGGCGAAAAACATCAAGAGAATCCCGAATATCTCCTTCAAGTAGCGCGGGTTGGTGCCAACGGCAAGAAACGCGCCCGCGTACCCTCCGCTCAGCATCCCCAGGGCGCACAACAGCCCGGCAGGCAGGTCCACGGACTTTTGTTTCCAATAGAGGTACAGCGCACCGGCTCCAATGGGCGGGAGGAGAACCAGCAGCGACGTCCCTTGCGCCGCGTGCTGCGTCATGTGAAGGACATAGACCAGCAAGGGTACGAGCACAATTCCCCCGCCGATCCCCATCAGTCCGACAAGGAACCCGCCAACAAATCCGAGCAAAAGCACTTCGGCGATGACCATAGACCGGCGCGACCCGCGCTATGTTCGCCGATTCCCGCGCCCCGGGCAACTCCATTTGCGGGGGTGCCCCACACGTCGGGTTTACGTGTGGGGCTTTTGATCTGGGTGTCTCCATCTCATTACTACCAAACCGGATCGATGGGGACCAGTGTGGCTTCTCCCTCCTCATAGAACGACCAACTGCTCCACGGCCAATCCTTGGGATGCTCCACGAGCTTTCTCGTAACCGGATTCCTGTGCATGTAGTCGAGCTTCTCGCGAAGTTTCTTTTCGCTCCAAACATTGAAGTCATAGAATCTAGGCTGCCAGAATCGTGGCACGTCCCCCACACCTCTCGTAAACGTGAGGCGCAATTGCGCTGCCGGGGTACGGCGTCTCTTTTTCCGCAAATCCCGCGAAACCCGTTGCTTCAGCACCTTCAAGACGACAGATGGCGTGACTTCCTTCGGCTCGCTGATGAGCAGATGCACGTGATTCGGCATAACCACGTATCCGACCAGCAGGAATTGATAACGTTCACGAATCTTGCCAAGGGTTTGGACGAAGAGGTTTCGCGCCCGCGGGGTGTTGAGCAGTGGCAGCCGCCGATAGCAACTAAACGTGAGGAAGTGTAGATGGCCGTGTCCGTAGTAGCGTTTCAAACCCTTCGGCATGGTGCAAACCCCCACGCGTAAAACCGACGCGTGGGGCACCCTCATTCCTGGCCGTCTCGGTGTATTGCAACAGTGGTATCCTCTCATCGGTGGACGCCGTCAAGAGGAAAGAACAACGTGCCCGGGCCACCCGCCCGAGGTATTTCGCGGCGCTCTCAGCGTACGAGAGTGGCTGGTTAGGACAACACGCTCAGGATCTGCACAATCCCTTTGGGCTCACCAATGCTGGAAGAAATGACCTCAATTTCAATTCCTATGGGGCTGCGCAAGACTACTGGATGTATAAAGCCGGAAGAACTGGGGATGGTTTTGCTGATGTAGTTCAAGGTGCAGGGAGCATTTCTGAGTTCGCACAAAGTCTCCGTGACGCAGGCTATAACAACAAGACAGGGTCATGGAAGCAGGACGTAATTAATCAACTGAAGTCAATCGACAAATGGCTGAAAATATGCAACATCAAGCCGTAAAGCTATGCACTTTACTGCTGGTCATCGCCGCCTCTTTGGCTATGCTGGCGGTAGCCCTGCCAGCGACCTCACGGCCTTCTTTCTCTGGCGCCCAAGAATACTGCAACGAACAGTATATGTACTGCGTTACTGTGCCCAGTTCGGGGAGGCTAGAGGCGCACGAGGGTGACGCGCCCAATCATGGAGCCACGATCAAATTGTCAGAGCCGGGGAATGAGGCCTGGACATACGCTCATTGGGATGCCGCTCTACTGAGAAGCTCTCAGAGAGCGGCGCTGAGTCGACTGGAAATGCTCCTCGATAAGCATCCCAACGCCGAAGTCATTATGAGACCAACCATCATTGCCAGTATGCCAGCCTACCGGATTCGGCTCAACTACGGGGACACTCGGCTGATGACCGAGGAGCTTGTTATTGCGTATTGTAACCCTAAGAATGAATCGCAGGGGCCGGGAATAATTTACGAAATCGGGCTGCACTGCACCCAAAGGAGCTATTCGGTAAACGTTAGTGTACTTGAGGCTCTCCTCGATACATTTCGAAAAATAGGGAAGTGATGCATCGTAACATAGACCCAGGCAGGTGGCATTCGACAACAACGGTAACACCTTAACCAAGAAAGATTCCACCGGGACGACGACCTACACCTGGGACTTCGAGAACCGTCTGACCAGCGTGGCCCTCCCCGGCACAGCCGGCACAGTCGCCTTCAAGTACCATCCCTTCGGGTGCCGTATCCACAAATCTTCGTCCGCAGGCACCAGCATCTTCTCTTACGACCTGCGGATTGCCATGAAAAAAGCTTCCCCTTGATTCCGGTGCTGGGCTAACTTCCTCAATCCTAAGCAGTTCATCGAATATCCGACCAGGTCCGGTCTCTGTGACCTGAGCTACGAAGGGAGCGAGCTTGCGAGCCGAAGGATCCCTCCGCTAACTCCCTCATTTCATTAGACTTAACTTCCTATTGACTTAACTCATGAATTATGGTACAATGCTCCCCGGAAAATGGACGATGCCCCACCTTCTAACCACACCATCGAGATCAAACCATGCCCTCCCAAACCGCTTCCCCATTCGCTTCCCGCTTTCAACCTTCAACTGTGAACTCTCAGCTTTTCCGTGCTAACTCCTTCAGATTCACACACTTTCGCAAAAATGCGTCCGCAACCCCTTTAGAATCACACAGTTTCAAAACAAAGGACTTAAAACCCTTTCGTTTCACACACTTCCAAAAAAAGGGTGGGGGCCCCTTCCGAATTCACCAGTCACCAATCACGAATCACGAGTCACTTCCTGTAAGTGCTTTAGAATCTGCACTTACGTCAAAACGGGCATCTAAGTCCTTTACATCCAGGGGGGTGCCCCCGAGTTTCGAATTTCGACTTTCGAGTTTCGGCGCCGCAGCCGGGCCGGCGCTGCTTTCTCCATCCGCGGAATCTTGCTATATTCCACTGGCACAATTCATCCGCGCTTTTTTTACAAGTTCGGAGGAGAGCGAGCGCAATGCCTACAGACCGCAAGCCGGAGTTCTTCAAGGGATCGCAATTAAAAGTCGGGATCATCGGGTGCGGATACGTCGGGCTGCCGCTTGCTCTGCGATTCGCCGAAGCCGGGCACCGCGTCCTGGGGTTCGACACCGACCCGGACAAGGTGAGCAAGCTGAACGCCGGCAGGAGCTATATCGAGCACATTCCGGTCACGAAAATTCAGCAGTTTGTGATCAGCAAGCACTTTTCCGCGACGAGCGACTTCGCCAGGCTGAAAGACATGGACGCCGTCATTATTTGCGTTCCGACGCCGCTCGACGAACGGCGCGAGCCGGACCTTTCCTACGTGCAGGCCACGGTTCTTTCCATCAGCCCTAATCTCCAGAAGGGCCAGCTCGTCGTGCTGGAGTCCACCACCTACCCGGGGACCACCGAGGAGCTTGTGCTGCCCATCCTCGAGCGAAGCGGGCTGCGCTGTCCGATTGCCACGGGGCCGGACGCCGAAAATGTCCCGTGCGATTTCTTTCTGGCGTTTTCTCCCGAGCGCGAAGATCCCGGCAACAAGCAGTATGGCCTGGCGCAAATTCCCAAGGTCGTGGGCGGGCTGAATCCGCCCAGCGGCCGCGCGGCGCAGGCGCTCTATGGCCAGATCGTTTCCCGCGTCGTGCCGGTCAGCACCACGCGCGCGGCGGAGATGGCCAAGCTGCTCGAAAATATTTTCCGCTGCGTGAACATCGCGCTCGTCAACGAGCTGAAGACGCTCAGCCTGCGCATGGGCATAGACATCTGGGAGGTGATTGACGCGGCGGCCACCAAGCCTTTCGGGTTCATGCCCTTCTATCCGGGGCCGGGGCTTGGCGGACACTGCATCCCGGTGGATCCCTATTATTTATCGTGGAAGGCGCGCGAGTACGATTTTGCCACGCGCTTCATCGAACTCGCGGGCGAGGTGAACACGGCCATGCCCTACCACGTCGTGGACGCCATTGCGGGAGCGCTCAACGAGCGACAAAAAAGTCTGAAGGGCGCGCGCATTCTGGTGCTGGGGGTGGCCTACAAAAAGGATGTGGACGACCTGCGGGAATCCCCCACGCTCAAGATCATCGAGCTGCTGGAAAAACGCGGCGTGACCCTGGACTACAACGATCCTTACTTCCCGCATCTCCACAAGATGCGCCACTACGATTACAGCGCCAAAGCGTCGGTCCCGCTCGATAAGCGGACCATTGGCTCGTATGACTGCGTGGTGATTGCCACCGATCATTCCAGCTACGACTACGCCGCCATCGTGGACGCCGCAAAGCTCGTGGTGGACACGCGCAATGCCACGCGCCGGCTGATGCGCCAGCGCGACAAAATCGTCCTCTGTTAGGCGCTAAGTTTTGAGGAGCATTTGGCGTAATTGCCGAAGGGGAGAGTTTCTCGCAAGCGAACACTGGCAAGGATCACTCGGCGTGGGTGAGCTCGACACGCACCGTGCCAAAGGGAAGCTCCGCTTCCAGCAACACCGGCGTGCGGCCGGAATCGTTGGCCAGAGAAACCCAGAAGTGCGTGTCTTTCATCTCCGCGCCATTTTGAAAGACGCGCACCTCGATGCGTGACGCCGTATAGCTGCCCGCCGGAACGGTCACGGCAGAAGAATCCGATGCCAGGTGCGCGCGGACCTCATACAGATTCCGGCCGTCGTACACCGGGCCGCTCACATCTTTGCTGCGCTTCCAGTCGAGCGTGCGCAGGTAATCCACAAATCCCACAGGGTCGCGCGTGCCTGCCAGCACTCGCACGGCAGTGGCGTTGGGCGGCGCGGGATCCTTGTCGGAGGTCAGCCGCAACACAGCGTCCTCCCGCCGGCCGCGCTCGTTCACATGCATTTCATATTGCAGGCCGGTGAGCGTGGCGGCGTCGCTGTAGGAATCGAACTGGTCATCGAGTTCGAAGATGATGCGCATGGGATTCACGGTGTGGGCGACGGCTTGCAAATGCCACGCCGCTTTCCCGAAGAAGTCGCGCCGTTCGACCACGGTCAGTTGAATGGTTGCGACGTTGGAAAGCTTCGAGAAATGCACCGTGTAGTCGAGCTTTTCTCCGACGCGGAGAGGAAGCGGCGAAGCGGACGGCGCGCTCGCGGCTGGGGGCTTGACGTTGCGCCGGGATTTCCTCTGCGCCGCCTGCGTAAGATCACCCCAGAAGAATGCGATGCACGCAGCGAATGCGGCCGCTCCAGCAACGGTTCGTCCGGTCTTAGCGCGCAAAGACATGGTCATCATTGGGAAGCGTATAGCCAAGGAACAGTTGCCCTTGAGGAACTCCCTGCTAGAATGTCTACGGCGGCGCGCGGGCCGCGCTCTATTTCACGTTACCCTAAAGGCGGGGTGCTGGCCAGACTCAACCTCGTCGTCGCGTACCTACCGGCCAACCTCGCTCGCTCGAGCCGGTTTCGGCCGGCCGCGAATTTCTGTCGCGAGGAGGAATACTCGGGATGCGCTACCTGGTGACGGGCGGCGCCGGATTTATCGGCTCAAACACCGTGGACGAACTGGTCCAGCGGGGACA
>WNGG01002477.1_pt1 | contig 24522 bp, 15 predicted proteins | sample 5400661 | NCBI WGS metagenome assembly WNGG01 (sample SAMN13153372, study PRJNA577476) | soil metagenome | isolation source: 100 cm soil or saprolite under Garry oak tree replicate 1 | place: USA:California | collected 2016-06-15
TCACTGATTTCCGCGTGATAGAAGCTGTTGGGCACCATGTTCTTCATTGTTGGGTAATGCAGGATGTACGCGCCAAGGTTGGCGCCGCCGCCGATGTTCACCACGCGCGCCGGCCGGTCGCCTCTTGTTGGGCCCATCAACGCCTCCGTGTCAGCCTTGGGAATGAAAACAAAAGTCCCAGGGATGTTCGGAGGCGCGGGTCTGCCTTGAGTCGCGGGAGCCGCAGCGGACTGTCCTTGCTGACCCTGAGCTTGTGATGAACTCTGGCTTGTCATCGACACCGCAAACAAGAGTGCAAGAACGCTCAACATCATTTTCTTCCGCATCGCTTTTCCTTTCCTTACTTGAGCTGCAGGGCCCTCTTGGGATCAAAAGCGATTCTAAGGATGTCGGTTTTTGCCGTTACTTCGAATCCCATCGAGTGCGGAACACCCGCGGAAACAATAATAGTGTCGCCGCCGGACCACTTCTGCGTTTTATGGTTTTTCATCGTACCGTTGACGCTGGGTCCACGGACTTCTTTGATGGCGGTGCTATTGGGATCGTCCCACACCGCATTCTCGAGCTCGCCGCCAAGCAAGGCTGTACCCTCGCCCCGGATCACATAATAAAGCTCACTGACTTCGCTGTGATAGAAGCTGCTCACTGGCAGCTTGTTCGTCATTGTTTCGTAATGCAGGATGAACGCGCCAAGGTTCGCGCCGTTGCCGACATTCACCACGCGCGCCGGCCGGTCGCCTCGGGTTGGGCCCATCAAGGCCTCGGTCGCTGCCTTGGGAATGAACGTAAACTCTCCGGGCATTTTCGCAGGTCCTGGTTTGCCGGGAGCCGCAGCAGCTTGACCTTCCCCGGGCTGCTGAGCCTCAGCTCGAATCCGAGCCATTTCCGCCTCGCGGGTTGGAACCAGCTTTAAGGCTCTCTTGGGATCGATAACCACTCTCAGGATGTCGTTGGGTACCGTCACCTCGAATCCGATAGTATGCGGGACGCCTGCCGGAACGATGATGATGTCGCCGGGTGACCATTTCTGAGTCTTATAGCCTTTTATGTTACCGGCTACGCCGGGTCCGCTGACTTCCTTGAAGCTGGTGGTATTCTCGGGCCGCCAGTTTGGATTCTCCAGTTCGCCGCCGAGCAAAGCCGTGCCTTCGCCCCTGATCACGTAATAGAGTTCACTGATCTCGCTGTGATAGAAACTGCTGGCCGGCAGCTTGCCCTTCGTTACCGGATAATGCAGGATGTACTCGCCCAGGTTGGCGCCGCCGCTGATGTTAACCACTCTCGCCGGCCGATCGCCTCTCGTTGGTCCCATCACGGCTTCCAGGTCGGCCTTGGGAATATAGGTGAAGTTTCCAGGCATGTTCCCAGGTGCGGGTTTGGCGGGAGTCGCAGCGGCCTGACCTCGTCCCTGCGCCTGGCCTCGAGCCTGAGACGAACTCCGGCTCGTCATCGCAAACACCAACAGGAGTACGAAAATCCCCAACAATGGTGTCTTCCTCATCGTCTCTCCCTTCTATGCAGAGGATGCCGTAGCATAAATCCACTCATGCCTAAAACAAAGGAAAGCGTGCTGAACCACAACGCGCCTTGCATTGTGTTCGCGAAGCCACTCGCGTCGTGACTTCCGCGAACGCCATTTCCCGGTGCATAATTGGGCTTTAACATGCATGAAATTCCTCCGGCGGCTCGCGAGACCGTGCATGAGCCGATCGGCTCGAGGGCACGCTGGGTATGGTGAAGGGACGGTGATCGTTGAGACGGATCGGTTCGTTGACTGTTCTTGTTTTTGTACTTGCCATTGTGTTTCGCCGGACCACGAGTCCAGCTTTGCCCGCAGACCGCCCGAGTAATGTGGTGTTGTTTGTGGCGGACGGTCTCCGGGCAGGTGTTGTCAACGCCCAGACTGCGCCGAACATGGCAGCGCTACGCGAGCGTGGTGTCGCATTTCGCAACAGCCATTCTCTGTTCCCGACCTTCACGACGGCGAACGCTTCCGCTATGGCGACCGGCCACTATCTGGGAGACACCGGCGATTTTAGCAACAGGATCCATGTCGGATTTCCGGTGCCAAGCGCAGCGGGCAGCATCACACCGTTCCTGGAAAACGATGCAGTTCTGGGCGAGGTGGACAGACATTTCGGAGGCGACTATCTCCATGAGACGACGCTCCTGAACGCTGCACACGACGCGGGATTCAGCACGGCGGTTGTTGGGAAGCTCGGTCCGGCGCTCATTTGGGACCATACGGATCGCGCGGGCGTGCGCACGGTTGTCATCGACGATTCAACGGGAAACCCGGACGGAATTCCGCTCGCATCCGATATCACCGAGGCCATGAAGAAGGCTGGTTTGTCCTTGATCGCCCCTTCGCGCGGCGATAACGGCCGGACCGGAAATGTCACTACCCCAGGGACGAGGTCGGCGAACGTGGCGCAGCAAACTTACTTTACTGATGTGGTGACCAAGGCGCTGCTGCCGATGTTCAAAACACGCAACAAGCCGTTCGTCCTGGTGTTCTGGTCGCGGGATCCGGATGGCACGCTGCACAACGAAGGCGACAGTCTGAATAAGCTGGCACCTGGCATCAACGGCCCAACCTCGCTCGCCGCTGTGAAAAATGCGGATGATGATCTCGGCAAGATCCAGACAACACTAGCTGTGCTCGGGCTAGCCGACACCACGAACATCTTTGTTGCCGCTGATCATGGCTTGTCCACCATCTCGAAGGAGAGCCAGACCAGCCCGGCCGCGCACGACCATTATCAGGACGTTCTGCCGAATCATCTGCCGCCGGGATTTGTCGCGCTCGATCTCGCTCAGGCGTTGCATCTGCCAGTGTTCGATCCGGATAACAAGAATGCCCGGGTCCTCGCACAATCCCACCCGGTAGGCGGCAACGGGATGATCGGCGAGGATCCGGCGCGGCCGGTCGTGATCGTGGCGGCTAACGGCGGCTCGGACCTTGTCTATCTGCCGACGATGGACCGTAACCTTGCGACGCGCATCATCCGCATGCTGACGGCGCAGGATTACGCAAGTGGGCTGTTCGTCGACGATGCTCTAGGGCAGATCCCCGGCGCGCTTCCACTGTCGGCAATCAATCTCAAAGGGCAAAGTGTCACCCCGACCCCAACCATCATTGTCAACTTCCGTACGTTCGATACCGGTTGTGGGGAACCGCTCAACTGCGGCGTCGAAGTTGCCGACCACACTTTGCAACAGGGCCAAGGCATGCACGGCAGCTTCAGCCGCGCCGACACGTTCAACTTCATGGCCGCCATCGGGCCCGACTTCAAGCGCAGTTTCACCGATCCCGCGCCGGTCAGCAATGCCGATGTCGGTCGTACGCTTGCCGAAATTCTTGGTCTCAAAATCAAACCGCGCGGCAAGTTGCTTGGCCGGGTCATCCGCGAAGCCATGCCCGGCGGCGCGACACCGCTCTTTTCCGCTCGGACGATGGTCTCAAAGCCCGGTCCTGGGGAGCTGGTGACGGTGCTTAACTACCAACTGGTAGGCGACACGAAGTATTTCGACGCCGCCGGCTTCAGCGGGCGCACCCTCGGCCTGGTTGCGCCTGCCGCCCGAGCGCCGTAGCCAATTCACTGTTGAGGAATATCGAAAGCGTCTCGCGACATTGCGGCGATCCCGTTAAACGAAGAGTCAACATATTTGTCTAACTCCCTGTGCCGGGAGTATTAATAGTGAGTAGATCCGTTCGAGAGAGGAACTCCGTATGAAACGCTTGAAATATGCGTTGAGTGTCGCCGCGTTGCTCGTACTCGCGGGTGCCTTCCTCGCGAATGCTACCGGCCGGTTTGACCAGAAACTTTCCGTCGACAAGCAGGCCATACACGTGTTGAACCGACTGACGTTCGGACCCCGCCCGGGCGACGTCGAACAGGTTCGCCGCGCGGGTGTTGGAAAGTGGATCGACCAACAGCTCCATCCGGAAAAGATCGCGGAAAATCCGGTGCTCGAAGCCAAATTGACGGCGCTCGAAACTCTGCGATTGCCCATGTGGCAGATCATGGACAAATATGGCGCGCCTCCGCCAGGGACGATCATCAGGCCACCATCGCAGTTAGCGCTCAATTCACTTTCTCAACAACAACAGAGCCGGCTGAGGAACGGCTCCGTTGAAGAACGTCGAAATACTCTCGCATCGTTAGACCCGGACAAGCGCCGGCTGGTCCTTGCCGCTGCTCCGCCGCAGATGCTGGAAGGGCTAGCGGAGGACTTGCAGCAGGAGGCGGCCAAAGCACGGCAGGCCGAACAGGAGGAACTGCAAAAGGAACGCCGAAAACAGATGCCACCGCTCAACGAACTTCTGACGCAGGAGCAAATTCGCGCGGCCCGGACCGGAACCGTTGAAGAGAAGCTTGCTCTTTTCAATTCCTTCGATCCGCAGAAGCGCGAGCAAGTGATGCGAGCCCTCGGTCCGCAGCCATTTTCCGATCTGCCCGAATTGCGGCGCGAGGCCATGATCGTAACGCAGCCCCAGCAACTGGTGAATTCGGAGTTGATGGAGAACAAGCTCTGCCGCGCAATTTACTCGAATCGACAGCTCGAAGAGGTTCTTGTCGACTTCTGGATGAATCACTTCAACGTGTTCAACGGCAAGGGGCAGGATCGGCTATATCTCACCAGCTTTGAGCGCGACGCGATACGTCCTTACGTCTTCGGGCATTTTAAGGACATGCTGCTCGCGACGGCTCGGCACCCGGCGATGCTCTTCTATCTCGACAACTGGCAATCCCAGGCGCCACGCGAGGACTTTCCGTTCCCGGCGGAAGTGCGCCGCCCCGGCCTCAACGAGAACTACGGACGCGAGCTGATGGAATTGCACACCTTGGGCGTGGACGGCGGCTACACGCAACAAGACGTGATCGCAGTTGCGCGCGCCTTCACCGGTTGGACTATTTATGACCTGCAAAAGTACGCCGAATTTCAGTTCAATCCTGCCGGACACGACAGGAAGGAAAAGATCGTCCTCGGCCACACGCTTCCCGCCGGGCGCGGCGAACAGGACGGCCTGGACGTGATCGACATCCTCTCGCATCACCCCTCCACAGCGAGATTCATTTCAAAGAAGCTCGCGCAACGCTTCGTCGCCGACGATCCTCCGCAGGCGCTTGTGGATCGTATGTCAGCGACTTTCACGAGGACCGACGGCGATCTGGGCGCAGTGCTTCAAACCATGTTCAACTCGACCGAGTTCTTATCCGAAGGCGCCTGGCAAACGAAGCTGAAGTCGCCTCTCGAAATGGTTGTCAGCGCTGTTCGCGCGCTGAACGCGGATGTAACCGATACCGTTGCGCTCGCGCAGCGAATCGCCGATCTCGGCGAGCCGTTATATGGAAAACTCGAGCCGACGGGTTACCCGAATACCGGCGATGCCTGGACAAACACGGCCAGCCTCCTGGGCCGTATCAATTTCGCAACGGCGTTAGCGGGCGGACAGGTTCCGGGAGTGACGGTGGACATCAGCCGCTTCAACTTCAAAGATCCCACGAGCGTGGCTACTGGACTTCTCAATATGGCGCCTTCAACGGCAACGCTGACCGCAATCGAGAAAGGCATTCGGGAGAAAGAAGCGACACCATCGTTGCTCACAACCTTAGTCATGAGTTCGCCGGATTTTCAGAGGAGATAACCATGCTTACACGACGTTATTTTCTTCGATCGTCTGCAATCGCGCTGGCTGGCATTGGCACGGCGCCATCGTGGCTGCTTCGTGCGGCAGCGCAGGGGAGCAATAGACCGAAAATTCTCGTTGTGGTCTTCCAGCGCGGAGCTGCGGATGGTTTGAACATTATGGTGCCATTTTTCGAAAAGCTTTATTACGCGATGCGGCCGACGATTGCTGTGCCTGAGCCCGGAAAGGATAATGGCGCCATCGACCTGGATGGGCGCTTTGGATTGCATCCTTCTTTACAACAGTTGAAGCCGTTGTGGGACAGCGGGCAACTGGCGATCGTCGAAGCCGCCGGCTCACCGGATCCGTCGCGCTCGCACTTCGACGCTCAGGACTACATGGAGTCGGGCTCGCCCGGAAAAACAGGAGCAGATGGCTGGCTCAATCGCGCTTTGCCGGGTGCTGGGTCCGGCGCCTCGCCACTTCGCGCGATCGCGATCGGCACGCAATTGCCGCGCACACTACGTGGGAGCCGGGAAGCCGTAGCGATAAACGGTCTCGAACAATTCCAGGTGCGCAATCCGAACGCCGCCAGCATTCTGGAAAGCATGTACGCCACAACGGCTGACAGGAAACTCATGTCATCGGGCAAAGAGACGTTCGAAGCAGTGAAGACAATCGAGTCGATCAATCGCATTCCGTATACTCCGGCCAACGGCGCGCAGTATCCGGGTAATGACTTCGGCCGCGGCCTGCAACAAATCGCGCGCCTCATCAAAGCGGAGGTTGGTGTCGAAGCGGCGTTTGCCGATATCGGCGGTTGGGATCATCACAGCAATGAGGCTCCGCAATTGTCGAACCTCCTCCAACCGTACGGCAACTCGCTCGCCGCTTTCGCGCGAGACATGGGCGATCGGATGGAAGACATCGTTATCGTCACGATGTCCGAATTCGGCCGCACGGCAAGAGAAGATGGCAACGCTGGCACTGATCATGGCCACGGAAATGTGATGATGGTGCTCGGTGGTCCCGTGCGAGGTGGGAAGGTCTATGGACGCTGGCCCGGTCTCGAGCCCGAACAACTTTACGAAAAACGCGATCTGGCAGTCACCACCGACTTCCGCGACGTGCTCGGAGAGTTGGTCAGCCGCCACCTCGGCCAAAAGACTGAGTCAGTTTTTCCAGGCTACAAATCGGGCGAGCCTGTCGGCCTGCTCAAGACCTAGCCCGCAATTCTCACGGGTTTCGGGTGATCTTTCGGAACAAGTATGTAGTCGCGGGCTTCAGCCCGCGTTCCGGCTTCGCCAAGGAACACCGTGTCTCGAAGCTGAACGCGGGCTGAAGCCCGCGACTACATGCGTGGCCCGCCGTTGGCTCAATCGTGACAGCAAGTGGTGAGAAATTCGCGCGCGATCCGACCTGGAGCTTATGGTCTCACTTCAAGCGCCAGATGATCGCCGACGATCGATGCCCAACGGCTGAAAGCGATGCTTGCCGCGGATGATGCACGTGGAAAGACGCACTGAAGCGTGCCCAGATGAATGCCGGCAGGTGTCCTTATGTCGAAAACGATCGAAGTGGATGACTGTCCGTCCTGGTCATGCGCAGTTATTGCGTACGAGATCGGTGCATCCGGATGGTTCGCTAACAGATCGTTGACCGGGCTCGAGGCGCCAGGAAGCCAAATACAATAATCGGCGCCTGAGGCCGGTGCCGCCGATGCCAGGCTCGACACCTTTTTCCCGGACAGGACTTCGGCAGCGCCAATCCGTCCAGTCCATGTTTGCGGAGCGAAACGGATTCTGAACTCATCTCGCACCACATCCAAGATCTTTTCGTCGGAATCCGGAACCTCCCAGGCTTCAGATTCGTGCGCATCCAGCGCACTGCTGCCGTTCGGAGGATTTGGGGCGCTGGCATCCTCAACCGTATGCTTCGCTTCGCCGGCATCATTAAACGTCAATTTCACGCTCGATGACGCTTCCTTGCCGTCCGACAAAATGAAATAAGCGGATGAGCCAAACGCAACCCGGCCCTGGCTTCTCTCGACCGGATTGCGGGGCAGGGTCGTCGTCCGGCAAATCAAGAACTGGTAGGTGACGTTGTCCGCAGTGACGGACTTGCAATCCCAATGGTCGATGACATCCGTGGCGTACAGGTATCTCTCCGCCAGCCGTGGGGGATCCAGGCTATAGATATTTTCGTTATCCTGCTGGCTGACTAGAAACAGATAAGGAAGATCGAAGCTGTACGCCTGGGTTTGGGAATCATAGACAGCCCTGACGGGAGCGTTGAGGTTGACCTCAACTTCATCGAGGCCGATTCTTTTTTGGTTATAGGCCTGAATGCTCTCGGTCACCGGGAACTTCGTCGTGAGCTGAACCGGTCCATGCTCGCCCCGGCAAACACCCTTGAAGGTGAACACCGCAAGATCGCTTTTTACTTCATCGAAGCTGCTGCGGTACCAGTCTCCTAGTTCCCGCTTTTCATTGAAAAATGCGACTGTCCGCCACTCGCCCTCGTCGTTGATGAGTTCGGAGCATTGGATCGGTTGGGCCCTGTCAAAAGCACGCTGAAGGTCCGTGTCCCGGAATCTGCCGAAGACGCCACGCAGTTGAACGAAAAACATCCTGTCATATCGTGGTCTTTCCGGAGCTTGGACGCCGTGCTCAAGCTGGGCAGAAACGCCGGCTGCGGCGAACAAACTCAGGAAAAGAACGGGCGAAACCTTGGCCAATCTCCAGGACATAGGCACTGCTTAAGATAACACTTATTGGCGTATTCTGCGCTTGAGCAACTTCACCACTACTGGGTTCGTGGCGATGCCTTGGAGTCGGTTTCAGCCGGTTGTCGTCGCACCTTCTTGCGTTTGAGTTTCTGCGCCAATTTACTCTTGAGGCGCTTCTTTTCTCCGGGTTTCAGAAAAAAGGAGTGTTTCTTCACGTCCTTGATAATGCCCTCCTGCTGAACCTGTCGCTTGAAACGCCGAAGGGCGCTCTCAATGGATTCGCCGTCGAAAATCCGTATCTCTGCCAAAATATGCCTCCATGAAACCTGCGATCGAGCCGTGAGTATGATTGCCGCGTGCGCACAAAGCAAGGTGTCTTTCCCAGATGCTCGGGCCGCCAGGGAAATAGGCGCGCACCTTGCAATGATCAAGGCATCCCAAGCCTACTTCTTGTTAAGGTCGTCCTGACGCTATTTATCGAACGAGGAACAGCTTATTGGCTTCGTTTTGAAGCTCCTCGGTCGTCATCTCTCCACGCGAGTGGGATTGCAATTGCGTGTAGAACTGGTTGTACTTCTTCAGGCTGGCTTCGCGCGCCGTGTCTGTCGGGATAGCGGAACAGAATTTCTGAAAGTGCACGCCTATACGGTCGAGCGCAAGGCTGGCTCGGCAGTGCGGACATTTAATTTCGGTCAATGTATACCTCCACGCAGACCAAACTCCGCGTCGAAAAACATTTCATGAATATTCACAGCAGGCGCAATCTCCCCGAAAATTCGGGTAGTTTCCTGGATTGAAAGCTGGTTAGTTGGCGCGCTGGCCACTCTGACGGATGATGTTCCAAGTTGTCCTCCGCGTCAGTATCCCATAGGGTCTCGATTAAGAAAGCTAGATTGTGAACGATAATGGGGCCGGTAGTATTTCGAATCAGGAGGATCACTCGGCGTTGGGCCTGAGTGCCTTCTGGCGGCGAGAATTTATGAATTCTCGTACTTCTTCAATTGAAGAAAATACTTTGTCGCTCTTGCGGGAATTGCAAGGCTGACAACAGATGATGAAAGACGTTTTGGTGCCCATCAGCAGTTTCTTTTTGCTCCTCGGAAAGAAATGATCCTTTGTTGGCCGGGTTCTGTGATGATCCCATTTGATAACTTGTAAGCAGTAGCTACAGGTGTAGGAATCACCGAAGTTAATATCAAGACGGCTGCTGATTTTATTTAATTTCAACTAGTCTCACAGCCTTTTGGTCATATCGACCATTACATCCTCACTCTCGGACAGTATATAAGAAAGCCCGCCCCAAGTTCAGACCTCCTGATATCGAGGAATTCAACACGACCCGAACGCGGGCTAAAGCCCGCGACTACAAGCTCGAGATAAGGTGCAGGCATGCATGTAGTCGCGGGCTTTAGCTCGCGTTCGGCCCCTGTGGAGATCAGGAGATCTGAAATTCCGGGCCCGCGAACCAGGACTGCCACAGCGGGGCGGGAGGATTAGACCTCCGGCCCCGTTTATAAGCAGCCTAGCGCGGCCAGAGGCCGCAACCAAAGTTGAGGATTCGGCTGCCGCGCGCTTTCAGCCATCAGCTTTCAGCCTTCGGTGTTATTTTTGTAACTTCTCCGCGTTTTGCGGAGAAGTTACAGATAAAGAATTTATCCTCGCCGGTTTCGTCGTGGGATTGACAACGGCTCGCTCTGTTCGGGCCGATGGGAATCGGCAGGCATTGTGTCCAGTGTGACGGAGAATTTCTGTTCGCTGCCGCCCCGCAGGACCTTCAGATCGATTGTGGTTCCGGGTGCCATCGATCCGACGGCCAGACGAAGCGATCGGCCATCGACTTCTTTTCCATTCATCGCCACGATGACATCGTCGTTTTTCAAACCGGTCTTCGAGGCCGGCCCATCCGGAACAATCTGCGAAACAACCGCGCCCTTCGACGCTTTTACTCCCAGCTCTGCCGCCAACTGCGGAGTCAACTCCTGGAAGTACACGCCCAGTCTTGCGCGAGTCACGATGCCTTTCTCCTTCAATTGAGTCATGACCTGGCGGACCATGTCGACCGGTACCGCAAAACCGACGCCTTGGTTACCACCACTGCCCGACAGGATCGCCGTGTTGATGCCGATCACTTCACCCTTCGTATTGACGAGCGCGCCGCCGGAGTTACCGGGGTTGATCGACGCATCGGTTTGGATGAAGTCTTCATAGTCTTCGATGCCAAGTCCACCGCGGCCGGTTGCGCTGACGATTCCCATCGTTACCGTCTGGCCCAGACCAAACGGGTTTCCGATGGCCAGTGCGATGTCGCCGACTTCAACGCCTGCGGAATTGCCCAGGCGGGCATACGGCAAACCTTTCGCATCCACTTTGAGTAACGCGATATCGGTCTTTGCATCCTTACCGATCACACGCGCCTGCATTTCGCGCTTATCCGACATCGAGACAGTTAACTCCGTCGCACTATCGACGACGTGATTGTTGGTGACGATGTATCCGTCCGGACTGACGATCACGCCGGATCCTTCACCGTGCTGGCGAAGCGGACGATCGGGCATGCGAAAGCCCGGGAATAGATCGCCGAACGGATTGTCCTGCTGGAGCGCCGATGTCCGAACGACTCTGTTTGACGAAATATTTACAACCGCAGGCAAAACACTCTTCACTACAGGCGCAAACGTTGCCGGCATCGTGGCACCCTCGCGCACCGCTGGAGCCGCCGCGGCGACTGCAGCTTCCGGCGCGTGGCCAATCGCGGCGCCGCCGACTAAAGCTCCGCCGACCATGGATCCGATGCTGAGCATGATTACTGCAACAATCCACATTGGATATCTGGTTATCCGATTCATGATTCTTGTTCCTCTCGACAATTTAGTTTTTGAACGCATAGAAATCAGACGGACCAGCGCCCAGTTCGTGAGTGCTCCCGGCCAGTCTGTCGCGTCGTCTACCCGTAAGATGCACCTATTGAGGACCACGTACGGTCGTTTACATCAGAGTCTACTGCTGGAAAATGGTTGGCTTTTGCCGAACAGAATCCGACACGCAATCGGTTGGTGATGACCCCCTAACTGGGTCTTGCCATGTCCCACATCTTTTGCTGGACACGGGGCATTGAAAACAACTGAAGGGAAAGCCGAAGTCCCCTCCTTGGACAAAGGAGGGGTGGCTGCGCCCATTAAGAAAATGCCGCGAAGCCTCCTTAGCGGGCGCAGACGGGGTGGTTGGTTCAAGCCAACGATCATCGGAAGTTGAACGAACCACCGCGGTCTTGATGTTTCGCCCTACCGGGCTCACGCTTCGCGCCTCCAAAGGAACGGGACCATTTACTTGATGGCGCGGCAGTCCCCTCCTTTGCCAAGGAGGGGACTTCGCCTTTCCCGCCGGTTGTCCCAGACGTCAGGGTTTCACTGCCGCCCGCAAATACGCAAGGATTGATACTAGCTCTGCCTCGTTATACGAGCCGGTGGCGGAGGAGTGGCGCCAATTGCTGCCGTCGCGTATTTGGACCGCCGCGGGCGCTTCAGTGCGCAGCACTGGCGGCGTTGTCATGAGATCGTAAAACAGCACCGCCTGGCTCTTGTTGCTGAGGACCAGGGCCGGCATCGATTCGCCGCCTACCGTGGCGGTGGAGACTCGCGGCGTTTCCAATGTCTTCAGCGCAGCGACGCTGGCCGGAACTGCGGCAATGGGAGCGGCGACGGGGATTCCGATGCCATTCAGTTCGTGGCAAGTGGAGCAGCGTCCGAAACTGCGCACGGCGTCGAAAAAGAGACTGCGGCCGCGGGCGTCGTCGCCGGACAGAACAGTAGGCGGTTCCAAAAGACCGTCTCTACCGCCGCCTGCGGCGATGGTTGGGTTGGCGATGCCGTTCAGTTTGGCGACGTAGGCCACGACTGCGATCAAGTCGGCTCGGGAGAGCGCGTTTGTGAAAGGCGGCATGGCGGTGTTCGGAATTCCGCGGGTGACCGTATTGTTGATAAAGGTCTGATCGAAGCCGCGCGCAGAGACGCGCGGCGCGCCGCCTCCGGCGCCCTGAGCGCCGTGACAGTATCCGGTCGCGCAGGTCTTGTTGAACACATCTTCGCCCTGCTTAAGGACGTCCGTCAGATTTTGTCCCCCGGCGAGCACAGGGATAAAAATAAAAAGGAAAAGGAAGACACTCTTCATCTCGATCCCTCCGGCAAAGCGAATACGACCAGTGTGGAACCTAAACGAAAGTTTTCGTTGGGGAACAGCGCGGCAGCGGCTCCGCCGACCACGGTCTGGTGCCAGCCGCTGGTGGCCGCGATGTATTGCTTTCCATTCACCGAATATGAAATTGCCGATCCGCGATGGCCGGCGCCGGTTTGAAAACTCCAAATCTTATTGCCGGTACGCGCATCCAACGCGAAGAAATTGCCCTCCGGATCACCAGTGAACACAAGGTCGCCGGCGGTCGCCAGCATGGAGGAGAGCAGGACAAACTTGTAGGGCATGCTCCAGATGCGCTTGCCCGTGACCGGGTCCCAGGCATCCACATGGCTATAGGTGGTGCGATTGGGCGGCAGCTTCATGGGGAAGTTACCGTTCATGAAAAAGCGTCCCTCTTCCGGCTTGTTGGCATTGGGCGTGACGTCGGTGCAGATTTCGTTGGTAGGCGTGTAGATAAAACCCGTACGCGGCGAGTAGGCCATGGAGTTCCAGCTCTTGGCGCCGGCAGCGCTGGGACAGAAAGACCTGGTTTCACCCAGCTCGGGTTCGTGTCGGCCGACGAGTTTACCGTTTTCGGTGACTCCGGTGATCCAATTGAATAATTCCGGTACGTTGAACGAACCGAGGTACTCGCCAGTGACGCGATCGAGGACGAAGGTCAGGCCGCTCTTGTTCATGTGAACCAGGATTTTTCGCGTTTGGCCGCGAATCTGGCGGTCCATCAGAAGGACTTCGTAGGAAGAGTCGAAATCCCAAACGTCGTCGGGAATTTCCTGGTAATACCAGCGCAGCTTGCCGGTGTCGGCGTCGAGCGCAACGACGCTCGCGGTATAGAGATTCACGTCTTGAGTCTTGTTGACGCCGGGGGCAACGCGATCGCCGTCGTAGAAATCGGCCGCGGCGTTCCCGGTGCCCCAGTAGACTAGATTCAGGTCCGGGTCAAAGGAACCCGTGAGCCACGGCGATCCGCCGCCGAACCGCCAGCTATCGCCCTTCCATGTTTCGTTTCCCTTTTCGCCAGGTCCGGGGACCACGTACCAACGCCAGGCGAACCGGCCATTCTTAGTGTAGAAGGCCGTCAGATAGCCGCGATGCGCCTGATCGCCGCCGTTGCCGCCGACGATGACCTTGTCCTTGACGACGAGCGGCGCGGCCGTGATGTTGCAACCGCATTGCCGGGGATCATCCACGCTGACTTTCCATGCCTCGTGGCCGGTCTTCTGATCGAGCGCGACCACGAAGTTGTCCTTCGTGCCGAAGAAGACCTTGCCGTCACCAACCGCAACGCCGCGATTCTGGATGAAATCGGAATGGCTGCCGGGGATTCCGGACCGCGGTGTGGGATATCGATATTGCCAGATCACGCGGCCGCTCGCGGCGTCAAGCGCGGTGACCTGGGCGCGCGCCGAGATGAGGTACATGACGCCATCGACAACGATAGGCGTGGAGTGCAGGTTTTCGGCGTAGTCGCCGGTTTGGAAGATCCAGGCGGGGACGAGATTCTTGACATTGGTGGTGTTGATCTGATCGAGAGCGCTGTAGCGCCAGGAGAGATGGGTGCCGCCATAGTGCGGCCAGTCGGCGTGCGCCGGGCCGCCGTCCTGGGAGTAGAGTGGCGTCGCCAGAAGCAGGACCAGAAGCAATCGCATCGTGTCTCCTATTCAATTATTCAATTCCGCGCGGCGTCGTGTTCGTGCCAACGCTCGCCGGGGTTAATGTATCGTTCAAGCGCCGCTGCGCCTCCGGATGCCGCCTTCCACAGAGAACGGGCAGTGCCCTTAGCGTCAGGCAGCGAATTCTTCGAGAAGTATCTTAATCCCAACTTCTCGAAAATGCGTCTGAGCCTCGATCCTGCTGGGACGAACCGCCTCACAAAATACATACACAAAATACATATTTGACAGTTGCGCCAGGCAGGAATATAAAGCATGGGCGGTGGGTCGCTGGTCCACGCTCTTCTATCCGCACAATGAATCACAGAACAACCGATGTGGAGGCCCCTTGAAGAACGCCGGGTACGCGACTTGCCGCGAGAAGTCTAAAGCGGCAATCGTACTTCGTTGTGAATGATCCGGGTTAGAAAGAACAGCCGGACGGAGGCGTACGATGAAAACGAAACTGATGGGTTGTCTGTTCGTCGGCCTGGCTTTCTCCTTGACGCTAGCGATTAGCGCTCGACAGGGCGCGAAGCCAATTGAGCTAATCGGGACTCCGATTAGTCTGCCCGGAGACGATACTCAGGTTCAGGAAGATCTACTTCGCAACTCTTCGGGTGTAAGAGCCCCCGTCAATCTCATCGGTGTGATAGCGGTTCCAGGTGGTGTCGGTGCCCTTGACATACTGTGGGTCGATCAGGCACGGGGAAGAATGTACCTCCCGGACAGAGGGAATGGAGTCGTCGACATCTTCGATGCTGTCAACGATGCATTCTTGGATCGGATTCCAGGGTTTGTCGGAGCGACCGGCTTCGGCGGCCTGCGGGGAGGACCCAATGGTCTGGTCGTGACCCCGGACAACATACTCTGGGCTGGGGACGGCAATAGCCTGTTGCAGGCCGTGGACCTTAATCTGAGCCCGCCACGAATCACCCACACGATTACCGTTGGTACTCCTCAAGATGGTCGCGCAGATGAGATCGCGTACGATCCTTTTGAGCGCATCGTTCTGATCGCGAATGATGTATCCAAGCCGCCGCGGGTCACCTTCGTTTCTGCAGACACGTACAGCGTTCTTAGCAAAATTGACTTTCCCGATGCCGAAGGGATGGAGCAGCCGGTGTGGGACACCCAGCTCCACCGGTTCCTGATCACTGTGCCGGCGTCCCCCGCGTATGTTGCGGTGATCGACCCAATAAAAAGGAGGGTCACAAAGAAATACATCATACCCAACTGCAGCGGCGGAGTTAATGGTCTGACACTTGGACCGTTTCAACGATTGCTGGTATCGGCGTGTACCAATGCCTACATCATGAACGCGATTGACGGCCACATCATCTCCTTCATCACTCAGGTTGGCGGCGGCGATGAGGTTTGGTTCAATGCCGGGGACGACCATTACTATGTGACCTCGGCCGACCGTACCGCCGGACTTGGGCAGGTGCTCGGCGTGATCGATGCAGAAACGAGCACGTGGCTTCAGAACGTGCGCGCTCCGAATATCAGAAATGTGGCAGCTTTTGAGGGAAACAATCACATCTTTTCCGGCGTCAGTGCTCCGGCTGCCGGGGTACCCGACACGACGGTGTGCTCGCGGTTTGGCCTTGTCGGTACCGGTTGTGTTGCCGTCTTCTCCCACTTTTAGAGGGGAACAATCACATGTCTCGGCGATGCGAACGTGGGCGAAAGCCCGCGACTACATGCTTGGCCGAAACGTTGTCGCAATATGTAGTCGCGGGCTTTAGCCCGCGTTTCGCAGTTCACGTGCATTAGTTGTGGCCATTTTTAACGTTTCCCGGGCCGCGCCATTTCAGCATTTCATCGTGTTCTTCCCAGCTCAGGACCACCTTGCCGCTGTTACCGGAGCGCATGACCCGAAAGGCCTCCTCGAATTCCCGGTAACCATAGCGGTGGGTGATCACTGGCCGGATGTCCAGCCCGGACTGTAGCAACACCGTCATCTTGTACCAGGATTCATACATCTGCCGGCCGTAAATACCCTTGATCGTGATCATATTAAAGATGACTTCCCTCCAGTCGATGGCCATCTCTCCAGAAGGGATCCCGAGCATCGCGACTCGGCCTCCGTGAGCCATATTGTGCAGCATGTCGCGAAACGCAGAAGCATTTCCGGACATCTCGAGGGCCACATCGAAGCCCTCCTTCATGCCTAGTTTTTTCTGTGCTTCGGCGATCGAAGTCTGCGTCACGTTCAAGGCCAGGTCCACTTTGACCTTCCTGGCAAGTTCCAAACGGTAGTCGTTGACGTCGGTGATCACCACGTAGCGCGCACCGGCGTGCCGCACCACGGCCGCGGCCATGATCCCGATGGGCCCCGCGCCAGTGATTAGAACGTCCTCTCCAAGGACGTCGAAGGTGAGCGCCGTATGCACGGCGTTGCCAAAGGGATCGAAGATTGCAGCGGCGTCACGGTCTACGCCCGCGTCGTGACGCCAAATATTCGTCATGGGCAGGGCGATTAACTCCGCGAAACATCCTGGACGGTTCACACCGACTCCCGATGTGTGGGCGCACAGGTGCCGGACGCCGGCCATGCAGTTGCGGCAGCGGCCGCACACCACGTGTCCTTCGCCGGAAACCAGATCCCCAGGATGGAAGTCGTTGACGTTGGAGCCAACCTCGACGATCTCTCCCACGAACTCATGACCGATGGTCATGGGTACAGGAATCGTTTGCTGGGCCCATTCGTTCCAATCGAAGATGTGAATGTCCGTTCCGCAGATACCCGTACGGAGAACACGGATAAGCACGTCGTTGATGCCGATGGTTGGCTCGGGGATGTCTTGGAGCCACAGGCCCGGATGAGCATGCGCCTTGACTAAGGCTTTCACGGAAGCATGTTACCTAATCGCGGCATAGCCGCAACAAACTTGTTAACAGGCCAGCGTGAAATTCGTAAGCCGCACCTTGCTTTCCCCTCGACGGCTCGAGGATCCAAGAAAGAAGCCACAAGGCAAGATTTCCGTCGACTATTTTAAAGGAATGGCCGGCAGACGCTTGAATGTGCGGTTCGCAGGATCAATCACAATGCCCACCGATTCGAGCGCCGTTACACCGAGCAAAGGCTCCGCGTCATTCGGACCGAAAATGACGCGGCCCGCCGTGATTTCCCCCATAAATGAAATCTCGACCAGGCCAAACTGGTATTCCTGCAACGAACCATCAGCCAATTCATAGGCCACCTTCCCGACCGGTTTCACGCCGATCTTGCGCAGTTCAGTAGCGGGTACAAGCGTATCGGTGGCACCGGTGTCGGCTAAAAAGTTGGCCTGGTATTTCTTTCTACCACGCGGAGCCTTCAATGCAACGGTCACGTATGTCAGTCCCACGGGACTCCTTCTCATAAGCACATTATAGGTCTGGAATGAAGCGAACATCGCGGCTTCAAATGCACATGACACACCGAAACCAGATCCTCGTCTTCGCCAGGTCCTCTTGGCGGCGAGAAAGTTCAAAAACTGGTCAAATTTTACGGATGCAGGCATAAAGCCTGCGGCTACGAATCCGCGGCAGTGGTCTCGTAGCCGCGGGCTTTACGCCCGCGTCTGGCGTCGGCGGTAAGAGGCTTGCTCGCTACGAATAGCGTGAAAATGTGAAAGGAAGTCGGCAAAACCGCGGAAAAAGTTATCGCGGTTTGACGGGATCATCGAACTGTTGTTCAGGATCCTGACTTAAAACGGGCTTGAAAGCCGGTTTTCTTGTATTGTTCGCATTCGAGACATTAGGCTGCAAAAGATTTTGCGGGGAAAGGAATGGCTTTGCCTATGCGTAACACGGTAACTTCAATGCGAGCGGTCGTCATCGTTCTGGAGCTGACACTTGCGGCCACGCTGGTGATCGCGCAACAGCCAGCTCAGGCTCCGGCTGCAAGGACAGCCGCACAGGCCTACAGAAATATTCAGCTACTCAAGGATATCCCTTCCACTCAACTAATTCCCACGATGCGGTTCATCTCCGCCTCACTCGGTGTGGAATGCGAATTCTGTCACCTTGGAGACCGGTCGGCGGACACGGACCACAAGAACACTGCGCGCAAAATGATGACGATGATGATGGCGATCAACAAGGACTCGTTCGGCGGACAGCGCGAAGTTACTTGCTACACCTGCCATCACGGCACCAACAATCCAGTCGGCACCCCGACACCTACCGGACAATATTCTGAATTGGGGGCAGGCGTGTTTTTTAAACCCGACGGTGGGCCGCTGGCTGGGGGACGAGACGAAGTCATGTCCCAGGCGTATCGGGAATATGTGGTGAAAGATCGGCTCGCGGGGCTGCCCACGCCAGATCAGATTCTGGCCAAGTACGTGGCTGCGCTCGGCGGCGAGCAGGCGCTGCGGAGGGTGAGCGCTCGCGTGATCACCGGGACGGCGGTGCTGCCGGGGGATGTCCGAGGCGCCGCACCAGCCATACACGTTCCAGTGCAGCAGTATTTCAAAGCGCCTAACCAGTGGGTTATGACTTTCCAGATGGGGAACGGTTCGACTTTGAATGGTTTCGACGGGACGGTTGCCTGGATTCAGGCCGCCAACGGCGTTGTCACTGAAGCGACTGGCGTCACGAACGCTCCCTTACCGCCGCTGGCGCGCGTCAAACGGAACGCGGATTTTTACGAGCCTCTGAACCTGAAGCAGCAGTATCCCAGGCTGACCGTGCGCGGCCTCGAGAAGGTGCGCGGCGTCGACGCATACGTGGTAGTCGGCGTTCCCGATGGCGACCTGCCCGAGCGGCTCTTCTTCGATACGCAGACGGGATTGCTCGTACGTAAGTCGACGGCCGTGGCAACGGCGCTCGGTAATTATCCCATTCAGACGGATTACGATGATTACCGGGACGTCGGCGGCGTGAAGGTTCCCTACCTGGTTCGAACCGTTGCTATAAGTCCTGCCGACGATCTGACGATTCACGTCGAGAAAGTGCAGAATAACCCGACGGTTGACGCCGGCAAATTCGCGAAGCCGGCATCGAGGCCGGCGGCCGCCCGGTAGCCAGAGCGGCGTCATTGTGTCAGTTGGTCGTTGGGTTGTTTGACAAGTACATGGGACATCGTACATGGGACATCCCAACATTTGACATTGTTCGCAGCACGCTCGAGCTTGCCGAAAATGTCAAATGTTGGGATGTCCCATGTACGATCTCAAATGCACTTGTCCAACAACCAAATCACGCATTGACGAACTGACCAAATGGTCGTTTTGCTTTCGCCAATTCATTCACAGTTTCTATGACCGCGCGTTTTTCCGCACGCACTGCGCGCACCGCGCCTGTTCTTGACCCCGGGAAGTCGCCTGATATAATGCAGCGAATTTTTCAGGGGGAAGCACATCATGAGAAAAGGGTTGGTGTCCGCCGTGGCGCTCCTGTGTCTCGTTCTTTCCACTCACACATTTTCCCAAACATCCAACGCCACCTTGGGCGGAATCATTTCCGACGCCACGGGCGCTTTAATTCCCGGCGTCACGATCACGGCAACGAATACCGGAACTGGAATCGTTACGACCGTGTTGACGAATGAAGCCGGAGCGTACCAATTTGCCAGTCTTCAGACCGGGAGCTATGCGGTCACTGCAGAACTACCGGGTTTTCAGACTCAGACCCGCAGCGGGGTTGCTCTCGGAGTCTCACAACAGGTCCGGTTGAATTTCACTCTGCAAGTCGGTTCGGTTGCGCAGACGGTGGAAGTAAGCGTGGCGGCCGACACGCTCATCGCGACGTCGTCTTCCTCGGTGGGCACGGTCCTTCCTGAGTACAAGATCCGCGACATGCCTCTCGGTGGCCGCAATGTGATGGATCTTCTCGGGGCGCAGGCCGGCACAGGCCCAACGGAAGATAACTTTGATGGCTTCTTTGCTGGTGGGAGGCTCAACGCGGTGAATGTGACGCGAGACGGATTCAACGTCACGGATGGGCGATACAACTATGGCGCCCTGACCAACACGTACACCAGTCCCGACTTGGTCGAAGAAGTGCGCATCATCACAGCTCCTGTGGATGCCGAGATCGGACGCGGTTCCGGGCAGGTGCAGATGGTGACACGCTCGGGGTCGAACCAGTTCCGGGGCAGCGCGTTTTGGACGAACCGCAACTCCGCGCTCGACGCCAGTAAGTGGTTCAACAACTTTAACGGCGTCCCGAAGGACTACGAGAACCGTAATCAGTTTGGCGCGCGCCTCGGTGGGCCGATCATCAAGAACAAGACGTTCTTCTTTGTCCTGGTGGACGAACAGCGTTATATCTTCCGCCAGACTTTCGTAGGGTCGGTGCTGACCGGCCCTGCACGACAGGGCATCTTCCGGTTTTTCCCCGGAGTCGACGCCCAGAACGCGACTCAGCTCAATCCCACGGTGGACCGCAGTGGCAATCCGGTGAGACCTCCGAACGCGACAGGCGATCTTCAATCCTTTAGCGTGTTCAACCGCGATGCGTCCCGGCCGGGCTACGATCCAACCGGTTTTATCCAGAACACACTGCTCTCCCGAATGCCGCTGCCCAACGATTACACCATTGGCGACGGTCTGAATACAGCGGGCATTCGGTTTACGCGCCGGGTCGATGGCTACGACCTCGCCGGCTCCAATGGGAATGACACCAATCGGGACCAGTTCAATACACGCATCGATCACAACTTCAACGCACCAATTGGCCCGGTGGGTACAACGGCTCGAACACGAAAGATCCGCGGTTGCTGACCATATCCTTCGTGTCCACGCTGTCCTCCAGTGTCGTGAACGAACTCCGCGTGGGAAAAAAGACGGATGTAAAAGCGAGTTGGGCCCCGTTTTACCTGGGCCGGCAAAAGGGGGGTGAACAGGATGAAACCATAGAAACCGGCGAGAAAGGAAAAGAGGCCTTTGCCCTACTTCCCAAGAAGAACGGACTCCCGATACAAGTGATCACGACGCTGTTTCCGAGCAACGTCATTGACTGGACGGCAGGAAGTGGCACCACTCGTAGCGCCAACAGCCCGCTCTACACCTACGGGGATACGCTCAGTTGGACCAAAGGCACACATGCTTTCAAATTGGGCGGTGAAATCCGCCGCGGCTATTCCGATGCCGGTGGCGACAGGGGTTTCACTTCGCAGGCTCGCCTCGGCGCCGGTGGAGTGCCCGTGCAGAATATCGACAACATCGCCATTCCGGGTCTGAGCGCCAACAACCAGATCGCCGCACGAAACCTGCTGACCGACTTGTCCGGTTCGGTAGCCAGCATCGCGCAGGCCTTCGACCTCAGAGACCCAAAGGATCTGGTATTCCGCGGTTATGGCGACGGCGTGAAATTGCAGAAACGCAAATGGCAGGCGAATGACTCCAGTGCGTTCTTCAAAGACTCCTGGAAGATCCGTCCGGATCTGACGCTCAACCTGGGTGTCTCTTACTGGTATTTCGGTGTGCCATATGAAGGGCACGGTCTTGCAGGAGGGCCGGTCGGCGGAGCCGCGGGGTTATGCGGAATTTCCTGCGGCTCCCTGACGACGGTGCAGTTCGTGGGTAAGAACTCGCCAAACCCGGATAAGCAGATGTGGAACGATGACTGGAACAACTTTGCTCCCTCCGTTGGCTTCAGCTGGTCGCTTCCGTGGTTTGGAAAGGACAAGACGGTCCTTCGCGCTGGATACGGCTGGACCTATAACGGCAACGCTCTGATCCCTGTCAACGGAAATACCGAACGTATAGGGATTCCACCGGGCGTGTTTGAGGGTTCCGGGACCGGCGGCATCACTTACACCCAGCCGACCTACCTGTCGCTTGGGAACATCACGCTGCCGATCCCCCAGCAGTTTGCGCCGCTCCAGCCGGTGCCGCTGGATGGGCCACGGGCTGACGCCGTGGCCGCGGCCGTCCCCAATCGCGTGGCGCCGTATACCCAAAACTACAACCTGGAGCTTCAGCGGGAGCTCGCACGGGACTTGACCCTGAGCGTCGGTTATGTCGGGACTAAATCCACGAAGCTTTGGAACGCTACGCCGCTCAACACAGTGGAGATTTTCAATAACGGATTTCTGGATGCATTTAACACCACCCGCGCTGGGGGTAACGCGAAGCTGTTCGACGATATGCTGCGGGGACTCAATATTCCCGGAGCGGGAGTCGTCAACGGTACTACGGTTACCGGATCGGCGGCGTTGCGTGCGTACACGTCGACGCGAGCGTTCGTTGCCAACGGCAATATCGGCGCTCTCGCGGATTTCCTGAACCGCAACACGAGCATCACCGGCAAGGGCGGCGGTTTCGTCCGAAACAGCGGGTTGTTTCCTGAGAATTTCTTTGTGCTCAATCCACAATTCAATACGGTGGAGCTGCATGGAAATCTGAGCAACTCGACATACCACTCCATGAACCTGCAGGTGACGAAGCGGCTATCGCAGGGCTTCACCAGTCAGACCTCATACACGTGGAGCCGGACTCTGGGCGCAAGCGATGGTGACATTGTGCTGACCTCCCGGGACCCCAAAAACCGGGCGTTGGACAAGTCTCTGGTCAATTACCACCGTACCCACAACTTTACCAGCAACGGAACGTACGAGTTGCCATTCGGGCCCGGACGGAGACTCCTTGGTAACACACCAGGATTTGTGCAACGGCTGGTCGAGCGTTGGCAGTTCGGCGGGATCTTCAGTTGGACTTCCGGAGTGCCTCTGACCATCACGGCGCCTGTCTCAACGATCAGTCAGCTTACTTCAGGTACTCCCGCTCTTCCGTTTAACACTCCGAATATCGTGGGGAATTTCCCAAAGAACATCGGGAAAGTTACCAAGCTGTCAAACGCCGTAACCTATTTTCCCGGTCTGCAGCAGATCACGGATCCTTCATTTGCCGGTGTCACGTCGCAGAACGGACTCAACGGCCAATTCAGCAATAAAGCGATTGCCGATTCGCAAGGCCGGCTTCTTCTTACGAATCCGTCTCCTGGACAGGTCGGCAGTCTTGGCCTGATGTGGGTCGAAGGCCCGCCGCATATTGGATTGGACATGAACCTGATCAAGCGCGTGAGAATTACGGAAACCAAAGAGTTTGAATTCCGGGTCGATACCGTCAATGTGCTGAACCATCCCAATTTCGGCTTTAACACGAATCGAGACACACAGAACAACCCATATCTCCTCAATACGAACATCAACTCCCCGGACTTCGGGCGCTTCACAGATGCGCAGGGAAGCCGAAGATTTACGATCGGTGCTCGCCTGAATTTCTGATAAGGATTAACAATTCTTGGGGAATTGCCAACGTTCTCTAGGTCCTTCTTGGCGGCGAGAATGTTGAAACGCGGGCTAAAGCCCGCGACTACGAGCTCGGTAAGACGTTTCGGCAGACTCGTAGTCGCGGGCTTTAGCCCGCGCCCCGTTCTCGTTACATCTTAGAAGACATACTTCAGCGCGATCTGCATGATCCGCGGATCGGCTGCGCTTAAGATCTTGCCAAAGGTCGGGCTATTTAAGTTCACATCCGGGCATGAGATTGCCGGTGCGATGCCCTGGGAAGCCGATGCGCAGTAGTTCGCATGGTTCGGTACGTTGAACACCTCGGCTCGAAGCTGTAGCGTCTGCCTCTCCCGAACCGCGAACGTTCGCGTCAGGCCCATGTTGATCCCGATGCTTCCCGGACCTGTAATATTCCTGGAACCGAGATTCCCATACGTACCCGTTGCCGGCTGCGCGAAGGCTGCCGGGTTGAGCCACCCACTGACGCCCCTGTTGGGAAGGTAAGGCGAAGCCAGCACCTGATTCGGCCTTTGGTCGGTTCCATTGGCCGCTCCCGTGAAGAGTGTTCCACTGAATGCATTGTCGAGCCCCGTTCCGATGTTCAGATAGGGGCCGGATACGATACGGACAATTCCCGAGATCTGCCAGCCGCTACCCAGAACGCGGAGCGCCGTGCTGGCGAACTGCGGTGTCTCATACACCGTCGACATGTTGAAGTTATGACGGCGGTCTAACTCACAATTCCCGCGGTCCGCCCCACGGCGCGACTGAAGCTGTCCGCCATTGTTCTGGATAACATCGTTGTAACCATCATCGATGCAATGCGACCAGGTGTAGTTCCCTTGTACGGTGACACCCTTGGCGCGCCGACGCTGGACCTGAAGCACTAACCCGTTATAGGAGCGCGTTGCGCCGTCATCGGCCTGAATAATGTTGGAGTAGTACTGGCCGACCGCCGGGTTCTGCAGATACAGCACGCGCCGCTGATTCTGATTGCCGACTGTGGAAGCGCCCGGCAAATAGACGGCTGGATTCGCCTCGTACCGATACATCATGTGAATGATATTGCTGCCGATGTAGTTTCCGG
>WNGG01003540.1_pt1 | contig 24508 bp, 20 predicted proteins | sample 5400661 | NCBI WGS metagenome assembly WNGG01 (sample SAMN13153372, study PRJNA577476) | soil metagenome | isolation source: 100 cm soil or saprolite under Garry oak tree replicate 1 | place: USA:California | collected 2016-06-15
CGACGGCGCGGTCGAGCCGCCGCTCGAGCGCAAAAGCCCTTCCGAGCTCCAGATGCACGCCTACCAGACGCGGATCGGTCGCGATCGCCCGCTCGAGGTGCGGAATCGCCAGCCCGGCCTTCTGGCGGCTCACGTAGATGCTTCCCAGCCGGTAGTTCGAGAGCGCGTGGTCAGGGTTGCGCGCGAGCTCTTGCTTGAACCATTCGGCAGCCTCTTCGTGCTGCAGCATCTTCCAGTAGACGTTGCCCACGGCGTAGCGGAGCCCGGCAAGTTCCGGCGCAAGCGCGAGCGCTCTCTTGTAGGAATCGATCGCGTCCCGGTATCGGGTCTTCTGTTCTTGAAGCTCACCGTTCAGCTGGTGGACGCGATAGGAGCCCGGGGCGATCGCAGCCATCTTCTCGAGCCTCGCCGACCCGAGCTCGAGGTGCGTCATCGCCAGCCAGTACCGGGCCTCGGCATGGGCACGGTTTCCGGCGAGCAATGTCTCGATGTCCCGTAGTGCGCGGTCGTACTCGCGCAGCTCGAAACGGCAGCGGGCCAAGTACAGCCGGACCTCCTTGTCGCGGGGGTCGAGCGCGGCAGCCTGCTCCAGCGCTTCGGCTGCGGCCGTGAACTCGCCCTTGCGAAAAAGCGCTATCCCACCCGCGGCCGGGCCCGCGCCGGAGGGAGCGTCGCCGCAAAGAATCGCCAAGTTTTTGGTCGGCGGTATGCGGCGCCAGGTTTATCGATGGTCTCATTCATATCTGGTCGGGAGGCGCGCCTTTGATTCTGGCAATGGTCGAGCGCAGGGTTTCCTGCACCTTGAGAATAGCCTCTTCATTTTCGTATTTCTGCCGGGGCCAGAAGAATCCTTTCAATCCATCTTTCTTCCGGCGCGGCACCACGTGCACATGCAGGTGCGGGACACTCTGGCTGACACGATTGTTGATGGCCACAAAAGAGCCGTCGGCCGCCAATCCTTCCTCGACGCTCCTGGCTACGAGCTGCACATTCGAAAAAAGCGCCGGAACGACCGCCGCAGGCAGGTCGCTCAGCGTCTCGTAATGCTCTTTTGGAATAAGCAGGCAATGCCCCGCAAACAGAGGCCGGTGGTCCAGGAAAGCAAAGGTCACCCCGTCTTCAAAAACGATGTGGCTCCGAACCTCGCCTCGCACGATCTGACAAAACTTGCAGCTCTCGCATCCGTCTTCAAACACGTTCGTCTCTCCCCGGTATCCCCTCGGTCAAAGGTGGCTCGTATGGAGGTATGGACAAGCCTTCTTTCACCAACGGAGACACAGAGGTCGTCCGTGTCTCCGTGGAGAGGCTGGGTCCAAATCTTGCCAGCCACCGCCGTCTAATCTAATCTAGGCAACACGTTTCATTTTTCCAATAGCAGTGTCGTTCGTGAGAAGATTGTCTTTCGCCATGTGAGAAACCATGATGAAAATGGAGAAACTCAGCCCCGTGACTCCTGGCTCTTGAAGGCGTTGGTAAAATTATCGCCGGGCCTGTGACGCTTGTGATAAAAAGATGAATTGAAGGTCCAGGCACGGGAACCTTTTCCCGTCCTTCAAATGTGACGAGCAAGAAAGAAGGAGCAAGATGACCGAGCAACAAAGAGGTGGAGAGTTATCTGGGAGGATAGAAAAAATACGCAGCAAGTTGCTGAACGACGAATCGGTGCGCATCCATATCTCGCGGCGCGCGTATGAGCTTTATCTGAGCCGCGGCGGGGAACACGGACACCATTTTGAAGATTGGGTCCAGGCCGAAAACGAAATCCTTACTCCATTGATCGAACGCGAGCTGAAGGGGTCTTCGGAGGTTCGGATCGCTCGATCCCAGGAGAGTGGTGGGGGCGCAACGACCGGGCCCTCAGCCGAAACACCTGCTCCGAGGAAAATCCCAACTCGCGACGAGGATGGGGGAGGTAGAATGACCTCTACTAAACCGTCCGGCCCCAACGCGCCGGCCGGGCCCTCAGCCGAAACGCCTGCTCTAAAAAAAGTCCCAACTCGCGACGAGGGTGGTGGAAGTAGAATGAACTCTACTAAACCGTCGGGCCCCAACGCGCCGGCCGGGCCCTCAGCCGAAACGCCCGCTCTAAAAAAAGTCCCAACTCGCGACGAGGGTGGTGGAAGTAGAATGAACTCTACTAAACCGTCCGCCGCCAAGCGCCCACGGAGGAAGGGTCCGGGCGAAGGGTCTCCGAATTGAAAGAACAGGGACCCGGCGGGCATTTTTCACTTCCTTCTTTTCTCGCGCGAAACCCGGCCCTCGCCAGGGGACACGGTCAATCCAGCCGTTTGCGGAAGCGCGCGGCACTGAGCCCGAGGACCGTAACGCCGAACAGCGCCAGAGCCGCCATTTGCGGCCAGAGGATGTCGCTCCCCGTGCCTTTCAAAAACACGCCGCGCACTATCTCTATGAAGTAACGGAGCGGATCGGCATAGGTCAGATACTGCACCGGCACGGGCATGTTGCGGATGGGGAAGGTGAAGCCGCTGAGCATGAAGGCAGGCATGAAAAAAAAGAACGAAGACATCACAGCCTGCTGTTGGGTCTGCGAGACCGTGGAAATGAAAAGCCCGGCTCCGAGAGTCGTCAGCAGGAACAGGACGGCCGAACCGAGAAGCAACAGCGCATTTCCACGAAAGGGGACGCGGAAGACCGCGAGGGCCGCCGTTGTAACGACGGCTACGTCCACGAGGCCGATCACGGCAAAAGGGAGAAGCTTGCCGAGCATCAATTCGATCGGCCGGATCGGACTAACCATCAACTGCTCCATCGTCCCTATCTCTTTCTCGCGCACAATACTCATAGCCGTCAGCATGATGGTTACCAGCGCGATGATGTTTACCACCACACCGGGGACGAAATAGTACCGGCTCTTGAGACTGGGGTTGAACCACACGCGGCTTTGCGCGGTGAGGACGGGAAGATCCGCCGCAACCGGCGCTCCGGTCGACTCCGTCAGCGCTGCAAGACGAAGCCCTTCGTGTCCGGCCAGGACTTTGCGCCCGTAGCCGGACACGACCTGCTGGGCGTAACTGGCGAGAATCGAGGCCGTGTTAGAATTGGTTCCGTCCAGCAGGACCTGCACGGAAACCGGGTTTCCGCGTTCAATATCGCGAGCAAACCCGGGCAGCACCCGTACGACGATCTGGACTTCCCCGCGGTCGAGCAGGTACTGGATCTCTTTCTCCCGCGCCGGAACGGCCTTCAGGAGAAAACGGTGCGACCCCTGAAACTCTGCCAGAAGTTCCCGGCTCCGGGGCGTGAGATCCTGATCCATCCACGCCATAGAGCTGGTCTCGATGTCCAGATTGACGGCGTAGCCGAAGACAATCAACTGGATGATCGGCGGCAAAACCAGAAGCACCCTCATGCGCGGGTCGCGCAGCGTCTGGTAAAACTCTTTCTTTATAATCTCTCGGATCCTTCCCCACATATTTTCACCAAATGACAAATGACCAATGACCAATGACCAATATCAAATGACAAATGATCAATTATGATCAATGAAAAATGAAGGATGAGGGATTTGCAGATCCCTTCCTCGCGTGCAATTTGTCATTTTTCATTTGTCATTGGTCATTTGCCAAATCTTTCTCAGTTCTCCGCGGTTGTGAGAAAAAATGTAGCGTCCCGCACTGGCGGGGCAAACCGTCCTGTCGACGCAAAAGGAGTGATCCAGGCTCACATGTCCCGCGGCACGGGACGCTACGATTCTTTGTTGCTGCTATGCCGCGCCGGGCCCACATTCGCCGGTCAGGCCAGTTTCGTTTTCACTTTCCTTGTGGCGGCAAAAAAAACAATCACCGCGTACACCATCAGGAACGCAACCTCGGTCCAGAGAACACGAATTCCTACGCCCTTGAGAAACACACCTTTGAGAACGGTGACGAAATATCGCGACGGGGTCACGTAGGAGATTGCGCGAATGACGGGAGGCATGGTTTCAATGGCATAGATAAAACCCGAAAGAAGGAAAGCGGGAAGGAACGAGCTGATCATGCTCATCTGATACGCGAGAAGCTGCGACCGTGCCACTGAAGAAAGCAAGATCCCCCAGAAAAAAGCTCCCACCAGGAAGATGCAACTGGTGACGGCGAGGACGAGAAGGCTGCCCCTGAGCGGGACCCTGAAGATCAGCACGCCGACCACCAGGGCCAGCAGCGTATCGGCGACTCCCAGCGCGAAAAAGGCGGCCATCTTCCCCAGAACGAGCTCCGACGCCCTGAGCGGAGTCGAGAGAAGTTGCTCCATCGTGCCCATCTCCCATTCTCTGGCAACCGTCAGCGACGTGAGCAAGGCTCCGACAATCGTCAGCACGACGGCGATGAGGCCCGGAACGATGTAATTCCGTGATTTCAGCTCGCTGTTGTACCAGACCCGAATGCGCGCCTCCACGGGCACGGCCGGGAGATTGCTGGCCCCTCGATTCAGGCTCTCCAGACGCAGGCGGTTTCCATAAGACTGCGCGATCCCTTCCGCGTAACCCAAGGCAATGGAGGCCGTGTTGGAATCGCTGCCGTCGAGCAGAAGCTGAAGCCGGGGCTCGCGACGCGACAGGAGCCGGACAGAATAGTCCTGGGGAACGACGACTCCCAACAGGCACTCCCCCTTATCCAGTTTGCGTTCTACCGTTGCGTAATCCTCCGCAATGGCCTCGATCTGGAAATAGCGCGAACCGCGAAACTGAGCGAGCAGATCGCGGCTCTGAGGTGTGCGGTCCGCATCGTAGAGCACCGTGGGGATGCGGTCCACATCCAGCGACAGGGCGTACCCAAAGAGCAGGATCATGAACAGGGGCAGGGCCAGCGCCATGGACAAGCTCCTGAGGTCGCGCACGATGTGCAAGAACTCCTTTCGGGCAACGGCCCATGCGCGGCGCGGACTCACGTCTTGCTCTCCTCCCGTTCGATCATGGCGATAAACACGTCTTCCATCGAATCCCGCGAAGCCGCTTCCTTCAGGGAGCGCGGCGTATCGAGCGCGCTGATCTTCCCCCTGTACATCAGGGCCAGACGGTGACAGTACTCGGCTTCGTCCATGTAATGCGTGGTCACAAAAACGGTATGTCCCGCGTCGGAGAGCTCGTAAATGAGCGACCAGAACATTCTCCGCGCAATCGGATCGACGCCGGAGGTCGGCTCGTCCAGAAACAGGATGGGAGGCCGGTGAAGGATCGCACAACCCAGAGCCAGCCGCTGTTTCCAGCCCCCCGCCAGAAGGCGCGTCAGAGAACGCCTGTTTTCTTCCAGTCCAGCCATCTTTAGCACCGATTCCTTGCGCTCCCGCCGCAACTCGCGAGGAACCGCATAGATCCCCCCGAAGAAGTCAATGTTCTCTTCCACGGTGAGATCGTCGTAGAGCGAAAACTTCTGCGACATGTAGCCGATGTTCGTGCGGACCTTCTCCGGTTCGGTCGCGACGTCGAATCCGCCCACCCGGGCCTTCCCCTGCGTGGGCGCCAGCAGGCCGCACAGGATGCGAATCGTCGTCGACTTTCCCGCGCCATTGGGCCCAAGGAACCCGAAGATCTCGCCGCGGCGCACCCTGAACGAGACATGGTCCACGGCGCAGAAATCGCCGAAGCGCTTGACGAGACTGTCGACTTCGACTGCCCAGGCATGCATTTCGTTCACTGCGGACCTTCCATGAATCTCACCGCAGAGACATACGCAGAGTCGCTTTCACAAATGACCAATGACAAATGACAAATAATCAAGGACAAATGAAGGATGGGGAGATTCGTTCCCCGCGTGCAATTTATCATTTTTCATTGGTCATTGGTCATTGTCACGGTAAACAAAACTTCACCTGCACCCTTGACCCCTCTGCCCCTCTGCCCTCCCTCATACTCCGCGAATGAGTGCGATAAAAACGTCTTCCAGAGGCCCGGGCACCCGGCCAGCACCTCGCGCGCCCTTCGCAGGTTGCCGGCCCGCACCTCGCAGCACACTTGCGGAAGCCGCCGCTTCAGGGCGGAAGGGGTGTCGCAGCAGATGAGCTGGCCGCGGTGCATCAAGCCTACACGGTCGCAGCGTTCCGCTTCGTCCAGGTAGGCAGTCGTGACAAATACGGTCATGCCCTCCTTAACAAGCTGGTACAGAAGAGTCCAGAAGTCCCGCCGCGAGACGGGGTCCACGCCATTAGTGGGTTCATCCAGAAAAAGCACGCGGGGACGGTGCAGCAGCGTGCACATGAGTGCCAGCTTTTGCTTCATCCCTCCGGAGAGCTTTCCGGCGTGCCGCGTGCGGAAGGGTCCCATGCGCGTCATGTCCAGAAGCCTGGGCATCAGCTCGCCGCGTTCCGGCTTCGAGAGGCCGAACAGATCGGCGTAAAAGCTCATGTTCTCGTCCACCGTGAGGTCCACATAAAGCCCGAAGCGCTGCGCCATGTACCCGATGCGGTCTTTCACTGCGTCCGCGTCGCGAGAGACATCATGCCCATCCACCCAGGCCTGTCCCGACGAAGGGTCGAGCAGGCCGCAGAGCAACCGGAGGGTCGTGGTCTTCCCCGCGCCATCCGGCCCGACCAATCCGAATACCTCCCCCCGCGTCACAGCCAGGTTCAGTCGATCCACGGCAGTGACTGCGCCGAAGCGCCGGGTGAGATCTCGCGCCTCAACCACGGACAATGCCTGTGTGCTCATTTTCGATCCCTTACGAACTAACAGCCTGGCCACGAATTTCACGAATTACACGAAAAGGGATGGGCGGCGACGCACCTTCACACAAAATCTTTGCCCCTACTTCACCATTGGCATCAACCACCAGTGAGTGAAAAAAGTTCGTGTAATTCGTGGGAAGTCTTTCAATCGTCATTCGTCAATCGAGATCACGGCGTCGCCCGGCATATTGGATTTCAGCTCGTGCTGCGGATTCTGGATGTCGATCTTGATCCGGTATACCAATTTGACGCGCTCTTCCTGGGTCTGGATCTGCTTGGGGGTGAACTCAGCCTCGGAGGAAATAAAGGACACGCGCCCGCCGTAAGCTTTGCCGGGAAAAGAATCCGTGGTCACCGTGGCCCGGGCGCCCAGCTTCACCCGGCCCAGGTCTTTCTCGTTGATGTAGGCCCGAAGCCATGGACTCCCAATGTCCCCGATGGTCAGGAAAGCCGTGCCTGCGAGCGCGGCGGCGTCGCCTTCATAGCGCGCTCTAAACTGGTCGAATTGCGACCGCGAGATGTCATCGTCTCTGAACAGAATCTGCGCCCGCTCCCAATCGGCGGCCGCCTGGACTTGCTGCGTCCGGGCCGCCTCCACGGCGGCCTTGGCCTGTTCGATCTCCTGGGAGCGCGACCCGGCGAGCAGCTCATGGAGCCGGGCCTCGGCCTGTTTCACTTCCGCCCGGCGCAGGTCAAGCTCCGCGGCCAGCGTTGCCTTCTGGAATTCGATCGCCGTGCGGAGTTGCGCCAGTTGGGATTGTGCGGCAGTCAGGCCGGCCTCTTCCCGCTCGCGCTGCCGGCGGGTCTGCAGCGTATCGAGACGGCCGAGAGCCATGCCCTTCTTGACCATGCCCCCTTCTTCCGCTCCCAGCTCGATCAGCTTGCCGGGAATTTTGAAGGCGACCTTGACTTCAGTCAGCTCGATGTTGCCGGAAACAGAAAGCGCATTCCCTCCTTCCCGCCCACCACACGAAACCCACACCAAGCCCGCCAAGAGCACGCCGAAAAGCATAACCACGATCGATCTTCTATTCATGGCCTGTTGCCCGTTTTCTCGCTTTGCAGTTTGGGACACGGATTCACGGATGCCACAGAAAAACACGAATCTAAAGACCCGTGAAAATCCGTCGTTTCCGTGAAAATCCGCGTCCCATTACGGCTCCCGATAATCTTTGGTTTGGTTTCATTTCATTTCACTGAATGATAGAACGGATGTTGCCCATGGCCAGTGCAAGTTCGATACGGGCAAGGTTGTGACTGAAAAGCGCGTCGATGCGGTTCTCCTTGGCTCGCTGGAGGCGTGTCTGCGCATCGGTGACTTCGATGCCGGGCGCCATTCCCGCTTTGTAGCGGCGCTGCGCCTGCGCCAGTTCCTGCTCCGCAAGGAGCAACCCATCCTCCGCGACTTTCACCTGCTCCTCAGCCGAGCGCAGGCTGTCCAGAGCCAGCCGGATTTCGAGCTCCATCTGCTGCCGAAGGTCCCGAGTTCGGAGGCGCTCCTGGGAGTATTGCGCGGCGCTCTCTCCTCGCCGGCCCTCGAGGCGCCCTCCGTCAAAGACGGGAATTCGCAGCGTGACGCCGTACAGCCGTGTCGGCACGGTGTTCTGGATGCTCGATCCGATCGTGCCGTAATCGGCAAAGGCGGCCAATGACGGAAGCCGCTCCGTCCGCGCGGCGCTCTGCTGGAGGCCAGCGCTTTCTTCGCGCTGCTGCTGTGCCTTCCAATCGGCGCGCAATTCCTGGGCGCGACGGATTGCCTGCTCCAGGGTCACCGCGTCGGCGGCCTTGTAGGCGAGCGGCTCCGTCAGTTCCACCTCCGCGTCCAGGGACAGGCCCATGGCTTTGAGCAGCTCCAGGTGCGCGCGGGCCCCCTGGTCCCCGGCGACGAGGAGGCGCTGGCGCTCGTCGGCAAGCTGCACGCGGGCGCGCGTCACTTCGATTCCCGTGCCCGTTCCCGCTTCCTTCTGATCGGCGGCCAGTTTCAAGAGCGCTTCGGCCAGCGCCACGTTTGCCTTCGCGGCCTCCAATCTGGCGTCGGCGCGCTCCGCGTTCAGGTAGAAGCGGGCCACCTGCCCGCGCACCTGGTCCTGCGCGGCCTCGCTCTCGGCCCTGGCCTGCCGGACTCCGGCGCGTGAGGCCTGATAGCCGCGGATGGAGCTGAAGTCGAAGATCGTCTGAGTCGCCGTGGCCCGCGCGTCGAAGACATTGAAAGGACCGACAAACGGAGGGATCAACGGAACCGGACCCCGCACCCTGATACCGAACGCATCGAGGTTGCGGGTCAGGTTCTGCTGCGTTACCGACGCTTCCAGGTGAGGCAGCAGGGCAGAGCGGGACTGGGCCGAGCGCGCGGCCGCCTGGCGGACCGCCTCCTCGGCCATGCGCACGCGCACATTGCCCTCGGGGGCGAGGGCGGTCTCGACCGCCTCCTTCAGGCTGAGCCGCATGACGGCCTTGCCGGCAGGCGTGGCCTGCTGCGCGGCCGAGGAGGCCGCGCCCTCCGGGCCCGCTACGCGCGCCAATAAAAGCAAGAGGAGGACGTGTCTCGTACAATGCGCCATGACCGATTCCCCTGCAGAACGCCGGGCGCGTTTCCTCCCGGCCGGTTTTTCTATGAAGCGCCGGACCCTCCCGGCGGTCCGCGCCTGCGCCGTCTTCCGGAAGCGAGCGGGACGCGCAACCCTCCGCAGATGTAGGCTACAAGCCTCTGCACGACTCCGTCGACGTCGGACGTGTCCAACCGGCCGCCTGATGCGATTTTCAGAAAGGGAGCCCCCGTGAGCACCGACGCCATCGCCCCGATCGAGAAGTGGATGCGCCAGAAGAGCTCCTCCGGAGGGAGATCGGGAAGGGCGCGCCGGAACGCGGCGACGAAATGCAGCGCGACTTCATGGAATTGCTCCGCCAGCACCCGCTCGATCTGAACTCCGGGATCCACCAGCACCCACCCCATGAACTTTCTGAGGGCCGCGGCCTCGCCGGTGGATTGCTCGCCCATGCGAAACGCCGGCGCCACCAGGGCTTCCACGAGTCTCTCCAGATCGGGCGGGCCGTTGGCGCGCGCAGCCATGCAGGTTTCCAGAAGGGCAAGACGCTTCTGATTCAAAGGCTCCAGCCGGCGAGCGAAAACCGCCCTCATCAGGGCCCGCTTGGACCGAAAATGGTAGTTCACCGCCGCCAGGTTCACGCGGGCCTGCCCGGTGATAGCCCGGAGGGAAGCGCCGTCGTAGCCTCGCTCGGCGAAGAGCCGCTCGGCGGCATCCAGGATGCGTTCGCGCGTCGCCGTTGGTTTCATACGAACGTTTCATTCAAACGTTTGTTTAACCTACCCTCGGTACCGGGACGCAGTCAATAGAAAATTTAACGTTCTCCGCCCAAACTTCGCACAAAACGAAACCACGGATGAACACAGATGAACACAGAGCAGCAAAGCCGCAACCAAAAAAAGTCTCACCACGAAGACGCGAAGACGCGACGAAATCCTTTGGCAAAAAACAAAGGATTTTCGGGCGTTCTCCTGGGAGCGCACGCATCTTGCGTGCTCTGGTAATAATCGCGAAACCGTAAGCACGCTGGAAGCGTGCGCTCCCAGGGACGACCTTCGCGTTCTCCGCGTCTCTGCGGTGAGGTTCGGAGTTCAGGCTTTAGCCTGCTACGGACCCAGGGCAGCCTGAAGGCTGGGCTCCAAACCTGGGACAAATGAGTTCGTGGGCTCTTGTTTTTTGGTTCCGGCTATGCCGCGCCCGGTTCATCCGTGTTCATCTGTATTCATCTGTGGTTTCGTTCATTCTTTTGGTAGGGCCTACGCGGCGTCAAGGAATGCGGAGTTGTGGATATTGTGAATGCGGCAACGTTTCTATGTGGGATGCGCATCTCGCCCGCGTGCGAAGGCTACTCCGCCGTCTCAGAGGTACAGAGCTGTCTCTCTGATTCGTGGACCAGGACAGCAAGGACTTCCAGGCCGTGCGACAGGTGGCCCGCGCAAAGCGCATGGGTGCCGGATGCCTCGGCTGACTTGCGGAACTGCTGGCATACCCCGGCGCTCACGCCTTCGATTTCCGGGTAGCCGTGCGTCTTGGAAGCGCGCGCGAGAGCTTCCAATTTCTGGATGATCCTGCGGTGTACGATCTCATCCGACGGGGAGGACCCAAGAAGCAACATGTCCTTCCACAGCAATTGCAGGGTCTGTTTTGAAGCCGCCACGTACTTCAGCCTGGTCTGCCGGCCTCCGGGCGCTTCTTTCTTTGCTGCCTGCGCGTTCGGCTTTGGTACTTCAGTGAGCAAAAGTTTCCCTCCTCAGCTGATAGTCTTTCTGTTGTTTGTAGGGATTGATATCGGCCACACCGACCAAAAGCCCCATAGCACCTAAGTCTCAGGCACCAAAGTCTTACCGGGGGAAAACTTGCCGCGAATTCCACGAAGTTTTCGCCTCAGCCGGCCTGTTTCGTGGAATTCGTGTTGACCCTGAACGTTCGTTTGCGCCGAGAGATTCAGCTACAGCTTTGGTTTATCCTCCGGGTATGGTAAAAACGATTTCTCATGTTTGAGAAGCATGGTCTGTTGGCTAGGATTGCGAGGATTGCAGCCGGGGCGCTTTTCCTTGCGCCGGCACACTCCGGTTGTAAATCAGCAGGAGAGCGTGTGTCCAAGACCCAAGACGTACCGAGTCTGAATTACGAGAAGTACAAGTTAAACAACGGTCTCGAGGTAATCCTGTCGGAAGACCACCGTTTACCCCTGGTCGCGGTCAACCTCTGGTATCATGTCGGCCCCGCCAACGAGAGACCCGGACGGACCGGTTTCGCCCATCTTTTCGAGCACATGATGTTTCAGGGTTCCAAGCATGTGCACGAAGACTCGCACTTTCAGCTCCTCGAGGCCGCGGGCGCGAGCGACATCAACGGAACGACCGACTTCGACCGCACGAACTACTTCGAAACCCTTCCCTCGAACGAGCTCGAGCTCGCCCTCTGGCTGGAGAGCGACCGCATGGGGTTTCTGCTCGATACGCTGGACTCGAACAAGTTGGAGAACCAGCGCGACGTCGTTCGGAACGAGCGCCGTCAAAGTGTCGAAGGCCAGCCCTACGGGCTCGTGGAAGAGGCGATGTTTCACCAGCTCTTTCCCAAGGGTCATCCGTACTACGCTTCCGTGATCGGCTCTCACGCCGACATCGAATCCGCGCGCCTGGAAGACGTGCGCGAGTTCTTCAAGTTCTTCTATGCCTCGAACAACGCCAGCCTCGCCATTGTAGGGGACTTCGACACGGCCAGGACCAAGGCGCTGGTCGAGAAATACTTCGGGCCCATAAAGCCAGGACCGCCGGTTCCCAAGATCGAGGTCCAGACCCCTCCCATCACTTCAGAAAGGAGGGCGGTGGTCACCGACCAGGTCGAACTGCCTCGTGTCTACATGGCCTGGATCACGGACCCGATATTCAAGCCCGGAGACGCTGAGTGCGATCTGCTGGCCCGGATCCTGGGCGGCGGCAAGTCGAGCCGCCTGTACAAGAAACTTGTCTACGAAAGGCGGCTCGCCCAGGACGTGAGCGCGCAGCAGTACTCGCTGAGTCTGGGGTCCGTCTTTCAAGTCCAGGCGACGGCAAAGCCCGGAGTGAAGCCCGAGGATCTCGAGAAGGCGATCGATGACGAGCTGGAGGCCATTCGCAGCGCGGGACCGGCGGAATCGGAGCTGGAGCGAGCGCACAACATCATCGAATCAGGAATCATCCGCGGGCTCGAGACGCTGGGCGGCTTCGGCGGTGTTGCCGATCGCCTGAACATGTACAAACACTTCTTGGGCGCCCCCGGGTATCTGCCGAAAGACCTGGAACGATACAGGAAGGCTACTATAGCGGCGTTGAAGCACATCGCCCAGACGAGGCTCACGAGGAATTCCAGGGTCGTGATTTACGGGGTGCAGGGTCAAAAGGTAATCGAGGACGTTCCCAGGGCCCCACTGGCCGAAGAAGGCAAAGAAAAGATACCGGCGCCCGGTTCCGCCGTGGCAGATTCGCGCAGTGATAGACCTCCTTCCGGCCCTCCCTCGCAGTTGAATCTTCCCGTTCCGGTCACTTTTAAGCTGCCGAACGGGCTTACGGTGTACCTGGTCGAACAACACAGCCTGCCGGTTGTTTCCGCAAACCTGGTTGTCCTGAGCGGCAGCGAGGCGAATCCGCCCGACCGGCCGGGGCTTGCGTCCTTCACCGCGGAGATGCTGGACGAAGGGACCCAAAAGCGCTCCACATTGCAAATAGCCGACGATGCGGATCAGATTGGAGCGACGCTTTCGACCGGATCGTCTACGGACACGTCCTACGTCGCAGTGCGCTCGCTAAAGAAATCCGTGGATGCGGCTTTTGGGCTGGCTTCGGACGTCGCCCTCAACCCGCAGTTTCCCGATCCTGAAATCGAGCGCATCCGGCACGACCGGCTGACACAGATCCTGCAGCAGCGCGACACTCCCAACGCGCTGGCCAACAAGGTGTTCTACTACGCTGTCTACAGCGGCGATCACCCGTACGGTTACACCGAGATCGGCACCGAGGAATCGAACAAAGCCGTGACGCGCGATGACATTACCCGCTTCTGGCGGATGCGTTTCGCGCCCGGGAACGCCGCGCTGATAGTGGCGGGCGACATCACGGAGAAAGAGCTGCGCGAGCTGGCGCAAAAACATTTCGGCTCGTGGACCGGGGAAGCGGCAGCGGTTCAGTTGCCGGAGCCCAAATCAAAAACGCAAAGGCGCGTCGTGATTGTGGACAAACCGTCGTCTCCCCAAACCACCCTGCGGATAGGCCACATCGGCATCGCCCGCAACAATCCCGATTACGTGGCCGTCAACGTCATGAACGCAGAGCTTGGAGGCCTCTTCTCGAGCCGCATCAACCTGAGCCTGCGTGAAAAGCACGGCTACACCTACGGCGCAATGTCTGCGTTTGCTTTCCGGCGCGGCCCGGGCCCGTTCTACGTCGCCACGAGCGTGCGAACCGATGTGACAGGCCCCGCGGTAAAGGAAATCTTCAACGAGATCGAGCGGATGAGGTCTGGCCCGGTGACGGAAGAAGAATTGAAGACGGCCAAGGACTCGATCGCTCGCTCCCTTCCGGGATTTTTCGAGACAACGCCGCAGTCCGCTTCGAGCATCGGGACACTGTTCGTCCACCAACTTCCGTTGGATTACTACCGGACACTCCCTCGCAGGATCGGGGCCGTGTCAGCCGAAAACGTCCTGGAGGCGGCCCGCAAATATCTCAAACCCGACGCCGCGGTCGTCGTGGCCGTCGGAGACCGGAAAAAGATCGAGCCGCAGTTGCGAAAGCTGGAGCTGGGGCAGGTGGAGGCGCGCGACATCGACGGCAACCGGCTTACCGCCGCACAGTAATACTAGGTCCACTTGGTGGACACAAGGTTCACAAATCGGTCAAGTTTTGTATCATGGCCGGGACGGCCATGCCACGAAGCCATCGTGGCACGGGCGTCTCGCCCGTGAGTGACTGCGATTACTCGCCATCTAGTAGTCGTTTTCACAAATACGGAGACCTATTCTTCACCGGCACCTTATAGGACACGGATTCACACGGATCTTACGGGTCTCCACGGATAGGTCGAGTCCTTGATAGCTAATCCGTCAAACCCGTGAAAATCCGTGTCCCATACCACGTTCGGCAAAATAAAATTCGCGTGGGTCCGCCGTCCTTACCGGAAGGCACGAGAACCACCAGAAAATGAAGAGACTGTTCGCGCCCGAGAATCTTCTCAATTTGCTGCTGGTATTCGTTCCGGCGGCGATCGTGCTGGAGTACCTGGTCCATGCCGGCCCGGTTTATATCTTTGTCTCCTCCAGCCTGGCGATCATTCCGCTGGCGGGCCTCATGGGCAAAGCCACCGAGCACCTGGCCGAAAAACTGGGCCAGGGTCTCGGCGCTCTGCTCAACGCCACGTTCGGGAATGCGGCGGAGTTGATCATCGCCCTTCTGGCCTTGCGGGCCGGCTTGCAGGATCTGGTAAAGGCTTCGATTACCGGATCGATCATCGGAAATGTCCTCCTTGTCTTTGGCTTGACCGTACTCCTGGGAGGCGTCCGCTTCCAGACGCAACGGTTCAATCGCACGGCGGCCAGTCTCGGATCCACAATGTTGGCGCTCAGCGGCGTAGCGCTGATATTTCCGGCTGTTTTCCACCTGGTCGCAAGGGGCAACGCGCTTGCTTCCGAACGAGAGCTCAGCGTGGAAATCGCTGTCGTCCTCTTCATCACCTATTTGCTGAGCCTGATCTTCACTCTGAAAACGCACCGGCACCTTTATGTGGGCGAGTTGGGAGAAAAGGAACAGGAGGCTCTCGGGACCCGTGGCTGGTCGTCGGCCCAATCGGCCGGCGTGCTTCTGGGGTCTACGGCTGTGGTCGCTTTGATGAGCGAATTTCTGGTCGGCGCCGTGGACGAAACGGCGAAAAAGCTCGGCATGAACGAAGTTTTTGTCGGTGTGATCCTGGTCGCCATCATTGGCAATGCGGCCGAACACTCGACGGCCGTGCTCATGGCGCTCAAGAACAAAATGGACCTGGCGATCCATATCGCCGTCGGTTCCTCGATCCAAGTTGCGCTTTTTGTTGCGCCCGTCCTGGTCTTCTTGAGCTATCTGGTGGGCCCGGCGCCCATGGACCTGCGCTTTACGACCCTGGAGGTCGTGGCAATCGTCGTGTCGGTGGCGACCATCGCGCTTATCTCTCAGGACGGAGAATCCAACTGGATGGAAGGGGTCCAGCTGCTCGCCGTCTACGTCATCCTGGGCATGGCCTTCTATTTCCTCCCTCCCCCCATCAATGACAAATGACCAATGACAAATAGAAGTCAGAAGTCCGCATCAGTCCATGGGCTCATTTGTGTATGGAGTTCAGCCTTCAGGCTGCACTGACTCCGGGCAGGCTAAAGCCTGAACTCCGAACAAACCGAACTGCCATTTGTCATTTTTCATTGGTCATTTGTCATTTGTCATTGCCAAATCAAAGATCCACCACGTTCTTGCCCGTGGTGAATCTTCGTGGCGCCTTCGTGGTGAGATTTTTTTGGTGCGGCTCGGTTGGTCCGTGGTCTTCGTGTCTCCGCGGTGAACCAAGACTGTGGTAGATTTATAGCGTCATGGGCCGAGACGAGTCGCTGAATATCAATATCCAGAGCGAGACGCTGAATGTCTCCACGGATCTGGTCGAAAAATACAACGTGCCGGGCCCCCGCTACACCAGCTATCCCACAGCCCCCGAATGGATAGACTCTTTCGGTCCGGCGAACTTCAAGGAAACCCTGGCGGAATCCAACAACGCCCGCCCTCCGCGCCCGCTTTCGCTGTACATGCATCTCCCGTTCTGCGAGAGCCTGTGCCTCTTCTGCGGCTGCAACGTGGTCATCAGCAAGAAGCACGGGGTCAGCCATCCCTATCTCGAGAAGCTCGAGTGGGAAATCGGCCAGATCGCTTCGCGCCTCGACGGCGCGCGCCCGGTGGTTCAGTTTCATTGGGGCGGTGGAACCCCCACGTACATGAGCCCGTCCCAACTCGAAGATCTGTTCCTGTACACCCGGCAGCGCTTCCAATTCGCGCCGGATGCGGAAATTGGAATCGAAGTGGATCCTCGCGTCACGACGGAAGAGCAGGTTCGGACCCTGAGGAGGCTCGGTTTCAACCGGATCTCGATGGGCGTGCAGGATTTCAATCCGTTGGTCCAGGAGACTGTGCACCGGATCCAGCCGTACGACGTGACGAAGCGTCTGTTGGACCTTTGCCGCTCGCTCGGTTTTGATTCGATCAACATCGACCTGATTTACGGCCTGCCGCACCAGACTCCGGAGAGCTTCGTGGAATCCGTCGACAAGGTCATTGGCATGTCGCCGGACAGGGTCGCGATGTTCAGCTATGCGCACGTGCCCTGGCTCAAAAAGCAGCAAGGCTCCTTTGCCGGATTCATTCCGCAGGGGATGGATAAATTCCGAATATTCCGGTCAGGCATCGAGCGGTTCACGGCGGCGGGCTATCTTTACATAGGCATGGATCATTTCGCGCGGCCCAACGACGAGCTCTGTCTGGCCCAGCGCGACCGGACGCTGCAACGCAACTTCCAGGGATACACGACCAAGGCCGGGGCCGATCTCTTCGGCATGGGAGTGAGCGCCATCAGCGGCCTCGCCCGCGCGTACGCGCAGAATTTCCGCGATCTTGACGCATACTACGGGGCGGTGGCCCAGAACACCCTTCCGACCATGCGGGGCATTTCTTTGACCGGAGACGACCTCGTGCGCCGCGCCGTCATCAGCAAGCTCCTCTGCCACTCCGTGCTGCACAAAAAGGAAATCGAGGAGGAATTTAACCTGGGCTTTGACGAATATTTCCCGGACGAACTGGAACGTCTGAAGCCGCTCGCCGCGGACGGGCTCGTCCTGTTGAGCCCCGGCTCCATCTCCGTCACTTCGCTCGGACGGATCTTCATTCGCAACGTCGCCATGGTTTTCGACACGTACTTGCGGAAGCCGAAAGAGAAACCGCTGTTCTCCAAAACTCTCTGAACCATGCCCGCACGGTCCTCTGACATTCGTCGCGGGGTGCTCCTTTTCAACCTGGGAGGGCCTGAAACACTGGAAGATGTCCGCCCTTTCCTGTTCAACCTCTTCTCGGACCCCGAAATCATTCGAATAAAGAACGACGCCGTCCGCAAGCTTCTCGCGTGGTTCATCGCGGCCACGCGCCAGCTCAAATCCCGCGGCCTCTACAGGCAGATCGGCGGCGGCTCCCCTCTGCGAAAGATAACCGAGGACCAGGCCGCAGCCCTGGAAACGGCACTGGAGCAACGCGGCCTGCGCGCGCGCGTTTACGTCGGCATGCGCTGCTGGAAACCCTCGATTGACGATGCCGTGGGCCGGATTGCGGAGGACCGGCTCTCGCATCTCATCGCCCTGCCTCTCTTCCCGCAACACTCCTTCACGACGACCGGTTCGTGCCTCAACTATTTCAAGCGGGTTATCCGCGAAAGAGGTCTGGCCGCATCCACCGCGGTCCAATACATTGACGCATGGTACGGCGAGCCCCTCTACATCGAGTCGGTTGCGGACCTGATCCGGGAAGCGACGGCACGATTTCCCGATAAGGACTCAAAAGAGATTCACCTTCTATACAGCGCGCACTCCATCCCGGCGCGGTATGTCACCGAAGGGGACCCTTACCTCGAGCAGACGCAGAAGACCGTCGCGCTGATCAACGCGCGGCTTGGAAATCACTTCCGCTCGACACTGGCTTTCCAAAGCAAGGTCGGGCCCGTGAAGTGGCTGGAGCCGGCCACGATGGAAGTGATCGCCCGGTTCGGCAGGAACGGAACGAAACAGGTTCTGGTCGTACCGATAAGTTTTGTTTCAGACCATATCGAAACGCTCCAGGAGATAGACATTCTTTACAAACGGCTGGCAAAGGAGGCAGGGATTCCCGAGTTTCACCGGGCCGCATCGTTGAATCTCTATCCGAAATTCATCGAATGCCTGGCGACGCTGTGCCTGAATACTTTCCAGTCGATTGACGATTGACGAATTACGAATGACGATTGGATTCGCAATCGAACGGGAGGCACGAGTAATCCGAATACGGTTCCAGAAATTCTTGCTTTTTCTGCAAATTTCTTGGCGAACCCTTCGCGCACTTAGCGTCTTCGCGGTGAATTCAGACTCAGTTTCACCGCGAAAGCGCTAAGTGCGCAAAGAACCGCGAAGGTTTATCGGTTGCGGCCGACGCGCTGCTCTCTGTGAGATGGAGTTCAGCGGCCGCAGACCCCAAAGCCTGAGCTCCCAACCAATGCTATGGCGAAGCGAGTGGTAGTGGTCGGTGCAGGCATCTCGGGACTCACCTGCGCGTACCGGCTGCAGCGGAGCGGGCTGGACGTAATCGTGCTGGAGTCTTCGGACGTCGTCGGCGGCGTGATCCAGACGGACAACGAGCACGGTTTCCTCTGCGAAGTGGGACCAAACAGTTTCCAGGGCACGCCGGAGGTGTTCGACTTGATCCGGGAGATTGGCCTGGAGGGAGAGTTGGTCACGGCCGACAGCAGGCTCGCCCGCTACATCTTCCACCGCGGAAAACTGCATCCCGCCCCCATGGGGCCGGGCGCTCTGCTCTCCACCAAGCTGCTCAGCCTGCGTGCAAAGCTGAAGCTCTTCAGAGAGCCATGGGTGCGGCCCTACCAGGGCGCGAGCGAGGAGTCGCTGGCCGGATTCGTGTGCCGGCGCTTCGGACCGGAGGCGCTGAGAAATCTGGTCGCCCCCTTCGTATCCGGCGTGTACGCGGGAGATCCCAGGTGTTTGAGCGCCCGCTCCGCATTTCCCATGCTGGTGGAATTCGAGGAGAAGTACGGCAGCGTTCTCCGAGGCTTCATCCGGTCTGTCAGGAAAACCCCGAAGCCCAGGCGCTCCCGCAGCCTGTGCTCCTTCGTGAAGGGACTCCACACGCTGCCTCGAGTCCTCGCCGAGAAGATCGGCGCCGAAAGAGTCCTGTTGGGCGCGCGAGTGAGAGGCATGCGCCCGAGCGAGGGAACGCAGATCGGGGCGTACACGCTGCGCATTCAAAGAGGGGGTGAGAATTACGAGCTGGGCGCGGACGTAGTCGTGCTCGCCACTTCGGCGTACCGGGCGGCGGAACTGGCGCAAACACTGTCGCTCACGCTGGAGCGGGAACTTGCGGCCGTTGAGTATCCGCCCCTGGCCGGTATTTGTGTGGCCTATAAGAAAGGCGCCGTACCGCATCCGCTGCAGGGATTCGGCTTTCTCGTGCCGCGCGACGAGGGCGTGCGGTTGCTGGGCTGTATCTGGAGCTCTTCTCTTTTCCCCGGGCGCGCGCCGGAGGGTTACGTTTTGTTGAGCATTTTCATCGGAGGGTCCGTAGATCCCGAGGTGGCCTCGCTCAGCGACCATCAAGTCATTGAAGCGGTAACACAGGATCTTCGGACGACCCTCGGTGTCCAGATCGCGCCCAGAGTGCTGACTCTCAACCGGTACGGGCACGCTATTCCCCAGTACGGTCTCGGCCACGAAGCCAGACTCAGCCGCATCAAGGGGGAGCTGCAAAAGCTCCCAGGAGTGTTTCTGGCGGGAAATTATTTGCGCGGCATTTCCATCGGCGACTGCATCAAACACTCCACCCTTATGGCTAATAGACTAATTCACCACGGAGACACGGAGGGCACAGAGGCTCACGGAGTTGGCCTGTGAAGAATTGTATTTCAAACCAACACAATTTTGAAACCACCGATGAACACAGAGCAGCCCAGCCGCAACCCAAAAAATCCACCGCGAAGAACGCGAAGTTTTTGAAATCGCTTTTCTTCGCGCTCTTCGCGTCTTCGCGGTGAAAATATCCTTGACCGCCGGACAAGGATTTGCACGTTAGTAGTACAGATGAACACCGATCCGTCTTTATCTGTGTTCATCTATCGGTGGTTTCATTCATACTTCTGATTCACCCGGCGAATTTCACCTGAACTCAAAAATATCTCTCTCCGTGAGCCTCCGTGTCCTCGGTGTCTCCGTGGTGAAGGCTGTGTGCAGGATTGATTGGATGCCGGAGCCGGTTTTTCATTCGATCCTCCCCGCTTCGTCACGCCCTTTGAGTTCCTGACGCAACCGGGGCTCGAGATCTCATTGCGGAGCACGAATGCGTGCTTGCGGCGTTGCTGCTCCGTGGTACAAAGGGATACGGATTCCATTGGAAGAGGAGATGTCGCATGGCGGACCTGGTAGAACGGATGATCGGCGCAGCGAGATTGGACGTAAAGATCTACGAGGAAGTCGAGGCGGACACCAACGCCACCGGACAGGCGATGGCGGTCGTAGTGATCTCCAGTGTCGCGGCGGGCCTGGGAGCTTTCCGGATCGGCCCCTTCGGGATCGCGCGGAGCGCGATCGCAGCACTGGCCGGCTGGTTCATTTGGGCGTTTCTCACGTATTTCATCGGAACGCGCATCCTCTCCGAACCGCAGACCTCTGCCGACCTCGGGCAGCTGTTGCGAACGACCGGATTCTCGAGCTCTCCGGGAGTCTTGCGCATCCTGGAGATCCTGCCCTTGATCGGCGGACTGATTTCGTTACTGGTCCCGATCTGGATGCTGGTCGCGATGGTCGTCGCGGTGCGGCAGGCGCTGGACTATCGTAGCACTGGCCGGGCTTTCGGTGTGTGCTTCATCGGATGGGTTGTTTACTTCATCGTCTCGGTAATGCTCTTTTCGTTGTTGGGCATCCGGCCCCGCATGTAACCTTCGCGCACTTAGGGCTCGCGCAAGAATAATTTGGCATTTCGCTGCGGCGTGGGAAACTCGGGCGGCCACACAGGGCCGCCCCTGCAGGCACGCCTACGGCCATTTTCATTCGCGTTGTGACCCAAAGGACCATGGAAAGGCTGTAGTGAGGATGAGAATCGGCTGGGCCTGACTAATTTGTGCGGAGTCTGTTGATCTCTTCCCGCAGGCTGGCTTCCATGCGGGGGCCCAGTCCCACGTTTACGCGCTGGACCACGCCGTGCCGATCGATGATCACCTGCATCGGAATGGCGTCGCTGCCGTACTCCTCCCCGACGTTGCCCTCCAGATCGAGCAGCACCTTCGATCGCAAGTTCTGGCGCGAAACATACTCGCGCACTGTCTCCTCGGGCTCCATTACATTGATCGCCAGGAGGACCACGTCGCTGGAAAATTCCTTCTGCAACCTGTCCATGATCGGCATGCTGATCTGGCAAGGGCCGCACCAGGTGGCCCAAAAATCGAGCATGACAATCTTTCCCCGCAGCTGATCCAGCGAAACTCTGTGCCCTTCCAGATCCCGGAGCTCGAAGGTCGGCGCGGGTTGCCCCACAAGTTGGCCATCCGCGCCCAGGGGGGCGGAGCATTGCAGAGACAGCGCGCCGAGCATCCCGGTGATTATTGCCAGCTGGAGTTTTGCCCTCGTCATAGCCAAAAGCTTACCATAAGTAAGTGCGCGCCTGTTCGGGGGGTGCAATTAAAAGTGGGAGTCGCCTCAGGTTCCACTTCGGTCAATTTGCAGCCGACAATTACAGCTCTTTTGGAGTGCGGCGACTTGCCGCCCCAATGGCACGGCCGCCAGAACGAAAGCGGCTACAAGTCGCCGCCCTCCATATCGGACTCGTTATTTGTCGGTCTTTGGCACGCATCCCGCGGCAGAAACGGACTCCCACTTCTAATCGCGCCCTGTTCGGAGTTCAGGCTTGAGCCTGCTCAGGTGCAGTGCAGCTTGAAGGCTATACTCCAAACCCACTTTTCGGCGTTGATCCGGCTTCGGATTTCAAGTAGAACTCGCTACGAGTAATCCCTTATGCGAACGGAGAATCCCCGATGAGCAACTCCATCAAGCATCGTCCCGTACACAGTCAGAATCTCCCCAAACCTGCCGGACCCTACTCCCCCGGAGTCATTTTTGACCGCCTGATCTTCGTCGCCGGACAGGGGGCTGCGGATCCGGCCACGGGGAAACTCGTAGGCCCGGACGTGGAGAGCCAGACAGAGCAGGTCTTGAAGAACATCGCTACAATACTCGAGGCCGCGGGCTCAAGCCTAAACCATGTGTTGCGATGCGGTGTCTTCCTCATCGATATCACGGAGTTTTCCAAGATGAACGTGGTTTATTCCAGGATGTTCGGGGAGAACCGGCCGGCGCGCACCACGGTCCAGGTGGCGGCGCTTCCCGCTCCCGGCTTGCGGGTGGAAATCGACGCCATCGCTTACATCCCGTAGCTCGGCGCGGCCAGGAACAAAATGATTCGTCAGTTCGAGGAGGAGGATGCCCAGGCATGTTCGGATCTCGTGCGCGCGTGCATCGTCCGCGATCCCGATATTCCTCTCGCAACACTCGATCGCTTGCTCCAGGAGGAAAGCCCCCAATTGATGTGCAAGAGGGCGACCCTGTTCTACCTCGCGGTCTTCGAGCGGGACCGAATGATTGCCGGGGTGGGCGGCCTGGACTTAAATGAGATTCGTCTGCTCTATGTCGCCCCCGACCACCAGCGCCAGGGCGTAGGCCGCACTTTGCTTGAACATCTGGAAAGAATGGTGCCTCCGGCGCTTTTCTCGGATATATTCCTGTACGCCACTCCCAGCGCCGAGACCTTCTACCGCGCATGTGGTTACGAGTCGAGAGGCGATCACACTTTCGACCTGGATGGCAAACCTCTCCCCACGATCTTCATGGTCAAACCGATCTACCCGAGGCTGCGTTCGGCTCGCCGCCGCAAGTGAAGATTGTTCCATAGGGGGTGCGGGCCAGCTAGGTTTTCTTGGTGCGCACAATGTTCAGAATTCGGTCAAATTTGCGTCCCCCCGTGGCACGGCCGTCTCGCCCGTGAATGACTGGGCTGTATGAGATGCACTCGCTAGAGTCTCGCGAGGGCGGAGGAGATGCGCGAGAGCCCTTCGCGGATCTTCTCCATTGCTGTTGCGAAGGATAAACGAAGGTAACCTTCCCCTTCGTGGCCGAACGCCGTACCCGCCAGGCAGGCAACGCCCCCCGGATCCAACAGGTGATCCGCGATTTCTTTCGAGGATCGGCCGAAAGCGCTGACATTGGGAAAGGCATAGAAACTGCCTGCGGGCTTGACGCAGCGCACTCCCCCGATCGCATTCAACCCGTCCACTATGATTTCCCTCCGGCGCCGGTACTCGTCGATCATTGGTGGAATGGTGTGCGCACGCGTCTCGAGCGCGGCCAGACTGGCCTTCTGCGTGAATGCCGGCGTGCACGACACAGAGTTCACGATGAGCCGGGTCACATGCGGCACCAGCTCGAGCGGCATGAGGCCGAAACCCAGCCGCCATCCCGTCATGCTGTAGGTCTTGGAGAATCCGTCCAGGATCACTGTCCGCGCGGCCATGGCGTCAAAACTCGCAATCGATACATGCGAACCCTCGTAAATGAAGTGACTGTAGATCTCATCCGAAAGAACCCACGCACTCGCGGGCCGCAGCAACTCCGCGAGCCGGCCGAGGCTCTCGCGATCCTCAACCCCGCCTGTGGGATTGCTCGGGGAGTTCAGAATCACGAGCCGCGTGCGCGGCGTCAGATGATCCGCAATGAAATCCAGATCGAGGCGAAAGCCGTTCGCCTCGCGCAAGGGATAAGGGACCGGCTTGCCCCCCGCAAAAGCGATCATGGACTCGTATATGGGAAAGCCCGGATCGGGGTAGAGCGCTTCATCCCCCTCTTCGACCGTGCCAAGAATGGTGTAAAACATGATCGGCTTCGCGCCCGGAGTCACGACCACCTGCTCGGGCGATAACTGCAGCCCTCGGCGCGGGCCTTCGATCTCCGCGATCCGCGTCCTCAACTCGAGCAAGCCCGGAGTCGTCGTGTATTTTGTCAGCCCCGACCGGAGCCCCGCTATGCCGGCCTCAATTGCGGATGCCGGGGAGGAGAAATCCGGTTCGCCGATCTCCAGATGCACGATGTCCCGCCCTTGCCGCTCTAATTGCTGCGCCCGGGCCAGAACTTCGAATGCCGTTTCGGTGCCTAGCCGGCTCATCCTCTTCGCTAGTTTCATGGCCCACCTCGCCGCGAGATTGTACAATGCCGCGATTCAGACAGTAGCGATATGTTGTCGAAGGTGCAACCGGTTGCATCAACCCCAAAAGTGCGGCCACGAAATTCGTGGCAAATTTCTGCGAAGATTCTCTCCTGGCGTCCCTTAGGGCCCGTCAGGAAATAAGGTGTACATTTTGCTGCTGGCCCCCAGGCCCGCTGGCAAGGCGCGAGCGACGAGCATACCCGGTGCGGTATGTAAGGAGCGAGCAACACCGCCAGCGGGCCTGCGGGCCGCAGCCCG
>WNGG01001765.1_pt1 | contig 24491 bp, 23 predicted proteins | sample 5400661 | NCBI WGS metagenome assembly WNGG01 (sample SAMN13153372, study PRJNA577476) | soil metagenome | isolation source: 100 cm soil or saprolite under Garry oak tree replicate 1 | place: USA:California | collected 2016-06-15
CAGCGTGTAGATGAGACGGGGATTGCCTTGCGCGAGCTGGTTCAGGGCGTGCGGCAGCGTGAACACGACGTGGAAATACTCGACGGGGAGCAGCTCGGCGCGCCGGGCGGCGAGCCAGCGCTCTTTCGCCAGCGTCTGGCACTTCGGGCAGTGGCGGTTCCGGCAGGAATTGTAGGCGATGCGCTCGGCCCCGCACGTGTCGCACGTCTCCCGATGGCCGCCGAGGGCGGCGGTGCGGCACGTCTCGATCGCCTGCATCGCGCGACGCTGCGCGCGGGACAGCGCGTGCGTATGGCGATACGCCGCTCCGTGGGTGCGGAAGATGTGGGCGACCTCCACCGCCGGGCTCCGCCTCGCGCGCGGCACCCCGTTGGGCGCCCACGCCGCGGGCATCGACTACGCGAGGCCGAGCGGTTTGGGGAGATCCAGGGGGGAGCGCGTGCCCACGAGCCGCCCCTGGCTCAGATGGAAGTACCGCATCGTCGTCGAGATCTGGCGGTGGCCGAGCAGCCGCTGCACGGTGTGCAGGTCGACGCCGGCTTCGAGCAGGTGGGTCGCGAAGGCGTGGCGCAAGGCGTGGATGCCGCCCTGCTTGTGGATGCCGGCCCGGAGTTTCGCCATCGTGTAAATCTTCTGGGCGACCGTGACGTCGATCGGGCGGGTGCCCTGGCGATTGGCGAAGAGCCAGACGCCTGGGGGCGCGCCCTTCCAGTACGCGCGGAGGTCCTGAAGGAGCCGCGCGGCGAGCGGCACGTAGCGGTCCTTGGCGCCCTTGCCCTGCGTGATCCGAATGGTCATGCGGTCGGCGTCGATGTCCGCCACCTTGAGCGCGATCGCCTCGCTGACGCGCAGGCCTGCGGCATAGACGGTGGTGAGCAAAAGCCGATGGCGAGGATGCGGCGGCACGGTGAGCAACCGCCACACCTCTTCCCGGCTCAGGATCTCCGGCAATTTCTGCGGCTGCTTCGGGAGGGGCACGTGAAAGTCGGTCCGCGGCTGGCCGAGCGTCACGTGATAGAGGAATCGGAAGGCGTTGGCCGCTTGACTGCACGTGCTCCAGGACAGCTTCCGCTCGTGGATCAAGTGGGCGAGATAGGTTTGCACCTCATCGCTGGTGATCTGGTCCGGCGATCGCCGGTAGTGCTTCGCCAATCGCACCACGGCGGTGATATACGCCGAATGAGTGCGCCGGGCGAAACCACGCACGGTCATATCGCGAATCATTCGGTCTCGGAGCTCGCTCATGGGACACCTCCCTGGCGTGATGAACGGCAAGGAGGTGATGGTGCGTCGACGGAGCGGCGCGCAACAGTGACGGTGGTGAACGCGGTGGATCAGCAGAACGACGAACGCGAGTGATCGGAGTCGGTGTCTGAGCTACCGCGTCAGCGCGGTTTAGTTCAACTCGATCTCTCTTGAACTTCGTTATCCGGCTGCGTAGTTCTGGATAGCGCGACGAACGAGCCCGGCCGAGATCCGAAGGTGGCCGAGTTTCTGCCACGTTGCCCCACACAGCTCGGCTCGCCTGCCCTGATACACCGCGAGGCGTTGCAAGATATCACCTGGGCGTCCGCGACCAGTCCGGTCTCTCTGCCCTCCGCGGTCATGACAGGAACATCCGGTCGGCGGGACTCCGGACTCCGGCAGGTCCCCGGTTGAGCACATGCGTGTAGATCATCGTGGTGCTGACATCCTGGTGGCCGAGCAGCTCCTGGACGGTCCGGATGTCGTGACTCTCCTCGAGCGGGTGGGTGGCAAACGAGTGACGGAAGGTGTGGCACGTGGCCGGCTTGGCAATCCCGGCACCGCGGACCGCATCCTTCACGGCGCGCTGGAGGACGGATTCGTGGAGATGGTGGCGGCGGCGCTGGCCCGTGAGGCCATCCATATATAGGCGGGTGGCCGGGAAGATCCATTGCCACCCCCAGTCCCGGCCGGCGTTCGGGTACTTGCGCGTCAGCGCGCCGGGCAGCTCGACCCAGCCAGCACCGTGCCGGACATCGGCCTGGTGTTGCTCTCGCACGCGCTCGATGTGGGCGCTCAGCACGGACTTGACCGAGGCCGGCAGCATCGTCACCCGATCCTTGTGCCCCTTGCCGTCGCGTATCAGGATCTGGTTCGTTGCGAAATCGACGTCCTTGACTCGTAGGCGGCAGCATTCCAGCAGGCGAAGTCCTGCCCCGTACAACAAGATGGCCATCAGGCGTGGCACCCCATCAAGTCGCTGGAGGACGGCGCGAACCTCGTCGCGCGTCAGCACGACGGGCAGGTGCTGGGGCCGCTTGGCTCGGACGACGTCGTCGAGCCATGGCAGCTCTAGACCGAGTACCTCGCGGTACAGGAACAGCAGCGCGCTCAGCGCCTGATTCTGGGTGGAGGCCGCGACCTTGTCGCGGACGGCGAGCGACGTCAGGAACGAAGTGACTTCGGCCGCGCCCATCTCGGCCGGGTGGCGCTTGCCGTGGAAGAAGATGTACCGCCTGATCCAGTGGACGTATGCCTTCTCCGTGCGGCGGCTGTAGTGGCGAGCGCGGACGGTCTCGCGAACGCGGTCGAGAAGCCGAGGCTTCGGCGCGCCGCCGGGACCGGCTTCACGGACCCTGTGTGTCGCAGCGAGGGTGTCCTCCGACAGGAGGAGATACGAGAGGTGGCCGATGATTTCGCGCCCCCTTTTATTGTGCGTCTCGAACATAGCCGAGCGGATTCGAGCCAGCAAGGCGTATCCGACGGCTGACACGCTAGTGCTCGAACTGGATCCCGGGCGCCGTCACCGTGCCATCCTTCAGCCGCGGTCATCGGGGGACCTGACGCAGCCCCTTCGTCGCGTCCAGCCAACTGACGTCTCGCGGGAGGATCGCGCCACCGGAACGGTAGCGGTAGACCGTGGGGTCGTCGACCCCGGGAGGAACCTTCCCGTCGGCACGGAGAGCCCTGGCGGCGTTGAGCACCCGCCGTCGCGTCCGGATGATCATCACGTCCGAGGCTCCCAGATGCTCGTGCGTCCGGTCGACGATCGGTCCCATGCTCTCCGTGATCGCCTGATCCTGCTGAAGGACGCCGGCGATCCCGGTGAAGCTCTCGTTGCGTTGTGCCTCGCGATCGATCAGGTAGTCGTTGTCCCGGTTCTGCACGAGACGGAACCTGCCGAGCCAGTCGGTCGTGTCGGGCAGGAAGTCGAGGCTGCCCGGTCGCTGCACTCCGCCACCCCCGACCCGCGTGCGTGGTACGGCCATGCTCCAGAACATCACGTGCTCGTCGTCGATCGGCACCCAGGCGCGGACGAGGATCTGCGTGCCGAGGATGCCCGTCGGGATCATCGTGAAGAACGGGAAGAGGAAGTGGGCGATGCGCCAGTAATACGTGTCCGCTTGCGCGGGTCGATAGGCGCCGTAGGACGTGCCGAACTCGGTATCGACGACCTCGTACTTCGGCGCGCGGTCGGCCACGAGGTAGTAATCGAAGCTGCCCGGCGTCGTGTCCTCGGGGCGGACGGCTCCGAGGTGCAGGAAGCCCAGGTGGCTCGTGTCGATGTCGCCCTCGAGGGCCTGGAACCAGTTGCACTCGCGCAGCACCTTGGTGACGACGCACTCGCCGTTCGGCAGCATGTTCGGCTCGATGTCCGGCAACGCGGGCGGCATCGGCCGCGGCCCCAGGTAGGTCCAGACGATGCCGTTGCGCTCGACGCACGGGTACGTTGTCGCCTGGATCTTCGACCGAAAGCTGTTCTCAGACGGTTCGTTCGGCATGTCGACACAGACGCCCTCGCAGTCGAACTTCCAACCGTGGTACACGCAGCGAAGGCCTTCCTGCTCGTTTCGACCGAAGAAGAGGGAGGCGCCGCGGTGCGGACACGCGTTCTGGATCAATCCCACCTTCCCCGACGTGACGCGAAATCCGATCAGGTTCTCGCCGAGCAGGCGGACTCGGACGGGCGGACAGTCCGGCCCCGGCAGCTCACTGGAAGTGAAAACGGGAATCCAGTACTGCCGGATGAGGTTTCCCATCGGCGTGCCTGGTCCCACGCGACAGAGCAGCTCGTTGTCTTCGCTGGAGAGCATCGTACCCCTCCCCTCCGACGACCTCAGCGAAACGCCGGCATGACCTCGCGGGCAAAGAGCTCCATCGAGCGCAGCACGCGCGCGTGCTCGACGTCACCGAACCAGAAGCTGCAGTTGAAGTGCGTGATGCCCACCAGCTCGCGGAGCCGCTGGATCTGGCGGATGCAGGTGTCCGGCGTGCCGATGACGAGGAAGCGATCGAGGAGGTCGTCGACGTCGGGCTCGGTCGGCGCCGGCACCGGGACCGCGTGGCCCTTCTCGACGCGCTCGTAGTGGTTGCGCAGGCTGAGCGTGACGCGCATGTTCCAGCGCGCCTGCTCGGCGGCGGCCCGGGCATCGGCGACGCTGTCCGCGACGTACACCGCGCGCTGGACGCCGATCTGCAGCGGGTGCGGTGGCGTGACCTCGGCGACGGCCTTGTCGAAGAGCCGGCGGAACTCGGCCAGGCGCTCGATCGAGACGCCGAACCCGCCGGTGAGCACGTTGAACCCGCGGCGCACGGCCGCCTCCAGCGAATCCGGGCTCTGCGCCGTGATCCAGATCGGCGGATGCGGTTTCTGGAGCGGCTGAGGGAACACCGTCGTCTCGGGGATCTTGAAGAGCTTGCCGTCGTAGCTGAAGGCCCCGCCCTCGAACGATTTCATGATGATGTCGACGGCCTCGTCCCAGCGCTGGCGCCCGCTCTCGAGCTCGAGGCCGAACCGCTCGAACTCGTAGTGCTGGTAGCCGCGGCCGAGGCCGACGTCGAGGCGCCCGCCGCTCAGCAGGTCGAGCGTGGCAATCTCCTCGGCGACCACCAGTGGATGGTGGAGCGGCACGACGATGACGGCCGTGCCCACCCGCAGCCGGGTCGTCTTCGCCGCGATGTACGTCGCGAGCTGGGCGGGGCGTGACAGGTACCCGTACGTCGAGAAGTGATGCTCGGCCAGCCAGACGTTGCGGAACCCCAGCGCCTCGGCGGCCTGGGCCACCTCGACTCCGCGCGAGTAGATCTCCTGGGAGGTGCGGGCCGACGGCGACTGCATGAGCAGGAACGTCCCGAAGTCCATTGGCTCTCCTTGTCGAGGCAGCGATCATAGCGCGGATCGGCGCGCCCCCGCGCCGGGCTCGCGATAGCGTCCCCCGGTTCGTGGAGCTACAATCTGGCCCTCGAACGTCAACCGGTCGTGGCCCACGTAAGGCAAGGGAGGTCGAAGACATGGCTGTTCGCATAGGGGACGAGGCACCGGACTTCACCGCGGAGACGACGGAAGGCAAGATCCGCTTCCACGAATGGATCGGGGACAAGTGGGCGATCCTGTTCTCGCATCCGAAGGACTTCACGCCGGTCTGCACCACCGAGCTCGGCTACATGGCCGGACTCAAGCCCGAGTTCGACAAGCGCAACACGAAGATCCTCGGGCTGTCCGTCGATCCGGTCGGTGATCACGAGCGCTGGGCCAAGGACATCAAGGAGACCCAGGGGCACGCCGTGAACTATCCGATCATCGGTGACTCCGAGCTGACGGTCGCGAAAGCGTACGACATGATCCATCCGAATGCCGTCGGCGGGAAGCGCACCGCCGCGGACAATGCGACGGTCCGCTCGGTGTTCGTCATCGGTCCCGACAAGAAGGTCAAGGCGATGCTCATCTATCCGATGAGCACGGGCCGCAACTTCGACGAAGTGCTGCGCCTGCTCGACTCCTGCCAGCTGACGGGGAAGCACACGGTCGCCACCCCCGTGAACTGGAAGCCGGGGCAGGACGTCATCATTCCGACGTCGGTGTCCGACGAGGACGCCAAGAAGAAGTACCCGCAGGGGTTCAAGACGCTGAAGCCGTACCTGCGCACGGTCGCCCAGCCGAAGTAGACCGCGCGTCGTCGATCGGTGAGAGGGCGCCCCGCGGCGCCCTCTCCTCCGAGTAGAATCCGTCTTCCGAACGTCATGGCTCCTGTTCCCGCGCGCCGCTCGACCTCTCAGGGTGTTGGACAACCGGTGCTCCGCAAGGAGGACGAGCGCCTCGTCACGGGCGCCGGGTGCTACAGCGACGACTTCGTTCTCCCCGGCCAGGCGCACGCCGCCTTCGTGCGGTCGCCCCACGCCCATGCGCGCATCCAGAAGATCGACGTCGCCGACGCGTCGGCGATGCCCGGCGTGATCGCGGTTCTCACTGGGACCGACGCCGTCGCCGACGGCTTGCAGCCGATTCCCCACCGGCCGGTCCCGTCAAACCCTCACGAAGTCCCGCTGAGGAGCCGGGACGGCTCGGCGTTCTTCATCGCCCCGCATCCACCGTTGCCGGCCGACCGCGCGCGCTTCGTCGGCGAGGCGGTGGCGATGGTCATCGCGGAGACCCCGGCGATCGCCCGTGATGCGGCCGAGCGCGTCGTGGTCGCCTACGATCCCCTGCCCGCGGTGACGGGAACGCTCGAGGCTCCCGCCGCCGGTGCACCGCTGGTCTGGGACGACGCCAGCTCCAACGTCTGCGTCGACTCCATCGCCGGCGATGCGGCGGCGGTCGATGCGGCGTTCGCGCGCGCTGCGCACGTGGTGAGGCTCGACACTCAGGTGAACCGTGTGACCGGGGCGCCGATGGAACCGCGAGCGGCGCTCGGAGCATGGGACACCGCCACCGGGCGCTTCACCGTGTATGCCGGGTCAGGAGGATCGTGGCGGATCCGGAGCGACGTGGCCGGCGTGCTCGGCGTGCCGGAGGCGTCGATTCGCGTCGTGGCGCGCGACGTCGGCGGCAACTACGGCACCCGGAACAGCTGCTATCCGGAGCACGCGCTGGTCGCGTGGGCCGCCCGACGCCTGGGCCGCCCCGTGAAGTGGACCGGCGACCGGCGCGAGATGCTGCTCACCGACTACCAGAGTCGCGACCTGGTGTCGCAGATGGAGCTGGCGCTCGACGCCGAGGGCAACTTCCTCGCCGCGCGCGGGACCAACACCAGCAACGTCGGAGCCCACGCCGTGTCCTTCATCCCCCTCGCCAAGGGTGTCGCGGTCTCGACCAGCGTCTACCACGTGCCGCTCTCCTCCATGCGAGGGCGCGCGGTGCTGAGCCACACCGCGCCGACGACGCCGTATCGCGCGGCGGGCCGGCCGGAGGTCATGTTCGTGATCGAGCGGCTGATCGACATCGCGGCGCGCCGGCACGGCTTCGATCGCGTGGCGTTGCGGCGGCGCAACCTCGTGCCGCGTGACGCGATGCCATATCGCAACCCGCTCGGCCTCGTCTACGACAGCGGTGACTACGCGGCCGCCCAGGATCGCGTGGTCGCTCGGGCCGACTGGGACGGGTTCGAGAAGCGCCGCCTCGCGGCGCGCCACCGTGGCCGGTACCGCGGCATCGGCCTCGCCAACTACATCGAGCTCAACACCGGCGTGCCGCGCGAGCGCGCCGAGATCACGGTGCGTCCCGACGGCCGCGTCGACGTCGTGCTCGGCACGCTGTCGGCCGGCCAGGGTCACGAGACGAGCTTCGCCCAGCTCGTCGTCGAATGGCTCGGTGTCGGCCTCGAGCAGGTCCGGCTGATCACCGGCGATACCGACCTCGCTCCCGTCGGCGGCGGCTCCCACTCCGGCCGCTCCATGCGGCTCGGCGCCGTCGTGATGTCGAAGGCCACCGAGCAGATCGTCGAGAAAGGCCGGCGCCTCACGGCGTGGCTGCTCGAGGCGGCCGAGGCCGACGTCGAGCTTTCCGAGCGGCGTTTTCGCGTGAAGGGCACCGATCGCTCGGTCGACCTGTTCGAGGCTGCGGCCGCTGCGCTACGACCCGATGCGCCGGCTGAGCTGCGGGGGCCGCTGGCCGGGATCGGCGACGAGACCATGAGCGTGCCGTCCTATCCGTACGGCTGCGCCGTGTGCGAGGTCGAGGTCGACGCGGAGACCGGCGGCGTCGAGATCGTGCGCTACACGACGGTGGACGACGTCGGCCGCGCCGTGAACCCGCTGATCCTCCACGGCCAGACGCACGGTGGCATCGCCGCCGGCGTCGGTCAGGCGCTGTGGGAGCAGTGCGCGTACGACACCGCGGGCCAGCTCCAGTCGGCCACGTTCATGGACTACGTGATCCCGCGGGCCGACGCGCTGCCGTCGTTCGCAACCGAGATCAGCGAGGTCCCGTCCACCTCGAATCCGCTCGGCCTCCGCGGCGGAGGCGAGGGTGGCACGACGCCTGCGCTCGGCGCCGTGATCAACGCCATCGTCGACGCGCTGGCCGATTTCGGTGTGGAGCACGTGGAGATGCCGGCGACTCCGGAGCGGGTGTGGCGCGCGATGAGGAACGGCTAGGAACGCGAGGACTGAGCCGCGAGCAACTTCTGAAGCCGACCCGACAGCTCGTGGACGAGGACGGGCTTGGCCAGGACGTCGTCGACGCCAGCGTCGGCGAGGTCCTCGTCGCTCAACAAGACGTCCCACGCGGTGAGCATCAGGATGGGGACGGACGGCTTGGCCGCCTTGCACTTCGCCGCCACCTGCAGGCCGTTGAAGCTGGGCATGGCGAGGTCGGTCAGGACGATGTCCACGGCGTTGCGCCCGAACTGGGTCAGGGCACTGGCCCCGCTGCGCGCGGTGATCACCGTGAAGTCCTTCGACAGGACCTCCTCGAGCATGGCCAGGAGCTGCGGATCGTCGTCGGCAATCAGGACGGTCGGCTTCATACGCCGTTCTTCTGGTGCGGCTCACACTGGTCGACACAGGCGAGCAACTCACGGACCTGGAACGGCTTGGCCAGGAACGTCGCACCCGTCGCTTCGGCGAAGCGCCGGACGTGCTCGGTGCGCCCCGACATCAGCACGAAGCGGGACACCACCTCCGGCCGGAGATCGACGACGCGGCGGTAGAGCCTGAGGCCATCGATACCCGGCAGGACGACGTCACAGAGGATGGCGTCGTACGTCCAGGCCGAGAGCTTCTGCCAGGCCTCCGTGCCGGTGCGAGCGACGTCCACTTCATGCCCTTCGGCCGTGAGGATGTCGTTCACCAGGGCGGACATCGTCTCGCTGTCGTCGGCAACCAAGATTCGCATCCGTGCGGCCTCCTTTCCGAGCGTGGCTTCCCCCGGGGTATCGGCAGGGGGCCCGGCCTTCCGGAGGGAGGCTCCCCCGTCAGGACCAGGTGCGCCATTCCTCGACGAGGGCCGTGATCACCCGGACCGGAACCGGCTTCTCGACGATGCGAAGAGGTTGCCCGGGCAGGAGCGCCTTGATTTCCGACGAGGGCCGGCCCGAGATGAAGACCAGGCGTCGCAACAGATCGGGGCGCGTCTCGGCCAGCCTGCGGTAGAAGGCCACGCCGTCCAGCCCGGGCATGGTGATGTCGCAGATCATGACGTCGTAGGTGTCGCTCTCGAGCTTCGCCAGCGCCGTGCTGGCGTCGCCGGCGGTGGCCACGTCGCAGCCCTCGAGCACCAGGCAGTCTTCGAAGTACGAGGCGACGGCCGGATCGTCGTCGACGACGAGAACGCGCAAGGCTTTGTCGGTCACGCGTTCGGTTATCGGCAGGACGCTCGGCGGACAGGAGGGCACGGCGGGCGCGGGCGCGCCGGCCAGCCTCAGGCGACCCAGTCGGCGATGAAGACGTTCAAGTCACGCGGGGACGCCGCACCCCGGCTCGACGAGAAGACGAGCCGGCGTCCATCGGGCGAGAACATGGGAAACGAGGCGAACGTCTCCGCGTACGTGATCCGCTCGAGACCCGAGCCGTCCACGTTGACGAGGTACAGCGCGAAGGACCGCCCGCCCGGGTCGTGCAGGTTCGACGCGAACACGATGTGCTGGCCGTTCGGGTGCAGGAACGGCGCGAAGTTCGCGGCGCCGTTGCGCGTGACCTGACGCAGCCCGGTGCCGTCGGCGCGTATCACGTACAACTCGAGCGCGCGCGGCCGCACGAGCGAGCGGGCCAACAGCGCGCGGTACTCGTCGATGTCCTCGCGCGTCTTGGGCCGGTGAGCGCGAAACACGATCATCCGGCCGTCCCACGAGTAGAACGCCCCGCCGTCGTAGCCCGGCTCGTCGGTGAGGCGACGGACGTTGCGCCCGTCGGCGTCCATCGTGTAGAGGTCGAGGTCGCCCTGGCGGAGCGAGGTGAAGACGATGCGTCCGTCCGGCCCGATTGCGCCCTCGGCGTCGTACCCATCGTTGTCGGTGAGCCGCGTGAGATGGCCGCCGTCGGCGTCGGCGGCGAAGATGTCGTACGTGGGATAGATCGGCCACACGTAGCCGCTCGAGCGATCGGGCGGCGCTGGGCACGCGTCACCACCCAGATGGGTCGAGGCGTAGATCAGCTTTCGCCCATCGGGCGTGAAGAAGGCGCACGTCGTGCGGCCGCGGCCCGTCGACACCAGTCGCGCCTCGCCGCCATCGTCGCGCATGGTGAAGATCTGATCGCAGCCGAAGGGCGGACGCGTCGACTGGAAGACCAGCCGCGTGCCCGCGCGGTCGAAGTACGCCTCGGCGTTCTGGCCGCCGAAGGTGAGCTGTCGCAGGTTCGTCAGATGACGCTCGCGCTGATCGATTGCCGGCGCGCCCTGTGCGGACGCTCTCCGAACCCGTACGACGTCGCGCAATGCCGCGCACGCCCCGACCAGTCCGAGCTTGAGGATGCTGCGGCGATCGAGCGCCCAGGCGAGGCTCATGATTTCGATTCTAGCCCTGCCCTGCCGCGTTCCTTCGTGGTTTAATCGCCCGCATGCCAGATCCGACGTCCGTCGACCTCATCGTCAGCGGCGGCTCGATCATCACCATGGATGCCACGCGCCGCATCATCCGGGACGGCGCCCTGGCCATCACGGGTGATCGCATCGTCGCCGTCGGCAAGCGCGCCGACGTCCAGCGCTCGCATCGCGCGGCCCGCACGCTCGACGCCAGCCGGTCCGTCATCGTCCCCGGCTTCGTGAACTCCCACATCCACTTCTATCACCACATGCATCGGGGGATGGCGCCGGACACGTTCGACGGCAACCAGTGGTCCAACTTCGTCCACGCGCGCGTCGCGCCCGTCCTCACCGTCGAGGACGAGATCTGGGCGGCCTATCTCGTCCTCATCGAGCTGATGAAGAGCGGCAGCACCACCTACCTGGCGGCCGGCTCCTACAATCCGGGGCCGGTGCTGGAGGCGATCCCCAGGGTCGGGCTGCGCGGCTTCGAGAGTCGCCGCACGTTCGACCACGTCCACCTCGGCCACACCTCGCTCGCCGAGTCGACCGAGACGTGCGTGAGGGAGAACGCCCTCGTGATGGAGAAGTACGCGGGCGGCTTCGCCAACAACCTGGTGCGTCCGTGCGTGAACATCGTCGGCCTGGGCCGGGTCAGCGACACGCTGATCGTGAAGTCGAAGGAGCTGGCCGATAAATACGGCGCGATCCTCAACATGCACCAGTGCGCGTTTCCCGAAGAGGTGGAGAGCATCCGGCAACGCACGGGGCGCACGCCGATCAAGCAGCTCGAGCACCTCGGCGCGCTGGGACCGAACGTCGTGCTCGTCCACATGCTGCACGTCACCGACGAGGAGATCGAGATCCTGGCCCGCACGCGGACCCAGGTCGTGCACAACCCTGGGACGGCGCTGAAGATCGTCTACGGGCTCTCCAAGGGTGGCAAGTTCCCCGAGATGCTGAAGGCGGGTGTGAACGTCGCGCTCGGCACCGACGCCGGGGACTGCGCCAACTTCATGGACATGGTCCGCGCCATGTACCTGGCCGCGCTGCTGTTCAAGGACATCCGCTTCGACCCCGGCGTGATGGGCGCCGAGACGGCGCTCGAGATGGCGACCATCAACGGCGCGAAGGCGCTCGGGATGGACGACGAGATCGGCTCGCTCGAGCCCGGCAAGAAGGCGGACGTCGTGCTCTTCGACGCCGACACGCCGGAATGGCAGCCGCTCTATTGCGAGCCGTACAACCTCGTGTACTCGGCGTCGGGCGGCAGCGTCGACACCGTCATCGTCGACGGCAAGATCGTGATGGAGCACCGCGAGGTGAAGACGATCGACGAGCGCGAGGTGATCGCGCGGATTCGCGAGCTCAGTCGCGGCGTCGAAGCTCGCAGCGGTGTCAAGCCTCCCACACGCTGGCCGATTAGCTAGGCTGAACCCTCGGGCAGCAGGCGGGCCGCCTCCGGAGACCACGAGACGACGACCTCGGCGCCGGGCGCGAGTGCGACGGGCGCCGCCGAATCGTTCTGACGGTACGCGATCAGCCGCTCCCCCGTCGACGCGCGTAGATGGACGTGAACGGCCGTCCCGACGTAGACGACGGCTTCCACTCGCGCCGGCAGCGCCGTCCCGCGCGACATCCCCGTCGCTCCCACCACGAGCTTCTCAGGACGCACCGCCACCACCACCTTCACTCCCTCGGCCGGCGCGTTCTGCCCACTGGCGCCGACCGCGACGAGCGCGCCCCCGTCGGTCCGGATCGTGACGGCACCCATCCCCCGCTCGATCACCTTGCCCTCGAGGAAGTTACAGACGCCGATGAACTCGGCGACGAAGCGCGTTCGTGGCGTCTCGTAGATCTCGTGGGGCGCTCCGACCTGCTGGATGCGGCCCTGGTGCATCACCGCGATGCGGTCGGACAGCGTGAGCGCCTCCTCCTGATCGTGCGTCACGAAGATCGCGGTGATGCCAACCTGGCGCTGGAGCGACTTCAATTCGACCTGCATCGCCTCGCGCAGCTTCTTGTCGAGCGCGCCGAGCGGCTCGTCGAGCAGCAGCACGGCGGGCTCGACGAGGAGACAGCGGGCCAGCGCCACCCGCTGCTGCTGTCCGCCCGAGAGCTGGCGCGGATAGCGGTCGCCCAGGCCGGTGAGCCGGACCATCTCGAGCGCCTCGCCGGCGCGCCGCGCGATGTCGGCCGGCGCCGCCCGGCGCATGCGCAGGCCGAACGTCACGTTCTCCATCACGGTCATGTGGGGAAAGAGCGCGTAGTTCTGGGCGACCAGGCCGAGCCCGCGGTGATGAACCGGCACGTCGTTCATCACGCGGCCGCCGATGATCACCTGGCCGGCGTCGGGACGGACCAGCCCCGCGATGATCCGGAGCGTGGTGGTCTTGCCGCATCCGCTCGGACCGAGGAGCGACACGAACTGACCGGGCTCGACGCGCAGGTCGAGGGCGGCGACCGCCTGCACCGCGCCATACCGTTTCGCGATACCGCGCAGCTCGACGTCAGCCATCTTCGAGCCGCCCGCGGACGTGCTCATTGACCGGCCAACGAAGTGATCTGACCGATGCCGTAGATGCGATCGAGGAGGAAGAGCAGCCCGAGCACCAGCGCCACCTGCACCGCAGAGATGGCGCCGACGATCGGATCGAAGTCCTGGTTCACGAGGTAGCTCATGATGGTGACCGGCAGCGTCGTCGTTCGGGCCGTCGTGAGGAAGATCGAGACGGGCACGTTGTCGAACGAGGTGAGGAAGGCGAAGAGGCCTCCCGCCACCAGGCCCGGCCGGAGCAAGGGCAGCGTCACGTGCCAGAAGGTTTGCCACGGGGTGGCGCCCAGCACGCCGGCCGTCTCCTCGAGGCCGCGATCGAGGCCGCGATAGACCGCGAGCGTCGTGCGGAGGACGTAGGGCACGGCGATCACGACGTGCGCGGCCAGGATGCCCCACGCCGTCAGCCCGAATCCCGAGGCGCCGAGGAAGAACAGCATCGCGACACCGAACAGGACGCCCGGCAGGCTGAGCGGCGAGAGCAGGAATGTCTCCAGCACCGGCTGACCGGGGAGTCGATGGCGGACCAGGGCCATCGCCGCCGGCAACCCGATGACGATGGTGAGCAGCGTGGTGAGCGCGGCCAGGACGACGCTGTTGCCGAGGGCGGTGATGAAGGTCGGATTGGACAGCGCGACGCCGAACCAGCGGAGCGACAGCGCGGTCGGCGGGAAGCGCGCGATCTTGTCGCTCCCGAACGCGACACCGACGGCGACGACGATCGGCAGGCTCAGGAAGGCGAGGACGGCCGCGCAGTAGAGCCGGAGGATCAACGGCCCGTCACGCGGCGCCGCGCACGCGGAACACGCGGGCCTGGGCGTAGAGCAGCGCCAGCGAGAGCACGAGCAGGAGCATGCCGAGGGCAGCGGCGAAGTTGTTGTTGAGCAGGCTGATCTGCTGGTAGATGAGCAGCGGCAGGACGAGCGTGTCGCTGCCGCCGAGCAGCAAGATCGACACGAAGCTGCCGATGGTGAGCATGAAGACGAGGGTGACGCCCGCGCCCACGCCCTCCATGCTGAGCGGCAGGATCACGTGGCGAAAGCGTGACCACCATCCCGCCCCGAGGACGGCGGCGGTGTCCTCCAGGCTCTCCGGGATGCCTTCGATCACGCTGGCCAGCGTCAGGATCATGAACGGCAGCAGCACGTGAGTCAGCGCGACGATCACGCCGAACCAGTTGTACATCAGCGGCAACGGCCGCTCGGCCAGGCCGAGCGCCACCAACAGCGTGTTCACCGTTCCGGCGCGCCCCAGGAGCACCATCCAGCCGTAGGAGCGGATGACGATGCTGACGACGAGCGGCGAGATGACGAGGAAGAGGAGGACGTGGCGCCGGCGCGAGCGGGTACGCGCCAGGAAATACGCGACGGGATAGCCGAGCACGAGCGCCAGGGCTGTCACCGCGACGCCGAGCGCCACGGTCTGGAGCAGGACGCGCAGGTAGAAGGCGTCACCGAAGGCCTTGGCGTAGTTCGCGAAGGTCATCGCCGAGCCGGCCGGGCTCTGGAGCGGCGACAGGTACAGGCTCTCGACGAGCATGACCCCGAACGGCAGGACGAAGAACGTCAGCAGGAAGACGAGGAGCGGCGTCAGCAGGAGCGCCGGCATTCCCGCTAGGCGCCGATCTCCCTGGTCCACGCCTCCATCCACTGCGGGCGCAGCCGCGACAGCTCCTTCCACGGCACCTGGATCCAGTTCTTGAAGCTCCGGTCCAGCGAGGTGGGGTCCTGCTTCTCACGCGACGCGGGCGGGTAGTCGTTGTTCTGATGCGTCATGTAATAACCGGGGAAGAACTGGTTCCAGAGGGCCTGGTTCTTGGCGTCGGATGCGCAGTTCAGGTACTCCCAGCCGCCGTCCGAGCCGTTCTTCACCTTCATGAAGCAGATCGTCAGCATGGGACTTCCGGGCGCCGGGAGCGCGAACTGGATGTGCTTGTTGCCGGCGGCCTGCACGCCGAACGTCCGGCCATCGGTCCATGCCGCGATGTCGACCTCGCCGCTGGTGAGCGCGGTGCCGGGCTCCGCGTTGCTCGTCCAGAACTTGGTGATGTACGGCTTCATCTCGCGCAGCCGCTTGATGACGGGCGACGGATCGTTGAGGCTCCCGCCCAGCTCGCGGTTGATCAGCCACGTGATGGCGAGCCCGTCCGTCGCGGTCAGGTGCGGATAGAGCACGGCACGGCCGAACTCGCCCTTGGCCACGCGCTCGGTGAACTCGATCCAGCTCTTCGGCGGGTTCTTGACCTTGTTGGCGTTGTAGGTGACGCCGTCGCGGCCGCCGTCGAATCCGAAGGCCCATCCCTCGTACGGCTCTCGGAAAATGGGCAGGATGCCGGCCGCGTTCGGAACCTTCGCGGGCTGGAGTTTTTCGATGATGCCGAGCTGCGCATTCTGGAAGACGTCGGCGTCGGTGCCGATCATCGCGTCGATCGCCGGGCGGTCGCGCGTGGCCATGACCTTCTGCACGAAGTCGGTCGGCGTGCCCACGACGAGCTCGACGTCGCCGCCGGTCTTGCGCTTGTAGCACGGGATGACGCCCGCCTTGAGGCCATCGACCCACACGCCCGCGAAGCTGCCGGCGACGATGCTGGGTCCCGCGGCCTGAGCGAAGCGAGCGGCCGCCAGTGAGCCCGCCGACGCCGCTGCCACCGAGCGCAGGAACGCCCGCCGAGTCGTCTCCGTAGCCATGATTGCCTCCCTCACCGGGCGTCGGGGCCGGAACGCCATCGAGGGCCCGACGTAATCACGGGGCGCGCGTGATTGTCAAGCCAACGGCCCGCTACACGCCTCCTCCCTTGTCTCTCCAGTCGTAGGCAAACATGCGCACGCGATACTTCGGCGATCTCGTGACCGGGGTCCAGAACTCCACTCGGTCGAAGGGCCCGATGCTGGGGCCGAGCCAGATGACCCTCTGGTTGATGACGCGCCCGCTCTCGTCGAGTCCCTCCACGAGGAGCTGAACGCGAGTAGCGGTCGCGCCGAAACGGCTCACCACCATGCCCTCGAGCGCGGGCTGGCCCTTGCGCTCAGTCGGCTGCCAGTCGATGGTGAAGAACTGCTCCCATCCGACGGCGAACGGACGCAACTCCTGGCCCGCCTTCGGCTCCAGCGCCGAGTCCAGGGACGCGCACCCTGAGCTGCCGAGGATCAGGATCGAGACCGCGAGCGCGTCCACGGCTCTCATCGCTCATCGTCGAGAATCTGCTGGATCTTCTCCTTCGGCACCGCGATCTTTACCCCGGATCGCTCGACTTGCAGCAGCATCGACACGCGTGAGTCGCGCTCGCTCCAGCCGCGATTGAGCGCCTCGGTCAGCTCCTCCAGCGCGAGATCGGCCACGCGCATGGGCACGCGCAGCTCGCGGGCGAGCTCGGTCGCCAGCGTCACGTCCTTGTGGGCGAGCCGCAGCGTGAAATCCGGCGGCTCGTAGGTGCCGGGAAGGAACTGATCGCCGAGGCGATCGAACGTGCGGCGACGGCCGAGCGCGCCTTGCCGCACGGCCTGCCAGAGCGCGAGCGGCTCGACGCCGCCCTTCACGCCGAGCGTGAAGACCTCGGCCAGCGCGGCCTGGATCGCGTAGCCCGCGCAGTTGTGCACGAGCTTGGCCACCAGGCCCGCCCCGATGGGACCGACGTACATCGCCTGGTCGCCGAGCGCGTCGAGCACGGTCTTGTACTTGTCGAACACGGTGCGATCGCCGCCCACCCACAGCGCGAGCTTGCGCGTCCGCGCGCCCTTGGGGCCGCCGCTCACCGGCGCGTCGAGCAGGTGCACGCCACGAGCGGCGAACTGCTCGTGCAGTCGCCGGATCAACGAGGGAGAGTTCGTCGTGAGATCGAACCACACCGCGCCCGAGCGCATGCTCCCGAGCAGCCCGTCGTTGCCGAGGGCGACCGCCTCGACCTCACGCGGGCCCGGCAACGAAGTGAAGACCACCTCGGCCGTCTCGGCGACGTGGCGTGGACTGTCGGCCCACTTCGCGCCCGCGGCGAGATGCGGCGCGGCCGCCTCGCGACGGATGTCGTAGACGGCGAGGTCGTGACCGGCCGCGCGCACGTTGAGCGCCATCGAGCTGCCCATGATTCCGAGTCCGATGAATCCGATTCGCACGTTGGCCTCCTACCGTTGACGGAGTGATGTCTCGAGGAGCTCGAGCGCGGCCCGGGCGAAGCTCCACATGTTGCGCTCGCGATCGCCGTGCTTGGTCTCCAGCGTGATGGCACGCTCGACGTGTCCTGCGACGGCAATGCACGCGTGCCCGGGTGCGTCGCCGTAACGATTGCCTGTCGGCCCGGTCGCGCCCGTCTCCGCGAGTCCCCACGTCGTGCCGAGCAGCGCGCGGATCGCGCGAGCCTTCACGAGCGCGTAGGCCTCGGTGCTCGAGCGAATGCCCTCGACCGCGGTGTCGGGCACGCCGAGCAGCGCGCGCCGCGCCGCTTGCGTGTAGATCACCCCGCCGCCCTGAAAGTAGGCCGAGGCCCCGGGCACGGCCAGAAGGGCCGCCGAGATGAGGCCGCCGGCCGATGATTCGGCCACCGCAATGGTCTCCTTGCGTTCCTTCAGCAGACTTCCGAGCGAAGAAGCCAGCGCCGTCAGCTCGTTCATGATCGCCTCCACGTACCTGGAAAATCGACAGTTTTCCGGCGGCCCTCGCAACGCGAGAACCGCTAGATCGATCGATATAGGAACTCTGATCCGCCGATATATTGCTCTCGCTCTACGTCCCTTTTAAAGTCCTCCCCACGTTGGAGGGGGCCATGAGCCAATTAACAATCGCACGATCGCTCAAACTTCAGTGCCGGGCATTCTTCGTCACCATGATGCTGCTCGCTCTGGGACTGTTCTGTACGGAGACGGCCAGTGCCGCCGTTCTCGACACACTGCACTACAACGGGCACACGTACTATCTGATTTCGGAGAACAACTTCGAAGGGGCTGAGACCCAGGCGCTGTCGCTGGGCGGCTACCTGGCGACGATCAACGACCAGGGAGAGCAGGACTTCCTGTGGAACTCCTGGAAGAACAGCCTGGGAGCCGGCGAGGGCCTGTGGATCGGCCTGGAAAGGAATCACGACGGAATCTTCGTCTGGATGAACGGCGAGCCGGTGAACTTCACGTATTGGGCAAGCAACGATATTGGTCCTGAGCCCAATAACGGCTTCGGCCGGTACGCAGAGAACTACGTGAACATGGACAGCCGGTTCCACCCAGCTGGCGGCTGGAACGACGTGCCGAACAATGGTGCGGACTGGCTGACCGACCGGGGTATCGTCGAGGTCAATGATCCAGGGAATCCAGGGACCGGCGACATCAGTACGCCGGAGGTCTCCACGCTGGTGCTGCTGGGCACGGGGCTGACCGGACTGATCCTGCGCCGTCGCCGTCGCGCACGCGCCGCCCAGAATGGGGACGCAGCGGTTGAAGTCTCGCAGGAGTCGAACTCGACGCCTGTGGCCTAAAGCAGTAACAGCACGACGCGTCCGAGAGGTCGACGAAGCCCCTCGGACGTCGGAAGTCAGGTAGGATAGCGCCGACATGGCGCGGATGACCGGGGGTGAGGCCCTCGTCAAGACGCTCCGGCGCGAAGGCACGCGGGTGGTGTTCGGGCTGCCCGGTGTTCAGCTCTACGGCGTGATGGCCGCGCTGCGCGAGGAGAAGGCGGTTCGCTTCATCGCGACCCGCCACGAGCAGGCGATCGGCTACATGGCGGATGGATATGCGAGGGCCGGCGGCGGGTATGGCGTCGGCCTGGTGGTGCCCGGCCCGGGGCTGCTGAACACCACCGCGGGACTCAGTACGGCGTACGCGGCATCGTCGCCTGTGCTGATGATCTCGGGACAGGTGCCGCGCGCCAACATCGGCAAGGACGTTGGCGTCCTGCACGAGGTCAACGATCAGCTCGATGCGATCGCTCCCGTCACCAAGTGGCGGAAGCGGGTGGTCGAGATACGCGATGTGCCGGCGGCAGTGCAGGACGCCGTGCGCCAGCTCACGACCGGGCGGCCGCGGCCGGTGGAAATCGAGCTGCCGCCGGAGACGATGGAGGACGAGGACGAGGTCGAGCTCCTCGATCCGTTACTCGTCGTGCGCGCGGGAGCCAGCGCTCACGACGTCGAGCGAGCGGTCTCGCTGCTGCTCGCGGCGAGCCGGCCCGTCATCTATGCCGGCGGGGGCGTCCACGGCGCCGGCGCTCATCAAGCGGTCGCCGACGTCGCCGAGTATCTGCAGGCGGGCGTCGTCCAGTCGGCCGAAGGCAAGGGCGCCGTCAGCGATCACAACGACCTTTCTCTCGGCGCGTCCATCTATCCCCAGAGCCTCCTCAAGAAATACCTCGAGCAGGCGGACGTCATCCTGGCCGTCGGCTCGCGCTGCGCGCTGGCGGGGTTCAAGCCCGAGCAGCAGGTGATCCAGATCGACGTCGATCCCGACGAGATCGGGCGCAATCACCGGAAGACGTTCGGCCTCGTGGGCGACGCGCGCGTCACCCTCGAGCAGCTCCTGGAGCGGCTGCGAGCGGCCACGCCTCCGCGCCCCTCGCGCAAGACCGAGCGCGAGGCGTTGCGCGCGGAGATCGCCGCGACGCTGACCCAGGAGCCGCAGGCGTCGATCACGCGATCGCTCCGCAGCGGAGTCCCCGAGGACGCCATCGTGGTGGCGGGCATGACGCAGATCGGCTACTACACCCGGCCCTTCTGGCCCGTGTATCGGCCACGCACGTACCTGACGTCGTCCTATTCGGGCAACCTCGGCTTCGCCTTCCCGACGGCGCTCGGCGCGAAGGTCGCCTGCCCCGACCGTCCGGTCGTCGCCATCTCGGGGGACGGCGGGTTCCTCTACAACGCGCAGGAGCTGGCGACCGCGGTGCAGTACGGCATCAACGTGATCGCGCTCGTCTTCAACGACAACGCGTACGGCAACGTGGCGCGCGACCTCGACGAGGCCTGGGGTGGCAGCTACGGCGCCGAGCTCACGAACCCCGATTTCATGAAGCTGGCCGACGCCTACGGCGTGGTCGGGATGCGGGCCGATACCCCGACCGACGTGGGTGCGCTCGTCACGAAGGCGCTCACGCTCGAGCGGCCGGTTCTGATCGAAATCCCGGTGGGCCGGATGCCGAGGCCCGTGTTCTTTCCGCCGCGGCGCAAGCCGACGCGCAGCTGATCGAGACGCGCAGCTCATCCATCGGAGGAGGACGTCATGCCGACAAACGCGCGAAGCTATGACGTGGTCGAGGGCTGGGAACAACTTCCATCCGGTTACGTGCACCGCGACGTCGCGGGCGTGGCGGTGGACGGTGAGGATCGCGTGTTCCTCATCTGCCGCGGCGACCATCCGGTCATCGTCTACGACCGCAAGGGCAATTTCCTGAGCTCCTGGGGTGAAGGCGAGTTCACCTATCGCACGCACGGCATCACGATCGGCCCGGACGGCACCGTCTTCTGCACCGACGACGGCAACCACACCGTGCGCCAGTTCTCGCCGACCGGCAAGCTGCTCATGACGCTGGGGACGATGAACACGCCGTCGGACACCGGCTACGACGGCAAGGATTCGATCCGCATCCCGCGCCCCGGTGGGCCGTTCAACCGCCCGACCAACGTCGCGGTGGGCCCGAACGGCGACCTCTACATCTCCGATGGCTACGGCAATTGCCGCGTGCATCGGTTCTCACCGACCGGCCAGCTCAAGCGGTCGTGGGGCGTGCCCGGCAAGGGCCCCGGCCAGTTCCACCTGCCCCACGGCATCGCCGCGGCCGCCGACGGACGGATCTTCGTCTGCGATCGGGAGAACGACCGGATCCAGATCTATAGCCCGGACGGCGAGTACCTGAGCGAGTGGACCGACACGCAAAGGCCCACCCACATCGTGTTCGACCCACAGGGCCGCGCCTACGTCTCCGAGCTGTGGTGGCACAAGGGCCAGACGTCGCAGCGCCACGGGCCGATCACCGAAGCGCGCTTCGGCCGCGTCAGCGTCTTCGACAAGGACGGCCGCCTGCTGACGCGCTGGGGAACGCCCGACGCCACGGCTGCCGGCAGCTTCGCCGCGCCCCACGGCATCGCGGTGGATTCGCGGGGCGACATCTACGTGAGCGAGGTCACCCACACCTTCGCGATCAGCCGCGGGCTGCCGGGTGCTCATACGTTCCAGAAGTTCTCGTTGAAGTCGTGACGTGAGCGTCCGCGGCACGGCGCGCGCGGTGACGGCGCTCGCCGTCACCGCGCTGCTGGCGGGCTGTGCCGGCGAGCCGAGCGTCTGGACCCACAATCAGCAGGACGACTGCGAACGCCGCGGCGGAGTGTGGCGCACCACGCTCGGGTTTTGCGAATTCCAGAGCGGCGGCGCCGGAAGCATGTAGCACGACCCTCCCGGGGCACCCTGCGTGTTCACGTCGACCAAGGTCGGCACGCGAACGCGTCGCGCGTCCGTCGAATGCTATTCTGAGGCGCCGTGAAATGGCTGCCCGAGACGAAGGCATTCGACGAAGCGTTCGGCCGCGAGGGCGGTGCGCGTGCGCACTACCGTCCGCTCGTCTCGATCCTCGAGTCCTTCACGCAAACCGAGATCGAGCGCCGCGAGCGGTTGCAGAAGCTCTCGCTGATGGACCAGGGCATCACGTTCACGGTGTACGGCGAGAAGGAGGGGACCGAGCGCATCTTCCCGTTCGACTTCGTCCCCCGGATCATCCCCGCTCGCGAGTGGGAGCGGATCCAGGCCGGCCTCGTTCAACGCGTCACCGCGCTGAACCTCTTCATCCTCGACGTCTACCAGGACCAGCGCTGCCTCAAGGACGGGATCGTGCCGGCCGAGCTCGTGCTCTCCCGCAAGGAATACAAGCGCGAGCTCCTCGGCGTGGTCCCGCCCCAGCGCATCTACACCCACGTCGTGGGCACCGATATCATCCGCGACGGCAACGGTGAATACATGGTCCTCGAGGACAACTGCCGCTGTCCGTCCGGCGTCTCCTACGTGCTCGAGAACCGCAACGTCCTGAGCCGCGTCTTCCCGGAGTTCTTCACCGCCTACCCGGTCCGTGGGATCAAGGACTATCCGAACCTCCTCCTCCGCGCGCTGCTCCACGCGGCGCCGCGGCGGACGGACAAGCCCGTGGTGGTCGTCCTCACGCCCGGCATGGCGAACTCCGCCTACTTCGAGCACTCGTTCCTCGCCCGCGAGATGGGCGTGTTCCTCGTCGAGGGCCACGACCTGATCGTCGAGGACAACCACGTCTTCATGCGGACGACGCGGGGCCGGCAGAAGGTGGACGTGATTTACCGCCGGGTGGACGACGACTTCCTCGATCCGCTCACGTTCCGGCGCGACAGCCTGCTCGGTGTGCCCGGCCTCATGAACGTCTATCGCGACGGCAACGTCGCGCTGGCCAATGCGCCGGGCGCCGGCATCGCCGACGACAAGGCGGTGTACGCGTTCCTGCCCGAGCTCATCAAGTACTACCTGAGCGAAACGCCGCTCCTGCCCCAGGTGCCGACCTATCTGGGCATCCGCCCGAAGGACTTCGCGTACATCCGCGAGCACGCGGGCGACCTCGTCATCAAGACCACCGGCGACTCCGGTGGTTACGGCATGCTCATGGGGCCGTTCGCGTCGAAGAAGGAGACCGAGACGTACCTGGCGCGGATGCGGAAGACCCCGGGGAACTACATCGCCCAGCCGCTCATCGAGCTGTCGGCGCACCCGACCTACGTCGAGGGCCGCTTCGAGGCGCGCCGGATCGATCTCCGGCCCTTCATCCTCTACGGCGACGGGATCCGCGTGCTCCCGGGCGGCCTCACGCGCGTCGCGCTGCGCGCCGGATCGTACGTCGTCAACTCGTCCCAGGGCGGCGGCAGCAAGGACACCTGGGTCCTCACCGCCCGCGAGACCTGATGCTGTCGCGCGTGGCCGACTCGCTCTACTGGATGGGCCGCTACCTGGAGCGGGCCGAGAACATCGCCCGCCTCCTGCTCGTCACCGAGGACTTCTCGACCGAGACGCAGGGGTTCGCCGAGGACCTGGCCCAGGGCGTCTGGAAGGATCTCCTCGCCATCTTTCCGGCGGCGCAGATGACGCGGGCGGCCTCGCCGTTCGCGCCGCTCGCCGTGCCCTACCTGCACGGATTCTTCCTCGACGCCGGCAACCCGTACTCGATCCACTTCTCGGTGCGCAAGGCCCGTGAGAACGCGCGCTCGGTGCGGGAGGCGCTGACGCTCGAAGCCTTCCTCGCCATCAACGAGACGTACCACGCGCTGGAGACGTACGAGACCCGCGGCCTGGCCGACCTGCCCGCCTTCCGCGCCGCGCTCACCGCCACCCAGAAGGGCCTGTTCACGATCCTGGGGGCGATCGACAATACGTCCGCGCGCGACGAGACGTGGCGGTTCCTCAAGCTGGGCGAGGCCGTCGAGCGTCTGTACCGGAGCGCCAGTGTCCTGCGCGTGAAGCTGCCCGCGCTGCTGGCGGCCGAGCCGCGCACGGACCTGCCGCTCTACTACACGCAGTGGCGGACGCTGCTGCGCGCCCTGTCCTCGCTCGAGAACTATCGCCGCGTGTACGGGGCGCGGCTGGAGCCGCCGCTCGTGATCGCGTTCCTGCTCTTCGACGCCAGCGCGCCGCGCTCGCTGCGGTACGGCGCGGCCGCGCTCAAGGAGTGCCTGGAGGCCATCGCCGGCCCCGGCGACCTCACGCCGCCGGCCCGTCTCGTCGGACGGCTCCACGCCGGCCTCTACTACGGCGAGGGCGAGCTCATGCGCGAAGCCGATTACGCCGGGCTCCTCGATCGCGTGTCGGGGGAGCTCAGCAAGGTCCACGACGCGCTCGCCGCCCTGTACTTCGTGACCTGATGTTCCTCGAGGTCGAGCACCGCTTCGCCTTCGAGTACGACGCCTACATCAGCGAGTCGTTTCTCGAGCTGCGCGTCCAGCCCAAGACGACCACGGGCCAGACCGTCGCCGCCTTCGAGCTGGCGGTGGGGCCGCCGACGAGCGTGTTCCGGTATCGCGACTGGAACGACAACCTCACGCATCACTTCACGATCACGAAGTTCCACGACCGGATCGAGGTGGTCGCCCGCTCGCTCGTGCAGACGCACCCGGCCGGGCCGCCGGTGGCGACGCTGCCCGACCGGCCGCCACTGTCGGCGCTGCCCTATCCGTTGCGCGACTTCCTCGACTTCGGTGGCCCGGTCCGGCTCACGCCCGCGCTGCGGGCGGCCCACCGCGCGGTCGGCAATGGCGAT
>WNGG01008243.1_pt1 | contig 24485 bp, 25 predicted proteins | sample 5400661 | NCBI WGS metagenome assembly WNGG01 (sample SAMN13153372, study PRJNA577476) | soil metagenome | isolation source: 100 cm soil or saprolite under Garry oak tree replicate 1 | place: USA:California | collected 2016-06-15
CCGAGTTCCTGCCCGTCTCTTCGACCGGCCATCTCATCATCGCGGGTCATCTGCTGAGATTCCGCGGCGAGAGTTCCGCGACGTTCGAGATCTTCATCCAGCTCGGAGCGATCCTGGCCGTAGTCGTCCTGGAGCGCCGAAGGTTCCTCGACCTGCTGCGTTTCGGCCGCCCCGGCGGCTTCTCGGGGACGCGGGGCTGCGCGCTCCTCATGACGACGACTCTGCCGGCGCTCGTGGCGGGGGCGTTGGTGCACGACTGGATCAAGGACAACCTGTTCGGCCCCGCCACCGTGGCCTGGGCGCTCGCCCTGGGAGGCGTGGCCCTGCTCTTGGTCGAACGCTTCCGCCCCGCGACGGGCGTCCAGGAAGTCGATGACCTCGGGTACCGGCAGGCGCTGGTGATCGGCCTGTTCCAGTGCCTGGCCCTCTGGCCGGGTGTGTCGCGCTCCGGCGCCACCATCGTCGGCGGTCTGCTGTGCGGCCTCGATCGGCGCACCGCGGCCCACTACTCGTTTCTGGCCGCGGTGCCCGTGATGGCGGCCGCGACGCTGTACGAGCTCATGAAGAGCTGGTCGCACCTGGGCTCCCGGGACGTCGCTCCCTTCGCCATCGGCTTCGCCGTGGCCTTCCTGTCCGCGTGGGCCGCCATGGGATGGTTCATCGCCCTCCTCGGCCGCCACACCCTGCGCCCGTTCGCCTGGTACCGCATCGCCATCGCCCCGGCGGTCTACTTCCTGGTGAAGTGACATGACCTGGAAGCGCTGGCTCCTCGGGACACCGCTCGAGACCGAGCGGTTCCGCGAAGAGCGGCTGAGAATCCCGATCGCGCTGGCGGTGTTCTCCTCCGACGCGCTGTCGTCCGTCGCCTACGCGACGGAGGAGATCCTGCTCGTCCTCAGCCTGGCGGGCGCGGCGGCGCTGGGTTACTCGATCCCGATCTCCGGGGTGATCGTCCTGCTCCTCGCGATCCTGATCGCGTCGTACCGCCAGACGATCCACGCCTACCCGGACGGAGGCGGCTCCTACATCGTGGCGCGCGAGAACCTCAGCACGCTATGGGGCCTGGTGGCGGCGGCCGCGCTCCTGCTCGACTACATCCTGACCGTCGCGGTGTCGACCGCCGCGGGCGTGGCGGCGGTGACCTCCGCGTGGCCCCGGCTGCTGCACTATCGCGTGGCGGTCGGGCTGCTGTTCCTGCTGCTCCTGGTGGTCGGCAACCTGCGCGGCGTGCGGCAGTCGGGCCGGATCTTCGCGGCCCCGACCTATCTCTTCATCTTTTCGATGGTCTCGCTGATCGTGACGGGCATCGCGCGCGCGTCGCTCGGGGCTCCTCCTGTCGAGCCGCCGATCGCTCCGATCCCGGAGGCCACCCAGGACGTGACGCTGTTCCTGCTGATGCGGGCGTTCTCGGCCGGGTGCGCGGCGCTGACGGGCATCGAGGCGATCAGCAACGGTGTCCAGGTGTTCCGCAGGCCCGAGGCGCGCAACGCCTCGACCACGCTGATGATCATGGCCGGAATCCTCGGGTTCTTCTTCCTGGGCACGTCCTACCTGGCCCACGTGTACACGGTCGTCCCGGGTGTCGGGCAGACGGTCGTCTCGCAGCTCGGCAGGGCGATCTTCGGGACCGGCCCGCTCTATTACCTGCTGCAGTTCGCGACCGCGTCCATTCTGATGGTGGCGGCCAACACCGCGTTCGCCGACTTCCCGCGGCTGTCGTCCATCCTGGCGCGCGATCGCTTTGTGCCGCGCCAGCTCGCCAATCTGGGCGATCGCCTGGTGTTCTCGAACGGCATCCTGATCCTGGCCGGCTCCGCCGGCCTCCTGCTGATCACGTTCCGGGGCAGCACGCACCGCCTGATTCCCCTGTACGCCGTCGGCGTCTTCCTGGCGTTCACGCTGTCGCAATCGGGCATGGTGGCGAGGCACCTGCGGCACAAAGGGGAGCGCTACCGCCTGCACGCGGCGGTGAACGCGGCCGGAGCGACGGCGACGGGGGCCGCGCTCCTGGTCATTGCGGTCACCAAGTTCACGCAGGGCGCCTGGATCGTCATCCTGCTGATCCCTCTGTTCGTGTTCTGCTTCCTCAAGATCCACCGCCACTACTTCTACGTGAGGCAGCAGCTGTCACTGCGGGAGATGGAGCCGGAGCACCCGCTCCGGCACACCGCCGTCGTGCCGATCTCGGCGGTGAACCGCGCCACGATCTATGCCCTCCGGTACGCCAAGTCGATCGCCCACGAGGTCGAGGCGGTGCACGTCGCCATCGACCCGCAGCGCGTCGAGCCGATCCGCGAGCAGTGGAAACAGTGGGGGGGCGGCGTGCCGCTGCGGATCCTCGAGTCCCCCTACCGCTCGATGGTGCAGCCCCTGGTCGACCACATCGACGGGCTCATGCACGGGCGGCGCGGCAACGAGATGGTCACCGTCGTCCTGCCCGAGTTCGTCACCGCGCACTGGTGGGAGGGGCTGTTCCACAACCAGTCGGCGTTCCTGATCAAGGGCGCCCTGCTGTTCAGGCCCGGCGTCGTGGTCACCAGCGTGCCGTTCCATTTCTCGCGCTAGGAGCCTGTCCGGTCTTCCCTCTCCATTGGTGGTAAAATCCGCGCGCCCCGAGGAATCCCGGGGGCCGTCAACAGAAGGAGGACAGGCAATGCGGAGCGGCAGCGGTCTGCGCGGTGTGTTGCCCATGGCGGTCCTCGCCCTGGCGGTCACGGGCCTGGTCGCCGGGGAGCACGGGACGTGCACGAAATCCGCCGGGCAATGCGCGGCGCACATGAAAGAGATGTACCAGACCCGCGGCTGGATGGGCGTAGAGATGGATCCGAACGAGGACGGTTCGCTGAGGATCGTCTCGGTCGTGCCGGGCAGCCCGGCGGAGAAGGCCGGCCTCAAGGCGGATGACGCCCTCGTCTCCGTCAACGGCGTCACCCTCTCGAAGGAGACCGCGGAGAAGGCGATGATGTCGGACGACGGCTGGAGGATCGGCAGCACGGTCTCGTTCGGCGTGAAGAGAGGCGAGGTCCCTTCCACGGTGAAGATCTCTCTGGAGAAGATCCCGGAGACGGTCCTCGCCGCCATGATCGAGAGGCATACGAAAGAGGCGCACGACATCGCCAGGAACTGACGGCGGGGAAGGGTCATGGGCGACGTCGAAAAGCGGCAGCACCACAGGTTCATGGCGCTCCTCGACGTCCGGGCGCTGCCGGGAGAACGGATTCCGTCGGACCTCAGGCTGGCGACCATCGATATCGCCGCCGGGGGGGCGCGGTGCGCGTCCAACCGGCCGCTCGACGCCGGGCTGCCGCTGAAGCTGACCTTCACCCTGGTCGGCGGGAACCTGCGCGAGCCGGCGACGATCGACGTCGAGGCGACGGTGCTGCGCTGCCTCGAGAGGCCCGCATCGATCGAGAGCCGGCGCTACGAGGCGGCCCTCCAGTTCACCCACATCGACGCGGAGGACCGGCGGCGTCTCCTGAGTTACCTCAACACCCTGTAGCGCGAACGCAAAAAGCCCCGGAGGCTTTCATCCCCGGGGCTTTTTCTTATCCAGTGGTCGTGGTCGCCACAGGGCGACGCGGACCACCCGCGAGGCCGGTTAGACCGGCTTGACGTTCGAAGCCTGCGGGCCTTTCGTGCCCTGCGTCACCTCGAACTCGACGTTCTGGCCTTCCTCCAGCGAGCGGTAGCCGCTACCCTGAATGGCCGAGAAGTGGACGAAGACGTCCTTGCCACCCTCGAGCTCGATGAAACCGTACCCCTTGCTGTTGTTGAACCACTTGACGCGACCAGTTGCCACGAACCTTACCTCCGCCTCTTGTGAGGCCGATTGCACCGGAACTTCGTGTCCCGGGGTTGGAAGCTTCGGTCCTGCCGAACACTAAAAAAGCCCCGAGGGGTTGTGCGTCCCTGGGGCTCTTTCTTAAGTCCAACCAGAAACCTCACTTCCAACAGAACTGAACGATAGCAGCGCGGCGCCTGAAAGTCAAGCGGTTTTTCAGCGCGGCGGCGTGTGGCCCGCCGTTCAGACGTCGAGGGCCTTGAGGAACTCGGCGTTGGTCGGGTACTTGGACAGCTTGTCGAGGAGCTTCATCATGGCGTCCCGCGGCCTCATCTCGAACAGCACGCGACGCAGCTTGTGGATGCGCGGCAGCTCCTCCTTCGTGAAGAGCTTCTCCTCCTTGCGCGTCCCGGACTTGGGGATATCGAGGGCGGGATAGATCCGCTGCTCGAAAAGGGAACGGTCGAGGACCAGCTCCATGTTGCCCGTTCCCTTGAACTCCTGGAAGATGACGTCATCCATCCGGCTGCCGGTGTCGACCAGGGCGGTGGCGATGACCGTCAGGCTGCCGCCCTCCTCCGCCTTGCGCGCCGCGCCGAACAGCCGGCGCGGCTGCTCCATGGTGCGCGCGTCCAGGCCGCCGCTGAGCGTGCGGCCGGTGCCCGGCGTGGCGGTGTTGTGCGCGCGCGCGAGCCGGGTCAGCGAGTCGAGAAGGATGACGACGTCGCGTCCCATCTCGACCAGGCGCCGCGCCCGCTCGAGGACGATGCGCGCCACCGACACATGCTGCCGCGCCATGTCGTCGGACGACGAGGCGATCACCTCGCCGCGGACGTTACGCTTCATGTCGGTCACCTCCTCGGGCCGCTCGTCGACCAGGAGGACGACCAGATGAATCTCGGGATGGTTGCGGGAGATCGAGGCGGCTGTCTTCTGCAACAGCGTCGTCTTGCCGGCGCGGGGCGGTGCGACGATCAGGCAGCGCTGTCCCTTGCCGATCGGCGTCAAGAGGTCGATGACCCGCGTGGACAGCTCGGCCGGCTCGGTCTCCAGCCGGATCCTCTCGAACGGATCGATCGACGTCAGATCGGAAAAGTGCCGCCTCGCTGCGAACTGCTCGGGGGGCACGCCATTGATCGATCGCACCTCGACCAGAGAGGGAGATCCGGCGGCCTGGCCTCCGCCATGCGCCGGTCGTCCGCCTCCGGCGTGGTGGCCGTGCGCCCCGTGACGCTGGTGTCCGCCGTGGCGCGGCTCGGCCGCCGCCGGACGGCCGCGGTGGCCGGGCAACGACGCCAGACCTTCGATCTCGCACCCCTCGATGCCGCCGCCATTGAGCCGCTGGTTCAGCGGCCCCAGGCGCAGGAGGATGTCTCGCGGAACGAAGATGTCCTCCGGCGAGGGACGGTAATTGCGCCGGGACTGCCGCAGGTACCCTCCCCCTTCACCCAGGATTTCGAGGACGCCGCTCGCCTCGAGAGTGGCCTGCGGGGGGTGCGGGCCCGCGACACGCGCGTGCGGGCCCTGGCCGGTCATCTCATGCGGCGGGGGAGGGCCGCCGTGCCCGGCCGGACGATGATGTCCCTGCGGGGTCCCATGGCCCGGCGCATGGCCCGAGCCGTGACCCGTCCCGGCGTCGTGCCGGACGTTTCCCTCCCGCCGGTGATGGCCCCGCCGGTGCCGCCAGTCGCGGTGGTGGCGGGGGTTACGCTCGTGGGCGGGCGGCGCGTGGCCGCGGTCGCGAGGGGGGTGATCGCCGTCGCGGGGCTCGGCCGCGGTCGAAGGCGCCCCCGGTCCCGTCCCCGGCGGCGCGTCGGGATGGGCGGACGGCCGCTCCGTGGCGGAGTCGTGGCGACGAGATTGCTCGGACCGGTCATGGGATGGCCGGCCGTGACCGTGATGGCTCTTTTCAGTCAAGGGCTAATGCCGTTCCTGTAGGAGGGGCAGGAGAAACCCCATCGGCGTGACAGCTCATACTACTCGGAAGCCCCCTCCGGGTCAAGCCCGCGGACCTTGGGGTGTCCACGGTCTCACGGGAGAGGTCCCTGCGGGTGGCCGCTCCGGGGCCGCTCCCTTATATTGTCGGGCATGGCATTTCCGCCCCGGACGCGACGAGGACGCTGGCTGCTCATGGCCGCGATCCTGGTCGCCACCGGTATCGGCGTCGACGCCTTCTTGATCGAACCGAACTGGATCGAGGTGGTCCGCTCGGTCGAGTACCTGCCGATGGTCCGTCCGGGTGCGCCCGACCTGACTCTGGTGCATCTGAGCGACCTCCACATCCGGACGATCGGATACCGGGAGCGCCGGGCCATCCAAATCGTCGACGGCGTGCGCCCGGACATGATCATCGTGTCGGGCGACCTGGTGCGGGGGGGCGACCATCCCCGCGCGCTGGAGTCCTTTCTCTCGTCTCTGCGCTCGCGTTACGGCAATTTTGCGGTCTGGGGGAACCACGACTACTGGGACGGCCTGCCGGGGGCCTGGGGCCCCGACGTGGTCCGCCGCGCGGGCTTCACCCTTCTTTGCAACGCCAATAGCGCGGTCACTTACCCGGGCGGGCGAATCGTGATCGCCGGGCTCGACGATCCGGTGACCGGCCACGATAACCTGAGGCTCGCCATGTCCCGGGTGGCACGCCAGGACGTCTGCATTCTGGTTGCGCACACCCCCGACATTGTCCGCAACCTTGGCAACTGGGACATCGATCTCGTCCTGGCGGGACACACGCACGGCGGCCAGGTGCGATGGCCGCTGCTCGGTGCGCTGTATGTCCCGTACGGCTCGCGCGACTATCTCGAGGGGTGGTTCGATGTCCCTCCGGGAGTGCGCCTGCACGTGAGTCGCGGACTCGGCTGGTCCTGGTTCCCGGTGCGCTTCCTCTGCCGCCCCACCATCGACGTGATCACGCTGCGCGCCGGTCTGCCGCCAGGGCAGCGCGTGCCCCGGAGCATTATCGGGCAATCGTGAGCGGCCGACGTGCGCGGCCAATCTATTGACACTCTCCGATCAACAGTGCTATAGAAGCGACGAAAAAAAATCTTCGATCGCGATCGCGCGTGCCGTCGAGACGGAGCACAGCGATGATTGCCGCGGGCCCGGGGTTCATCAGGGACGCCGGTGGCGTCCGGAAACGATCGAGTCCGCTCCCGGGGCCGCCATCGGGCCCCTGCGCTTCACGACCGGGAGCCACGAGGCGCGCGGGGCCGCACCTTTCCGGGGCCGAGAGGAGGTGAGGGGCCATTCCGAAGAAGAAGAAAGCCGCCAAGAAGAAGGGGGGAAAGAAGGGGAAGAGGTAGGTCCCCTTTCTCTGCACTGACTCGCGAGGGGTGACGCCGTCACCCCTCTTCTTTCGCTGCTCGAGGATTCCGTGAACTCGTCCCGTACTTGGAAGAGCGGCGAAACCTGCCGGATATCCGGTTCGTACAGGTGCCAGAACTGTCATCTCGCCGGTCGCGAGACGCTCAAGGAGTTCGAGGCGGGAAAAATCTTCCCGATGTGCGACTCCTGTCCTGAGAAAGACGTCACCTGGCGCCTGCTCAAGCGGGTCGCAGTCAAGGCGACGGCTTGATCCCGCGGCGCTGCCGCAGGCGCCGCCTCGTCCCGTCGATCTCCTCCATTCTTTGCGCCAGGATCTTCTCGAAGCCGGCCGGCTTCGGCTCGTAGTAACGCCGCCCCCTGAGCCGCTCGGGCAGGCAGTCGAGATCGGTCGTGCCTTCCTCGAAATCATGGGCGTACTGGTAATCCCGCCCATAGCCGAGCGTCTTCATGAGCGCCGTCGGCGCGTTGCGAATGGCGAGCGGCACCGGATCGGTCAGCCCCGATCTCAAATCCTCCTGGACGCGGCCGAAGGCAACGTAGAGCGCGTTGCTCTTCGGGGCGAGCGCCAGGTAGATGGCCGCCTGCGCCAGGGCGAGCGCGCCCTCCGGCATCCCGAGAAAATCGAACGCGTCCCTGGCCGCGACGGCGATTCCGAGGGCCTGGGGATCGGCGTTGCCGATGTCCTCCGACGCGAAGCGCACCATGCGCCTCGCCACGTACAGGGGATCCTCTCCCGACTCCAGCATGCGCGCCAGCCAGTAGAGCGACGCGTCCGCGTCGCTGTTGCGCAGCGATTTGTGGAGCGCCGAGATCAGGTTGTAGTGCTCCTCGCCGGCCTTGTCGTAAAGCAGGGGAGCCCGCTGGGCGGCGCGGGCGATCGCGGCGCGGTCGATCGGGCGCGTTCCGTCTGGCGCTTCCGCGGACGTCATCGCCAGCAGCTCGAGAATGTTCAGGGCCCGCCTCGCATCACCCCCCGACAGGGAGGCGAGATAGAGAAGGTCGTCGTCGCCCGCCGCCACCCGCCGGGTCGCGACCCCTTTCGGGGAGACGACGGCGCGCTGTGCAGCGTGTACACGGCGCAGCGGGACAGCAGGGCGGCGTTCACCTCGAACGAGGGGTTCTCCGTCGTGGCCCCGATGAGGACGATTGTCCCGCTTTCGACGTAGGGAAGGAAGGCGTCCTGCTGCGCCCGGTTGAAACGGTGGATCTCGTCCACGAACAGGAGCGTGCGCCGGCCGGTCGCACGCCGGTACTGCCCGGCGGCGCCCATGACCTCCTTGATCTCCTTGATGCCTGCGAGGACGGCGCTGAATTGGAGGAGCTGGGAGCGGGTCAGCCGGGCGATGAGGCGCGCCAGCGTGGTCTTCCCGGATCCCGGAGGCCCCCAGAGGATCATCGATGGGACGGCGTCCCGACCGATCGCCTCCCGCAGCGGCCGCCCCGCGCCGATCAGATCGTCCTGGCCGACGATCTCCTCGAGGCTCTCGGGACGCATGCGGTCGGCGAGCGGCGCCGCTCCGCCGGCCCCCGCACCGGTCTGCTCTCCGGCCGGTGTCCGGCGCGGCCGGGACGCTCCGGGATCCGAGTCAAAGAGATCCATCACGGGAGGTTAGACTGCCGGCGGGTGCCTGTCAAACGGGCGCCGGGCGCGGCCGCGGCAGGTGGCGCGGGCCGAAGGCCCGGTTCAGCCGGCGTTCTTCTGCAGGACCGGCATGCGCACCGATCGTTCCACCGGAATCTCGTCGGCACCGGACTGCCCGAAGCGGTGCATGTCCCGGACCTTGCTGTTCGCGAGTGTCGTGACGACCGCATCGTAAACGGACAGCGCCGCCATGAGCGATTCGCGCGCGTGCTTCTCGAACGACTTCAGGGCGCGCGCAATCTCGACATCCACCAGCTCGCGCGGCTCGCGCTTCGTCGCCTCGCGCACCGCGGCGACCGCCCCGTTGATCACCTCGAGCGCGTCCGCCAGGATCTTACGCTCGTCCGGCGTGAAGGAATGAAACTGATAGGCGAGCTCGTAGATCTCGGCCGTGAGCCGCTCCATTTGGGTGGACCCGTTCTCCCAGTGCCGGCCCGTCAGGATCCATTCGATCGACGTGTGGCCGATCCGGGCGAGCTCGAGCAGGCGCTTCACCTCGGGGAGGATGCCGTTCTCGTATTTGTGCACCGCGGGCTGGGTGGCGCCAAGAAGCTCGGCCATCTGCCACTGTCGCAGCCCCTTGCTTTTCCTCAGGGACTTGATACGTTCGCCGATCACGACCTTGTCGAGTGGTTCCACGTTAGACTCCCGATAAACAGAGCATTTTTCCGGGCCAGCAACGGAGGGTATTCCCCGGAAACCCGCGACCTGTATGTGATTTCGACGGAATTATACGGCGACCCATGGGTGAAAGCAACGAAATAGATAAGCGCCCGGAATCGAAGGACCCCTGCTGCGAGGTGCCGGGAACGGGCGGGCGGGAAGACCCCCAGGGCCCCTGAACCTTCGCTGATGTCCGGGGTGTTGTAAAAGGGATCGATGTTCTCGATGAACCCGGATTCCAGGCATGGCCCGCGCGAGAGCCGGTGACGGAATCCGGCGAAGACCTCCATGGCCACCTTGCCCAGGTCGTTTCCCGGGCGGAAGGGGAACGGCCCGCCCGTTCTCAGCACCTGACCGACCAGGCTCGTGCGCGGCGTCGGCGAGAAGGCGTAGGCCGCGAAAATGCTCCGCGAGTTCTTGATCGGCAGGCCGGGCGCCAGACGCCAGTCCCCGAGCACGTTGAAGGCATAGCCGCCGTGGGCCGCCGAGCGGCCCCATCGCTTCGACACACGGATGGCGCCTCCGTAATCGAGGGAACCGCTGCCGTCGAGGGTCTTGAAATCACCGGTCGGGATCTTGGCGGAGAGCGTGGCGTTCACGGCCGGCGCGCCGCGGCGCTCACGCTGAAGCGCCCCCGTCACCGACAGGACGATGTCTCCCGGGCGGAAACCCTCCGGCGGTCTGTCGAAATAGACCGTCTGCCCGTCACCGACGTATCCCGCGCGGAACTGGTTGTGCGCGATGCCTTTCCTGCCGCCCTCCGGCAGGCTGAAGCGGCTGTGGAACGAATCGATGAGTCCGTCGAGGAACCCGCCGCTGTGGGACAGGAACGGCAGTTCGACGCCGACCTCGAGCCCCGGCATGACACCCACCCGGGCGTTGAGGACGGTTCTCAGGGTCTCGCCGTCGAGGATGTAGGACGATCGGGAAGGCTGGACGGTGGCGATCGACTGCAGGACCGGAAGCGTGACGCGACCGTCGTAGGTCGCGAAGCCGGTCCGCTCGAACAGCAGCACGAGGTCGTCGGTGGCGACCATGGTGTTCTCATAAGCCGTGCTCACGGCGAAGCGGGCCCCGCGCGCCGGCTGGATGTCGGCGCCCGCCGGCGGCTGGTCGAGGAACAGGAGCTTGAAGGGAAGCTGGTCCCGGAAAGGGAACGGGTCATCCAGGTCGGAGGCGGAGACGGCCCCGGGGACTGCCATGAAACAGGACGCCAGGATGAGTGCGCGCAACATCCGTGTTCAGACTAGCATGACTCGGCGTCGAGGGATGAGTCGCGCCGCCGATTTCTCTTGACCCCCTTTCCTCCTTGGGTTAGGACATCGCCTCGATGAACCCGATCCTCCAGATCCTCCTGTTCCTGGCCGTGGTGACGCTGGCCTCGAAAGGCGCCGGCCTGCTCAGCACCCGCTTCGGGCAGCCGGCCGTGTTCGGCGAAATCCTCGCCGGTCTGGTCCTCGGTCCGAGTCTGCTGAATATCATGGCGTGGGGCATTTTCACGCCGCCGCCCGGCGTCCGGGGGGACCTGTCCGGTGTGGTGCAGGCGCTCTCCGAGATCGGGGTCGTCCTGCTGATGCTCGTCGCCGGGATGGAGACCGACCTCCACGAGATGCGCCACGTGGGCAAGGTCGCCTTCTGGGCCGCATTCGGCGGAGTGATCCTGCCGCTGGGCTCCGGCGCCGCGGCGGCGCACCTGTTCGGCTACGACTGGGGGAAAGGCCTCTTCATGGGGGCGGTGCTGACGGCCACCAGCGTGAGCATCTCGGCCCAGACCTTGATGGAGCTCAAGGCCCTGCGCTCGAAAGAGGGGAGCGCCATCCTCGGCGCGGCGGTCATCGACGACGTCATGGGCATCATCGTGCTGTCGCTGGTGGTGGCCTTCATGGGGCAGGCCGGACCGCAGCGCGCCGCGGCCGCGGCCGTCTTCTGGGTCTGCGTGCGCATGGCCCTGTTCTTCTCTCTCGCCTGGTTCGTGGGCCGCCGCTACTTCGAGCCCGCGGCGGCCATCGCCGGCCGTCTGGGGGTGAGCGAGCCCCTCATGGCCTTCGTCGTGGCCACGGCCTTTCTGTACGCGTGGGCGGCGGAATACCTCGGTGGCGTGGCGGCGATCACCGGCTCGTACCTGGCCGGCGTGCTGTTCGGTCAAACCTCCTTCAAGGAGCGGATCGATCGGGGCATTCACCCGCTGACCTACTCCTTCTTCGTGCCGGTCTTCTTCATCAATATCGGGCTGCGCGCGGACATCCGGCACGTCGCCGGCGAGCTTCCCCTCACCCTGTTCGTCCTCGCCGTGGCGGTGCTCGGAAAGGTGATCGGTTGCGGGGCCTGCGCCTGGCTTTCAGGCTTCCGGTACCGGGAGGCCCTGCGCGTGGGAGTCGGCATGATCTCGCGCGGCGAGGTGGGGCTGATCGTCGCCGGCTACGGCCTGGCGCATGGCATCATCGGCGCCGACATCTTCTCGGTCATGGTGCTCATGGTCCTGATCACCACGATGATCACGCCGGTCTGGCTGCGCTCGGTCTTTCCGGGGGCCCGGGGTGACGAGACGGCGGTGCTCTTCGAGTCGGTGGCCCACCTGGAGCGCCGGGATGACTAGTCAGGAGCGGGTCCGGGTGACCGGCGCGGTGGGCAGGTCAGCCCTGCGGGGCCGCCAGCCGGGCGATGTTCTCTTCCAGATCCTCCAGGTCGCCGGACGCGGCGATGCGGCCGCCGGCGTCGAGCAGGACGTACTGCGGGATGCCCTGCTGCGCCACTCGGTACAACCGGGCAATCGGTCCGTGCCATCCGCCGCCGTCGAAGATCTGGATTCCCGGCAGGTGCCGGTTGTACACGAACGCCTCGAACGCCCTGCGGTCCTCGTCGAGGCTGATGCCCACGATCCAGAGTGAACCGGCGTACTGGTCGGCGATCCGCCGGATCGGTATGACCGCCTTCAGGCAGGGCGGACAGGTGCTGGACCAGAAATCGATGAGCACCGGCCTGCCCCGGAGGTCCTTCAGGAAGACCTCCTTGCCGTTCAGGTCGAGGCCGGAGAATAGCGGCGCCTCCATTCCCGGGCGCAGGTCCGCCGGCGCGATCGGCGCGGTCCACACCTGCCCCGGGTCCTGCGGCAGGTCGATGGAGAGGGTGCCGGGTCCCCGGCCCAGGACGATCCGGGTGCGCAGCGTCTGCTCGGATTGGAGCAGGGCCAGGGCCTGCTGCGGCGAGATGGGATCGAGATCGACCAGGCTGCGACCGTTCACCACCAGGAGGACGTCCAGCGGCCGCACGCCGGCCCGGTCTGCCGGCGAGCCCTTCGCAACCTCGGTCACGACCACGCGGCCGGACCTGACCTCCAGGGTCATGCCGGCGGCCCTGACGACGGGCGCGGATGGACGGGGCGCTTTGGTGGACGGCGCGGGCGGGGCGGCGAAGACGGGCGACAGGGCCGCCGCCAGCAGCGCTGCGCACGGGAATCGATGCCTCCCTCTCATGATCGACGATGTTAACATGCGCGGCCGACGGGAGAGGGGAGTCCTAAGCCGTCGTCTCGGGCGGGGACCGCATCGGGCGCGGTGGCGGCGCGTCCGCCCGGCCCGCCGGCTGGAGCGCGTCCTCCGCCACCCGCCGCGCGGCGCCGTCGATTTCCACTTTCAGCGAGCGCAGTCCCTGGTCGAGCAGCCGGGCCTGCAGGCGAGGGCCCGCGCCGAGCCGTTCCAGGAGCAGGCGCGGACCGCGCAGACGCGCCCGCAGTCGCCAGGTCACCTTCGTCGTGCCGGCATCGACGGCCTCGAGCGTCAGCGATCCCAGGTGGCCGCGCAGGCCGCGATGCGTGCCCAGCGAATCCTCGCGCAGGGACACGGCGAGCTCCCTGGCCGGAACGTTCCGGACGATCTCGACGTCGGCCCAGTACCCGGTCCCGCCCCAGGTGCCCAGACCCCGCCACACCGTTCCGGCGCTCTCCCCGTCTCCGCGCCGCAGACCCCATTCCGCGATCGGGCAGAGATCGCGCGCCTTGCCATGGCGCGAGTGCAGGGTCGGGAAATGGCGGATGAACTCCCAGGCGCGGTCCGCCGGCGCATGGACCAGGACGGACCGGCTCAGATCAACGCGCCCGGCCATCACGAGCGCCAGCACGACGATCGTCGCTGACAGGAGCGCGAGCGCGACGACGATCGGATGAAGGCTTGCTGCGCCGCCTGCGAAAGCCACGTGTGCGCTCCTCAGGACGCCTCCTCCGCCTGTCCCGGACGCACCATCCGGAAGGAGTGGAGGCAGCGCGGCGTTCGAGTCGTGTGACGAACCAGCGGCGAGTAGGAACCGCCGGAAAGATACCACGGAATCGGTCGCGATGCATCCCTGAATTGCCCTCCGCGGGGCGGAACGTGAGGCCGCCGCCTGCGGCGCTATAATGTCCATGCGATGGGACGGACGACCGCTCCTCTGGCGAAGACCCTCTCGGATCTGACGCGGGAGGGGGAGATCTATGACCGTCTCCCGGACCGCGCGGTCCGCTGCCATGCCTGCGGCCACCGCTGTTTCATTCCGGACGGACGGCAAGGAGTGTGCAAGGTCCGGTTCAACGAGGGCGGCGCTCTCAAGGTGCCGTGGGGATACGTCGGGGCCCTGCAGTGCGACCCCGTGGAGAAGAAGCCGTTCTTCCATGCCCTCCCCGGGGCCCTCGCGCTGTCCTTCGGGATGCTCGGCTGCGATTTCCACTGCGCCTATTGCCAGAACTGGATCACTTCGCAGGCGATCCGCGATCCGAGGGCGGTGGCGCCGCCGGAGCGGGTGTCGCCCGGGGCGCTGGTGGGGCTGGCGAAAAAGTACGAGGCGGCGATCCTGGCGTCGACGTACAACGAGCCGCTGATCACCTCGGAGTGGGCCGTCGCCATCTTCAAGGAGGCGGTGGAGGCCGGCCTCGTCTGCGCCTACATCAGCAACGGCAACGGCACCGACCAGGTGCTGGAGTACATCCGGCCCTACGTCCGTCTCTACAAGGTCGACCTGAAATCATTCCGCGATCGGGGCTACCGCGACCTCGGCGGCACGCTGCGGAACGTGCTCGACACCATCGTGCTCCTGAAGCGCAAGGGATTCTGGGTGGAGATCGTGACGCTCCTGATTCCCGGGTTCAACGACTCGAACGAGGAGATCACCGACATCGCGCGCTTCCTCGCGGGTGTCTCGCCCGACATCCCGTGGCACGTCACCGCGTTCCACAAGGACTACAAGATGACGGACCCGGACGACACGCCGCCGTCCACGCTCCTGCGCGCGGCGGTGATCGGCAGGCAGGAAGGCCTGCGATTCGTGTATGCGGGCAACATCCCCGGCGCGGTCGGGGACTTCGAAAACACCCGCTGTCCGGACTGCGCGGCGCTGCTGGTCGGGCGCACCGGCTACCGCATCCAGGACTACCGCGTCACGCGCCGCGGCACCTGCCCCGAGTGCGACGCGGTCATCCCGGGGCTCTGGCATGGCGGAGCGTGCCACGCGCAGGCGGCCTCGCCGGACGCGGCCGGCGGCCAGGCCCCGGGGCCGGCCAGGGCCGCGGGCGCCTGAACGACTGCGACGCCTTCCCCGGATCAATCGGCCGTCCCTCCCGCGCTCCGGCGCACGGCGTCCTGGAGCCTGACGACGAAATCGTCCGGCTGGTCGGGGCTGATCACGAAGTGCTTGAGCAGACCGGACCGCCTCCGGATCGTGACGCTGTTCCAGAACTTCAGGGAGGACCAGTTCTCGTGGATCAGCGCGCCGCGCCGGTGCACCTCCTCGATGTCGGCGAGCGGCAGGCGCCGGATCACCCGCCCGAGGATCAACACCTCGAGCGCGGCGGGCGTGATGCGGTAGGCGATCGTCCCCACGGTCGCCAGGAACCCCAGGACCACGGCGGAGACCAGCATCGCCTTGACGATGAGCAGGCCGGTCATGGGAAGGGCGCCGCCGTTCAGGACACCAGCCGGTACAGCGTGTCCCTCTGGCGGGGAATGTAGCCGGCCTCGCGGATGAGACGCTCGATCTCGGTCCGCGTCGTGCAACCGTAGGCGCCGGCGGCGCGCACCACGTTCTCCTCGATCATCGTGCTGCCCATGTCGTTGGCCCCGAACTTCAGGGCCACCTGGCCGATCTCCTTCCCCTGCGTCACCCACGAGGACTGGATGTTCGGGATGTTGTCCAGGAACAGGCGGGTCACGGCCTGCGTGCGCAGGTACTCGGCGCTCGACACCTCGCGTCCCCCCAGGGCGGTGTTCTCGGTCTTGTAGGTCCAGGAGATGAACGCGGTGAACGAGGCCCGGCGGCCCGCCAGGCTCGCGTCCTGGATCGAGCGGATCCTGTCGAGGTGGGCCACGCGGTCGGCGTAGGTCTCGACGTGGCCGAACATCATCGTGGCCGTGGACGGGATGCCCAGGGCGTGGGCCGTCTCCATCACGGCGAGCCAGTCGTCCGACATGATCTTCAGGGGCGAGATCGCCCGGCGCACGCGGTCCACGAGGATCTCGCCGCCGCCGCCCGGGATGCTGTCGAGACCGGCCGCCCGCAGGCGCCGCAGCACCTCGTCGAGCGGCCGCCTGGAGACCTTCACCATGTGCTGGATCTCCGGGGGCGAGAAGGCGTGCACGTGCAGGCGCGGGAACTTCTCCTTGAACGAGCGCAGCAGGTCCTCGTACCACTCGAGCGGCAGATCGGGGTGGTGCCCTCCCTGCATCAGGACGCCGGTGCCGCCCAGCGCCAGCGTCTCTTCGATCTTGGCGTGCAGCGATTCCCTCGAGTGCAGGTACCCCTCGGGGTGGCCGGGGTCCCGGTAGAAGGCGCAGAAGGAGCAGCGCGCCACGCAGACGTTCGTGTAGTTGATGTTGCGGTCGACGATGTAGGTGACGATCGGCTCGGGATGGAGGCGGCGCCGGACGAGATCCGCCGCCAGGCCGAGGTCGAGCAGAGGCGCCTGGCTCAGCAGCAGCAGGGCCTCGCCGGGCTCCAGGCGCCCGCCCGCGGCGGCGCGCTCCAGGATGGCGTCAATTTCCGGCGCCGGGCGGCGGGCGGCGCGCATCTCACCGTCGGTCGCCCGATCCCAGAGCTCCGGATCGATCCGGCCCCCGCCCGGCCGCGGCTGCGGCGCTTCACTCAAGGGTGCGCCTCGCCGGCGTGACGGCCGGCAGGACCCGCTCCCACTCGAGCGGGTCACGGAACCGGATCGCCCGGCGGCCCGGCGCCACGCCGAGCTGCTGGGCCAGACGGAAGAACAGGTCGAGACCGCGCTGCTCCTCGGAGCCGAGGACATAGTGGATGTTGGTTCTTAGATAGGATTCGATCGATTCGGGGGGCAGCCGCAGCCGCTGGCCTTCGAGGACGGCGATCGAAGGGATGCTGGCGACACCGAGGCGCCGCGACTCGATGAACGGCCGCACGCCGTCGGGCACCACGACGCCGGCCCGGGCGGCCCACAGGGCGAAGACGAACGGCAGGCCGGTCTGGGCGAACCACTCGGCCGCGAGGTCCAGGACGCGCAGCCCGGTGACGTCCGCCGTCAGGGCCGCGTCGCCGATGAGGAGCGCGGCGTCATGCTCCAGCAGCATCTCCCGGAGCGAGGGCGCCTGCTCGGCATAGCGGACGTCCCGGAGCCCCCGGCGCAGCAGGAGGATCTTCAGCAACGCGGCCGAGGTGCGGGAGTTGGCGTCGAGCGCCACGCTGTGGATCTGCTCGAGGGGAACGCGCGACGCCAGGATGACCGAACGCACCCGGCGTTTGCTGGCGATGCACAACTGCGGCAGAAGCTCGACGCCCGGCAGGCGCAGGTATTCGATCGACGGGATCAGCCCCACGTCCACCTGGTTCGAGCGGAGCAGGTCGGGGATCCCGGACGGTGCCACCCGCGTCACCTCGAAGATCCCGCGGTACGGACCTCTCAGGAATCCCCAGGTGAGCGGCTGGGCGTTGACGAACGGGACCGAAGCAATTCGCAGGTGGTCCATCGGGACGCGAGCACCTCGGCCGGGGCGGCAGGACGACGCCGAAGGGCGCCATTCTACCAGATGGCCCGGGGCAGTCAAACGCAGCGAGGGCGGTCTCCTCGGCTGGCCGCGGGATCTGCTAACCTTGCCCGGGTCAGGGGGGGTGCCCGGGACGATGAAACGGCCGGTTCTCTATTTCCTGTATCTTCTATATATCATCGAGACAGGCGTGTTCCTCGTCCTCGCCCCGTGGTCCCTGATCTGGATGCACTCCTACTTCGCCCAGATCCCGCACCTGAGGGCGATCCTCCTCAACGGCTTCCTGCGCGGCTGCGTCTCCGCCCTCGGCCTCCTTCAGATCGGCATGGGGGCGGTCGATTTTCTGGCCTTCTGTCGCGCGCTCAAGACCCCATGACCCATCTGGACCGACCGGGGGTCTGTTTCGTCACCGGCAGGGCCCTCACTCTCGGCCGGCCCCTCCTCGAGGTGACCAGGTCGGCCCTCAACGGCGGCTGCGACCTCGTCCAGGTGCGGGAAAAGGACCTGACGGGCGGTCCACTCTTCCGGATCGTCCGGGAGATCGTGCAGGCCGCGAAACCCCGGGGCCGGTTGTGCGCCGTGCTGGTCAACGACCGGCTGGACGTCGCGCTCGCCGCCCGCGCGGGGGGTGTCCATCTCCCGGCCGACGGGCTGCCGGTCGGGCAGGTGCGCCGCCACGCCGGCAAGAAATTCCTGATCGGGCGCTCCGTCCACTCCCTCGCCGAGGCCCGGCTCGCCCGCGAGGAAGGGGCCGACTACGTGTTCTTCGGTCCCGTGTTCGCCACACCGGGCAAGGCGCCGTTCGGTCCACCCCAGGGCCCGGAAGCGCTCAGAAAGGTGGTCGACTCCGTCCCGGTCCCCGTCTGGGCCATCGGCGGCATCACCGCCGGGACCGTCGCGGAGCTGCGCGGCATCCGCATCGCAGGCGTGGCGGCGATCTCGTTCATCGCCTCGGCGCCCGACCCGTCCGAGGCGGTCCGCGCCCTTCGCGAGGCTCTCTCCGGCTGATCGGCCGTCGCCACGAAGGGGCCCGGCGATCAGGAGCGCGCCGCAGCCGTGACGAGCTGGCCGCAGGCGGCGCCGACGTCGCGCCCCTTGCTCCAGCGGATCGTCGCGGCGACGCCGCGGGCGGCGAGGGCGTCGCGGAAGCCGGCGGCACGCTCGACGGACGGCGTCCTGAACCCCGGCACACCCGCCTCGTTGTAAGGGATCACGTTGACCTTGGCGCGCAGGCCGCGGGTGAGCCGGGCGATCCGGGCGGCGTCCTCGTCGCCGTCGTTCACACCGTCGATCAGGCAGTACTCGAAGGTCACCTTCTCGCGCGGGCCGAGGGGGAACCGCCGGCAGGCGTCGATCAACGCCTTCAAGTCATGCTTGCGGTTGATCGGCATCAACTCGTCGCGCTGCTCGTCGCGGCTGGCGCCCAGCGAGATCGCCAGGCGCGGCCGGGGGCTCTCGCGCCCCAGCCGCTCGATCCCCGGGACGAGCCCGGCGGTCGACAGGGTGACGCGGCGCGGCGACAGACCGAACCCCTTCCGGTCGACCATGACGCGAAAGGCGCGCATCACCGCGTCGAGATTCAGGAGGGGCTCGCCCATGCCCATGAAGACGACGCGGTAGCTCGTGCCGGCGAGGGCGTTGTCCCGGGCGATGACGGCGATCTGCCCCAGGATCTCGCCCGGCGCCAGGTTGCGGACCCGCCCCATCGTCCCGGTCAGGCAGAAGGCGCAGGCGAGAGGGCAGCCGATCTGCGACGACAGGCACAGCGTGACCCGATCGCCGTACAGGATGTAGACCGCCTCGATCTCCCCTCCGTCCTCCAGGACCAGGACGTACTTCTTGGATCCGTCAGCCGAGCGGCGGACCTCCCTCACCTCCGGCCACGTCACGCGGAAGCGCTCCGACAGCTCCCGGCGCAGCGCCGCCGGAAGGTCGGTCATGCCCCTCGGCTCGGATTGCAGACGGGCGTACATCCAGTGGAAGACCTGGGAGGCGTGGAACGGCCGCCCGGTGAGCGGCGCCAGGGACGAGGCGAGCTCCTCCCGGTCCATGCCGAACAGGTTCGGCGGGCGCGCCGGGTCGGAATGGGTCGTCGCGGGGCTCCGCATCGGAACTCCTCCGGTGGAAGGAATTCTAGCGCAGAGGGGCGATCAGCCGGAGGGAGCGTAGTGGATGCGGGGGTCGAGATAGAGGTAGGCCAGATCGATGGCGAGGCTGACCAGCACGAAGACGGCGGTCAGAAAAAGCACCCCGCCCTCGACCACCGGCAGGTCCCGCAGACCGATGGCGCGCACGATCGTCTTGCCCAGCCCGGGCCAGGCGAACACGTACTCGGTGGCCACGGCCCCTCCGAGGAGCCCCGCGAAGTCCATGCCGATCACGGTGACCACCGGGATGAGCGCGTTCTGCAGCGTGTGCCGGACGAAAACGCGCGCGCGGGAGGCCCCCTTGGCGCGCGCGGTCTGCAGGAAGTCGGAGGTGCCGGCCTCGATCAAACTGGCGCGCGTGATGCGCGCGATGGCGCCGAGCGACACGAGCGACAGGGTGAGGGCGGGCAGCACGAGGTGGTCCCACTCCGGCAGGCGGATCGACGTGAAGGGCACGAGGGCGCCGTCCATGCCGTATCCGAGAACGGGCAGCCATCCGAGGCGCGAGGCGAAGAGCAGCATCAGGATCATCCCGAGCCAGAACACCGGCGTGGAGGTCCCGACGAGCGCCAGGATCAGCACGAGCGAATCGAGCAGGCGTCCGCGCTGCAGGGCGGCGAGAGAGCCCAGGACCAGGCCGGCGCCGGCCGCCAGCAGGACGGCGGCGACCGCAAGGATGCAGGTCGGGGGGAAGCTGCCGGCGAGGATGGAGGCCACCGGACGGCGCTGGACGTACGACGTCCCGAAGTCGAAGTGGATCAGCTTGTCCAGGTAGCGCAGGTACTGCAGCGGCGCCGGCCGATCCAGTCCCCACTCGTGGCGGATCGACCTCAGGATTTCCGGGTCGACGCCCTGCCCGCCGGCCATCAGACGCGCCGGGTCGCCGGGCAGGAGAAACACGAAGATCCAGACGATGGTCGCGGCCGCCAGCAGGACCGGCACCAGGCTCAGGACGCGCCGGAGGAGGTAGCTGGTCAGGTCGGGCCTCGTTCGATCCTCAGGCGCTCGAGCGGCAGGCGGAACTTGCCCAGCGGCGACAGGACGATGCCCTTCACATAGGGCTTGTAGAGGGTTCTCGCCTGATAATAGCTCAGGAAGATCCAGGGCGGGTCGTCCATCACCGCGATGCGCTCCGCCCTGCGGTAGAGGTCGGCGCGCTCCTTCGGGTCGGTCACCTGCAGCGCGCGGTCGATGAGCCGGTCGACCTCGGGGTTCTTGTAGCGGCCGAAATTCCCGGCCGGTCCCCAGTTGGACGAGTGCAGGAGCGGCCGCAGGATGGCGTCGGCGTCGGGGTAGTCCAGGGACCAGCCGAAACGGAACATCGGGGCCTGTCCCGGCTTCTCCACCGAGCCGGAAACGGCGGCGATGTAGGCGCCCCAGTCGACCTCGCGGATGATGATGTCGACGCCGATCCTCTTCAGATCGTTCTGCACCTGCTCGGCGATCCTGCGGTTGTCCTCGCCCGTGTTGACCCAGAAGGAGATCGGCGGCAGGCCCCTGCCGGCGGGGTAACCGGCCCGCGCCAGCAGGCTGCGCGCCTTCGCCTCGTCGTGCGGGTAGCCGGGAAGGTCCGGGTCGTGCCCCGGGATGCCGGGAGGGATGATGCCGTTGGCGGGGGTGCTGCTCCCGGGGAACAGCACGCCCCAGAGGTACTGCTTGTCCACGGCGTAATTGAACGCCTTGCGCAGCGCCGCGTTGCCCTTGAACGGTGGCAGGGCCAGGTTGAATCCGACGTACCCCGTCCCCATGAAGGGATAGCGGTAGATCTCCGCTCCGACCTTCGCCATCATCGCGGTGTCGTTGTCGTCGGGCGGCTCGTCGAGGCTGTCGAGCCCGCCGGCGATGTACTCCTGCAGGGCGCTGGTCTTGTTCTCGATCATCCGGACGAGCACGCGGTCGAGCGCGGGCCGTCCGCCGTAATAGCGGTCGAACGCCAGGAGCTCGATGAAGTTCGCCTGCTCCCAGCGCGAGAAGCGGAATGGCCCGCAGCCGACGGGTGCGCGCAGGTAGGCCTTGCCGGGGTCGTCGTAGACCTCGCGCGGCAGGACGGCGGCGTTGGCCATCGTCAGCTCCGACAGGAACGGGGCGAACGGCTTCGAGAGCCGCAGCACGATCGTGCGATCGTCCGGCGCCGCCAGACCGGCGATCGAGGCGCTGCCCCCGGCGGAGAACTCCTTCGCCCCCGCGACCGGCTCCAGCAGGAACCGGCGCGGCGATCCGGTCTCCTTGCGCAGCAGACGCTCGAAGGAGTACGTCACGTCCCGCGCCGTGACCGGGCGGCCGTTGTGAAACACGACCCCGTCCCTCAGGTGGAAGGTGTACACCAGGCCGTCGGGGGAGATCGTCCAGGATTCCGCCACCGCCGGCTGGATCTCCAGCGTCTTCGGATCGAGCACGACCAGCCCGCGATGAACGTTCAGGACGACGGACTCGGAGAACTCGTCGTTGGCCGCGCATGCGCGTGTCTCCGCTCAGGCGATCGCCCGGCCGCGGCGCGGGTCGAGGAGATCGCTCAAGCCGTCTCCGAGAAGGTTGAAGCCGAGCACGACCAGAAGGATCGCGAGACCCGGCGCGACAGAGACCCACGGCTTCGCCAGGAAGTAGGCCTGGCCCTCGGTCACCATGGCGCCCCAGGAGGGCAGCGGCGGCCGCGCGCCGACGCCCAGAAACGACAGCCAGGCCTCCATCAGGATGTTGCCGCCGACGCCGAGCGTGCCGGCGACCAGCAGCGGGCGGAGCGCGTTCGGCAGCAGATGGTGCAGCACGACCCGGGCGCCGTTCGCCCCGATCGCCTGCGCCGCCTGCGCGAACTCCTGCTCGCGGAGCCGCAGGAACTCGGCGCGCACCAGGCGGGCGATGCGGGCCCAGCCGAGACAGCCGAGCACCAGGAAGACGATGCCGACGGACGGGTGGGGCAGGTGTCGCAGCAGCGGCGCCGTCTCGGGCTCCGGCACCGCGGCGATGATCGCCAGCGCCAGGAGGGGATCCGGGAAGGCGAACACCAGATCGGCGCAGCGCATGAGGAAGGCGTCGATGCGCCCGCCGGCGTAGCCGGCGAAGGCGCCGAGGAACGTGCCGATGGCGAGCGCGATCAGCTCGGCCACGACGCCCACCTCGAGGGAGATGCGCGATCCGTACACCAGGCGGCTCAGCAGGTCGCGCCCGAGAGCGTCGGTGCCCAGCAGATTCTCGCGGCTCGGAGGGGTCGGCGGCGTGACCGAGCGCGGCCCGGCCCGCTCGTACGGGTCGTAACCCAGCCACCCGGTCAGGAGCGGCGCCGCCGCGGCGCACAGGACGAACGCGCCGACCAGGAGAGCGCCGAGGGTGAGGGGAAGCCGCGAGCGCGGGCGGAACCACGGGCGCGCGGGCGACGTCTCGGGCGTCACGGGCGGACTATAACACAGCGGCGCGAACCTTGATTCGCATGGAGCGCTGTGCTAGCGTCCCCTCCCGGATGAACAAGGATCAGCTCCAGTTCCTCGTCTCGGGCATCCTGTTCGGCTTCCTCGTCGGCTACCTCATCGCGTACGCCGTGCTCGAGCCCAGGGTCGTGCAGCAGGCCTCGCCGGTCCCGGCCGCCGGAAATCTCGGCATGGGACAGAGCGTCCCGCCCGCGGGCGGCGCGGTCCCGTCGGACGCGCCCGGGGCCGGCGCCCAGGGCGGGGGAAACGAGCAGATGATGGCGCAGGTGTTCCGGGAGATCACCGCGCTCAAGACGGCGATCGAGAAGGACCCGAAGGACGTGACCGCCATCCTCCGGCTCGCCAACATGTACCACGACGCGCGCAAATTCGATCAGGCGGTCGACTTCTACAAGAAGGGTCTCGCGATCACCCCCAAGGACGTCGACGCCCGCACCGACATGGGCATCTGTCTGTACGAGATGGGCATGGCGGACGACGCGATCGCGCAGTTCCGGACCTCCCTCTCTTACGAGCCGAAGCACTGGCAGACCTGGCTCAATCTGGGGATCGTCGCACTGTCGGGCAAGAACGACGTCAGGACCGCGACCGAGGCGTTCGCCAAGGTCGAGGAGCTCAACCCCGGATTCAAGGATCTGCCGGTGCTCAAGGACGCCCTGAAGAAAGCGGCCGCCTCGACCCGTAAGGCCTCCTGAGGGCGCGCCCGCCGCCTCCGAAGTCCCTCCCGGCGTTTGACTTCCCGTCTCCAGGGCATAAATTGAGCCGTTGTGGGGCCCGTCTGCCCTGCACGGGCGGAGTCGTGATCGACGACGAAAGACTTCAGGAACTCCTATCGAATGCCTCCTCCCTCTACAACAACGGAGAGTACAAGGGGGCGATCGACGCCTGGAAAGAGGCGCTCACCGTCGATCCCCAGAGCCAGAAGGCGCGGGAGGGCATCCGCATGGCCACCCTCCTGCTGGGGGATTTCGATGCCGCCGCCCCGGCGGACCCGTCCGAGGGCGGGGCCGTCACCGCCGACGGGGCCGAGGCGATCGCCGCCGAGATGCCCGCCGAGGAAGCGGAAGCCCGGCTCGACCTCGGCATCGCGCGTGTCAAGCAGCTCCTGGCCGAGCGCCGGTTCGGCGAGGCGATCGAGGGGGCCAAGGGCCTCCTGCCCCTCGGGCCCGACTCCGCGGAGCTGTCGAACCTCCTGGAGCAGGCGCAACACGCCTTGGAATCGACCCCCTTCATCGAGGAGCATCTCACGCTCGCCCGCGAGCTCCTGGCGCAGGAGCGCTTCACGGAAGCCGAAGCGGAGTGCAAGAAGGTCTTCCCTCTCGACGCGGGGCACCCCGGCGGCAAGGCGCTCCTCAAGGAGATCCGCGACAAGATCCAGGAGAGTCTGAAGGCGGCCGCCAGCCAGCTCGGTGGCATGACGGTCAAGCTGACGATGCCCCAGGCGATGGCGGCCGGAGCGAGGCCGAAGCCTCCGCTGACCCGCCCGCAGGCGACCCGGTCCTCGCCGCAGGAGCCGCCGGTCGCGCCGGCCCCGGAGAT
>WNGG01001855.1_pt1 | contig 24484 bp, 17 predicted proteins | sample 5400661 | NCBI WGS metagenome assembly WNGG01 (sample SAMN13153372, study PRJNA577476) | soil metagenome | isolation source: 100 cm soil or saprolite under Garry oak tree replicate 1 | place: USA:California | collected 2016-06-15
CCTTGCCCCGGCGTAAAATAGAGGATAGTGCTTCGCTCGCGGATCAAAAGAAGAAGGCCCGGCAATATTGCATTGCTGGGCCTTCAAATCGCTCTCACGAGCAGTTAAGCTGCTTAGAAAATGATCCTCAGTCCCATCTGCATTGTTCTCCCTCCGCCGTTGATTTGATTGTAGTTAAGAAAGCTCCCGGCCGAGCTATTCGTAACATCGGCGGCGGGTATGCCTGAGAACTGGGGATGGTTGAAGATGTTGGTAACATCAAGCCGGTATTCGAGCTTCAGATTTTCCCTAACGCGAAACATCTTGAAAAAGCTCATGTCGAAGTTCTTGATGGGATTTGAGTGTTCGGTGTTGCGCCCAAGGGTTGCCGGTCCAGGGGTAACCATTGAGGTGCCCGTCGGCGCGGTTACCTGGACCACAAACACATCATTGCGCGTCACGCACTGTCCGGTATCTGGGTTTCGCAGTCCCGTGGACACCGCGGCACGGCAAGGATCGGTGGCGCTTGTAGCGACCACCGCGCGAGTGTTATGCGGTGCGTTAGGGTTACCGATGTCTGGCCGATCGGGTCCGGTCTGGCCGTCACCGTTTCTATCCAGACCGTTAGCGATCGTAAACGGAGCGCCAGATTGAAAAACGGTGGCGCCTGAGATTTGCCATCCTCCCAGAGCCTGTGCTGCGAATCCGGTTCTAGGTCCGGGTAAATTCCAAACGTAGCTGAAGACGAACCTGTGCCGACGATCATAGTCGGAGGGCGCATAGTCCAACTTTAGACCGCCCAGGAACGCCGGAACTGAAGCGAGGGACGAGAGCGTCTGGTCGGTGGCGAAAACCTCACTAATCTGATCCATAAGCTTTGACCAGGTATAGGACGCGATGAATTGCAGGCCTCGTGACAGTCGCTTGTCAACGCGGAATTGTGCTGAGTGGTAGTTGGAGTTCGCGCCGCTAGTGCGCCATCTACGAACGCCGAGAGCCGGGAACAGTCGGACTACCGGGCTAGCAGATGGATTGGCCACCGGATTCAGATCCTCGCTCACGAACAGCTTACGGCCCCCCGAGCCAACATACGAAATATCCATAAGCAGTTTCAGCGGCAATTCTCTCTGGACGCCGAACGACCAACGCTGCGTGTAGGGGTTGCGAATATTCGGGTTGAAGACCGAAGTTTGTGAAAGCAACGGCGTTACAGCCGGCGCGGTAGCGGGAACGGCGCCGGGGAAGAAGGCTGCGTTTCCGCGTCCGGATGAACCGGTCGTCGTGGCGCTGAGGGTGTTGGGCGAGTCAGCTGCGATGTTTGACAGCAGGTTGTTGAAGTAGGTGTCATAACTGACTTGGTAACCGCCACGGATGACGCTCTTGCCGTCGCCAAATAGCCGACCGAACGGTCCCGATTGAAAGCTCGGGGAGTAAGCAAAGCCGACCACCGGGCCAAAGTTATTGTTATCCGGATTGACCTTGTTCGGGACGGTAAAAGCCGCCGGGTCGAATCCGGCAAAGGCCGGGAACTTGAACGCGCTGTTTGCAGGCTGGCCGAAGTTTTCGTATCTCAAGCCAAGGGTTAAGGTCAAATTCTTGGTTTTCTTCCAGGTGTCTTGGATGAAGTAGCTGTGACGGAAAAGATTCGGGTGGTAGATTGGATCCCCGAAGTTGATGTTAGCTGTGCCAGAAGCGCCGCTAAAGTTGTCAAGAAAGTTGGCGAACGGTGTGAATCCGCCCCCGGACTGGAAACCAAATGAGCCCCGTTCGTTGAAAGGAGGGTGCTGCTGGGCAATCTGCTTCAAGAATTCAAGGCCGAAACGGAACGTGTGCGCGTTGTGGGTTTTTGTGCCCGTATATTGAAACTGATAGTTGTTGGCGATTCGGAACTGCGGGATGTTAGTCGCAGTACCAATTGTCGACAGGGCTCCTGATCCACTGCCGAAGGAGATCTGCGGCATAGTGAAGGCCAGCGGATCAGCGTCGGTCGAGATCGGGAAATTAAAATCGATCTTCCCGTATGAGAAGCGGAACTCGTTGGTGAGGCTTGGGGTTGCCATCCAAGTGTCCGTCACCAAGAGATTCTTGTCCTCACCCGTGAATTCTCTTCTGAAACCGCGAGAAACAATAATCGCCGATGGGGTCGTGAAGCTCTTATCGTCCGTGTAGCGAAAAGCGAGCTGATGCTTCTGGCTCAGTTTGTGGTCAAGCCGAAAGACCCATTGCGTGTCATTAATTTTGCGCGGGAATGAGACACCCGTCCGCCCAACTTGGAATGTCCCACGATTGGCACCGAGATCGATTGTGCTGAGACTGGTTACGCCCCGGGTGTTTCCAATCGCTTGCAGGTAAAGATCCAAGCGCGGATTTGTACCCGCCGGAAACAGCGCGCGTAATTGCTGCACACCGAGGTCGGTGGGGACGAGGAAGCCACTAGAACCGCCGAAATTCGCCGTTGATCGGTTTCTGTCCCACTGAATCGAGAAGAAGAAGAAAGTTCGATCGCGGCCAGACTTGACGCCTGGCCCACCTTCGCCGAAGCGTGGCAGCGGCAGCGGCCCGCCAATCGTTCCACTCCAGATGTTTCGCGTAAACACGGGCGGCTTCGTCAGTCCTGCGAGACGATTTGAATTGGTCAGCGCGTTAAAGGCCTGGGACGCAAACAGCCAGCGCCCTGTTCCGTGGACACCATTGGTACCCGACTTGGTGACGAGATTAAATACACCTCCACCAGCGCGGCCAAATTCGGCGCTGAACAGACCAGTCTGGATCGAGACCTCAGCGACGGCATCTGGATTATTGATCTCAGTGGCAGGGCCGGTTACCGAGATATCGTTGTTTTCAGTTCCGTCAATCAAATAGTTATTCCCGCGCGGCCGTTGGCCGTTGACGGAGAATTGCGAATCGTTTCCGAACTGAGCACCAGCAGTTGCTGTAACTACACCGGGGAGGAGGCGACCCAAGTCATACGCATTAGTACCTCCTGGCAGAGTCTGAATCTGTGAGGCCGTGAAGTTACCGCCGCGAACCGCATCGCTTGTCTGCAGGAGCTCACCGGCGGCCGCACTCACCTCAACAACCTCCTGTGAAGTTCCAACCTCCATCTTTGCATCGATGGTTGCAATTCGATTGGCTTGAACCAGTATGGCTGTATTGGTTATCGTCTTGAAGCCTTTGGCCTTGATCGTTAGGTCATAGACCGCCAGATCTACCGCGTCGAAACGATAGAGGCCGCTGTCATTAGTCTTTGTCGTTCGTACCTGGTTTGTGGCGGAATTCTTGAGTTCCGCTTCTGCTCCAGAAATAACCGACCCGTTCTGATCACTGACGATTCCTGTTACCGTGCCGCGGCTGGTCTGGGCCGAAACCGCCGCTGCGGCGGCGACAACCAAAACCACAAGGGACGCGAGGGAAGTTAAGTTCCGGGTCTGTTGAGATCTCATTTTCTTCCTCCATAAGATAGTGGGTGTCAGTTTTTCCGAGACGTGGGAATTCTAATTTGTCCGAGTCACTGTTAGACCACTTCGGAGTTCACTTTAGACTACCGGGCCGCCGGCTGCGGCGACCGCTGGTCCCGCTCGGCCTCAGCGCCGAAAAGTTCTTAAACAAAGGAACAACCTCACAAAGACACAAGTGCGAAGGAGACTGGATAAATCCAACAAGCAATATATCCTAAAGCAGCAAGTTGCGGGCCATACAATTATCCATTACCGAGCGATGAAAAACTTGGACTTAACCTCTGAGTTAGGCCGGCCTTACCAAAAATTTGGATAGACTAATCCGAAAATCAAAATTTTTTCCTAACTCAACAACCGAGGAGCGATTTTGCCCTTTCGATCAGTACTCACCACAGACTTGACCGTTTACTGTTGCCACTTGCTTATGAATTCGTGTGGTAAGATCCTTTGCGAGGGCAGATCATTAAGAATGTCTCGAGCCTTAGCCAATCAACTCTCGCTCGCCCCTCTGGGCGCAGGCGACTTGATCGACCGCGCGGTCAGGCTCTACCGGCGTCATTTCTTTACGCTGATTCGCATCGCGGCGCCACCGGTGATTGTTTCGGCGGTTGGCTCCGTATTTTTTGTCTTTAGCCGAGGAAGGGCCTTCACGACTTCAAGCGGGTGCTCGCTCGCGCTTTATGTGCTTCTGGGTTTCGCTGGTCTGTGCTTGATGGTCGCCGGCAAGGTGTTCAGCTTGATCGTGATGGGCGGCGCGACGCGGAATCTCGTGTCGCACCTGCTCTCGGACGAACCCGTCTCGGCGCGGGCTACCTATACGGCCGTGCGCTCGCGCTTCTGGGGATTGTTGGCTGCTTCGCTCCTGGTGCTGTTTTGGATTGTGCTTTCAAGCATGGTCGCCATCGTAGCGTGGTTCATGGTGTTCTATGTTGTAGTGTTGGCGGGCGTCGCTTTCGCGCTAGTCGCACCTGCGTGGTTTGCCGTAATTCTTGGCAGCATCGTGTGCATCGCCGCGGCAGTGTTGGCGTTGTGGCTCTTCTTCTTCCTCGCCGGGCGAATGGCGTACGTGCCGCAGGCCATGCTGGTCGAAGGTAAAGGCGTATTGGAAGCAATCAGCCGTAGTTTCTCGCTCGCCAGAGGTAATATTCGCCGCCTGATGGCGATGGCCGTGTTCACGTCGTTCGCCTTTTATTCGGCGCTGATGATTCTGATCATTCCCCTCGGTTGGTACGGATATGCCAGCGGCTTCGATTTGTCGCCTTTTAGTCAGGGCGAGATCCCGGCATGGTACGCGATCGGCTACAACGTGATCTGGGACGCCAGCAACATCGTGCCCGCTCCGGTGTGGATGCTGGGGCTGTCGCTGCTTTACGTAGACGAGCGCGTGCGTCACGAAGGCTATGACATTGAATTGTTGGCGGCGCGTCAACTTCCTGAGATGCCAAAGTTGAATGTGACTTCACCTCTGGCGCCCGCCCTCGCGGAAAAATCCAAAGCGCCGCCGCCACCGCCGCCGATGCCGACCGGGAGTGTGCTCGGCCTGCGTTGAACAGAAGCGTGAGCTGCCTCCTGGACAATTTCGTGCTTAATCGACGCAAATTCCCATCAGGTCATTACGGGCGCCGGCAACAAACGCCGCGCTTGTGCCGGCGATTCATACCTCCACTGTTGCTTATTCTATTTTGCGCGAACGTTTGCTTCGCAACCGCACTTAGCGAATATCACAAGCGTGTTCAAAAAGCCCTCGAGGTTCTTGACCTGCTGACTGAAAAAGAAGAAGGCCAAACCGAATTACAACGAGCTCAGTTTGTCGCCGCCAACGTGCGCGCAGCGCGCGAAGCCCTGCCGCGCACTGAAAAGGTCGAATGGAATGGAACCAGTTACAACGTGGATAATTCGTGGCTCGATGAGGAACTCAAAGAATTTGAGAGACTCAGCGATGTAGATCCTGACCGAGCCCACGTGCTTGATCGGATTCTCGAACGCCTGGACGGAATCGAAGAGCGTTTGCAGGAAATCGACAGGCCCGATTCGGCAGCAGCGGCCGGCGCCACCGAAATGAAGCAGCGCCTCGCCGCTATTCTTCAGCGTTCAGAATATGCCCGCCAGCCGCAAGGCGAGTCCGCGCTCGGACGTCTGGCGCTGCGTTTTCTAAAGTGGCTCAACAGCCTCTTGCCCAAACCTCGGCAGTTGAGCCCTGGTCGTGCCGTCATAATTTCACGCACGGCGCAGGTCATCGTCGTCCTGATTGTGCTTGCTGTCATTGCTTATGTTGTAAGTCTGTTCGCCCCGCGCTTCCTGCGCAATCGCAGGCCCAAGAAGAAGGCCAAGCCCGAAGCGCGCGTCGTTCTTGGCGAGCGACTCGAACCGGACCAGTCTGCGGTCGATCTACTGGCTGATGCTGAGGCGCTGGCGCGAGCCGGCGATCTCCGCGGAGCAATTCGCAGAGGTTACATCGCGTTGCTTGTCGAACTCGGTGATCGAAAGATCATCAGTCTTGCGCAACACAAGACCAATCGAGATTACTTGCGCGCGGTGAGTTCGATAGAGCCGCTCCATCGGAACATGGAAAAACTCACGAATAATTTCGAACTGCATTGGTACGGTCTGGCGCCAGCGAGTGAGAACGAGTGGCTGGCCTTTCGCAACGGCTACAAGGAAGCACTGAGTTCAACCTGATGCGTCAACGACTCGCCATTATCGTCACCATCGTGCTTGTGCTGGGCGTGTTGATTGCGCTCAACGCCGCAACGTATGTGGCCCCCGAAGAGAAGGTAGACTCGGAACTGATGCCCAACAGATCGACCTATAACGCCGGCCCCACGGGAACGCGCGCTCTTTACGACCTGCTGAGCGAGTCGGGTTACAAAGTCATGCGCTGGCGCGAGACGACCGGCCGCCTGCTCAGTGAAGGGGGAACGAGCGTTACAACATTCGTGATCGTCGGCACGACGCTACTTCCCGTCAACGATGACGAGGCAAAGAGTTTGCTGCTGTGGGTAGAACGCGGCGGCCGTCTGGTGATTGTCGATCGCCATCCTGAAAGTCGGCTGCTGCCTCGGTCCGGCGAGTGGACTGTTTCGACGGTGCTGCTCGAATATCCTTTCCTAAATGTTGATTCGGCAAATCCCGAACAGATGACCAAAGGTGTGAAGGCTGTGCGGCCGGCCCAGCCAACTCAGCTAACGCGCAATGTGCAAGCTGTCAGGCCTTCTCGCTTTGCTTCCGCCATCCAATTCTCTCGCGCAAAGAGTGAGACACCAGCGGCTCGGACGGGATCAAATGAAGTCGGAACCGGTGGCGAGGCGAACAATCCTGTCCCTTCGGAAACGGAAACACCAGGCGCAGCGCCCGCGGCGCCCTCTCCGGATGCTAACCGGAACTCCCTTCTTGTGACCTCGCCAGCTCCCGTCGCCCATCTTAGCAATCCCAAGGGCGCGCTGCTCGTTGACTATCCGCACGGAGAGGGACGCATCATCATTCTGAGCGACCCCTACATGATTTCAAATGGCGGCCTCAGCCTCGAAGACAATTTGCAACTGGCGCTTAACACTATCGCGGGCGTTAACGGTTTGATTGCTTTCGACGAATACCATCAAGGCCGAGGCGCAGCGCATAATGCTCTGGTAGCGTATTTCGCCGGAACGCCTGTCCTGGCAATCGGCGGACAAATCGTCCTGATCATTCTCGTCATATTGTGGACGCGCGGCCGCCGGTTCGGGCGTCCATTGCCGTTGCCCCAGGTTGATCGGCGCTCGAGTCTCGAGTTTGTCGCCTCGATGGCCGAACTACAGCAGCGAGCGCGGGCCCTCGATCTGGCCATCGAAAACATTTACTCGCGGACTCGCCGCGTGCTAACAAGATACGCCGGCGTGGACTATCACAGCTCGCGCGCCGAGATTGCGGAGCGCGTGGCATCACGCTCGTCATTGGATCGTGCACCTCTCGAAGCGCTGATGCGCAGCTGCGAAGAAACAATCAATGGCGGGCCGGTCACCGAAAACCAGTCTGTAGAGTTGGTGCGGCAACTGCGCGAAGTTGAGCGCACGCTCGGCTTGCGCATGCGCTCGCGCGAAATCAAGCAGGCAGCGGAAAAGATTTGACGAAAATCTAAAGCGCAGGCTTAATACGATTTGATCTTATTGATCTTAGAGCTTTGAACTTAGATCTTAGATCTTAGATCTAGACAAACAAGTTCTTGACTCCATGCTTGAATACGTCTCCTCTACTGTCGAACACATCCGTGGCGAACTCCGCAAAGTTATCGTCGGCCAGGAAGAGGCCATCGAACAGATTCTCGTCGCCCTGCTCGCGGAAGGCCACGCGCTAATCGAAGGCGTGCCCGGCACGGCGAAGACGCTGACGGTGAAAACGCTCTCGCGGATCGTCAATGCCAGCTTCAACCGCATCCAGTTCACGCCCGACTTGATGCCTTCGGATATCACGGGCACTAACGTCTTCAATATCGCGACGTCCACCTTCAACCTGCGACGCGGCCCGATCTTCACTGACATATTGTTGGCCGATGAGATCAATCGCACGCCACCGAAAACGCAGGCGGCGCTGCTCGAGGCGATGGAGGAGCGCCAGGTAACGATTGACGGCGAGGGCTATCAGCTTTCTCCGATCTTCACGGTTCTGGCAACCGAAAATCCAATCGAGTACGAAGGAACTTACCCGCTGCCCGAAGCTCAGCTTGATCGTTTCCTGTTGAAGATCCTCCTCGGCTATCCCGAAGCCGAACACGAGCAGCAGGTGGTAGCAAACTGGGACGCGGGCTTCAACTCGCGCCGGTTGGATCAGGTTGACATACGACCGCTCGCCGATGCCGATGCGATCTCGCGCTGCCGTTTTGATGTGCATAATGCCCATATGGAACCGGGCGTCCGCGCCTACCTTGTCGATATTGTTCGGCGCACGCGCGCGCATCCGTTCGTCCACTACGGCGCCAGCCCACGCGCGTCCGTAGCGCTCTTGTTGTGTTCAAAAGCACTCGCCGCAATTCGCGGGCGCGATTTCACGACCCCCGATGACGTGCGCGACATGGCTCGGCCGGTGCTTCGTCATCGCTTATTGCTGCGCGCGGAAGCCGAACTCGACGGCGCCACACCTGACGCGGTGATTACGGATATTTTGAAGAGCGCGGAAGTGCCCAGATAGGGTCTCAGGTGTCGGGTCTCAGGTGCCAGAGACTTATCACACCGGCATCTGGCACCCGATACCCGGCACCATTCATATATGCGCTTTGTTTTCACACGACTCTTTTGTGCGTTGCTGGCAATCGGCTTCGTTCCTCTTTCGCTTTCGTGGGGACGGCCGTGGCTGCGATGGGTAACGTTCGCCTACGATGTTGCGTTGGTCATCGCGGCTATCGTTGATGCGCGCATGAGTCGCTTGCCCGCGGGTGTGAATGTAACTCGCGAGTTTGGAGGTCGGTTCGCGGTCGGCGCCGAAACTGAAGTGCGCATCGACATTAAGAACCGCACCCCGCGCGTAGTTTCAATAATCGTCAAAGATGAATACCCACCGCAGATGAAATTGTCAGGTCTGCGCGAGGCGCGCGTACGGATTGAGGCGCAGCGATCAGCCGCCCTGATTTACGGACTGACGCCACCCAAGCGGGGCCGATTTGAGTTTGGTCAGATTGCCGTGCGCTTTCTTTCACGCCTCAGGCTGGTCTGGTGCGAAATGAGGATGGCGGACGCGCAGGCGGTAAAAGTCTATCCAAACATGCGCCGTGCACGTGAAGCTGAATTGAAAGCGCTGGGCGCGCGTTCGCTGGTTGCTTCGCATCGCAAGACTTCCTGGCGTGGTGAAGGCCGCGAATTCGAATCACTGCGCGACTACGTTCAGGGAGACGAGCTACGACACATTGCGTGGACCGCGACGGCCAGGCGCGGAAGAATCACCACGCGTCAATATCAAATCGAGCGAGACCAAACGATCCTGATTGCGCTGGATGCCGGACGCTTAATGACGGCGCGCATCGAAACCGAAACGAAGTTAGACTCCGCGGTGCATGCCGCGCTGGCCTTGATGTCGGCGGCCGCCAGGGCAGGCGATAACGCGGGAATCATAGTGTTTGGTCGCCGGATAAAGACTTACCTGCCGCCCGGTCGCGGACGCGATCAGATGGACGCCGCGCTCGAAGCGCTTCATGCGATCGAGCCTGAGATGATCGAACCGTCGTACGCGCGGGCGTTTGAGTTCATAGCGGCTAACAGCAAACGACGCTCTTTGGTCGTGCTGCTGACAGATCTGGTTGACGAAGAAGGCTCGCGCGAGTTGTTGACGTCCCTGCGATTGCTGCGACCGCGCCATCTGCCGCTGGTCGTCACCATCGCCGACCGCGATCTTAAAGCAGTAGTACGCGGCGAGCCGGCAGGCGTGCGAGATCTGTTTACTCAGTCAGTGGCCGAAGAGATTATCTATCATCGTGAAGCTGCTCTTCGTTTAGTGGAATCACAAGGTGGCCTGGCGCTTGATGTCACCGCGGCGGCGCTGGCGCCGGCCTTGCTTGAAAAGTATTTGCAGGTGAAAGAGCGAGGGCTGCTTTAGGAAGTTTTGAGTTTCGAGTTTCGAGTTCAGAGTCTTGTAAAGGGTTTCTCGTTTTAGATCTAAAGAAGCATCATAGTCTCCTATGCTGAGAACTCGAAACTCTAAACCCGAAACTCGAAACTTTATTCGCGTCCCGCCAGCAACAGATACGAATACAGCGCCACGCCCGTAATCGCCGCGATGCTGAACTTGATTGAGGGGTTGATCGGCGCGGGTGAGATGAAGGCCTCGATCGTACCGGCGACGCCCAACAAGGGCACGCAACCAACTATTAGACGCACCGCTTCGAGACCGCGGCTTTTCAAGGCATCGCTTCGTGACAGGTCCCCGGGCATCAACATCGTGCTGCCGACCAGCAGCCCGGCCCCTCCGGCGATGAAGATGCACGAAAGTTCGATCGCGCAGTGCCCGGCCATGAACGTAAGCAAGTCCTGGGCATAGCCCGCGCGATGAGTCAGTGCCAGAATCGCGCCGATCAGCGCGCCGTTGAATGCCAGCAAATAAATCGTGCCGACTCCGAGCATCGCTCCCAGCGCGAAGGCATAGAAGGTTACTCTGACATTGTTGGTGACAATCTGGCTCGATCCAATTTGATTGGCCCGATTGAGGTCCTCCCACCAATGAGTCCGGGTTTCTATTACTGTCTCGCGCCAGCCCGCCGGCACGCCGGCCAACTCGGAGAATTCCGGATCGCGGTAAGTCCCGAAATAGAAAAGTCCGCTGAAGACGATGAAGATCGTAAACGCCGCCGCCGTGTACTTCCACCTGCGACGAAATGTTTGCGGGAAGTCATGAGTAAAAAAGCGCAGAACGCGCCGGCTGCCCTGGGCGTCGGCGCGATAGATGCGCCCGTGCGCGCGAATCACCAGGCTGTTGAGATAATTGATCAGGCGCGGATCGCGCGACTCAGCGCGCGCGATCGCCAAATCCGACGCCGTGCGACGATAGATGCGTCCCAGTTCGCGCACCTCTTCGCGCTGGAGTTTTTTGAGCGCCGTGCGGTCGACGATTGAAAGCAGATCTTCAAGGCGCTGCCAGGCGCTCTTGCGGTCGTCGATGAACCGGTCGTTAGCCATTTTAGGTTTTAGATTTTAGATTTGCGATTTTAGATTTAGAATTCGTTGAGGTGCCAATCGAAAATCAAAAATCAAAAATCGACAATCTCGTTGAGTGTGTACCAAACTTCAGCGAAGGGCGCAAGGCCGAAACGGTCAGGCGCCTAAGCGAGGCGATTGAATCAGTCGAATCGGCGGTCGTACTCGACACCCACATGGATGCCGATCACAATCGCTCCGTCATTACGTTCGTGGCTTCGCCGGAGCTGGTTGTTGAGGCTGCGCTGCGCGCGGTCGCGACGGCAACTGAACTAATCGATCTGAGACAACACACGGGAGAGCATCCGCGCATCGGCGCCACTGATGTATTGCCGATTGTGCCCGTTCGCGGGGTCACGCTGAATGACTGCGTCATACTTGCGCATGAAGCGGGCCGGCGGATTGCTGACGAGCTTGAAATCCCAGTTTACTTTTATGAACGCGCCGCGCTCCGTCCGGATCGAGTCAAGCTGGAGAACGTGCGGCGTCGTGGTTTTGAAGAGTTACGCGAGCAGATTGGAATCGATCCGGAACGCGCGCCTGACGTGGGGCCGCCGCGCCTCCACGAAACCGCCGGCGCCATTTTGGTCGGAGCGCGCCCGTTTCTAATTGCCTTCAACATCAATCTCCGTACCGACGACATTTCCGTTGCCCGAAAGATTGCCCGAGCCGTTAGGGCTCGCGATGGCGGTTTGCCTTTTGTGAAGGCGCTGGGCATGGAACTCAAATCGCGAGGTCTGGTTCAGGTCTCGATGAATCTGGTTGACTATGAAACGACGGGCCTCAATCAAGCCTACGACGCAGTCCGCAAACACGCGGAATCGCTTGGGGTGGAAATTGCAGGAGCCGAGCTGGTCGGCCTGGCGCCTCAAGCGGCGCTCGACAAGAACGCTTCTTATTACTTGAAACTCGAGGACTTCGCTAGGGAGGCGATTGTCGAGACGCGCCTGCGGGATTGCTCTACACGCGCTTGACGTTTCCAATCCTCTTCAGCTCGCGGTAAACTTTTACCAAGCCCCCGCCACGGAAAAGCAACCAGCGGAAAAGGAGTTGTGTTATGCCAGCCACCAAGCTAAAGGAGTTCCTGGACAGTCAGAACATCAAGTACGTCACTATCAGCCACTCATCGGCTTTCACCGCGCAGGAGGTTGCCGCGTCGGCGCACATTCCCGGCAAAGCACTGGCGAAAACTGTGATGGTCAAGCTCGACGGCAGACTCGTCATGGCGGTTCTACCCGCTTCCTATAGAGTCGATCTCGAGCTGCTGAAAAAAGCGACCGGAGCGCCACAAGCTGAAGTCGCGAGCGAGCAGGATTTTCGCGGCGTATTTCCCGAATGCGAAACCGGCGCCATGCCGCCGTTCGGAAATCTCTATGAGATGGACGTGTTTGTGGATCAGCGCTTGAGAGAAGACGAAGAGATCGCGTTCAACGCGGGCTCGCATACGGAGTTGATCAAGATGACTTATGGAGACTTCGAGAGACTGGTCAATCCGATAGCCTTGAGGTTTTCAGCGAGCCCACACGAGGAAGTTAAAGCCTCCGGGGCTTGAGCTACGTGTTCAGAGTTCAAGCTTCGGCTTGTTGCTTTTGGTCGCCATCCAAGCTAAGACTTGAAACTCTGAATTGCGAATTAGGATCCGAGTTTTATTACTGTCTGACGAAGTCGCCGATGCTTTTGCATTAACCTGAGGTAGCGAGCTTCGTCGGCACTTGCCTTGGCGCGAACGATTCGCATCACGTCTCGCTTCTCTTCAGCGCTCCAGCGGCCGAGATCAGGAATCAACGCCAGGACCAGCGCGAGATCGTTTAATGCCCGCAATTCTGATTGCTTCCAATCAGTCATTAGTATCCCGAGCGCGCGAGTCACGGTCTTGACTGACTCGCTGCGAATCCTTGCTGCGTCGCCGGCAAACTCCTTCGCCATGCGACGCTGAACCGCAAGACTGAGATTGCGAACTCGAAACCGGTCCCAATCACCCTGCGTTTCGGGAAGCTCGAATATCATGTGACCCTCGGCGAGCTGACGGAGCACTCTCGCAGGCGTGCGATACGCGGGGCGGGCGGCAATTCTTCTTTCTTCGTCGAGCGCTAGCTTCAGCAACTTCGGCTTTGTTGGTCTGAAGCCAAACTTGCGATAAAACCAGAAGGCGCCTGATTCGATACCCTCCTCGTTTTCGTAACCGATCTGGTACGGATCGATCGTGAAAACCGTAACGCCAAGGAGATGTCGCAGGATCGCAAGTGTCTTTGCGTAGATCCAAGCTGTTTCGCCTTCGCGAAATGTGTAATAAAAATTAAACCCGCTCTCTAAACGCTCGAAGATTGACAAGCCTTCGAAGTAGCCCACTGCAACGCCATTCTTGAAAATGATCACCGCGTGGTAGGCGCGCAACGGCAAACGCTTATCTGGCGGTATACCCATGAAAAATAGATCCACTCCTCGGCCAATACTTGCCTGCAAGACTCTTGCTGGATCTCCATGAGTGAACCCGTAAAGCTCGCGATAGCGCGTGGTCGAAGTCTCGCGCGTCAGATGGAGAACACGCTCGCCTTCACTGCGGGAGAGTCTCCTTAGCGGTGGCGCTGAGGCTTGCAACTCAGCAACGAGCGAGACGTCTTTGCGGCGAATGAGTGGTCGGCGGTGATAGAAAACGTTTCGTACCGGCAACCGCATGCCTGTGCGTGTCGCCCGGTAAGCTGGCGTCCAGCGCACATAGAGTTTCTGCGACTCGTAAAGCTCCGCCTTCTCTTTTTCTGTAAGCGGCAACGATGCAAATCTTTCGACCAACCACGGGACGGCGCGTGCTTGCCGTCCTTTTGCTGCATTCAGCCACTCTAAATACGGCACGTTCGCTTCGACTGCGGCATCCTCTTCAAGCAAAAGCAAAAACCTGGGCCACGTCGCCGCCAAACGGTTCTCGTCTTCAAACCACTCCCAGTCGAAAGAGACTTGCGTCGGGTGGCGCTGCAATAACCAGCAGACGATGTTGTAAGTGAAGGTGTCGGTGACTGAGGTTCCTGCCATACCGGAAACCTCCGGATCATCAAATGCCGAGACCTCTGCGTCAATCGAGTGCAAGAATCGGATTCGCTCCGTGAAAGACGAAAGCTGTGATTCCGCGAGCCGGATGATCCTCGCGCTTTGCGGATAAGCGCGAAGAAAAAGAAGAATCTCATGGAAACGAATCAGCGACTCTGCTTCTCTGAACTTCCTCTTCGCGAGACTGGAAAGTATTCGTTCGCTGTTGACCTTCTCGCGCGGGCCAAAACGGCGCTTTGCTTCATCGAGCTGGTCAAGAAGGCGATTGATTGTAATGCGGGGCATGTGGGACCAGAGTCGAAGCGATTCAATCAGCCTGCGAAGCAGGCGGCCATATCAGTGAAGGTTCGGCTCATATTATGTCGCCCCTCCGGGGCTGGGAGTCTCTCTGGATCTTCTAACCCACAGCTTGCGCTGTGGGCTACGGATATGGTGGCCTGCTTCGCAGGCTGGTTAGGTTCAGCCGGCGCTGCACACGCAAAGCGCTTCTTCACAGATGCTTTCTAAAAAACGTCGCAACCTTCCAGGCATCCAGAGCTTTCCACGGCATCTCGCCCGTGGTGTAGTGACCGCAGGGCAACCAAACGACGTCGAGGTCCAGACCAAGCGCCTTCACATGAGCAATCACTTCACGCGACAGCTCAACCGGAAAAGTCAGATCGTAACGTGCGGCAATGAAGCGCATCGGCCGTCGCTTCATCTCGAGCAAGCGAGGGATAAATGGCGCCGGACTGATTGGCTTCCAGAACTCGCGCAACTCTTCAAGCGTCAAATGATTTTCAATACCCGCCCGCACGTGTTGCGTCGAGATTCCCTGCCAGACAACATCCGCGACATAGCCAGATACATGATTGAAGACTCCTACCTTGATTTCAGGGTCGTGAGAAAACGCGAGAAAGGCAATGCACGACCCGATGCTCGTGCCCATAATGCCTACGCGTTCGTACCCGTTGTGCTTCAACCAGCTAACGGCTGCGCGTGTATCAAGCACAGCCTGCCGCATAGATTGAATCGTGCGACCAATGTTCGGACTGACGAGGTGATCCGCGCGTTCCAGCTCCGGCGGCCGGCGTGCTTCGTGATACGGCAACGTCAAACGCAAAGCTGAGATGCCGATCAGGTTGAAGATCTTGCACGCCTCGACGTGACTCTCCGGCTGCGCATTCCATTGCGGCAAAACGACAATCGCTGAACGCGGGCGCGCGCCGCGTTTCGGTTTGGCGCGAAAGTAACGAGCGCGCGCAACGTTGTTTTCCGGCGACTGAGTATAAACGGCGCTGGTCCACCTCAGGTATTCGCCGGCAAGATGAAAATCCCCAATCTCCGGAAGCGCATAGAATTCTTCGCTCCGCCGCATTGTTGTTTCAGTATGCTGCTGAAAGACGTGGCGAGGGTCGTCACCGTTCACATGATCCAGGATGTAGGACGAGCCCCATTCAAAGGGGCGCACGAGCCGGTTTGTGTCGCGCTGCGCATGCCAGCGTTCGCGCGCGTGCATCCATCGTCTGAGCAAGATTACTTTGCCGCCTTCTCCGAGAATTCCCCAAAAGGTTCGAGTGAGTAATCCTAGAGGCGACCGGCCCGGAAGGCAAGCGGCCGATGAAGCCAGCCCCAAAAGAAAAAACGAAACCACCAGCCAGGGATTCGCTGGGCCCAATGGTTTCGTTCTTATGTCGTATCTTCCGAGGTTTTCAATACCCCTCGAGAGATAAACTCAAGCCAAACAATCAGTAGCTCTTCGCGCAATAGCCACCCAAGGCGTTGACCCAGTTTTGCTGAATCAGGTAGTTCCGGCTGCCCAAGGTCATGTTATACGCCGCGCCGTTGCCGGCGGTCGAAGTAGAGCCAAACGTCCAGGCGCACTTGTCCGCGTTCTCCTGATACCTGCCCTGGTACCAGGCGTTTAGATTGGGATCTGTGACAGCTTCCTCAAGCTCGTGGGCAATAATTGATGCCATGCCATCGGCCCCGGCATTGCCATTCGGACCGGTCGTCTGAGCTTCGCAACCCGAGGGGCACCGGTCAGGATTGCCGACAAACGAGTACTTGATATTGCTACCGGCGATAGTTCCATAAGTGTGCCAGCCACAATAAGAAGTACAGAAGCCGGAGGATTCGTTTACGTCCGCCGACGTGAGCACGAAGTAGACGCCGCTGGTATTGTTTGGTAAACGGCCACTGGTGATCGCGTCGCTAACAATACCCTGGACGCCAGAGTCGCTCAGCGACGTTCCGCGTGAATAGTTGTCCGTTGTGCTCCCACCATAAGCTACTGAGTTCACTACGGGTGCATTGCTACCGTTGAAGTAGGTGGTGTTGATGTTGAAGTAGGGTGATGGAGCGATGTTTTGCGCGAAGTCAGTAAGGATCGTCACGGCGCTGTTGCCGCTCCAATTTCCGTACCATATGTAATAGGCAGTGACGGGCGGACTGCCAACTACACCAAGCAGCGGCCCTCCGTGGTAGGTGATACCGTTCGATCCCGGCCTGGCGTTGCCGACAGGAGCAGGCCCAAAAGGCTGGCCGTCGTGGTTATTCCGCGATCTGGCAATGATCTTAGGTGAATTGGCCAATTCCTGCGATTGACCCTGTGAGTGGACCGCCCCGATAACTCCGAATGCGGCCAGTACGGCGATTGCTGTCGAAAGAACTAGAACCCTCTTCATGTACATCCTCCAAAAACTCTGAATAAGTTAAGCGCTCGGGAGTGGACGTCACGTTGGGTGACGATCCTTAATTCTGGGTGATTGGATAATAAGTCGACCGCCGCGTAAAGGCAAGGCCTTCACGTCCACCAATAGAAAACGGCCCGCCGGAATAATCGGCAGGCCGTCCAAATAGTGGAGCCTGCGGGGTTGAGGCACTTGGTCGAGAGAGTCCTTCAACCCACGTCGTGCTAATGGTTGGAGGTCTTGGCCCTGGCAATATTCGAGTAGCCCGAGTTTCCTCCTGAATTGAAGGCGCGCACCCGATAGCGATAGAACGTGTTGCTCAAGAGTGCTGGATCTGGATAACTGCTGGTGTTCGCCGGCACCTGAGCGATCTCCGCAAAGTTAGTGCAAGTATTGCCCTGACAACGCTCGATCTTAAAGCCACTCTCGTCGCTTGAGTTATCCGTCCACGACAAGTTGATTTGACTAGTGGAAACCGTTGTCGCCGTCAAGTTGCTCGGATCGTTTGGACCCGGCGTGGGCGTCGGAGTCGGTGTCGGTGTCGGAGTCGGCGTTGGTGTCGGAGTGGGCGTCGGAGTCGGTGTCGGCGTCGGAGTGGGCGATGCACCACACCCCGGAAAACTGAATGAGCCAATGCGCGTGCGCCAATTGAAACTACCATTCGCGGGAATGTATTCCTGGGTGTACCAGAAAGTGCAGTCATCGACCGGGTCGATGGTCAGATCACTATAATCTCCCCAACGAGTGAGGCCGCCGGTTTGGCTGCCCGCGCCGGCGAAGAGCGTTGTTTCACCCTGAGTCAACGTATCGAGCGGGTCGTTAAAGAGCCGCCCGGCGTAGCGGATCTGCGGGTTGATCGATGTGCTTGAAGCGCTGTAGCCGACCGCGAGATTTCCCTGCTGGTCCATTGCCGCGCTGCCCATCCAGCGCCAGGTCGTGTCCGGCTGGTAGGTGCTCTCCTGGAACACCGTCACGGGTCCGGAGGTCACGTTGCGCAGCTCAAACCAGCGGACCCCAGCCACGCCGCTGGAACTCACGGTGTAATTCCCCACCACCGCTTCGTGGTCGCCAAAATTTCGATAGGCCAGGCGGAACATCAAACGGTCACCAATGCCGTCCACCTTGTTGGTCGTGCCGAGTTGGGGTACACAACTCCGGGTAGTCGGACACAGCAACGAAAAGCCCGCCGCGGCTGGGCTGGAGAAGAGAGTAAACGTTGAGTTCGCCGGTGTGGCGAAATCGACGTGGAAGTGGAAGACCCTGTAGGCGCCGGTGCTGGGAAATTCCACGAATGATACTGGGGCGCCAGCCGGTGGAAGAATTGATCCGTCGAGATCAGTTGGGAGGTAAGCGTCCTCGCTGGATCCGCCGGTGATTCCGGTGGTGATGAAAGTAGCCGGAAGGCCGGCGAGCATCTTCGCGCGATCGAACGCAAACGGTTGCGGACCGAGGAAGGCCGTGCCCGACGAGTTGAATACGTTCATGCTCATATAATAAGCATCGGGCCAGACGCTCAGATGCGGATAGTCAAAGAAGTTGGAGCCGAGGTGAAAGTCATAGCGGTTATAGCTGCCGGTGGCATCGCTGGTGGTCGACACGGCGATACACTCGTCAGTTGGGACGCTTACGCCGGCGAACTGGCTAATGAGCCAGCGGTTGGCGATTTGATCGTAGAGCACAACCGGGTCGCCACTGCCATTGTTTTGGCAGACTCCGCCAAAGCCGCTCCAGAGCGTGGTGATGCCTGAAGGACCTAACAATGACGAGCCTGTAGTCTTGTCAAAAACCTGATAGCCTTCGTTGACTATTTGAACGTATTGCGTCAGGCCCACCTCACCATTGGTGTCGGGCGGCGCGCAGTTGCACGCCACACCAGGAAAGGGAATGCCGTCAAAGTTAAGGATGGAACTCGGCATATTGGGCGCCAACAAGCTGAGCAACAGGCTAAATTCCTGGACGACCGGGTCAGGACTGTCCTTGTGTTTGAGCGAGGCGGGCACCTTAGGATTTTCGTTAGCCTCACGCTCTACCTTTTTGCCCACTTGCTCTTGCTTCATATCGCGCAGCGGCGGTGACGTGTCGTTGTGAACCGAGGCGCCCACTGTGATATTGCTCTTTTGGTCCTGGCTGGAACTGCTTGTGAGCACAGGCGCCACAGACGGGTTTTTCTCGGCGCGCAATCCTTTGGATCGCATGGCCTCAGTAATTCGGGGAAGTAGTACCAGCGTGGCGAGCAGCAAAGTTGCGCTCAGTATAGTGATCGAACTTGTACGGATTTTCATTTCTTCTTCTCCAGATTTGTTGAGTATCGGTCTAGAGTCGGGAGCAGAAATTACGTCAGGGGAGACCTACCTTCTGAGTGCAGGAATAATAAGTCCACGTCCGTCTAAAGACAAGGAAAATTGATAGCAGGGCAAATATTCCAGAGAATTACCCCATTATCGAAAAATTACTTACGTCCGGAACCGGTGCAAGCAGCTGGGAGTTTACCTAACCTTTAGTCGCGTCGCTCAAAGAGGCGGCGAATCATTTGCGGCAAAAGAAGCGAACTATTAAGGATCGATCCGGTAGTGAAACGCTTTGCAAACCCGTGGAAAAGCTTGCCGGCAAATGGCGAATAGCGAAACCACCAGAGGTCCGGCAGGAAGGAAAACCGGTTAATGTGAATGTGCTGTGGCGTGACCATTTCCAGTAGCCCCATCCGTCCGTGGGTTCGGCCAAAGCCACTATCCTTCACGCCGCCCCAGGGCGTCTGAGCGACTGCGTTGGTGTAGAGCACTTCGTTGACCGTCACGGTTCCGGCTTCGATGCGCTCGGCGAGTCGTCGTCCGCGCGCAATGTTCCTGGTCCACACGCTGGCAGTCAACCCGTACACGCTGTCGTTTGCCAGTTTGATAGCTTCGTCTTCGGTCTTGAAAGTCATCACCGGCAACACCGGGCCAAACGTTTCTTCGCGCATCACTTCCATGGAGTGGTCGACATTCGTCAGCACAGTAGGTTCATAAAACGGACCATCGAGGTTCGGTGCGCGCCGGCCGCCAATAAGAATGCGCGCTCCGAGTCGGACAGCATCGTCGACGTGATCTGCTACGATGCTCAACTGTTTTTCACTCGACATTGCGCCGACGTCCGAGTCGTCGTTCGTGCCGATGTTCTGCTTCAGCAGGCGCGTCTCGGCAACAATGCGCTCGATAAACTGCGGCGCGATCGATTCCTGCACGTAACAACGTTCGACTGACGCGCAGGCCTGTCCGGCGTTTGCGAAAGCACCCCAAACCGCGCCACGTGCCGCGTTTTCCAGATCCGCATCCTCGAGCACGATCATCGGGTCCTTGCCACCCAGCTCCAGCACTACGGGCGTCAAATGTTTCGCCGTCGCGGCCGCGACGCGTTTGCCTGTGGCCACGCTCCCGGTGAACATGATTTTGTCCACACGTGCATCGATTAACGCAGCGCCGGTTGAGCCGTCGCCGGTGACAATGTTCAGCACACCGTCGGGCAGGCCTGCGCGGTTGAAGATTTCTCCAATTCTTATTCCGGTGAGCGGCGTCAGTTCGCTCGGCTTGAGCACTACAGCATTGCCGGCCATTAGCGCCATAACGACTTCGGCCAGCGGCGTGCTCCACGGGAAGTTCCACGGCGAGACGATTCCGACGACGCCGAGTGGCTTGTAGATAATTCGCGACGAGCGGCCCATCAAACCATACTGCCCGATATCGATCTTCTGTGACCGCAGCAACTTTGCGGTCTGGCGCGCGAAGTACTGCATCAGATCGAGTGTCGGGACGATCTCCATCGAGATCGCTTCTGAGACGGGCTTGCCGGTCTCGCGGGAAATCAGTGTAGCAATCCGGTCTACTTCATTAAGCACGAGCTGTCGCGCTCTTAAAATAACGCGGCCCCGCTCGCGAAAAGAGAGAGCGGCCCATGCAGCCTGTCTCGTTCGCGCCAGCTTCACGGCCCGAGCCACGCCTTCGGGCGAACTGAGAGGCGCGCGACCGATTTCTTCGCCAGTGGCCGGATCGTAGGAAACGATCTCGGAAGCGTCTATGAGCGGAATGGGTCGTGGCAGTGTACTCATAGGAGTTAGACGATATTATCCATGAAAGCGTGTGTCAGAACCACCTGCGTAGCGGGTGGTTCGCGGTTGCACCCGCAGCGCGAGCGAAGCGATCACGACGCACCCGTTACCGCGGGTGGTTCTGACGAGACCTCTCGGTTACAATAGTCTCACGCAATTCCCAAACGTTGTTCAAGGAGATCGTCAAATGATTCGACCGCAACTCGCGGAATTCATGAAGCGCATGGACCAGAACTCCGTCGCTATCATTCCCGCCGCGCGCGAAGCCACGCGCTCCAACGACACGCAGTATCGCTACCGGCAGGATTCCGACTTCTTCTATTTGACCGGATTCGAAGAGCCAGAGTCGATTGCCGTGATTGCGCCTGGGCATGAAAAGAAATACACGCTCTTCGTGAGACCGCACGACCCGGAGCAAGAAGTCTGGATCGGAAAACGCGCGGGAGTCGAAGGCGCAGTGAGCGAATTTGGCGCGGATGAAGCTTTTCCCATTGCAGAGTTTGACGAGAAGTTGCTTGAAATCCTCGACGGCGCGGAGATTCTCTACTACCGGCTGGGCGTGCATGAAGATCTCGACCAAACAATCATCGGGAAGATTGCCGGGACACGCATCCTGAATCGCAAACCGATCCACATGCCGCAGACAATCATTGACCCCTCTACGATTGTTCATGAGATGCGCGTCATCAAGAGTCCTGAAGAGATCGATCTGATGCAACGCGCCGCCGACATTGCTGCCGAGGCTCACGTCGAGGCGATGAAGTCGGTGCGGCCGGGAATGAAAGAGTATGAAGTGGAGGCGCTGATCGAACAGATTTTTCGCCGTCACGGCGCGGCCGGCCCATCATACACATCGATCATCGGCGGCGGAGCGAACGCCACCGTGCTCCACTACGTCAGCAACAATGACGAGCTGCGCGACGGCGAGTTGCTACTTGTCGACGCCGGCGCGGAATACAAAGGATATGCGTCAGACATCACGCGCACTTTTCCGATCAATGGCCAGTATTCAACGGCGCAACGCGAGATCTACGACCTCGTGCTCGAGACTCAGATGTCCTGCGTCGAGATAGTGCGTCCGGGCACAACGCACGAGGAGTTGAAGAACCATTCGATCGAGATGCTCACCGAAGGCATGGTCCGTCTGGGACTGCTCAAGGGCAATCCGGAGGAATTGATCAAAGAAGAGAAGTACAAACAGTTTTACATGCACGGTCTCGGGCACATGCTGGGCATCGACGTGCATGACGTGGGGCGCTACTACTATGACAAACAATCGCGAGCGCTGGAACCCGGCGTCGTGATGACGGTCGAACCGGGCATCTATATCTCGCCCGACACGAAAGATATTCCTGAAAAATACCTCGGCATCGGCGTGCGCATCGAAGATGATGTGTTGTGTACTTCGAATGGCCCGCGTGTTCTCACCAGCAAAGTGCCAAAGCAGCCGGAAGAAATCGAGGCCTTGATGGCCAACAGCCACTAGGCGGTAAGCAGAAGGCAGTAGGCAGAAAAAAAGCGACGTATGCCGGTGCGTTTGTGTTCCTTCTGCTTACTGCCTTCTGCCTTCCGCCTTCTGCTCTGACAACTGCGCCACAATCTCTCGCACGCGCGCGCGGCCCTTTTCAACTTCATCGGTCTTTAACGACACCGCGCCGACCACTGCGTGGCCGCCGCCGCCGTAACGTTCGCAGATCCTGGCGATATTGTGAGTGCGCGGGCGTGGGGCCCACGGGTTCGAGCCGACGGAAATTTTGGTTCGTTGCGATCCGCGCGTCAAAGCAACAGAGTAGGTAGTCTCGGGATAGAGATAGTAAGGAATGAACTTGTTAAAGCCTTCATAGCCTTCGTCGACGAGATCAAACTGGACCACGCCGTTTGAGAATGAAGCTTTGCGCCGGATCGCTTCCAGCGTCTCAAGATGTTGCCGCAAGATGGGGCGAAATCGGCGCTGGACTTCTTCACTCGTGGCCACCTCGTTTAACGACTTCACGGTCAGATCGCGGATCACTTGTTCGATAAACTTATCGTCGGGATCGGCTTCGATCACCTGCATCAACTGCAAGGCGGGCTCTTTAAGCTCGACGCACTGCGCGGCTGACTCATAAAGCGCACCGTCGATTACGTGGGCCCAGTGGACCAGAGATTGTAACGACGCATCGTCGAATCCAAACTTTGAATGCGCTACGTCGGCGATAAATTCCGTGCACGACTTGCGCGTCGGATCCAGAAACTTCTTGTCCGACTTTCTGACGCGGAAATGTACTTCGTCCTCTGGGGTGAGAAACGCGGATTCGTGATGATCGAACCACCAGGTCAGTTTTTCGGAAGAAGAGTACTTGAAATCGACGATCGCATTCTCGTCACCGTCAAACATCTCCTCGTCAAACAAGTTACCCGGGCGATGCAGCAGACCGGTGTATTGGATCTCCGCTTCGGGATGGATCTGTTCTTTATAAAAGCGTGTGAAGGTGGCGGCCGAGGCGACGCCGTCGAAGCAGTGGCCGTGATAAAGCAGGCGCAGTTTCATTTAGGTCTTATGACTGACTGGGAATCCGATTCGAACGAAAGCCCGCAATCTTAGCAGGTCAGAACCGGGAGCGGTAGCGACCGGGTTGTATGGTCGTGATCCATTTCGTGTTTCGTACTTCGGGATCGGTAAAGGGATTGCTATTTGTTAGATCACTACCGGTTGTATTGGACCTGAAAACCGCCCAAACAAAAAGCACAAAGCCAATTGACTCTGTGCTCCTTGTGATCCTCTCAGGGCTAAACCCGTCGCTACCGCTTCCGGTTCTGACCTATTCAGTTCTTACAAGGTACGATCGCGGCAGTGGCGGTCTTCAAACGATCGTCAATGAACTTGTCGACGTCAGCTTCGATCAACTCGCCATTGACGATCCAGCCCTTTTCCGTCAACACGTCGCCATCCTTCGCGCAGGCGGCTGGGTCGAGAAAGATGTTCCAGGGCGAGCCCCATTTGCGCGTGTCGCCCGTGAGCTGGCGGTAACCATAATGCGGTGTCTTGTCACGCGCGTCGCGCGCTTCCGTCGCGGCCACGGGCGCCTCGTTGCGCCAATTGGGACACCAGGGGGCAAAGTAAACAACCATTACGAGCTTCTTGCCTTGCATCAACGAGCGGAGATCTACGGCCTTGTTGTCCTTCAGATCGTTGAGCGTCCAGTTCTTGTAGTTGACGGTCTTCTCGACGAGTGGCGAATATTCGTGGCCAGCCTGCGCCTGCGTGGCTTGCGCCGGCGTGCTTTGCGGTTGCGCGCCCGGCGCCTGTGCGCGCGCGACTAGGGGAGAGAGGGCGAATACTAATAGAACCAGAAGGATTAATCTGATCATTTGATTTACCTCATAATCCAGTCACAGGGGCACAGAGGCACGGAGAAAGACAAACTGCACAAGAGCGAACGCGAAATGCAAAACGCAGGCAGTCCCATTCCCGTTGTCTTTACGCGTCGAGCAATCTCCAGCTATCCTTGTTCCTCTTTTTCATTCTTTCGCTTTTCTCTGTGTCTCTGTGCCTCTGTGGCGAACTCTTCAGTCGCCGTTCTTTGCCGTCGTCAACCCTTCGTCCAGCAGCGGTTTGAC
>WNGG01008931.1_pt1 | contig 24483 bp, 18 predicted proteins | sample 5400661 | NCBI WGS metagenome assembly WNGG01 (sample SAMN13153372, study PRJNA577476) | soil metagenome | isolation source: 100 cm soil or saprolite under Garry oak tree replicate 1 | place: USA:California | collected 2016-06-15
CTCTCGTCTGGATTGTTCAGCATGTAAGTTCGATCCGAAGATAGCGCTAGTTCAAGCAGGCTGCCGGCAAAACAACTTCCCGGCTCGATCAGCGCAAAGAAACTCTTGGAAGTAAGATCCAGCCGTCGCAGCACGCGCGCCATATGGGCGATGATTTCGCGAACCAGCCAATGTTCGCGATGGACGGCAAGTGTCTTATCCACCGCCAGCACGTCGTCAATGTTGCCTTCGATGCGAATGCAGACCAGACCTGTTTCCGGTTCGTTCACGCGCAGGTGCAACAGCGCATCGTCGAGTTCGCGGTAAGCTTGCAAAGGCCAATAAGCGTCGCCGACTTTGTGAATCTTCTCCGGTGTCGTTGGCAAATCCGCCTGCGGTCCACGCACCGTCAGATCGGCGTACCGCTTCTCGCGATGCAGCTTGAGACTGACGTTTTTGTATTCGCGAGTATTTTCAGTTGATTCGATTTCGAGTGGATTCAACTTGATTCCGGTCTTTTCCCCTCCCTCTGGGAGGGGAACAAAAGGGGAGGGGCTAGCCCCGTAAGGCCCTCTCCCCTGACCCCTCTCCCAAAAGGGAGAGGGGACGGAAGCATCAGCGCCATCTGGTAGTTCAACAACTTGCGCTACACGCGCCGAGATCGCTTCCTGAAACTTGCTGGTCGCAAATGTGTCGTCGATCAATCCCCACTCTTTCGCCCGCTTGCCTTTCAGTCCTTCAGCCAGAGTTGAGAAAACATCGGCGCGATCGCGGCGCACCTTGCGTTTGTCAACCAATCGCGTCAACCCACCGGTACCGGGCAGCACACCGAGGAGGGGAACTTCAGGAAGGGAAACGGCAGAATTGCCATCGTCGACTAAGTATATTTCATCGCACGCAATCGCTAGTTCGTAACCGCCGCCCGAAGCGGTCCCGTTCAGCGCAGCGATGTAGCGCCGGCCTGAATGACGCGAGTCGTCTTCGATCGCGCAGCGCGTTTCGTTGGTGAATTTGCAGAAGTTAACCTTGAATCCGTGTGACGAGGTGCCGAGCATGTAGATGTTTGCGCCGGCACAGAAGATGCGCGGCTTCAGACTGGTGACGACGACCGCGCGGACTTCGGGATGCTCAAAACGAATTCGTTGGATTGCATCCGCGAGTTCGATGTCTACCCCAAGGTCATAAGAATTGAGTTTGAGTTTATAGCCCTCGGCGAGCGTCTGATCCTCCTGCACGTCCATCGAGAGGGTCGCGACGGAACCATCTATCGAAAGCTTCCAGTGTTTGTATTGTTCCGGCGAAGTTTGAAAGTTAATCATGCACCTACGAAATCCAGACTTGGCGTGGCCGTTCGAACGTTCGTTCGCAACAATAGCGGGTCGCGCGCGTTGAGGTCAAGGGCAGCCAGGCCGGGCCACCCTCTACTTCACTGGCTTGCCATTCTCAGTGACCACGCCCGCGTGGTAGATGAAGATATGCTTTTCCCGCGCGGCTCGAAGTTGTGCTTTCTTCGACTCAGAGGGTCCTTGGTAACCTGGCATGGAGACCGAAATGGACTCGCCATTGCGTTTTACTGTGATGAGGTCGCTACAACTTCCAAAGGCAGGGGATACTTTGGCGCCTGACTTTGTCACGGTCACAAAGTAATAGAGGGCCGGGCAGGAAGTCCCACCATTATCCGTGACGAGCACAACATCGGCGGCTCCGATTTCGAAAGGCTTGCCCAAGTCCAAACTGTTATTGGCCTCAATCGTGGGTTTGAACGGAGCACCTTTGAACAGGAGTACTCCCGCCTCATCTACTGTCAGGGCGCCGAAACGCGTGCTGACTGTATTAGTCTCCTGCGCCGCAACGCTTCCGCCAACAAGCAGTAAGAGCGTGACTGACAAGATGTATTTCCCCATAAATGTCTCTCCCATTCTAACGAGATGATCTCAAATTCAGTTCGTGACTCTGCCGGCCTTAGCCGCCGCGTGCGTCTTTCACTTTATCGATCTTCCAGACGCCGCCTTCGAGTATGAGACTGACTTTCACCTTCGGGTACCCATCAAAAAAAGTGACAATCGCTGTGGCTGTGGTTCCTTTGATCGCGATCTTCGATACGGAGATACTCTTTAGCCAGTCAGCTTCATTGTTTGCCCCTGAAGACGGAAGCGGGTCCTGCGTTTGCAGGAAATAATCGGCGTCAAAGCCTTCTCCCTCGGGAAGTTTGTCGTTTCTTTCGATTTCACGAATAAACCTCACGGTGACGTACTTCCTCAAAGTAGCCTTGTCTTTCTTAAAAGGATCAATGTCATGGCTGCCGGCATGGATGTACCACTTGTAGAACTCCTTAAGAACGATCTCGGGAGATCGGACGGCCGGTGTGCGTGCGGTTGAGTGCTGTGCGGCTGACATGCTACAGAGAGCGACCATCAGAGCGAAAATTAGAGTCATCTTTCGTGGTTTCATAGGTTGGTTACCTCAGGTTGCCGACCGCTCAGCCGTATGTCTCTTGGGCCGCGGTCATTATTTCGCACCATGCTTTATCAGGTGTTCGATTGCGCCTAGTTCTTCAGCGTGATGGCCATCAAGAGCGCATTGCGGTTTTCCGGATCTCTGTCTCTCGGAAGGTAGGCGCTGTCAGTAGCGAATACTACTTCCGCTAATCGGAGCAGGGATCTAACAAGTATTCATTTATTTCTAAATACCACAGGTAACTTTGGGACTTCCGTGGGCTGGCTCCTTCTCGCCTCGACCCCATTTCTCCACTCGTCAATTGCCGGCGGTAACTTGTCAATATATTTTTGATCATTAGAAAAGTAGAGGAATCGCTTACCCTCATCCAGTATCACTTTCAGGTTTCCATAGTCGCTCTTCAAGAGGGTTTTGAGTGCGGGAGCAACTTCGCGATCACTAAATATTGTTGACCATCGGTTGCCCTTGTATCTGCTCAAGGTGTGAAACCTTATTGCACACTTGGCGTTGCTCGCTTTGCTCACGGGAGCTTGCGACCTGGTTGATTGCGCGGGTGATGCCGAATTGAACGCGACGCAGAACATTGAGACTATCAAGGTCGTCAGCAACTTTTTCATTGTTCCTCCTATCAACTCGGTGAAAGGTCCTTAGTCACCAACTACCCCTGCAAAATACCAGCGCTTGTCTTTGCGGAATTCAAAGTAATATGCTTTGTCTTTAGTAACTCTCGTTGGGACTCCTTTACTGGGCCAAATCCTGTTAACGACTGTTCCCTTTGCAAAAGATTTCTGTAAATCTCTCCACGATCCCCCTCGTTTATTTTCATCTATGAACTTCAACCAATCACTGGCTGTCCCGCCTCCGCCACCATCATTGAAGTTGTCCGGCATCGTTTTTCTGAGGGCTACGGAATCTTTCTTGTTTATGGCCGCACTAATCTGACGCCAAAAACTGGGCCAGCTTCGATTAGCTTCGGCGTTCGTGGCCCGGGAAGTCTGGCCGAAAGCCGTTGAAGCAGCCAATAGCAGAAAAACTATGGCCAAGATGCGTTGAGTTTTCATTTTCTCCCCTCCTACACTTTGCAGATTTCATACTGGATGAAACTCGCTTTCAGCGGCTCACATTCCATAGCTTTACGGTCAGGTCGTCACTTCCACTCGCGAGAGTCTTGCCGTCCGGCGAGAAGGCGACCGATTCAACCAATCTAGAATGGCCTTGCTTCGTACATGAGATCCCTGCGTTGCTGAAAGCTTCGTAAACCCGGGCTCCTGACTCATGGTTTGCACTCTTTGTCGAGCCGTACAAGATCGAGGTGAAATGCTCCGCCGCCGGAACGGGTTACGCCCGCGGCGGTTCCCGTGCTGAATCCGTTCAATTCGATCCCGGTCTTTAAGGTATCAGTTCCCGTTATCGTGTATTTGCCTCTGCCGCCTCCGGTGACCCCGTTCTGGGTGGAGAACGACCAAGTGCCTTCAGTCGACGAGGACGGAAGAAACTCGAAGGATGACAAGAATGGATTATTGGTTTTGATGGTAAAAGGTTTCTCTAAGTCGCAAATTTCTCCGGAGAAAACCGTGTCACCCGCCTTGCCGCTCGCCTTGTATGGCTGACAATTCTTTTTGTTCACCCGCGCGATCTCAGCACGCAGCACCTTGATCTGTTCGCCATAGGCCTCAGCCTCTTCCTTCGCACGGTCGGCGCCGTGCATTCTGAGATAGGGCAGATAGCCGATACTCATACAGAAACTGACGTGTAACTTTTCGTGCGCTTCCAGTGCTGCCGCAATGCCGGCGCAAGCCGAAGCCTGCTCTGCGGCGTCGAGCAACTTCCTCGCAGATTTATCCACAGCACAGAGAATCTCCTTGGTATATCTGTAAGACTGGTCGGGATCTTGAGTGTCGCCATACGAGACATAATCGAACTCGCTGGGACCTTTATAGTCGTCTATCGGTTCGAGGCCCCGACGAGCATCGCCTTTTGCGAAGATCTGCAACATGTTCTTCGATGTGCTTACGTTCTCCTTGCTCAACTCAGCGATCTTGTTGCGGAAGGCCTCTTGAAGTCGCTGAGCGTTGCGCAACTCGATTTGCAGCACCTTGAGATTGCTACAGTCGCATTCGGCCTTAGCGGGCGCAGCGGGCGACGCCAACGGTTGCGGAGCGCCAATAGCTGCGAGTGCGGCCAATACGAAACCAATGATTGTCACGAACAGAAATTTTTTCATTTGCTTTTCCCGTCGAACATGCCTAACGCCACGATGAGAAATCCTCGCCTTAAGAAGCTGGCGATACAGTTTCGAAACAGATCCTAAGGAACGGTGCAGTTTTCCAACTCAACGTAACCGCGCAAGCGACTTTCAAACCCGTGCACCACTCCTTCAACAATCGCTTCTTGACCACCTCTTATTTCATCTAATCGGGACCTTTGTGATTCGCGTGAGCCGTTCTAATGTAGGAACCCAGTCGACATCTCCCACAAGATGGCGAACTCTCCGCCGCCGCCTGTTATATATTCATCGATTCTGTACCGGAATTCGCGCCCACTCTTCGCCGCCGACACAGCCAATGAAACCTTCGGGATGACCGCACTCGAGGGCCAGCCCTGCCGCGTCGTATCCCTGAAATGTGTCGTGAACTTCGACCAGCGAAAGAATCGCCGCGCCGGTCGGCTGGATATTGAAAGCGATGAACTGATACTTCTTCGTCGTCCGCCCTTCAAACTTAAACGTAATGTAACCACCCGACAGAATGATCGTGCCGCGGTCCGTCTCGCGGACTGTATTGTTATTGGCTCGGCCAACGAACTTATACTCGAAGGTCCCATTGGACCTAATGACATATTGCTCGCCGTAGAACGAGGTTGCTGTACCAGCATAGTTACCCGTGCTTGAATCAACGTATCTTTGTACGCTGCCTGCGCCATGGTCCCACTTGCCGACCAAATCATCCATGGTGATTGAATCTTTCAATGTGCCAGACAACGGTTTCTGCGGAGCATATCCCGGGCGATCCGGGAATGGATCTCTTTGCGTAGCTGATACTTGAGCAGACGAGGAATTCGGCGTGCTGCTTGAATCATTGGCCACTGCAGAGCCGTTGTCGATGTTCAGTCCCTGACTAGTAAAGTTGATCTTATCCGGTGATATGCCGGTGACTGCCTGCAGATTCTGTCCGGCAAGCTGTTGGCTGGTCTTAATCGTCTCGGCATTGTTGCCTTGTTTTCCTTCCTCATAAACCGCAAGCGCGAATCCTGTGAAGAGCACCAGAGTTTCATACATCTCCTGCTTCTGCCGGTCGGTGACGCCGTTCAATGCATTGTCTTCGACCAACGCCTCAGCGATCGCGTTGCGCAATTCGACCATCTGCGGGTCTGTTGGTTGACCAGCATCGTGAAAGACGCTGGCGTTGGTCGCCAGAAAGAAACTCAGGGCAAGCGCCAGGTCATTAGGATGGCCTGCTGCACTTGCTGCCTTGTCGAATTCCTGCAGGATGGTTGTCAGGATCGTAAGGACCTGCGGATTTCCAGGGCTGATGAGGTTCGCGATCTCGCGCGTTTTAAGTTGCGTGCCCGTCGGGCGAAAGCGCACGGAAGTTTCGCTCATCTTCGCGATCGAATCCGAGGATGTTCGCGTAGTCGAACTCGTGCCGGAGCCCCTCGAAGCCGGCTTGCGCTCCCGATTACGTTGCGCGATGCGATCCATGATGGTGCTTGTGATCTTTGCGCCAGCCGGAGTCTTGAAGGCACCGCCGAGACCGTCGGGCGTTTGTTGCGCGGCCACCGGCGCACACGCAGCCAGCATTAGCGAAATCACGAACAAACTGGAACTGATACGTGATTTGTGTTCCTTCATAATTGTCTCCTCCTGACGCTTACCGCTGATGTTGTACCACTATCGGGCTAGTGCCCCGGTGATTGATCGATTAAACGAATTTCTGAGACACCACACTAGAAGCTGGCGATACAAATTGCAAACAGACTCTAAGGAACGATGCAGTCTTCTATCTCAACGAAACCCTTTCCGTTTAAGCCGCCACCAAGTCCGCGCACAGTTCCTTCAACAATCCCTTCCTCGCCACCGCTTAATTCGGCCAACCGGGAACTTTGTGATTTGTTGAAATAGCATCGCGTATGAGCATAACCTCCCGCCGGGGAATGAAAGGTCAGGGTAAGTCTGCCGTCTTCCAGACTGTCAATTGAATTTACCGTGCCGTTGACGCGAATTCTTTGTCCGCGGTAAATCTGATTGGCGCGAACTTCGTTTCCTTCAAACTCAAGGACCAATTTACCTGCGTTAATTGAAATACTTGCAGGCGCAGAATCAGGTGATGTTTGTGCCTTGTAAGATGGCTAACTCTCCGCCGCCGCCTCTTATATATTCATCGGTCCTTTAACGGAATTCGCACCCACTCTTCGCCGTTAAGACACGCAACGTATCCGTTAGAATGATGGCAATTCGCTCTAAGTGCCTCGCCATCCAGCGGAGGATTGTCACCGAGATATATTATGGAGAGAACTGCCGCACCATTTGACTGGTTCATAAATGCTACGAACTGATATCTCATCTCGGGTTTCGGCTGTTTGGACTTGAGGGTGATAAAGCCGCCGGACAGAATAATGGTGCCGCTGTCCGATTCGCGTATGGTCGTATTGCTTGCCCGCCCTTGAAAGTTAGACTCGTAGGTGCCGTCCGCGCGAATGGTGTATTTTGTGCGACCGAATGACACGCTCGAGTAGGACTGGGTGCTGGAGCTGATATATTCCTGGACGCTGGCGCCGCCTATTTCCCATGTGCCGGCGAGGTCAGCCATCGTTATTGTTTTTCTCAGACGGCCGATCAATGGCGTCTGCGGCTGAACATGCGGTTTGTCAGGAAATGGGTCAAAGTCAAGAAATTCTGAGCTTGATACTGTCGCCGGAGAGGATGGCGTCGGGGTCGCGTCTAAGATGCGCGCGGCATTCAACGCTTGTGCGTCCGTGCTGAAATTGATCTTTTCGGGCGACATTCCGCTCACGGCCGTGAGCGTTTGGCCGGCAAGATCGCGATATGACGCCATTGTGGCCTTGTCGTTGGTTTTTTGGGCTTCTTCGTAACCGACTTTCGCAAGCATCGTGGAAATGACGAGATTTTCGTAAAGCTCTTGTTTTTGCGGGTCGGTCATGGACGCAAAGGTGGCGTCTTCGGCCATCAGTTCAGCCATCGCGTCACGTATTTCCATGATCCTGGCATCGTCCGGTTCGGGCGTGCCGTTGTAGATGCTGCTGTTGTAAACAAGGGCGGCGGTAGTTGCCAGTGCAAGATCATTTGGTTTGCCTTGTGCCCTGGCGGCTTTTTCATATTCGGTTAAGAGCGTACTGATGATCGCGGTCATCTGTTTCTTTGTGTCCGGTGTGCCGCCGTCGCTAAGGAAATCCGCAAAAGCCTGCGTCCTGAGCTGCGTTCCGGTCGAGCGAAAGCGCACCGCGGTGTCGATCAGCGCCGGTGTTTTTTTGGAGACTTCAGGTTGTGCAGATGTTTCCACCCTGGCGGTCTTTGCGGGAGTCGAAGCGCGTGCTTTGTCGCGTGCTCTCGCCTTTGCGAAAACTCTGTTCCAAAGCCGATCGTTTATAATATTACCGATCGACGCGCTCGTCGGATTGTTCCAACTGCCGCCCATGTTGTCCTTCCATTGTGCCCTTGTGGTTACTGTCAAACCGCACAAAAATACAATTGCCACCACAGTTAAAGAATTTGCTATGTTTTTCATAGTTTTGTCCTCGTGCGCCGGGATAAACCGGCAGGTTGTAGTGAATGAAAGATTCATACGTTAAAGGTCTAGCCAATGCGTCGCGTGGAGCAATCCACGAGGCGAATCGTTGACGGGCAAACGTGCAGGCTCGGTATTGAGCCGCAGACTGAGCTTAGTTCATCTCTTTTGTCTCCTGTCTTAGGGCTTCACCTGAAAGGACCTGAGTTAATTACATGAGAAGAGATTCGTCTGTGCGGCAACACACATAGCCTGGGCGTCTGCTTCTCAATTAGAACCTAACTGCAGAAGCGCAGAACTCGCGCCCTTCAACCATTCTTGACAGAGCGGCCTTGCGGCGCGTAGGGTTTTCGCTCCGGTGAGCACAGCTATTTGGGAGCCTTTTTAGATCTGAGAATGGGGAGGCGCATCTGTTCTGGTGAACGGCGCGGTCTTCAAAACCGGCAGTGAGACTGTGAGAACAGGCTCAGGTAGGTTCGATTCCTACACGCCTCCGCCAGGGACATTGCCGATTGCCAATTGCCGATTGGTTCTTGTCTACGGAATCATTCATCAAGCGTTTTGAGTAAGCTGCTTGGAATGCGAACAAGCGATTGGCAATTTGCAATCGGAAATTGGAAATGATCCATGAGAGATTGGGTAGCACTAAACATGACTCCGGGCATCGGACCTCGCGCCGCTGCCAAGCTCCTCGAACGTTTTGGTTCTGCCGAAGCAGTTTATGGAGCGACACGGGCCGAACTGGAACGTTTGCGGCTGCTGCCGGAGGCGGTTGACAGCATTATCGCGCGGGATCTGCATGACAAAGCAGCGGTGGAGATTCAGAGTATTCGCGCGCTCGGCGGCGACGTCCTGGTACTTGACGACGGCGTCTATCCGTCGCTGCTGCGTGAGATTTACGATCCACCGATCGTGCTTTACGTGAAAGGCGCCTGGACGGAATGTTTGGACCAACCGTGCGTGGCGCTGGTCGGCTCGCGCCGGTGTTCGACGTATGGACAGAACGCGGCGCTGATGCTGGCGCGGGATCTCGCACAACGCGGTGTGACCATCATTTCCGGATTCGCGCGCGGGATTGATGCCGCTGCGCATCGCGGAGCGCTGGAAGCCGGCGGCAGAACGGTGGCTGTTTTAGGCACGGGAATTGACGAAGTGTACCCGCGCGATCACCGCAAGCTGGTTGAAGAGATTCTCGATCGCAATGGCGCGCTCGTATCTCAGTTTCCTTTAGGTACGCCACCGGTGTCGGAAAACTTTCCTTACCGCAACCGCATCATTAGCGGTCTCAGTTTGGGCGTCTGCGTAGTCGAAGCGGCTGAGAATTCCGGTTCTTTGATAACGGCGCGGTTGGCCATTGAACAGAATCGCGAGGTCTGGGCCGTGCCAGGGAATATCACTTCGAGGAATTCCTTTGGCACTAACTACTTGATCAAAGGCGCCGGCGCGAAGCTCGTGCAGCAGTGGCAGGACATCGCTGCCGAACTGCCGCCGCAAATCGCGGCGAAACTCTTGCCGCCGCCGTTTGGTGATAAGAAGCGAGAGAAATCACTTGCGGATCAGTTATCACTCGTGCCTCAGAATCTTTCCGGATCGGAGCGCACGGTATTGAAGCTTTTGACTGCAGACAACCCGGCGCACATCGATGCGCTTCTTGATAAGACGAAACTTTCGATTTCGGATCTGACCGCGGCGCTGCTGGCGCTGGAGATGCGTGAGCTGGTGCGGGCGCTGCCGGGAAGATGTTTTGTAAGAAAGATTTGATGGGATGGTGATAGCGAATCGATGGAAATACTTCTGGTTGATACGCCAATCTCGAGAGAACAATTGAAGGGGATAGGCGAACCGCAGTTTGGCAGTTACGCGAAAGCGGTGGTAGATGTTAACAAAGCGATCATGGCAGTTGGTGGAGATTTCCATGCTGACGAGGAAGCTTTCTTGCTTGACCTGGGATCGAGTCAAAAGGATCTCTGGGGAATTAATCTTCATTTCGATTTACAACTGCCAGATATGGTGGAGTTTGATTCAATCATCAACCTCCGTCCGAGCCAGGGCAATCCTTCCCGTGGTGTGGTAGCAGCCGCGCTTCGGGAAAGAATTGTGCAGGTTGTAGCAGGACTGGTGGAATAGCAAGAAGCCCTATGAAGCTCATACATTCAAGTCTTGCAGACGGACGGTGGTCAAAAATGTCAATTGCCGAACAGATGGCAAACATCGGCAGTGAGTACGAGCGCGCCTTGCGAGGGAAAGAGCGTGGCGATGCATGCTATTTTGAGAGAGCGCTGGAGCGGATGCTTGAGTTGTTTGATCTCACAGTCGCCGATCCACGGTGGCGAAATCACAGGCTAAAAGAGTTGTGTCGCGTAAGGGAAATCGTACGCGATCAGCTTTGCAGCAAACATCCCGAGCCTTGGTCGTTACCTGATCTGCACGAGTATTTTTTGGCGTTTGGGATATTGGCAAACAAGCAGCGAGCTGCCGCCCGAAATCGGCAATCGGAAATGAATTAATGGCAAAAAATTTAGTCATAGTTGAATCACCAGCCAAGGCAAAAACGATCAATAAGTATTTGGGAAAGGACTATCTGGTCAAGGCCTCGATAGGACACATCAAAGATCTGCCTTCAAAGAAACTGGGCGTTGATGTCGATCACGATTTCGAACCGACCTACGAAGTCATTCCCGATTCGAAAAAGCGCAACAATAAAAAGATCGTCGCCGAATTGAAGAAGGCCGCGAAGGATGCCGACGCGGTTTATCTCGCTGCCGACCCGGATCGAGAAGGCGAAGCGATTTGCCAGCACCTCGCCGAAGAGATCGTGCCGAAGAAGCCGAAAAAGCCCGCGTACCGAGTGATGTTCAATGAGATCACCAAGCGCGCCGTGAATGAAGCATTCGAACATCCGCGCCAAATCGACGAGCACCTGGTGGACGCGCAACAGGCGCGCCGCGTCCTGGATCGTTTGGTCGGTTACAAAGTCTCCCCGCTTTTGTGCCGGGCGATCGGCGGACGCTTGAGCGCGGGCCGCGTGCAGTCGGTGGCGCTGCGCATGGTGGTTGAGCGCGAGCGCGAAATCGAACAATTCATCAAGACTGAGTATTGGACGATCACTGCGAATCTCGCGGCGAAGCTTCCTCCTGCATTTGATGCGCGACTCTTCAGGGTCGGCGAACAGACGGTCAAGACGAGCAGCTTCGATCAGGATCTCAAGAAGAATGAGATCTTGATTGACAACGACGCCAAAGCCGCTGCGATCGTTTCCGAAGCTCAGCAACAAGCCTTCGTCGTCAGCGAAGTCACCACCAAAGAGCGCAAGCGCAATCCCGTTCCGCCCTTCATTACTTCGAAGCTGCAGCAGGAGGCAGCACGCAAACTTGGCTTCGGCGTGAAGAAGACGATGATGTTGGCGCAGAAACTCTACGAAGGCGTCGAATTGGGATCGGAAGGGTCCGTTGGTTTGATAACTTATATGCGCACCGACTCGACGCGTGTGTCCGAGGCGGCGCTCGGCGAGGCGCGCGATTTCATCAAGGCGCAATATGGTCCCCCTTATCTGCCTGAGAAGGCCGTCCATTATCGTTCCAAGAAAGACGCGCAGGATGCGCACGAAGCAATTCGTCCGACCGAAGTCACGCGCACGCCGGAGGCGCTGGCGCAGTATCTCAATAAGGACGAACTGCGATTGTACCGTTTGATCTGGCAGCGCTTCGTGGCTTCGCAAATGACGCCCGCAGTCTTTGATCAGACCACGATTGACATTCAAGCAGGTCGATTCGTTTTCCGTGCTACCGGTTCAGTGCAAAAGTTCGATGGTTTCCTGAAACTCTATCAGGAAGGCCGCGACGAAAAAACGGAAGAAGATGAAGAGGCTGAGCGAACATTGCCTCGCGTCGATAAAGGCGAAACGCTTTCTTTGAACCGGATTGCACCCGAACAACATTTCACCGAACCGCCGCCGCGCTACACCGAGGCGACACTGGTGAAAGCCCTCGAAGAGAAGGGCATTGGCCGGCCTTCAACCTACGCTGCGATCATGTCGACGATTCAGGAACGCGAATACGTTGAAAAGATCGAGGGGCGTTTTCATCCGACAACCCTGGGCAAGACGGTAAACGATCTTTTGATCGGCGGCGGGTTTGACGATCTTTTCAATGTTACGTATACGGCGCGGATGGAAGAAGAGCTGGATGACATCGAAGAAGGAAAGATCAAGTGGACCGATGCGCTGCATGAATTCTACGGAAAGTTTCAGGACGACCTCGGAAAGTTTCAGCAGTACATCAAGACGGTGAAAGCCAAAGATGTGCCAACGGACGAGGTTTGCGTAAAGTGCGGCACCCCCGGAATGGTCGAGAAGTTTGGCCGGTTCGGAAAGTATTTGAAGTGTTTGAACTGTGGTGCGACGCGCGATGCTGAGTCGCCGGGAGCGGGCTCCAGTGATGGCTCAGCGACGGCACAGTCTGCGGGAAACACTGAAGCAGAACAGCCGGAGGCTTGCGATCTGTGCGGCAAACCGATGCAACTCAAGCGCGGGCGGTTTGGCCAGTTTCTTGGCTGCACGGGCTATCCCGAATGCCGCAACATTCGTAAGATCGCGAAGAGCGGCGCCATCGCGCCCCCGCCTGTGCCGCTGGACGAGAAGTGTCCGGTTGACGGTGCGCAGTTGGTGAAACGTTTCGGCCGGTATGGCGAATTCATTTCGTGTTCAAATTATCCGAAGTGCAAGTACATCAAGCAGGAAACAACTGGCGTCAAGTGTACCCGACCCGGTTGCAAGGGCGAGATCGTCATCAAGAAATCAAAGCGGGGCAAAGTCTTCTATAGTTGCTCGGCCTATCCCGACTGCGATCGAGTCTACTGGGACAAGCCTGTTGCCGAAGCGTGTCCGCAGTGCAACGCGCCGTTCTTGCTCGAAAAGACGACAAAGAAACAAGGCACGTTCCGTTACTGCGCGAATGAAAGCTGCGGCTATCGCTCGAACGAACACGCATCCGCAGTCAAAGACGGGCAATCTCAAGAAAAACATCCCGTCGCCCGTTAGATCATCGCTCCGGCCTTGCAACCCTTTCCCACTTGGTTATATAAGAAGACTTCAATTCGCGGTTCAAGCCAGGGCTAACCAGAACTTCAAAACTCAAGAGGAGAAATGATCATGATGCTACGACGCTATGCGGCGGTCGTCCTGCTTACGTTTTCTTTGCTGACTCCTGGCGCAACTCTTGCCAGGCGACCACTGACAATACCAATGATTCTGACTGCGACTGAACCGCAGCAGCCCGCCCAACAGCCGACGCCGACACCGGATCCTAACGATCCGATCGTGCGGATTCGAGACGAAGGAATGAATCGCTCGCAAGTGATGCAGACTTTGAGCTATCTGTCAGATGTGATTGGCCCACGGCTGACGGCGTCGCCCAACATGAAACGCGCATGCAACTGGACGCGTGACACGCTTGCTTCTTGGGGTTTGCAGAACGCCCACCTCGAAGCTTGGGGCCCATTCGGTCGCGGCTGGTCGTTGAAGCGTTTCAGCGCGCAAGTAGTCGAGCCGCAGGACATTCCGCTCATCGCTTATCCGAAAGCCTGGTCGCCTTCAACGAATGGCGCGGTCACCGGCGACGTGGTTTTCCTCGATGCGAAGAACGAGGCGGATCTCGAAAAGTACAAGGGCAAACTGAAAGGCGCGATCGTTTTGACTGCGCCGATGCGCGAAGTCCAGGCGCACTTTGAACCGCTCGGCACGCGGCGCGACGAGAAGAATTTGCTCGCGCTGGCCGATGCGCTACCTCCAGGTGGAGGCCAGGGTCGTGGCGCCGGCGGTGGCGGCGGAGGCTTTCGCATGACAGCGGAGCAGCGCGCGGCAGCGCAGTTTAATGTGCGAAGGCTCATGTTCGCGCAGGAAGAAGGGGCGGCAGTGCTCATCGATCCCAGTCGCGCCGGGGACGGCGGCACGATCTTCGTGCAGCAGGCTACGGTGCCTCAGCCAATACCCGAGGTTCCTTTTGGTCCAGGCGCGCCACGTCAGAAGGCGGCTTATGACAAAGACGCGCCGAAGTACCTGCCGCAAGTCGTGCTCGCGAACGAGCACTACAACCGCATCATGCGCATGCTGCAAGCCGGCGAAAAGGTGAAGATGGAAGTTAACATCGCGGTCGAGTGGCAGGACGCGGATCCAATGGGCTACAACACCGTCGCCGAAATTCCGGGTTCCGATCTCAAAGACGAAGTCGTGATGCTCGGCGGTCACATGGATTCCTGGCACGCAGGCACTGGCGCGACTGACAATGGCGCCGGCGTCGCCGTGGCAATGGAAGCTGTACGCATTCTGCAAACGCTCGGTTTGAAACCGCGTCGCACGATACGCGTGGCGTTGTGGACCGGTGAAGAAGAAGGACTGCTCGGTTCAGCGGCGTACGTGGCGCAGCATTTCGGGAAGGTGGAACCGGGCAATTCCGGCATCGTTCCCCCAGGCACGCCAAATAGCCAGCCGGCGGCGCCTCCGAAGCTGACGACCACTCCCGACTATGAAAAGTTCGACGCGTATTTCAACCTCGATAACGGCACGGGCAAGATACGGGGCGTCTACCTACAGGGTAACGAAGGAGTTCGCACACTGTTTCGTCAGTGGCTGGCGCCATTCCGCGACCTGGGCGCTCAGACTCTTTCGATCTCAAACACCGGCGGCACCGATCACCTCTCGTTTGACCGTATCGGGCTGCCGGGCTTTCAGTTCATTCAGGACCAAATTGAATACGACTCGCGCACACACCACTCGAACCAGGACGTTTTCGATCGCATTCAGGCTGAAGACATGAAGCAAGCGGCGACGATCATGGCGGCATTCGTTTACCAAACAGCAGTCCGCGACGAGAAGCTCCCGCGGAAGCCAATGCCGGGACGGTAGACGATCTGTTGGGGCGCAAGTTGTTGACTTTGGGAAACCAGTAGCAAAGTGGCTGGTTAGGGCGCAAACGGTTAAGACAAAAAGGCGAGCCTCCTCAGGCTCGCCTTTGCGTTTTTAACTAAGAACTTTCGGAACCTGGCTTGCGCGGCCCTCGAGCAAGGGTTGGAAAGTTGCCTCTGGGCTGGAAGGCTAAGTACTTCGACCACGCGGCGGAACGTGTGGCTGAGTGCCCGGTGTACGCTTATCGGAAACGTTGGTGCTGATTGCCTCTCTTATTTTGCGGATGAGCGCTGGTAGTAGAATCTGGTGAGCTATAGTTGAAACCTCATCGATGAAGCGATCACGCAGCGATCCCAGCTCCTGCCGCACACGGTCAGATGCACCCCGCTCTTTGGATTTTTTAATCGTCGCGGGCGCGAGTTTCTTCTCTGCTTCAACTCGTGCGGGTGCTGTTTGTTGTTCCGTTGCCGAGCGGTGTAGTTCGCCAATGATCGGATGGGCAACGTTTGCGTGAGGCTCGGATGGTACATGACTGCGCTTCCCTTCGCCATCGTGCGCGCGTTTGGTCGCGCCTGAAATTGCGTAACCTGCCAGTAGACCAAGACCGAGCGCACCCAGACTCCACGCAACAGGACGCTTCTTAACCTCGTCGCGCCAATCGAAGTCGGCGACCGCATCCTTCACCGAAACAAATCCCTGCATCGCTGCTTCCTTGATTTCGCTCGCGGCTTCCTTAACAGACTCATGCGTCTCTTCGAGCCGGCGCCGAATCTCGTCCTTCAAGAATGCTTCATCGCCGACTCGTTCTTTTCCGCGAGTCTGTCCCGCAGCTCCTGGTTGAGCCATTGTCTATCCCTTCTTCAACAGCCCGAATCTGTAGCGGCGCAATCAGCGGCGTCCGCCGCGAATCAACAGGCCGAGTACCAGACCGGCAGCCGCCGAGATCAGGATCGCCTGGCCGGGATTCTTTCGAGCAAACTGTTTTGCGCTTTCTGTCAGTTCGCCGATGTCGGCATTCTGCAGCTCTTTGAATTTATCGCCAACGACAGAAGCTTTGCCGGCAACGTAGTCTTTCGCTTGCGCTGCTGCTTCAGAAATCTTCTCACCGTACTGTTGCGCCGTCTGCGCCAGATTGGTTGCCTTACCGGCGGCCGTGCCGGCGCCGGCGCCGATCGTCTTGGCGGCCGAGGTCAAACTCGTTGCCTCCGCGCCACCGTTTCCCTCGCTCTTATTCGTCGTTGTTTGTTCTGACATCTTCCTTCCTCCTTAAGTATTCCCAGTATTGCCTGAGCTTATACAGAACGCTCCTTTCGGCCCAGAAGTTCTTGCACACAGCGTGCCTGTCCCCCAGCATTGCAGCATTGCCGGAGCCAGTTGGGATTTCACGCTTCATCATCTCGTCGTGAAAGAGTGCAAGTTAAGATAGCGCAACGACCAGGTACAGTACAGCGGAGACGCAGTTTTTCTTTTGTGAACCATACTACTCTTGACTTCGTATGCTGCCAGATGGTAAGTAAGTACTTACTTTGTACTGATTCACGATTGGACTGAAGCAATTGAGTAGACAACTAACCTCCAGTGATGAAACGCCGTTGCCCCAAATAGCGGGCCGAATGGCTGGTGACGAGAGACGCCTACAGATTCTGCGCGTGGCCGTAAGTCTCTTTTCGCAGAGGGGATTTCGGGGGACGACCACGAAAGAGATCGCGCAAGCGGCGGGCGTTTCTGAAGCGATGGTTTTTCGGCACTTTGCGACCAAAAAAGAGTTGTACAGCGCCATTCTCGATCACAAGGCCTGCGCGGGAGGTCCGATAGATCCGGAACACATGGTTGCCGACGCTCTTCAGCGAAAAGACGACCAGGCGGTGTTTGAAGGATTGGCGCTTGGCGCCTTGCAACATCACGAGTGCGACCCGGAGTTTCAACGCCTGCTATTGCACTCAGCGCTCGAAAGACATGAGCTCGCGCAGATGTTCTTTGAAACCTTTGTGCGCCGGGTTTACGAATTCCTGGGTGGCTACATTCGCGAGCGACAGCGCGACGGCGCGATGATCGAGATTGATCCGGCAATCGTCGTGCGTGCATTCATAGGGATGGTCATGCACCACTCTCTTAATAACAATCTTTGGGATCCCAAGCGCCGCTTGTTAAATGTATCCAACGAAACTGCGGCCCGGCAGTTTACGGAAATTCTAATGAATGGAATTCGCTCTAACCAGACTGCTGGCCAGTCGAGTAAGAACAACGGCCAGGGTTTCGAATGAGTACAGACGTGTTATCTCCTAAGCGATTCAAGGTTTTTTCTCTGGCACTTATTCTTGTCAGTCTCGTGCTGTTCGGGCTCTCGTGCGGCGGATCGAAAGCGAATGTACGCAATGACAACGCTGCCGCTTCTCCGTCACCTGCCGCGGTTGGGGTCACGACGGCGCCGGCCATTCAGCGCCAGTTGCCGCGATATTTTGAAGCGGCAAACAGATGTCCAGCCGCAAGCTTCAGGCAAGGTGGTGGCCGTCGGTGTCGATCTCGGCAGCTACGTCAAACGCGGGCAGATGTTGGCAAGGCTCGACGATGCCGACTTCAAGATTCGCGTCGATCAGGCAGTGGCACAGCTCGAGCAAGCGAGGGCCGCGGTTGCTCAGGCGGAGGCAAAAATCGGATTGAAGCCGGGACAGAGATTTGATCCGGAGCTGGTTGCGGAGGTCGCCTCGGCGCGATTTGTATATCAGCTTGCGGAAAAGAATCTACAACGCGCGGAGAAACTTGTTGAGGCAGGCGATGTCTCGCGATCATATTATGACCAGCAAAGAACGCAGCGCGATCAGCTCAAGGCGCAATACGAATCGGCTGTGGCCACCGCGCGCCAGAATTATGCAGCCGTGCAAGTGGCTCGGACGAACGTGGCCGCGGCGCAAAGCGCGGTCAACCTTGCGCGCAGCAGTCTATCCTACACCGTCATTCATGCGCCCATAGACGGCTATGTCGCCGAACGGCAGGTTGAAGTGGGTGAATATGTCAGCACCACATCCAAAGTGGCCACGATTGTGCGGATCAATCCGCTGCGAATGCGTATTGATATTCCCGAGCAGGCAATTCCTGATATCCAGTCCGGACAGAGCGTTTCGCTAACGACGAGTGCCTGGCCCGATAGAAGTTTTAGCGGTCGAATCGCGCGCATCTCGCCCAACGTCTCGTCAAATTCGCGCACGTTGACGGTTGAAGCAGAAATAGAAAACAACAGTGGCGCCCTGAAGCCGGGGCAGTTTGCTACCGTGCGCATCCTGCAAGCGAAGGCCGCGCCGGCTGTGCTGGTACCGGGGCGCGCAGTGCGTACTGAATCCGGAGTCAGCCGGCTCTTTGTGATCAAAAACGGCCACGCCGAACAGCGACTGGTCCAACTGGGTCAGACCGAAGGCGATCTGGTCGAAATCAAACAAGGGGTCGCTGCCGACGAACAGGTGGCTACGAGCAATGTCGAGCAATTGAGCGATGGAGTGGCGGTGAAGCAATAGAGGATTTTTGATTTCAGATTTCAGATTTTTGACTGATCGAGGCCAGTTGATGAGCGCTCGCCATCTCCTTCAAATCGCAAATCAGAAATCTAAAATCCAAAATTAAGTCATGCAAAAGCTTGCTGAAATTTGCGTCCGGCGTCCGGTGTTCGCGACGATGATCATCCTGAGCCTGACGGTTGTCGGCCTTTTTTCCTACAAATCGCTGGGCGTCGATCTGTTTCCCAAGATCGATCTGCCGACGATCACCGTCACCGTAGTCAATCCAGGTTCTTCCCCACAGGAGGTCGAGACTGAAATAACCGACAAGGTTGAGGGCGAAGTCAATACCATCAGCGGCATAGATGAGCTGCGCTCAACTTCGGTTGAAGGCGTAGCGCAGGTCTTCATCACTTTCGTTCTCGAAAAGAATGCAGACGTGGCCGCGCAGGAGGTTCGCAATAAAGTTGATTTGATTGTGAACGATCTGCCGGTAACGGCTGAGAAGCCGATCGTGCAGAAGCTGGATACGGACGCGACGCCGGTAGTTCGCGTTGCGGTTTCCGCGCCGCGGTCCTTGAAAGAAGTCACTGACGTTGCCGATAAACAGATCAAGCGGCGTATCGAATCGATCAATGGCGTCGGTGAGGTGGAGATCGTAGGCGGCCGCAGGCGCGAGATTGAAATCTGGGTCGACCCGGACAAGCTGCGCTCCTTTAACGTCACCGTTGCCACTGTCGCAAACGCCGTCCGGATGCAGAACATGGAGGTGCCTGGTGGCCGCGTTGACGAGGGCGTGCGCGAGCTGACCGTGCGCACGATGGGCCGCATCGTTGAGCCCGCCGACTTCAACAATCTGGTAGTAGCCAACCGCGGCACCTATTCCGTCAAACTTAGCGATGTCGGCTATGCGGAGGATGGCTTCGAAGAGCCGCGCACCGAAGCGCGCCTGAATGGACAGCCTGCCGTTACTCTGGTCGTCTCAAAACAGTCGGGCCAGAACACCGTCGCCGTAGCCGACGCCGTCAAGGAACGCCTGGCAGAGATCGCGCCAACGTTGCCGCGCGGCTTTCGCACCCAGGTAGTCGGCGACCAGTCGATTTTCATCAAGGCTTCGATCGAAGCGATTCAGAAGCATCTGATTGAAGGCAGCATTCTGGCGGCGATTGTCGTTTTTCTCTTCCTTTGGAGTTTCCGTTCAACAATCATTGCGGCCATCGCGATCCCGACCTCGCTGATTGCCACCTTTGGTCTGATGAACGCGATGGGCTTCACCCTGAATCAGATCACCATGCTGGCCCTGACACTGATGGTGGGCATCGTGATCGACGACGCGATCGTGGTGCTGGAAAACATCTTTCGCTTCATCGAAGAAAAAGGCATACCACCGTTTCAGGCAGCCATCGACGCGACGCGCGAGATTGGTTTGGCGGTGATGGCCACGACCTTCTCGTTGCTGGCGGTGTTTCTGCCGGTCGGCTTCATGGGCGGCATTGTCGGTCGCTTTATGTCGTCCTTTGGTTTTACCGCAGCGTTCGCGATTGCGGTTTCCTTATTGGTGTCGTTCACGCTAACGCCAACGCTGGCGGCGCGGCTCATCAAACGAAGTGACGATGCGGAGGAGGGCGCTTTTGAGCGCCACACTGAACCCCGGGACATGGGTTCGAAAGAGTCGCGCTTCTATCGTCCGATCGATCGCAGTTATGCGGCGATGTTGCGCTGGTCGATGGCTCATCGCTGGACCGTCGTACTTGCATGTGCGCTGGTGATTGTCAGCATTGTGCCGTTGTTCATGTTCGTGGGGAAAAATTTCCTGCCGGTCGACGATCAATCGCAGTTTGAGATCAGTGTGCGCGCGCCCGAAGGGTACACGCTCGGCGCAACGTCGGCTCTGGCGGAACGGATCGCCGAAGATCTTCGCAAGCTTCCAGCGGTGACAGATACGCTGACAACCATCGGCGCCGGGCTGCAGCAGCAGGTAAACGTCGCCAGTATCTACGTCAAGATGACGCCGATCGAGGCACGGAAGGTTACGCAGCAGGAGTTAATGCTGCGCGCGCGTTCCGAAGTGCTTGGAAAATATCTGAAGCAGTATCCGGATCAGTTGCGCACCAGTGTGCAGCAGGTGGCGGTGATTTCGGGTGGCGGCAATCGGAACTCGGACATTCAATACGTAGTTGGCGGTCCGGATCTCGACAAGCTGACCAACTACTCTGAGGACTTGCTCAAGAAGATGAAGACGATCTCGGACGTGGTTGACGTCGATTCGACACTGATTGTCGGTAAACCGGAATTGCGAGTCGTCATCGACCGGGCGCGCGCGGCCGATCTCGGGGTTCAAGTTGGGGACATCGCGCAGGCGCTCAACACGCTCGTCGCTGGCGAAAAAGTCTCGACCTTCAATGCGGGCACGGATCAATACAACGTGCGTGTGCGCGCCGTTGGTGAATTTCGTGCGAGCGTCGAAGGCCTCCAGCGCATGATCGTGTCGTCATCGAAGATTGGCTGGGTCAGTCTGGACAATCTCGTGCACGTCGATCCGGGCACTGGTCCTTCGACGATCGATCGTCTGAACCGGCAGCGGCAGGTCACTCTGTTGGCTAACGTCAAGCCGGGCGCGTCGCAATCTGCCGTAATAGCCAAGATGAACTCGTTTGTTAAAGACGCAAAGCTCGATCCGGGTTACACCACTGGACTCGCAGGACGTTCAAGAGAACTCGGGCGGGCGGCCTATTACTTCATGCTTGCATTTGTGCTGTCTTTCGTTTTCATGTACATGGTGCTGGCGGCGCAGTTTGAATCATTCATCCATCCGGTAACTATCTTGCTGACGCTGCCGCTGGCGATTCCTTTCGGCATTGTGTCATTGCTGATCACTGGACAGACTGTAAATATCTTTTCCGGCCTTGGCCTGTTGTTGCTGTTCGGCGTCGTCAAGAAGAACGCAATTCTGCAGATCGATCACACGAACCAGTTGCGCGAACGCGGCATGGAACGAATCGACGCGATCATCCGCGCGAATCGCGATCGCTTGCGTCCGATTCTGATGACCACGATCGCGCTGGTCGCCGGCATGTTGCCGCTGACGATCTCCAGTGGACCGGGTTCAGGTACGAACCGTTCCATCGGCGTGTTGGTAGTAGGGGGCCAGTCGCTCTGTCTCCTTCTGACCTTGTTGGCGGTGCCAGTGTTCTATTCGCTTTTCGACGATCTGGCAAAGAGCCGGGCGTGGGGTCACATCGGAGCGGGCGCGTCAGGCGCGTTCGCATGGGTGCGACGAAAGACCGTGAGCGCGACGTCGTCGTTGTTTGGCTTGTTTTCGAGGCAGTAGGTTGAAGAAATTCGAGTTTGAATCATGAGATTGAAAAATAGCTCTCCAAGGAAAAATCAACTAACTCAAACGCAAAGGGCGCAGAGTTCTTCGCAAAGGGCGCAAGGAGATGTCCTTCGCGTTCCTTCGCGAAAACCTTTGCGACCTTTGCGTTTCAATGTCCTGGCATTAGTACTGTCGCTGCTGGCCGCATCGTCCGCGCTCGCCCAGGAGATGACTCCATCACCAACACCAACTCCGGCTGATCAATCTTTGCCGGTGCCGCAAGTTGCTCCGAACTACCGCGCCAGCCGACCGATGCTGCCCGAACTCGGCCGCATCGGCGTCGATATGGATCAGCAGCGGCCGCTGTCTGTGCGTGAAGCGCTAAAGATGGCGCTCGAGAACAACAAGGACATCGAAGTTGCGCGCGAGAATGTGAAGATTGCTGAGTTTGATCTGCTGGGCGCGCGCGGCGCCTATGATCCGCGTTTGAGCACGCAGTCGTACTACGAACGCATCAACACGCCCAGTTCCAGTTTCTTGAGCGGCGGTGCGAACGGCGCTGTCACACAAGCCGACTATACCGGCACGCTGCGGCTTGAAGGCCTCGCGCCAAAAGGCGGCGGCACATATCGTCTCGATTTTTCGTCGGCTCGCGCCACGACGAATAACGCCTTTACGGCGCTAAATCCGTTGTACCCGACGGCGCTGACATTCAATTTTACACAGCCGCTGGTGCGCGGGCTTGGCTTTGATAATCCGCGCCGGCAAATCGAGATTGCCAAAAAGAATCTTTCGTTGACGGACGCGCAGTTTCGCCAGCGAGCGATCGAAACCATAACCAGCGTGCAACGCGCCTATTGGGACCTCGTGTTCGCCTTGCGCAATTTGCAGATCCAGCGCGACGCGTTGCAAGACGCGCGTTCGCAACTGGAACATAACAAGCGGCTCGTGAATGAGGGAGTGCTCGCACCGATCGATGTAGTGTCGGTCGAGGCCCAGGTCGCGGCTCTGGACCAGAGCGTCTACAGCGCGCTCGAAGACGTTTCGCGCACGGAAAACGGCCTGAAAAACTTGATCGCCGTAAACCGCGACTCGCCACTGTGGAGTGTCTCGGTCGTGCCGACGGATTCGGTCGATCTGGCGCCGCCACAGATATCGTTGCCCGAAGCGATGAAACTGGCGATAGAAAATCGCCCCGAGCTGCAGCAGTCAAACGTCGCCCGAGAGATCAACCAGATCGACCAGCGGTATTATAGCGACCAGATCAAACCGGAAATCGATCTTACCGGCAGTTATGGCATGGTTGGTTCGGCGGGCGCTCTCAGTGGTGTAACAAATCCTTTCACGGCGTCGTCGGCGGAACTGCGGGATCGAGTCAACCAGCTCCTGGGTCTTGCGCAGTTGCCGCTGTTAACACCTCAGCCGGCGCAAACGATCGTTCCGTTTTTGGTAGGCGGCTACGGCCAATCGCTCGACAACCTACTGCTCAATCGCTTCAACAACTTTCGCGTCGGCGTCGCAATTAATTTACCGTTGCGCAATCGGACGGCCGAAGCGCAACTGGGCCGATCCCTGGTTGAGGGGCAGCGGATCATCACTCAGCGCCAGCAACTGGAGCAGACGATTCAAGTTGACGTGCGCAACGCATTGCAAGTGCTGCGTAGCGCGGAAGCCCGTTTGCGAGCGGCGGCGGCCGAACGCACGGCCAGCGAACAGCAGTACGAGAGTGAGAAGCGAAAACTTGACGTCGGGCAGTCGACAGTTTTTCTGGTGCTCCAACGCCAGACCGAGTTGACCACAGCACGAGGGAACGAATTGCGGGCGCAAACGGATCTGAACAAAGCGATCGCCGACCTGCAAAGAGCGACGGGCAACGCGCTGACAATTAACAGTATCGTAGTGCGAGTTAAGTAATATGGCGCTTCGTGGCGCGGGTGCGCTGATTTGTCTTCATGTTCGCACCGCGTCGCGACGAGGGCAGTGAGTCTCAGGGGGCGAGACTCACTGCCTTCATTCGCTCAAGCAGAAGGGTTCAAACCTCACGCGGCCGCGTTTCTGGGCTACTTGATTTCGCACGAATCGCATCACCGCGGGCAGATCGTTCTCTCGCTCAAGCAAGCGGGTCATCCGGTGGACAAGAAAATCCAGTATGGGATCTGGGAATGGGGCGTGAGGTAGCATCAGTCTTTTTCTTTTCGCGCCGCCACTGGCGGACGAAGATCGCGGTTGCCAGGATGGCGAACCCAAGCATTACCAGCAACAGGAAGCCGATAAGTAAGAGTTCTTTCCTGGCGGACTCGTCCATCTTCTTGGGTAGTCAGCCAAACTAACCGTGCCCGGGAAGCTTACCCAGCAGCGCAAGACCGCCAAAGCAAATCACGATCAGAAGAATGATCGTCAAGATGTAAAAAGATGGTTGCTGTCTTTTACACGCCGGACAGCGGCGCCGCAAGAAATGCGTGGGCCTTCCACACCTGGGACAGTTCATTCAGGCATCTCCGCATCGATAGTCAAGAAATGAGTGAACGGCGGATACTTTAGCACAGGGATCAATTTCCGGTGAGATTGAAAGCTAGAGCCGTCCGGTAATCTCGTCGA
>WNGG01002005.1_pt1 | contig 24479 bp, 22 predicted proteins | sample 5400661 | NCBI WGS metagenome assembly WNGG01 (sample SAMN13153372, study PRJNA577476) | soil metagenome | isolation source: 100 cm soil or saprolite under Garry oak tree replicate 1 | place: USA:California | collected 2016-06-15
GGCGGGGGTCGCGCGCACTTCGCGTCGGCGGGCGCCGGGGATCCGGCCAAGCTGTCGCTCGCGCGCGCCCAGGCCTCGGCCATCGTCCGGAGGCTGCTCGGCCGATGACCCGGGGCGAGGTGCTGACCTGGCTCGATGCTCGGCGGCCCGCGCCCCCGGCGGCCCTGCGGGCGCATCTCGAGGCGGCGGTCACGGATGCGGCGGAGCCGCTCCCCGATCACCTCGTGGCGCTCGGTCGGGCGCTGCTCGCGCGGGTCGCGGCGACGCCGGCCGGCGGTCGCGAGCTCGCGCTCGATCTCCTGGCCGCCGACGCGTTCGTCACCTACGCCTTCGAGGCACAGGCGGAAGCGGATGCGGCCCGATTGGCCCCGCTGGCCGAACGGGTGGCGCAGGGAGGGGGGGCGGCGTGAGCGCGCTTAGCCGGCGTCCCGGGGTGCTCGTGCTCGTCGATCCCGGCCGCGCGACGCCGCCCGCGGCGGCGGCCACCGCCCAGGCGGCGCGCGCGGCGGGGGCGGCCGGGGTGCTGATCGGCTCGTCGTTCGACGGCACGCGCGAGACGCACGTCGTCGCCCGCGCCATCCGCGAGGCGGTCCCGGGATTCCCGGTCGTGCTGTTCCCCGGCTCGGCGATGCAGCTCACCGAGCACGCGGACCTGATCCTGTTCCTCTCGCTCGTATCGGGTCGCAACCCGCAGTACCTCATCGAAGAGCACGTGCGCGCCGTCCCCTTTCTCGACCAGCATCGCGTTGCCACGCTGTCGACGGCCTACATTCTGATCGACGGCGGCCGGGTGACGAGCGTCGAGGCGGTGAGCCAGACCCGGCCCCTGCCCGCGGACAAGCCGGAGCTCGCGGCGGCGCACGTGAAAGCCGCCCGGCTCATCGGGATGCAGGCCGTGTATCTGGAGGCGGGGAGCGGGGCGCCGCGCCCCGTGGCGCCGGAGATCATCCGCGCGTGCCGCGCCGCCGCTCCCCCGGCCGACGTCGCGCTGTTCGTGGGGGGCGGCATCCGCACACCCGCGCAGGCGCGGGCGGCGCGGGCGGCCGGGGCCGACTTCGTGGTGATCGGCACCGCCGTCGAGGACGGGGGCGTCGCGGGCAGCGAGCTCGCGGCCTTCGTGCGGGCCGTCACGGAATGACCGCGTGAGCGGGGCGGAGCGGGCCCGCGAGGGACTGGAAGCGCTCGCCGCCCTCGCCGCACGGGTGGCGGCCGAGCACGCCTCCGCCATCGCCGCCATCGCGGAGCGCTACGAGGTCGCGCTGCGCGCGGGCGGGACGCTGTTCTTCGCCGGCAACGGCGGCAGCGCCGCCGACGCACAGCATCTCGCGACCGAGTACGTGGTCCGCTATCAGACGAGCCGCCCCCCGTTGCGCGCCCTGGCGCTCACCACCGACACGTCGCTGCTCACCGCCTGCGCCAACGACATGGGCTTCGACGAGGTGTTCGCGCGGCAGCTCGACGCCCTGGCGCGCCCGGGCGACGTGCTCTCGCTCCACTCGACGAGCGGGGAGAGCCCCAACGTGATCCGCGCCGCGCAGGCGGCGCGCGCCCGCGGCGTCACCGTCATCGCCCTGGTCGGCAAGAGCGGCGGGTCCGATGACACGGCGCGGATCCAGGAACTGCACCTCGCCATCGAGCACGTAGTGTGTGACATGGTGGAGGAGAGGTTGGGTACGTGAGTGCGGAATGGGGAGTGCGGAATGCGGAATGCGGAGTTTGCATGGAAGGCTGCCTGCCCCTGGATGCCCCCCCGAACACTCCGCACTCCGCACTCCGCATTCCGCATTCCGCACTGGGGGAGGGGCGGTGATCGATCTCTCCGGGAAGCGGGCATTCGTGACGGGCGGTGGCCGGGGCATCGGGCGGGCGACGGCGCTGCTGCTGGCGCGCGCCGGCGCGAGCGTTGCCGTAGGATACCGCAGCAGAAAGGCCGACGCGGACGAGACGATCAAGGCAGTAGGGGGTGGCAAGGGGCGGAAGGAGACGGTAGCAGTCCAGGCTGACCTGGGCGATCCCGGCGGCGCCAAGCGGGCTGTCGAGGAGGCCGCGGGGGCGCTCGGCGGGCTCGACATCCTGGTCGTGAACCACGGGGTCTGGCCACCCGACGACGTGCCGCTCGCCGCGATGTCCGATGCGCAGTGGGAGGGCACGCGGCGCGCCAATCTCGACAGCCTGTTCTACGTGTGCCGCGCCGCGATCCCCCGGCTGGCGGGCGGGGGGGCGGGCGCGCGGGGGACGCCGGGGGTGCCAGGGGTGCCCGGGGGGCGCATCGTGCTCGTGGCGTCCACCGCCGGGCAGCGGGGCGAGCCGTTCCACGCCGACTATGCCGCCACCAAGGGGGCCGCCATCGCCCTCACGAAGTCGCTCGCCGGCGAGCTCGCGCCCCGGATCGCGGTGAACTGCGTCGCGCCGGGGTGGGTCGATACGGAGATGTGCCAGCAACCGTTCTCGCGGGACGCGGGAAACGGGAAGCGGGAAATCGAGCGAACGATCCCGCTGGGACGGGTCGCCACCCCTGAGGAGATCGCCGGACCGATCGTGTTCCTGTGCTCGGATCTCGCGCGGCACATCACGGGCGAGGTCCTGAACGTCAACGGGGGAACGGTGCTGTGTGGATGATTCCAGTGCGGAATGCGAAGTGCGGAATGCGGAGTTTGCGTGGGAGGCCGCTTGCCCCTGGATGCCCCCCCGAACACTCCGCACTCCGCATTCCGCACTCCCCACTTTGCAGGGCATGAAATTCCCGAGCCGCTTGCCCATCCCGGAAGAGGTTCTCCGGATAGCGAAGAAGTTGGAAGACGCCGGCTACGAGACCTGGTGCGTGGGCGGGGCGATCCGGGACAACCTGCTCGGTCTCGAGAACCACGATTTCGATCTGACGACCGCGGCGCCGCCGGACGAGGTGCGCCGCCTGTTCAAGCGCACGGTCCCCGTGGGGATCGAGCACGGTACGGTCGCGGTGCTGGACCAGCGCGGCACGCCCCATGAGGTGACGACGTTCCGCAAGGACATCCGGACGGATGGTCGGCACGCCGTCGTGGAGTTCGGGGTCTCGCTGATGGACGATCTCGCGCGGCGCGACTACACGATCAACGCGATCGCCTACCACCCGATCGCGCACCGCTGGCAGGATCCCTTCGAGGGCGCGGCGGACCTGGAGCGCAAGCTGATCCGCTCCGTGGGCGACGCCAACTGGCGCTTTCAGGAGGATTACCTGCGGATCCTGCGGGCGCTGCGCTTCAGCGCGCGGTTCCAGTTCCGGATTCACGCGCGCACGCTCGAGGCCGCCAAGGCGAACGCGCAGGGGTTGGCGCAGCTCTCGGCCGAGCGCGTGCGGGACGAGTGGTTCAAGGGGATCATGACGGCGGCACGCGTCTCGAAGCTGCTGACCCTGTGGATGGAGGTCGGGGCGGCGCGGATCTGGCTCCCGGAGATCAGGGAGAAGGGAGAGGGGAGAGGTTCGATCAGCGCGGTCGACAGGCTTCCGCGCGACCCCGTCCTCATCACGGCGTACCTGGCATCCGATCCCGCGTCGCTGCTCACGCGCCTCAAGTGCTCGAACAAGGACATCGAGCGAGGCCGGGCGATTGGCGTGTGGCGGGACAAGTATCCGGACCCGAAGCATCTTCCGGCGGTCCGCAAGTGGCTGTCGGAGGTGGGTGAGTACGCCGATGATCTGCTCGCGCTGCCTCCGGCGCGTACCGCTCCCCTCTCCCTTCTCCCCAAAGCCGTGCGCTCCGTGCGAGAGGGGAAGGACCCCCTGACGCTGAAGGACCTCGTCGTCACGGGCGACGACCTCCTCGCCGCGGGCGTGCGACCCGGCCCCGACGTGGGCGAGACGCTGCAGCGCCTGCTCGCCGAGGTGCTTGAGGATCCGTCCCGCAACACCAAGCCGTACCTGCTCTCCCGTGTCTAGCTCCGTGCTGTACGCGCTCGTCGCGGCGCTGGGCAACGTGGTGGGGGCGCTCGCCGTCACGCGTCGCGCGGCGCTCGGTCTCCAGGTGATCGAGCACTTCGTCGCCTTCGGCGCGGGGTTCATGCTGGCCGTGGCCATGGTCGAGATTCTCCCCGAGGCGTTCGCGCGCAGCGGCACGGCGGCGCCGGCGCTGGTGCTGGGAGGATACCTTGCGGTGCACCTCACCCAGCACACGGTCACCCCGCACTTCCACTTCGGCGAGGAGACGCACGCCGTGAGGCGGCTCGCCGGGACGTCCGCGCTGGTGGGGCTGCTGTTGCACACCTTCTTCGACGGCGTGGCGATCGCGAGCGCGTTCCTGGTGCGGCCGGCGCTCGGCGTGATGGTGTTCATCGCCATCCTGCTCCACAAGCTGCCGGAGGGCGTGACGATCTCGAGCCTGTACCTGGCGGTGGGGCGGACGGGCGCACAGGCGGTGGGGGCGGCCGCGCTCCTGGGCATCGCCACGCTGGCGGGGGTCCTCGTGACCGACCAGGCCAGCTTCCTGGTTCACCATGGGCTGGCGCTGTCGGCGGGCGTGACGATCTACGTGGCGGCGTCGAATCTCGTGCCGGAGTTCCAGGGCAAGCCGGGGTGGCAGCTGCCGGCCGCCTTCTTCGCGGGCGCAGCGGTATTTTTCCTGACCAAGCTGCTGCTCGAAGGAGTCACGTGATGGCGTCGGAACCGACGCTGTTCCAACGGTCGGGTGAGCCCTTGGCCGCGAGAATGCGCCCCAGCACCCTGGACGAGTTCCTCGGCCAGGAGCACCTGCTCGGTCCCGGGAAGCCCCTGGGCGAGCTGATCCGCCGGGGTGAGATCGGGTCGTGCATCTTCTGGGGGCCGCCGGGCTCGGGAAAGACGACGCTCGCCAGGATCATCGCCCGCTACACCGACCGCCACTTCGAGCCGTTCTCGGCCGTCACCGAAGGCGTGGGACGGGTGCGGGAGATCATCAAACAGGCGGCGGAGCGGCTGCAGTACGAGGGGCGGGGGACGATCCTCTTCTGCGACGAGATCCACCACTTCAACAAGGCGCAGCAAGACGCCTTCCTCCCGTGGGTCGAGAACGGCACGATCACCCTAATCGGCGCGACGACCGAGAACCCGAGCTTCGAGCTCCGGGGCGCGCTCCTGTCGCGCTGCCGGGTGTTCGTGCTCGAGCCGCTGACCGACGAGCACTTGCGCACGGTGATCACCCGGGCGCTGCAACATGGGGGCGTAGGGCGTAGGGCGTGGGGCGTTGGGCGTGGAGCTCTCCGAAGACGCCGTCGATGCCCTGGTGCAGTACGCGCAGGGCGACGCGAGGAGGGCGCTGAACGCCCTCGAGGCCGTGAACCAGCACGTGGACACGTCCCACGCCCCACACCCCGCGACACCGTAGTGCAGGTCCTCGAGCGCCCGCTCCCCAAATACGACAAGGCCGGCGAAGAGCACTTCAATCTCATATCGGCGCTCCACAAGGCGGTGCGCGGCTCGGACGTGGAGGGCTCGCTCTACTGGCTGGCGCGGATGCTGGCGGGCGGCGAGGACCCGCTGTACCTCGCCCGCCGCCTGGTGCGGATCGCGGCCGAAGACGTGGGGCTCGCCGATCCCCGGGCCCTCACGGTGGCACTGGCGGCGAAGGACGCCTACCACTTCCTGGGGAGTCCGGAGGGAGAGCTCGCGCTGGCCGAGGCGACGGTGTATCTCGCCACCGCGCCCAAGTCGAACCGCGTGTACGAGGCGTTCGGGCGGGCGACGGACGCCGCGGCCGAGCACCCCTCGGCCGCCGTGCCGCTGCACATCCGCAACGCGCCTACGAAGCTGATGGAAGAGCTGGGCTACGGCGCCGGCTACAAGTACGCGCACGCCTACGAGGACGCCTACGTGCCGCAGGACTACCTGCCGGAGGCACTGCGCGGCGCGAAGTGGTACGAACCAACGGAGGTCGGGTATGAGAAGACGGTGAAGGAGCGGATGGAGTGGTGGGAGAAACTCAAGAAAAGCGTGGGGAGTGGGGGAGTGGTACGCTCCGATGAATAGCCGGCTACGGCCCTCTGCCGCCCTCTACCGCCTGCTACCGCCCCTTACCGCCCTGTTCGGCGCCTGTGCCACGCTGGGGAAGCTGTCGTTCAAGGAGCCCGACGTTCAGCTCGAGCGCATCGACATCACCGGCCTCTCGCTCAGCGGCGGGACGCTTGACCTGGTGTTCGACGTGTACAACCCCAACACGTTCCGCATCCGCTCGACGCGCATGGAAGTGGACCTCGACCTCGAGGAGACCCACTTCGGCACGGCTTTGCTCGAGCGGCCGCTCGACCTCTCGCCGGAGAACCACAGCCGCGTGATCGTGCCCACCCGCTTCGAGTGGGCGGGGATGGGCGCCGGGGCGCGTGCGCTCTTGACGAAGCGGGCGGTGGGGTACGGGCTCGTGGGGAAGGTGATCCTGGATACGCCGCTCGGCGACGAGACGGTGGAGCTGAAGGGCAAGGGCAACGTACCTCTACGAAAGCTGGTGCGGTGAGTGGAAGGCGTGGGGAGTGGGGAGTGGTTCGTGACGGTGCGGACCGGATGCACGATGCGTGTCGCATCGTACCACTCCCCACTCACCACGCCGTTGCTACCTTATATGGAGCGCCCGTGATCCGAGCGGAGGTTCGCTAGCATCCGTCAACTCATAGACATCCAGCCGCCCGTCGAGCGCGCCTTTCTGGTCGGCGCCCCGCGCAAGGGGACGGCCGACGCGCAACAGGTGGAGGAGCATCTCGCGGAGCTGGCGCGCCTCGCGGACACGGCCGGCGCCGCCGTGGTCGGCCGGACCACCCAGCGGATCGAGGCGCCCACGCCCAACTTCTATCTCGGACAAGGGAAGGTCGAGGAGCTGAAGGGGATCCTGGCCGACGCCCGCGCCACGCTGGTGCTGGTCGACGAGCCGCTCTCGCCCGTGCAGGGAGTCAACCTCGAGAAGGCGCTCGCGGTGCGGGTCATGGACCGCAGCGAAGTGATTCTCGACATCTTCGCGACCCGGGCCCGTTCCGCCGAAGCCAAGATGGAGGTGGAGCTCGCACAGCTCGAGTACCTGCTGCCGCGGCTCACCCGGATGTGGACGCACCTGTCGCGCATCCGCGGCGGCATCGGGTTGCGGGGCCCGGGCGAGACCCAGCTCGAGACGGACCGGCGCGCGATCCGCCGCAAGATCTCGGTCCTGAAGAAGCGTCTGGAGGACGTGGCGGACCACCGCGCGAACCAGCGGCTCGGGCGCCGCGAGTGTCCGAGCGCCGCGCTCGTGGGCTACACCAACGCCGGCAAGTCGAGCATCCTGCGGGCCCTCACGGGCGACGACATCTTCGTCGAGGATCGCCTGTTCGCGACCCTCGACACGCTCACCCGCGAAGTGGACGTGGGCGAGGGCTACCGCTTCCGGCTCAGCGACACGGTCGGGTTCATCCGCAAGCTGCCGCATCATCTGGTGGCCTCGTTCCGCGCCACGCTGGAAGAGGCGCGCGCGGCGGACCTGCTGCTGCACGTGATCGACGCGGGGCACCCGAGCTGGGAGGAACAGGTGGAAGTGGTGGACAGAGAAATGCGGAATGCGGAATTCGGAATGCGGAATGTCGATGGAAGCGTCGAGCGCAAGAGGGTGGTGTACGTGTTCAACAAAGCGGATCTCCTTCCCGATCCCGAGGCCTTTGTCACCCAAGTCCGGGAGCGGTATCCGCACGCGGTGCTCACCTCGTCAATTCCGCATTCCGCATTCCGCACTCCGCATTCGGGCGGGGTGGAAGAGCTGCGGGCGGTGTTGCGCGCGTCGGCCCAGGCGCTGCGACCCGTGGCGCGGATCCGAGTGCCGCTCGGTGACGGAAAGCTGCTCGCCGCACTGCACCGGGACTCGGAGGTGATGGGGGAGGCGCAGGTGGACGGCGTGGTGGAGGTGACGGCCCGCGTGGAGGCGTGGCTGCTCGGCAAGCTGCGGCGTCAGGGGATCGAGGTCGAGATCGCGCCGTAAGGTCAACGCTCCCCATCGCGCTCCTGATGAAGCTGATTCGGTCACGCTCGTGAGCAGTAACCGGTTACGTGAAAGGGAGCCGACGCATGATCTTGGGGATCGGGCTGGACGTGGTGGCGACCGAGCGCATCGCGCGATCGCTCGCCCGCGACGGTGGCACCTTCGAGCAGCACGTCTTCACCGCCGCGGAACGCGAGGCGTACCGCGAGCGGGCGGACCGCCCCCAGGCAATCGGCGCCCGCTTCGCCGCCAAGGAGGCCTGCTTCAAGGCCCTCGGTATCGGGTTGGGTCAGGGCGTGACGCTGCAGCAGGTGGAGGTGATCGCGCTCGAGGGAGGCCGGCCCGACCTCAAACTGTCCGGACCGGCAGCCGATCGGGCCCGCGTGCTTGGGGTGCGGCGCATCCACGTCAGCTTGACACACGAGGCCGCCGTGGCCGCCGCGGTCGTGGTGTTGGAAGGAGGCGACGTCAACCCGGTCGGCGGGTGACAAGGCTGTTGTCGCCTGGCGCTCGCCGAGGCCGTGGTGTACCTCGCCACCGCACCCAAAAGGATGGCGGGCAGGGCGAACGTAAGGATCCCGGTACTCGAGGATGGCGGTCGCATGACTGAAGGCTACAAAGGGTGGACGGGTGGTGACCGCGCGTGTATCCGCCGGGTCTAAGACTGGAAAGGAGCGTCGAGCCTCCCGGCTCGCGCCCGTGGCCATGAGAACGCCAGAGTCCGAGGACTACCGCCGGTCGCACCGCGGGCCCGGCTCGTCCGCCGAGGGCTATGACGAGAGTCTCCTCGGGCCGGGCCGGCTTCAGTCTCGGGTATGGCCGCGTGAGCAGGAACTGCTGGATCGCTTCCTGCGCGAGCGGAATGTTCCGACGCAGGCTTATCTCGACTTTGCATGCGGTACGGGCCGGGTTTTGACGTACCTGGAAGACCGTTTTGCGCACAGCGTAGGACTTGACGTCTCGCCAGAGATGCTGGAGGTAGCGCGACGGCGCGTAAGACATGCCACGCTGGTGTGTGGAGACGGAACGCGGGACGCCCGCGTCGTTGACCGGACGTTTGATTGCATCACGGCATTCCGCTTTTTTCTGAATGCCCAGCCGGCGCTCCGCGACGAAGCGATGGCGTTTCTCGCAGGAAAGCTCAGAGACAGTGCGTCTGTATTGATCTTCAACATCCACGGAAACGCCTTCAGTACCGGCTTCTTCGCTGCGGTAATTCGGAAATTTCGATGCTTGCCGTCGAACCAGATGACGTTTTGGCAGGTCCGACGCATGGTCGAGCGTCATGGTCTGCGGATCGTAATGTGGGACGGCATCGGCTATCTGGACGAGGCATTCTACAGCCGCATGCCACACAGGATGTGGTCCGTCATCGAATCGGCCCTGCGACCATTGACGTGGTTGAAGCCGCTGGCGGTCTACCAGTACTTCGTCTGCCAGAAAGCGACGGATAAGTAAGATCGGGGCGTCGGTCCGATTGCCTTCCGTTCGGCCAATTGTCGCAGTTTTGCAGCACCAGCCCACGCCGCTCGCTCTGAGTCCAGCACCACGCTGTTCACCCAACATCGTTGCCAACAACGACATACCCCACGACATACAGCTCGAGGGGTCGCAGCCCATCTCTTGCTCGGTCGTGGTACGCTGGACAGGGCGGGAGACGTCCACTCGGGCGATGCTACCTGCGGCGGCCACCGCCGCGCGTCTGGGAGACGAGGGATGCTATTTGAGGCAAACGGGCACCCGATCAAGGTGTTTTCCACCTGTCCCCCCTCCAACCTGGCGCAACCGGACGGCTACGTCGGTCAGGTAATCGACGTCGCGCGCTGGAGCGAGGCTGCCGGGTGCGAGGGCATCCTGGTGTACACCGACAACGGCCTCGTCGACCCGTGGCTCGTATCGCAGATCATCATCACGCACACGGAGCGCCTCTGCCCGCTCGTCGCCGTGCAGCCGATCTACATGCATCCGTATTCGGTCGCGAAGATGGTCGCCACCCTGGGCGCCCTGTACGGGCGACGCGTGTATCTGAATATGGTCGCGGGCGGGTTCAAGAACGATCTCAACGCGCTCAACGATCCCACCCCGCATGACGAGCGCTACGCCCGGCTGGTGGAGTACACGTCGCTCATCCTGGCCCTCCTGGCGAGTGGCCAGCCAGTCAGCCACGAGGGGCGCTACTACCGCGTCACCAACGTGAAGATGACGCCGCCTTTAGCGGCGGATCTCGTGCCGGGAGTGTTCGTCTCCGGCTCCTCAGCGGCGGGACTCGAAGCCGCGGTGGCGCTCGGCGCGACCGCCGTGCAGTACCCGAAGCCGGTAGCCGAGTATGTTGATGCGGGGACGGTCGGCGCGGCAGAGTCTGGGATCCGGATCGGGCTCATCGCGCGCAAAGATGGTGACGAAGCATGGAGCGTTGCACGTGCCCGGTTCCCGGAAGATCGCAAAGGTCAGCTCATCCACCAGCTGGCGATGAAGGTGTCCGACTCGGTCTGGCACGGGCAGCTATCGGAGCTGAACAAGGCAACAGGCGGGGCGGAGCAGAACCCCTACTGGTTGGTCCCGTTCGAGAACTACAAGACCTTCTGCCCGTATCTCGTCGGCAGTTACGAGCGGGTGGCCGACGAAGTGGCGCGCTACATCGGCGTCGGCTATCGCACGTTCATTCTCGACGTCCCGGCGAGTCCCGAAGAACTGGGACACATCCGTGTCGTGTTTGAGCGGGCAACCAGTCGCGTGGCACGGTGACCGAGCTGCTGCAAGAGGCGATCTCGTCGTGGGCGGAGCGGCGGCCCGAGGCTCTCGCCGTCGTGCTCCATGGGGACCGGCAATCGTACGGCGAGCTCGAGTGCGAGAGCAATCAGCTTGCAAGACTGTTGCGTGCGGCCGGCGTGAAGCGCGGCGATCGCGTCTGCCTGCTGATGCCCAAGTCGCCAGCGCTTGTGGTCGCGATGTTGGGCGTGCTTAAGGCCGATGCGATCTACGTTCCACTCGATCCCGCTAGCCCTGCTCCTCGCATCGCGAAGATGATCGCCTCATGTGACGACCGCTGGATTCTGACCGCGGATCCGGCGCACCACGTGTTGAATGAGCTGCTCGCCGATCCACAGTTCGCCGCAGCGCATTCGCTGGGGTGGATGTCGTCGTCACCTCCGGTGACCAGAATTGCGCCGCAGTTCTGCAGATCGGATCTGCGGGCGTTTGGCACCGCGACACCGAGCAGACGAAACAGCCCTGGGGATCCCGCACAGATCCTGTTTACGTCGGGGTCCACCGGGGTGCCTAAGGGCGTCGTCATCGCACACAGCAACGCCGTGTCCTTTCTGGATTGGGCTCGCGACTACTTCGGGACCAGCCCGTCCGATCGCATCTCCTGGCATCCGCCGCTGCATTTCGATCTCTCGACCTTCGACGTCTTTGGGACGTTGCGGGCTGGTGCGACGCTCTATCCCGTGCCGGGGGAGCTATCGCTGTTTGCGCACAAGCTCGCTCAGTTCATCCGGGATGCGGAGCTCACCCAGTGGTTCTCGGTCCCGTCCGTGCTGAACTACGTCGCCAAGTTCGACGCCCTGCGGGCGGTGGACTTCCCGACCGTGCGGCGGGTCTTGTGGTGCGGTGAGGTTCTGCCCACACCCACCCTGATGTACTGGATGAAACGGCTGCCCGGCAGCTCGTTCACGAACCTCTACGGCCCGACCGAGACCACCGTCGCGAGCAGCTATTACACGGTTCCAGAGTGTCCCAACGATGCGCGCGCAGAGATCCCGATCGGCCAGGCGTGCCGCGGGGAAGAGCTCCTGGTGCTGGACGAGTCGTTGCGGCCCGTACCCCCTGGCGAGGTGGGCGATCTGTATATCGGGGGTGTGGGCGTCAGCCTAGGGTACTGGGGGGATCCGGAGAAGACGCAGCGCGCGTTCCCGCAATACGAGACGCCGGGCGGTATACGCCGTCGTATCTACCGGACGGGTGATCTCGCGCGTGTGGATGCGACCGGCCTCGTGTACTACGTCGGCCGGTCCGACACTCAGATCAAGTCGCGCGGTTACCGCATTGAGCTGGGGGAAATCGAGGCCGCGCTGCACACCTTCCCATTCTTGAAGGACTGCGCCGTTGTGGCGGTCCCGAGCATGGGATTCGACGGTATGGCGATCTGCTGCGCCTATGTGGCGCACAATCATGGCGCTGTGAGTGCGACGACGCTGCGAGCAGAGCTGACAAGGCTGGTGCCTGCATACATGCTGCCGTCCCGGTGGCTGGCGTTGGACGACTTGCCGAAGAATCCCAACGGCAAGCTCGATCGGCGGCAGCTCAAGGAGACATTCCTCCAGCCGGATGGTCCGGGCGTCGCCCAGAGCGCCCTGCTGCCGACATGAAGATCCTGCTTGCCGCTGAGGAGGCAGCGGGCGTGCATGCGTTGCGCGCCGTGCTGCGCAGCGGTCATGAGCTGGTGGCCGTCCTGACCTCCGAGACCGGCCCGCATGGCGCCGGGTCGCCCGTACGGGCGGCGGCAGCGCAACTCGGCTACCCGGTGTGGCCCGCGGAATGGGTGAAGGATCCCAACCTGGCCGAACGCATCCGAGGCGAGGGCGTCGAGGTGCTCGTGAACGTGCACTCGCTCTTCGTCATCCACCCGGCGGTTCTGGTCGTCCTGCGGCACGGAGCGTACAACATGCACCCGGGACCGCTACCGGAGTATGCGGGACTCAACGCGGTCAGCTGGGCGCTGTACCAGGGCGAGTCGAAGCATGCCGTCACGATCCACCGCATCGCGCCGAGCATCGACGCTGGTCCGATCGCCTACACGACCTGGTTCCCGGTCGGCGACGGGGACACGGCCCTGACACTCGGCGTGAAGTGCGTGACGTTGGGGATGGTGTTGCTGGATCGATTGCTTGTGGCGCTGGCGGCCAACCCTCCGGTCGTGCCGGAGATGTCGCAAGACCTGACCCGGCGGCGCTACTACGGGAGGGGTGTGCCCAACGAGGGACGGCTCGACTGGTCCCGTCCCGCACTTGAGATCGTGAATTTCGTGCGAGCCTGCGACTATGTGCCGTTTGAGTCGCCCTGGGGCCATCCCACGACTCGGCTCGATGGCCGTGAGCTCTCGATTGTGAAAGCGGGGCGTACGGGAGAGCCCTGTCGAGACGTGCCGGGCACCGTGGGACGAGTCGTGGACCGCACCGCCTTCGTGGCGGCCGCCGACGAGTGGGTTCGGGTGCACCGCCTGATGAGCGCGGGGCAGATGATCGAGGCGCGCGACGTGCTCGTGCCCGGGCACCACTTCGACGAACCGGCGCCTGTCGCGACGAGGGAGCAGCGGTGAGCCAGGCCATGGCTGAGCTCGTGGCGATGGAGCAGCAGATCGCCGTGATCTTCCGGGACATCCTGAAGATCTCTGTCCCGACACCGGAGACCGACCTGCTGGTGACCGGCATGCTCGACTCAGTGGGATTTGTGAACCTCATTCTCTACCTGGAGGAGCGATTCGGCATTCACGTTGCGATGGAGACGCTCGAGCCAGATGACCTCCGCTCGATCACGAGCATCGCCGCCTTCGTCGAGGCACAGCGCAAGGCGGCGTAGCGCTCCGTAGCCCCGCTCCGAAGGGAAGGGGCAGCGGTCGAGATCGGGTCGTGAGCCGCGCTAGGGAGTCGCGGGAGCCGGAATGATGCGGAAAACGTCGCCCTCCTGCGTAACGACGTACAGCTCGCCCTGCGTATCCTCGCCGAAGGACGTGATTCGTCCGAGGACGCCGAATTCGGGCGTGTAGTCGCGCTGGTCCGTTACGGCGCCGTTCACGTACCGAAAGCTGTGGACTCGTCCGTTGCAATAGTCGCCGTAGACATAGTGACCCGCGAGGAGCGGAAGGTGCGTCCCGCGATACACGTACCCGCGAATGATCGAGCACGTGCCGTCGCTATAGGTCACATAGTGGAACACCGGTGGCACCAGCCCCGTCTGAGAGCAGCCAGACGTCGGTGGGGGGTAGCAGATGTCTCCCTCGGCCGTCGCCAGGTCGGTGCACCACGATCCCGTGCCGTGCCGGGGCCGTTGCCAAGGTGAAACGATTGTCTATCATCCAGGAACACCGTGGGAGGGCGCAGCCGTCGCGCGGATCGCGGCGAGATCGTGCTTCCCGTTCGGGAGGCGCGGTAGGTCGTCGCACAGCTCGAAGCGCGTGGGTTGCATGTAGCGCGGCAGCTCGATGCCGCAGTACTGCTTGAGACGGTTCAGGGACCCACCAGGTGCGAGCACGGTGTGCGCGACGATACGCTGACCTCGCAGCTCGTCGGGCTCTGCTACGACCACGCAGTCCGCAACCTCACCAGAAGAAAAGATGACTTCGCTCACCTCGTCCGGGCTCACGCGATATCCCAGCGTCTTGATCATCCGATCGCGACGTCCGACATAATACAGAAATCCGTCGCCGTCCCGCCGCACGATATCTCCCGTGAACACGACGCGCTCGCCATCCGGGACTCCGGGGGGCCGGAGGGGGTGCGGGCGAAACACCCGCGCTGTCGCTTCGGGGTCGTTCCAATAGCCGAGCGCGACCGTGGGTCCTCGGTACACCAACTCTCCCACTTCGTCCGGAGCGCACGGGACGAGATCGTCCCGCAGGACCCATACTTCCGCGCCGGGAATGGCGCGCCCGATCGAATCGGGGCGACGGTCGACCTCTTCGGGCGGCAGGTACGTACACCGGAGCGCTTCGGTCAAGCCGTACATCAGAAAGAGCTGCGCGTGGGGTTGGGCCTGGCGCAACGCCTGTACAGCGGCGACGGGCAACCGCCCACCCGCGTTCGTCATGATCCGGAGATCCGGCAAGGGCCCGCTCCGAAACGCGGGCGCGCCGAGGAGCTGGAGCCACAGGGGCGGCACGGCGGCGAGAACCGTGACCCGCTGGGTCCGCAGGGCGGTTGCGAGTTGACCCGCGAGCGGCGACCGCTCGACCACCAGCGTGGCCCCGGTGCCGAGGGCGCACAGGACCTGACTCATCCCGTACACGAAGCTGAACGGCAGGAGTCCGGCGATGCGATCGGTCGCGGTGATGCCCAGGTAACTCGTGACGGACTGCGTGCTGGCCCAGAGGTTCGCGTGTGTGACGGTCACGCCCTTGGGCGGGCCCGTCGAGCCCGAGGTGTAGATGATCTGGGCCGGGTCGGCGCCGAGACGTCGCACAGGCACGAAGTCCCCAGCGGCGGGAATGGCTTCGACGAGCAACATGCGGGCACCGGTCTCGGGCGCAAGCGCCTGCGCCGCGGGCAACGTTGTCGATGTGAGGACCAGCGTCGCTCCCGAATCCGCGAGCGTCTGCAACAGCTGCCGCGGACGCAGCACCTCGTTCACGAGCACGGCGATCCCGCCGGCAGCCAGAGCCCCGAAGAACGCCGCGACGGCATCAACGCCGTTTTCGAGGAGGACCGCCACCCGGTCGTTGGGCTGGAGCCCCACGCCTACTAGCGTCGTGGCGATGGCCGCAGCGCGGTCGCGCACCCCAGCATAGGTAAACGCGCAGCCGCGCTCGACGAGGGCTGGAGAAACACCTCGGCAGCGGGCCATCGACCACAGCATGCTGCCGAGGTTGGGCTCAACGAACCCGGACATGGTGCCGTACGGGCTGCATTGGCTGTGCCAGGCGCCGGCGTCGCGACACGGCACCCCCGGCCACGCGAAACGAGGGCCTTGCGAGCCAGTCCCGGATGGACGTCTCAGAAGTGCAACAGCCGGTTGTCGTCCGCCGTGACACGCGTGGCTCCCACCAGTCTCCTCGCTCATCGCCTATGTCGTTGCCGGTTACTCTGTTAGGTGTGCGCGCACGCGTCGCGGTTGGGGACGGAAGGAGGCGCCATCCTTGCATACGGCAGCTCACATGGGAACGGAGACACGAGCGTGAGCTTGGCGCCCACTCTGCAGCTCGACACGGCCCTCACCACCATGGCCATCTGCCAGCGGTTGCGCGACCAGCTTGCCACCACGCTCGAGCGGCGTGGGCTCGTCATCGCGATGAGCGGCGGCGTGGACAGCTCCGTCTGCGCTGCTTTAGCGGTCCGCGCGGTCGGCGCCGATCACGTGTTCGCGCTACTGCTGCCGGAGCGCGAGTCGGAGACCGAGAGCCTGACGCTGGCACGCAACTGGGCCGAGGCACTCGGTGTCGAGTTCACCATAGAGGACATTGGGCCGATCCTTGACGCGCTGGGGTGTTACTGGCGCCGCAACGAGGCCATCCGACGCGTCGTGCCCGCGTTCGAAGACCACTGGCGCTGCAAGGTCGTGCTGCCGGGCAGCCCAATGGACTCGGAGCGTCTCAACATTCCCTGCATCGCCGTGGAGTTTCCGGATGGTGCGGTGCGACGGACCCGCTTGCCCGCTGCGGAGTATCGGCAGATCGTCGCGGCTACCAACTTCAAGCAGCGCACCCGCAAGATCCTCGAGTACTACCACGCCGACCGGCTGCACTACGCCGTGCTGGGCACGCCCAACCGGTTGGAGTACGACCAGGGGTTCTTCGTCAAGGGCGGAGACGGCCTGGCGGACGTGAAGCCGATCGCGCACTTGTACAAGACCCAAGTGTACGCCCTGGCGGAATACCTCGGAGTCCCGGCCGAGATTCGCGCGCGGACGCCGACGACGGACACCTATTCGCTGCCGCAAACACAAGAGGAGTTTTTCTTCGCGCTTCCGACGGAGACGCTCGACCTGATGTTGCTGGCCCACAACCAGGGGCAGGAGTGTGCCGCCGTGGCTGGCGAGCTCGGCCGCGATGTCGATGCCGTGGCGCGCGCCTTCCGGGACATCGAGCGCAAGCGGGCAGCCACCCGCTATCTCCATCTGCCGCCGCTGCTCGCGGGCCCCGTCCCCGAGGTTCATTCGGCGGTGACGGGGGAGCAGGGCTGATGTGCGGCCTGGCAGGCATTGCCCGCCGGGACCCCCGTGGCGTAGCGGTCGAGACACTCGACCGGATGGCGGCGGCCTTGCGGCACCGTGGACCGGATGGGTTCGGTTGCTGCGCGAGCGCGCGAGTTGGCCTGGCGCACGTACGGCTGAGCATCATCGACGTGCAAGGTGGCGCCCAGCCGCTCGGCAACGAGGACGGACGCGTGCTGGTCGTGTACAACGGCGAGATCTACAACTACGTGGAGCTGCGAGCCGACCTGAAAGGTCGAGGACACCGTTTTCGCACCCGCAGTGACACCGAGGTGCTGGTGCATGCCTACGAAGAGTGGGGGGCGCCGATGCTTGAGCGCCTCAACGGCCAGTTCGCCTTCGCGATCCACGACCGCCGCGACGACACGGTATTCCTCGCGCGCGACCGCTTCGGGGTACGCCCACTGTTCTATAGCGAGCGGAACGGCGACCTGCTGTTCGCGTCCGAGATCAAGGCGCTGTTGGCGAGCGGGGAGGTTCCGGCCGCGCCCGATCTGGGGGGCCTGGACGAGGTCTTCACGTTCTGGGCGGCGCGGCCGCCGCGTACGGTGTTCCAGGGCGTGCTGTCGTTGGAGCCGGGTTGCTTCGCCGTGTGGCGCGACGGCCGCCTGCGGGTGCAGCGCTACTATGCGATCGAGTATCCCGAGGCCAGGGAGGAGTCGCCCGATACGCTCGCCTCGCTCGACGACCTGGTGCGGAGCGCCGTAGGGCTGCGGCTGCGGGCGGATGTGCCGGTGGGCGGGTATTTGAGCGGGGGGCTCGATTCCAGCATCACATGCGCGGTCGCCGGGGCGAAGTCGCCGCATCAGTTGCGCACGTTCTCGGTGACGTTCGAAGACCCGCGACTCGATGAGCGCGAGTTCCAGCTGCTCGTGGCGAGCCAGCTCCGGAGCCGCCACGCCGTCCAGGCGATCGGTGCGGCCGAGGTCGCGCGTGCGTTCCCGGCCGTGGTGCGCCACACCGAGACTCCGCTGGTGCGCACAGGCCCCGCGCCGCTGTTCCTGCTCGCACGGCTCACGCGCGAGCACGGAATCAAAGTCGTGCTCACGGGGGAAGGCGCGGACGAGCTGTTCTTGGGCTACGATCTGTTCAAGGAGACGGCGGTCCGGCTGTTCTGCCTGCGCCAGCCCGGCTCGCGCGTGCGCCCGCGGCTGTTCGACCGGCTGTATCCCTATCTCGGCGGGCGCAACCGCGGGGGAGAGTTTTGGCGGCGCTTTTTCCTCGAAGCAGGGCCTGCCGACGACCCCCTGTTTTCGCACCTCCCACGGTTCCGGCTCACGGCGCAGATTAAGCAGTTCTACTCGGAGGACGTGCAGGCGGCGCTCGCCGGCACCGATCCGCTCGACGAGCTGCGGGCCAGCCTCCCGGCCGCGTTCCCGGCGTGGTCGCCGCTCAATCGGGCCGCGTATCTTGAGATGGTCACCCTGTTGTCGCCCTACCTCTTGAGCTCCCAGGGAGACCGCGTGTCCCTCGCCCACGCGGTCGAAGGGCGGTACCCGTTCCTCGATCACCGCCTGTTCGAGCTTGCGGCGCGGCTGCCGACCCGCAGCAAGCTGCGAGGCCTCCGAGAGAAGGACATCCTGCGCCGCTGGGCACGGGACGTGGTGCCGCCGGCGGTGCTCGAGCGGCCGAAGCAACCGTACCGCGCCCCCGAAATCCCCGCCTTCTTCACACCGGAGCCGATCGCGTACGCCGCCGAGCTACTCGACCAGACAAGCTTGACGCGCGCCGGCCTGTTCGACGCGCGGTCGGTCGCCGGCCTGCTGCGCCGCTGCCGCGCGGGCACCGCGACCGGCCTCCGCGAGAACCAAGCTCTGGTGGCGATCCTGTCGACGCAGTTGTGGCATCACCAGTTCATGCAGACGCCCGCGCCGTCGCGCACGGGCCTGACGCTGGCGGCTGACGCGGCGGTGACGGAGTCGGCCGCCATGCCGAGTTGAGTGCCCAGGGGGAATCGTGATTCGTAGAGATCAACCCGCGGTCATCGAACGCACCCGCAGCTACGTGCAAGAGACGTTTCTGTACATGCGTCCCGCGTTCGTCCTGGGTGACCACGACCGCCTGCTTGAAAAGGGCATCCTCGACTCGATGGGAGTGCTGGAGCTGATCGGGTTCTTGCAAGCGGAATTCGGGGTGGTGATTGGGCACGAGGACATCACCGAGGCGAATCTCGGCAGTTTGGCCGACATCGCGCGCTACGTCGTGTCCCGCACCGGCACCGCCGTGGCCTCATGACCACCGACTCCGAGCGCGCCCTCGATGCGATGCCCCTCCATAGCGGCGGCGCTGTCCGTCAGAGGACCCAATGTGCGGCATAGCGGGCATCCTCTCGACGGACCCGGACCGACCGCTGGACCGCCCCCTCACTAGAATGGTGCAGGTACAATCGCATCGCGGGCCAGACGGACAAGGGTGTTGGTTCGGTCGGGTCGGCCGTACCTGTCTCGCGCTCGGGAGCGTCCGTCTCGCCATTCAAGACCTGACGGACGCGGGACGTCAGCCGATGGCGTCACCTTCCGGCCGTCAGGTTCTGGTCTACAACGGCGAGGTATATAACTACGTGGAGTTGCGTCGCGACCTGGAAGGCCTGGGGATCGAGTTCCGGTCCCACTGTGACACCGAGGTCGTGCTCCACGCACTCAAGGTGTGGGGTCAGGGGGCCTTCGAGAGATTCAACGGGATGTGGGGCTTGGCCTGGCTCGACCAGGACACCGGCGAGCTGCTGCTCTGTCGTGACCGGTTGGGGGTCAAGCCGCTCTATTGGCACCACTCGAACGGTCAGTTGCTGTTCGCCTCGGAGATAAAAGCCATTCTCGCCGGCAGCGACCATCGATTCGCGGTCAACCCTACGGTGGTCGGGCGCTTTCTGCAGCAGTCGCAACTCGACGCGCAAGAGCAAACATTCTTCACGGACATCGAGGCGTTGCCTCCCGGGTGCTGCGCGCGGTTCGACCTCCGGAGTCCGGCCCCTCTCGCACCCGCTGTTCACCGCTACTGGACCCCTCCGCAGATCCCGCTTGAAGGTGCTCCGCCGTCCCTCGAAGCCGTGCGTGAGACCTTCATGGACAGCGTGCGGCTCCGTCTACGCAGCGACGTCCCGGTGGGCGTACTGCTGTCGGGCGGCCTCGATTCGTCAGCCATCGCCGCTGCGACACAGTGTGCCACCGGCCGCGGGGCCGATCTCCATCTACTCTCCGTTGTGAGCGACGATCCGCGGTACAGCGAGGATCCCTTCATCGACCTCATGGCGGCCCACCTGGGAACTGCCGCCCGGACGTCCCGAGTGAGGGTGACGGCCGGTGAGCTCTTCGACTTGCTGCCGAGTGCCATACGGTTCAACGACGAGCCGCTGGGTAGCCTCGCCAACGTGGCCCACTACCTGCTGATGCAGCGAGCCAAGGAGTTGGGGGTGACGGTGATCCTGTGCGGGCAGGGGGCCGACGAGCTGCTCTGCGGATATCTCAAGTACTGGGGATTCTACTTGCAGTCATTGTACCAACGCGGGCGGTGGTTGACCGCGCTCAAGGTGTTCAGCGATCTGACCCGCCAGGGCACCCAGATCCGTCAGTTCCGTATCAGCGACGCGAAGCGCTACCTACCGAGGATGCTGCGCCCGCGGGAGATCGACATCCGTGGGCCCCGGCTGAAGGAGGTCCAGTCGTTGCTCGCCGTCGGTCTTGGCCCGGGCGGGGTGGTGGGGCGTCAGCTCGCGGACCTCTCCCGCTTCTCCGTACCCGCGCTGCTCCACTGGGAGGACCGGATGTCTATGGCGTTCGCCCGAGAGATTCGCGTGCCCTACCTCGACTACCGTCTAGTCACGATGCTGCTGCCACTCGCTCCCGAGTGGAAGCTCCGGGACGGGTGGTCGAAGTGGATCTTTCGCAAGGCGATGGAGCCGTACCTGCCGAAGGAGACCACCTGGCGCAAGGACAAGCAAGGTTTTGTCACTCCGCAGAGCGAGTGGTTGAAGGGCGAACTGCAATCGCGGGTCCGGGCCCTCATAGACGGCGAGCTGCTGACGTCGGCCTGCGGTCTCGTGGATCAAGCAGCGCTGCAACGTCGTTATGCGGCCTACTGCCGGCAGCCAGCCGATCGGGGAGCGATCTCGTACAAGGACATCTTCCACCCAATCGCCCTCGAGCTCTGGATGAGACAGTACGAGGGTGTTCTGCAGCTCGAATCTTAGGCGGAGTAGCAGGTCAGACGGAAATCAGGAACGGGCCTTACGCTGATCTGGTCGCGGAACGAAGCTGAGACGCGGTGACCCGGTCCGCGACCAGGGTGCCAGCAATGCTCAGGGCGAGCCGCCGCTCGACGCCGCGGCGACGCTCGCCGGCTCGCCGCTCGGCGAGCACGGCGGCGGTGTGAGCCCGGCGATCACCCGCCCGACGATCCGCCCAGGCGCGGCGCTCGGAAAACGTGCTGGAGGATGGGACGTGGACGCGCCCGACCCGTGCGCCCGGCGTCGCCCTCCGCTGCTCTCGATGCTCCTCGACCAGCGCCGCCTCTCCGAAGTCCGGCACCAGCGTTTTCAGGAGGTATCGCAGCTCCTCGTCGGAGTGGCACTCCTGCCCGGCAGCCGCCAGCGCCTCTATCGTCGAGCCCGCGTCCGCCGGGATGTGACCGTTTCTGGCGCGCAAGATCTTGGCGTGCGCGGTCGGGAGCACCTCCTCGTGTCGAAAGAACGGCTCTTCGTACAGGCGCTCTCCCGGACGGATCCCGGTGTATCGGATCTCGATGTCGCGCCCGACCTCGAGCCCGGACAGACGCACCAGGTCGGTCGCGAGGTCCACGATGCGGATCGGCTCGCCCATATCGAGGACGAACACCTCCCCGCCACGACCCAACGCCCCAGCTTGCAGCACGAGCTGGACCGCTTCGGGGATAGTCATGAAGTAGCGGCGCATCTCGGGATGGGTGATGCTCACCGGTCCGCCCGCCCGAATTTGCCCGAGGAAGATCGGGACCACGCTGCAGCGGCTGCCGAGTACGTTGCCGAAACGCACCGAGACGAAGTTGCGCCGGTACCGCATGGCGGCCTGCTGAACGACCATTTCCGCGACGCGTTTGGTGGCGCCCATGACGCTGGTGGGTCGCACCGCCTTGTCCGTCGAGATCAGGACGAAGTGCTGGGTACCGCACTCGGCGCCACAGTCGACCACGTTGCGGGTGCCGAGCACGTTGTTCGTGACAGCGTCGGCCACGTTGTCTTCCATCAGCGGTACGTGCTTGTGTGCCGCCGCGTGGAAGACGGCGTGAGGGCGGAGGCGCTGGAAGACGCTCCGGATGCGTGCCGGATCCCGCACGTCCGCGATCACCGCGCTGAGCTGTAGTCCGGGATGCGCCTCTTTCAGCTCGTTGACGATGTCGAAGATCTCGTTCTCACCGTTGCCGAGGAGCGCGAGGCGCTCGGGCCCCAGCTGCGCCAGCTGGCGCGCCAGTTCGCTGCCAATGGAGCCGCCGGCTCCGGTGACGAGCACCGGCCGCCTCGACACCATCGAGCGCACCAGCGCGAGGTCCGTGCGCACCGGCTCACGGCGTAGCAGATCCTGAATCTCCACCTTGCGGAGGTTCGACAGGCTGACACGTCCTGACAGAATCTCGAAGAGGGCGGGCACGGTGCGTGTAGGGATACGCGCGTCGGCGGCCGCGCGCACGACGCTGCGCACGACCTTGCCCGGCGCCGTGGGCATCGCGATCACGATCTCCTCGATGCCGTGCCGCGCGATGAGCCCGGGTAGCGCCGACAAGGGTCCGAGCACCGGGACGCCGTGCAGCCGGTGGTTCTGCTTCGTCGGGTCGTCATCAACAAACCCGACCGGGTTGAGATCGAGCTGCGGATTGGACGTCAGCTCGCGGAGGATCATCTCCCCCGCGGCCCCGGCGCCGACAATGAGGGCGCGTTGGCTGCTGCTCACCGGCGCCCATTGACGGCGAGGGCCGAGCGCCCGAAGCAGCAGGCGCGGGGCGGCAACGACTGTAACGGTGACGAAGGCGTCCAGGATGGACACCGAGATCGGTACGCGCAGCGGTGTGAGGCCGCTCGCGGGAAGGACGAAGAGGCCCAGCAGAGCACACGCCACAGCCGCCGCAGTCCCGGCCTCGAGGATCTTCTGCAGGTCGGGCATGCTGGCTCGGCTCCACAACCGGCCGTACAGACCGAACAGCACGAAGATGCCGAGCTTGACGAGGAGTGAAGACCCGGAGTACAGGAGCGCGGTGCGGCCGTCGGCCGGGCTCCAGGTCAGGGCTTCGAGGCGGATCGCGTAGGCGACGAACGGCGCGGCGGCGAGCAGCAGGAAGTCGGAGAGGAAGAGGTAGCGGTTCCTGATGTACGCCATGCCGGGGCTTCACCTTCCTGTGGCCGCAGACCACGCGCGATCTTCCGGCACGCAACGCAAGTAGCTTGCCCGCCCTCATGTGGTCGGTCTAGAGCTGGTAACGATTTCAGCGAGTTCACGTTACGCTCCGAACGCCCGCGCCAGTTGCCACCGCTCCACCTGCGGAACGTTTGGTGTCGAGTGGCGACACTTTTGTACTTGAGCCGGACGCTCCTTCGCGACGCTAGGCCGCCGTATTCGTCCAGCGGCAGCATGCGGCGCGATCTCAGCTAGTTCCAGCCAGATACGTCTCTAGCTCCTGGCCTAGGAAACGATGACTCAGGTCACCGAACCCGGGGAATGGCCTTGGTTAGGTTCGTGTCGAGTTAGCGAGGCAAGGGGGCGCTGCCCCATTGCGATACGCAGTGAACCAGGGCGAATTGCCCTATAGGGTAATCGCTGATAAACGCCGCCGGTATTGGTAACGATCATCAGATAAACGGGTTACGCACGTCCTGCCGTTGTGGGAACGCGACTTGTAGAAGTAGCAAAAGAAGCAGAACATGCAACACTGAGGAACCGAAAAACTGATTCACGCTGCTCAGAGCAAAGCCGTCGAAAGACGGTGACGCAGAGTCACGGGGCTACAGCGGATGTCGCCGCCATGCCCGCCGGGCCGCCAGCGTTTCGACTCATGTCGAAATCGGCGGCCCATTGTTTTTTGGCGCCCCAAGGACGCGGCTCATGAGCTTCAAGCACAAGCTGTCTGTTCGCCTGGCCTTGATGAAGCGTCTCCGGCCGCTGGTCCTGTTGGCCGGGCTCTGCGCTTGTGAAAGACCGTTATCCCTGGCAGGTCCCGGTTCCGCCGTAACCCGGGTCGTTGTCTCTCCGCGGCAAGTCGCACTCCTTCCCAGCGAGACATCCCAGTTCTTGGCCGTCGGTTTGAGCGCCGCTGGCGACACGGTGAACGTTCCCGTGACCTGGAGCGCGACGGGCGGGAGTATCGTCGACACGTTCAGCATCGGCAGCCGCCATTACGCCACGTACCAACCAAGCGTCGTCCCCGGGAATTACCTCGTTATCGCCACCGACCCGCCGGCTACAGCCCTGGCCGACACGGGTGTTGTTACGGTCATGCCGGTGCCGGCGGGGTCGACCTACTACGTGTCGCCGACGGGCTCGGATGCGAATGCGGGGACGGTGACGGGGCCGTTCCGCACGATCCAACGGGCCGCCAACCTGGTCAACCCGGGCGACGTCGTGATCGTGGAAGATGGGGTGTATACCGATACCG